>Ga0316217_10004304_pt1 | contig 15523 bp, 20 predicted proteins | sample 1anoAmetaG_FD_203633 | JGI IMG/M metagenome (GOLD analysis project Ga0316217, IMG submission 203633) | Freshwater microbial communities from Trout Bog Lake, Wisconsin, USA - 1anoA | ecosystem: Environmental > Aquatic > Freshwater > Lake > Hypolimnion/Profundal zone | place: USA: Wisconsin... | reverse complement strand
ACGCCTTGTTCCTGAACTTTTACAGCTCTTACACTTTTACACTCTTTCTCCCCTCATGCCCTTTACTCCTCGACCCTCAACCCTCAATCTTCATCCTCTGTACTCTTTTAATGAATCCCTTTACCCTTATGAGTGCAGTAGTGTAAAGATTTAAAATACAGCAAGCATGGGAAACAGCCAGCCCAAAAAATAGCTGTAATAGGACCACACCGAGCACGAAAGACTCGGCCTCGTCCACCTCTAGCTCAACAAAGCCGAACCAACCCCCGAAGACGTATAGGAGACCTACCTCATGCATCTCAAACGAACTATCGAATCCTAGCGCGTCTACAGCGAGTGGCTCAAATCCATGACCCAGATCGACGACTCCTAGAGCAAGGAGGTGATCCTGCTGCCCATCAAGCACTCCTTCGAAAGGGTGGGACTGTGCGGGTCCAGCGGCATGGCCAAGGTACTCCCCCCATCACCTAGTTGACCTTCGACTACTACGAGTTCGTCCTCAAGACCGAGATCCAGAACCGCAACAAGCTGCACAAGGACTTCCTCTAGCCCGAGATCTGGTACCTGCTGTACAACATGGTGCGGGCGGGCAGCAAGTTCGAGCTGCTCAAGAGGAAGATCGGCAACATCCACCCTCGCAACATCCTCATCAACGAGAGCGGACAGATCAAGGTCATCAGCTCTGCCTCCCTCCCCGGAGAACTCAGCAACTATGAGGTGCTCTTGGAGGCTGGGAAGAACCAGTACGTGGATGTGTACCTGGCGCCGGAGGAGATCAACCATGATCTGATCACCAAGGGGGCCTATCCTTCCCATGTGGATCCCGTGGTGGCGGAGGTGTTCAGCATCGGGCTGACCATTCTGTCGAGTGGCACCCTCGAGGACGGGAACAGTGTGTACCAGCGGTCGCCTAGTGATTAGTATGCGCTCAAAAAGGACAGGCTCAACCTTCTGCTCAAAACATTCAAGGAGAAGTATAGTGACTTCCTCTATCAAATAGTCGCCGGGATGCTTGCTCTCAACCCCAAAGAACGCAGGAGATGCAGCAACATCGCCTCAACTCTCTATGAATTCGAACCACAGATCTTGGATCTGGAACCCTTCCATCCTAAAAACGTGAGGCAGCCACAAAGTGCCTCGCAACCTTCGCAGAACTACCAGCAAGTGCAACCTGTGTACCAACCGCCCCCACAACTCTACGCACAGCAGCAACCACAGCAACAACCGCTACAGCCGCTGTACTACAACAGCTATCAGCAGGGCGCTCCGCAAGCAGTGCAAAGACCTGCGTATTCCGTGGGGCCATCGAAAGCCCCCAGTGCGGTCTACAACCAACCCTATGGGTACCAGCCAGCCCCAGGCTACTCCCGCGGGCCACTCTGATAAATATATATTTTGGCAACTCATCCCATGCTATCCAACTCGGCCGATCTGCGCCTGCCCGTTACACTAGTTCTAGGCTGAGCATTGGGTTAGGAGGGTCGATCCAACAGTCATATAGTTACTCGCTCTAGGAAGTTGTAGTAGTTGCTGTTTGGGTGTGTGTTAAGTTGAACTCATTGAAATGTCCATAGCCAAAACGTTTGCCATCGTGGTTGCACTAATCTTAGGTATGTCGACATCTTTGTATGTTTCGTATGTTAGTTCCAGCCACAACAGAGTTCTATTTCCCTTTCTCCTCAGCATCACTCCAAGATTTACAATATAGCTATGGATTTCTAGCTAACAATATATATACAAAATTACATGTCAACCCTGCAACTCGAATTCAACCATATATCACTACAACTGCAGCTATTCACCTACTCAACACTCAACACCCAACACTCAACACCCAACAAATCACACCTTCGCTAAAGCAGTATTAGGCTACAGATACATCTCCAGATTCCGCCCTCCCCATTCGTAAAGGTCACTCCCTCTCTCATGTTGGAGCCACTCTGCATCAAAGATGGGCAACAAGGGCCACTAAATTTTATTGGATTTAAAATATAATGTTCCTGCGTGTTTATAATTTAGAAATGTAGAAATAGAAAAGGGAAAGGACGCAGCCCCCCAAACCCAAACCCAAACCCAGAACCAACTCCGACCCACTCTACGAATGGACAGAACACCATTTCCAGCAGCTCTACCCCGAACCCCCTCCCCTCCCCACCCCCTCCGCCCACTTCACAGTCACCCTCAACTACCGCGGCACCCCGCTCAAAGTCAAACTCCCCACCCCCGTCCCCAATAAAAATCTGCACTACCTCTTCCACCTGGAAATCTATCGGTACCTGCTAAGCATGCGCGACGCCAATCCTCTGCTCAAAACGGCGCAGGTGATCGGGTTCGAGTCGACCGACCATGATATACTTCTGGACTACCAGATCTCGATCGGGCAGGGAGTGCTGGAGAGGAAGACGGGGTTCAACTGTCTGGAGTACGTGAGCTAGGGCAGACTGAAAAAGTACAAAATCTGCAAGTGCCTGGCCATCGGGGGTTTCAGCAAGGTGTACCTGGTCCAGAGTCTGCGCGACGGCCAGTTCTACGCCATGAAGGTCATGCTGAAGCAGTTCATCAGCGAGAACGAGAAGGAGAACATCATCCAGAACGAGAAGGCCATCTGCGCCATGCTCTCCCACCCCTTCATCGTCAAACTCAACCACTGCTTCGAAACCCACAACTTCGTCTGCTTCCTCTTCGACTGTACCTCATCCCCTACTTAGACTGTCCCGGCGGCGAGCTGTTCTACTACCTCAAATCCGTCAAGCGGATGCCCTAGGACAATGCTAGATTCTACTTCATCGAGATCCTCTACGGCCTCATGTACCTCCACCAGCAGAACATCATCTACCGCGACCTCAAGCCCGAGAATCTCCTCATCAACCATGACGGACATGTCAAGATCGCAGATTTCGGGCTGTCCAAGTATGGACTGGAGTCCAGGGAGGTCACCTATAGTTTTTGCGGCAGCACTGAGTATATGCCGCCGGAGATGATACAGAAGTCAGGACACTCCTACAGCGTGGATTTCTACACCCTGGGTGCTCTGCTCTATGAGTTGGTCACAGGTCTGCCCCCATTCTATTCCCGAGACGAGTAGGAGATAAAGAGCGCAATCGTCAATAAAGAGCTCACCTTTCCCGACCACGTGGAGCTCTCCAGCGAGATAAGGAATCTGCTGTCGGGGCTGCTCCAGAAAAACCCCAAGCTGCGCATAGGCTCACTGAAGGGGCTGAAGGAGGTGCTGTTCCATCCCTGGATTGGCCGCATCAATTCCGAAACTGTTTTGTCCAAAAAGTTGAAACCCCCACATATACCAACCACTGAGGAGTTCAACTTCGATGAGAACGAACTGGGGGACGATGAGCAAGAGTTCACAGAGGCGCTGCTGAATGAGCATCTGATCCCTGCCAGCAAATAGAGACTCATCTTCCGAAACTTCGAATTCAACAACTAACCCCTGCTCAAGCCCTAGATCCGCCAGATATTCTAAGCCTACAAGGAAGCCAAGAGATCTCTGCAGAACTACGCCTCGGCCAAATCTTTGAAGAAGAGCTCCTCCAAAGGAAGCCTCAAGCGACAGGCCAGCTCGCCCTACATCACCCTCATAGATAGCAACCAGGCCAAGATTTCCAGAAGCAAGAGCCCCAAACGCAAAAACAAGTCAGTGGATTTGTCGAAGTTCCAAGGCAGCAGTATGAGTACTGTGAGGGTGCGCAACAAACTGGGCGCGTCCTTCGAATCGCTGAAGAAGAGCACGGGCAACCTGTTCAGCAAGATGGGGGGCAGAAAGGACAAAGAAAATAAGTAGTTGTTCTTGAAGAAGAAGAAAATCACGAATGCCTACCTCAAGTGATAATTTTTACAATTTGTTTGCAGATACAAGTAGATCTAAGTAGATCTAAGTAGCAGTGCAGATCCAAGTAGTACTGCGAAAAGGTGCAGATCTAACTAGTAGTGCAGATCTAACTATAAGTGCAGAAAGAGGTGCAGATCTAAGTAAAGTAGCAGCTAGAAGTTGATAGGGGGATTTCGATGTTTGGGGTTTGCTTGAGCTTACTTCCAGAAATGGATAGCTCGGGATTAATAAAGGGGATTATTGATTTCCTCAAAAGTTTATCTGATGAATTTGAATCACTTCCAAGTCGTAGTAATCTATACATCACGACCAAACTATTGCCTGCCTCAGCAACGTTGTTTTATCAGCCAACCCTCTTTCAGAAAAGGTTAGGCCTCATCCGACAGAATATTAGCTAATCTAATAAAGAAGCATAGTCCACTCTACATATCAGTACGATCAGCGCTCAGTAGTGAGCTGACTGGGCGCAATAAACTCCTTGTAGCTCATCCCAAACACCTCATTGAAAGCGGAGTTGCCTTTGTCGGGCTGTGAGGAATACCTCTGCGAAAGTTGGTCGCAGGAGGTCAGACATTGGGCCTTCTGGTCAGGCTTCATCGTTTAGCAGGGGGTAGTGCACTTTTTGTATTCGGCTTTGAGCTGTTCGTAGAGTTTGCGGGGGTCTGGCATCTGGTGTGGTTATTATTGTTGATATATTCTAATGTGTTATAATTGAGGTTTTGATAGCGGTGGGCCATCCCAAACAGAAGCAGCTTTGCTTATGTTGGAACCGTTTCTCTCGATCAATTGCAGATTCATTTTGTGCGTGATATCCTATTTGAGTAAAACCTTTTGATACATACATCCGAATTGTTAGCTTTGGGGATAATATTACTCTTGGCTCCGAAATTGCCAAGTTTACAAAATTGTAATTAACTCAACCCTGATTTACTTATAAAACAACTAAACCCTCCAAAGCCAAAATCCAACCAAAAATTTGCCCTTTCGCCATCCGACTATAAATCCCCCTTTTTCCCTGCCAACCCCTGGCCGTCGAGTGATGTGAGGCAAGTCTAGTGAGAGATATCAAATTAGTGGATATTTCTTGCAAAGATAATCTTATTATAATGTATCGGCACCTCTCTCCAAAAACCGGACCCAAGGACAGAATCTAGACTCCCCAGGCCAAGGCCAAACCGCTTGCTCTGGCCAACCACTTCCCAACTCCGCAGAAACCACCCAATCTTGACCATGAGCAGAAGGTCATCACTCCCAAGGAAAAAGATATCAAAAACCTGAACAGCTTCCTCACCAACTCACCGATCGCCCCGAACAGCGCAGTGAAGGTGATAGCCTACCCTCAGGGCCAGAACACGCCCAACTTCACAAACAGCTCCGACAACCTCAAGCCCACTCTCAAAAAAAATGGCAGCGCTTTCGACGATTACTACTAGAGGAACTCCAAACACGAACCCCTCAGGCGCAAAAACGAAGATGCCTCCAACTCAGCAGATTCCTACCAGAGTGAGGGCTATAAGGGACTCAAAAAACCATTCGCCACCAAGTCTAATGCAGACAAAGGGCCGGAAAAACACAAGAATTTGGTTGTAGCCCCTTTGATTACCAATCAGGAGCTGAGAAATGGGTTCAAATCTCCAGGAAACAAGCCTCAGAACCGGGTCAACTTCGAGTAAGACTCCGGCAAGCGAGTTGGTTCCTTCGGAGGTAAAAAGGCGGGAGGTATAGGCAAATTTCTAGAGGACAACAATAGCGCACCTAAAAAATAACCCGAAAGTGCCGACTATAAAATATCATTCAAAGGGCAGATACCCCCTAAACCCAACCAAAACCCCCCCTCCTTCCCCGGACTCAACCTCAGCAACCAGCAAAACAAAGCCGAACACAGAATCGACGACGAGAAAAGCGTGAAGTAAAAAAGCAACAAAAACAACGTCCCCAAATTTGTCCTCAATGGCAACATCAAATCCTCACCGTACCTCAACAAGTACGCACTAGACAGCTCCAACTAGCAATCCGTAGGCGAGAAGGGCGGCAAACCCGCCGAGAAAACAAAGGTGCTGCCACTGCTGTAGCAGCTGAAGCGGGAGAAGTAGAAAGAGGACAAGAAGAAGCACAAGTAGTAATAGAAGTCACTGTCGTTCAACAAAGGCGAGATGTTCTCCAACCTCAAAAAGCGACAAGAAATGCACTCCATCCTCACCAAGGAAATCAACATGCTGGGGGTCAACGCAGAGCTCAGACTCATCACCCACGAGGGCGACAAACCTGTCACCTTCCTCCTCGTCAAGAAGATCAACTAGTCCAAGAACACTGCCATCTATCTGGCCGCCCACCAGCCCACCAATTCCCTGTTCTGCCTCAAAAGGATCACCTTCGGGGAGTCCAAAACCTCCTCCCTGCCTGAGACCATCCGGGAGCACAAAATCCACCAACTCTGCACCCACCCCCACATCGTTAAATACTTCTTCTCGGCAGTCGAAGGCAGCCACCTGTACCTCGGCATGTAGTACATGTAGAGCGAGACCCTGGGGCAGTAGCTGAAGCAGCAGATCCTGAAGAACATGTCAGAACAGGGTACCACCAAGGCCAAAATCAACTAGACCATGACCTCCCAGATCTCCAAGGTCAACAAGATCAGGAAGATTCTGTATGAGGTCACCGCAGCACTCAACTACCTCCATGAGAAGGCCGTCATCCACAGGGATGTCAAGCCGGACAACATCTTCGTCTCACATGTAAGTCTGCTTGGATGTAGGAAACTTATAAGTTGGGCGATTTCGGAAGCGCGGGGCTGGAAGGCTCACTGTAGTACGTGGGAACCTTAGACTACGCAGCCCCAGAAATCCTCACCCAATCGACCTACAACAACAAAATAGATATCTGGTCCCTAGGCTGCATCGCCTACGAACTGGACGTCGGCCGCCCTCCCTTCTTCCACATCAACCAAGAGTAGACCAAGAAGCTAGCCATCAACGTACCCTCTGCTGGATTTAGGGCGACTACGATAAGACTCTGATCTGCGACAACTAGCTCAAAAAGTTGATAGAGCAGATGCTGGTGGTGAACGCGAGGGGGAGAATCAGTGCCAAGTAGCTGCTGAAGCATGAGTTTTTTCAGAGGCTGGACGAGGAAAGTAATATTTTCTGATTTTAATTTTAATCAATAGTTTTATTGGTCAGTTATATTCGTTGCATGAGCTTAGGAAAGCACCAGTCCGTCACCTCCGACACCCGCATCACCGCCTCCCTCAACCACTCACTCGCAGGCCAGCAGAAATTCGCAAAACAACTCATGCAGTCCGAACACTGCGAAGTCGAATTCCTCAGACGCAAAAACGGCCAACTCCAGTAAAGAGTCGCCAGAATGACTGCCAAAATCGCAGAACTTGAGAACAACAAAGTTGAACTGCTGGGTAATTGCTGTACTACTTAGCTCTGAACTAGAAATACGTGAGGGTGGTCAATGAGTACTATCGCCGGGCCGCAAATGCCAACAAAGAGAACAAACCTTCGAATATGGGCAGCGTCCTCTTCCAGCTTGAAAAAGACCACCGCAATCTAGTCAAACATTGTCTAACCATGTAGCAAGAAATCAAGTATCTGTTGGTTGATATAGGAACTATGTGATGGAGATGGACAACTTCAATGATTGGAAGAGACAGCTCTTTGAGGTCAACCATAGCGATCCGAGGTACTCACTTGCTTATGAAGAGAGTTGGTTGAAGAACTTAGGTGCCTCACTGACGAGAACAAGGCCTTGAGGAAGGAAAACAACAAATTGGACTTCGATCTCCAAAAGAGCAAAGATTAATGTTCCAGACTCAAGAAAGGCAAAGAGCAGTGGCAAGACAAAGCAGACTAATAATCCGGAGAGCTATAGAGATACAAGTCGCTGGTCAACACCATCCAGCAGTAGAGCAGTGACAAGAGCAACTCATACGAGGCCAAAGTACCCCATTGACCATCTTAGATCTACGAACTGGAGATCAAAGTCGAGAAACTGGAGAAAGAACTGCGCAGGGAGCAGGAACATTTGACTCGGACTGTGGAACTGAGGAGGAGGCTGGAGATGGCTGAGGTCGAGCATGTCCACGAACGTGATAAGTTGAGGATGAGCATCAGAGAGAAAAGGGCCAGGGGGAAGATCGCACACTCCACCAGTTTCTACCAATGATTGCTTTGTTATATTTTCTACCCTATGTCATGAAGCAGTAAAGTGCCTATCTGACTCAGCCGCGACTGATTTGCACTCAAAGAAACACATATCAATGGCTGGACAATTATTCGAACCATTGCAATTCGTGCTCATGATAGAATTAAATAATCGCATTAGTAATCATTATTTGGTGCGGTCAATCCGCAGCCCTTTCACAGTTTTGCCCACCCCCGCATTGCCCTTCCACCTGCGCACCAGAGTGGCCTCCGAACCGCTCTTCTTGTGAGCCTTGCTGAGCTCGTTCTTGGCGAAGAAGTTCTACTTGCCAGCCAAATGGTCCCTGTTTCCAATCGACAGCTTGAGCTCAGGCTTGACTTTGTAGGCCTTGAACTCCTATCTGTACTCTGACACGTTTTTGCCTCTGGAGCGCAGGTCGTAAACTTTGAGAGTGTTGTAGTTGACTCTAAATTTGTTCAGAGAGTTGTAGTTATTCGCTGCTTTCTTGAAAAAATCTTTCTAAATAGCAAATGAAGTACCTGGTAGACGGACGTCAGGTTTTCAGGCCACTCGCTTTTGATGAACCAGGATTCTTTCTATTTGCTTCGGACCAGCTTTTGCTGAGCCTGCCCTTTGTATAGATTTTGGTATTGAGTGTTGTCAGTGATAGTAGGGAGACGCACGCTGCTACTATTTTCATTCTTCCTAAAAAACTCTATCTCCCTGTCGAAGTGGGTGGAGTGGTAGTGCGGGTGGAGTTTGGGGGGACTGAAGCTGGAGTTATAGCTGGAGATATTTTTCTTCTGCGAGAAGGATGACGATGCGAGGTGATCCTTCCTGCAGCGGTCGTTGATAATATCCGTATCCTGGGGGGTCAGACGCGGCTGGGAGCCAGTCGGCACCATCTTCCGGTTGTAAAACAGCTGCCTTGCTTCTTCCATTTGCACTATTCTATAATCTAATTAATCTATCCTTAGGAATTCAGATATAAAACCAAGGATGATAAGGTAGCGTCAGGACATGAGAACACGTTGGAAAAAGTATAAGAGGAGAGTGGGATTCTGGTTGCTGGGGTTTTGGTGGTATGGAGGGATGTTTTATTGGGGTGGGGTCATGGATTATTGAATGCATCTATTCAGCTTTGAGGGTTGAATAATAGAGGTTTCCAAGTATAGGGAAGTTAAGAAATGAGATAACTCAAAAAAGAAGTATTTGTTGATGACAGTGAGTCAGAAATGTCTAAAGTATACTTTTTTAAAGATGAATAATTTGGTTATTGAAATTTCGTCATCAGTGAATTTAGAGATGCAGAATGATATCAAAATCTTTAATTTTTCTGATCAAATAATAGAAACCATATTATAATTCCTATCCACATCCAATGTAAAACATCAACTGGGGCGACAAACTCCAACTCGGCGACCTCACCATCAACAACAGAATTGTGATGGCTGCTCTCACCAGATAGAGATGTGACCCCGACCTCTGCATACCCAACGCTCTTATGAAATAGTATTATGAGCAGAGAGTTGGAGCTGGGTTTATCCTTTCAGAGGCCACTGCGTGGAGTTTGAGAGGACGAGGGTTTGTGGGAGCTGCCTGTCTCTACAACAAGTAGCAAATGGAAGGTTGGAAGACCGTGGTTGATGGAATCCACCAAAAAGGAGGCAAAATCTTCATACAACTCATCCACTGTGGAAGAGTCGCACACCCTGCCCATACCGCAGGGTTGGAGATTTGGGCACCCTCCGCTATAGCAGTAAGGGAAGCGATGAGAGGAATACCAGGAGAATCTTACCCAGTTCCCAAGGAAATGACTTTGGAGGATATCGAAGTAACTAAGAGGGAATATGAACAGAGTGTCATTTGGGCCCTTGAGGCGGGATTCGATGGGGTACAACTACACGGTGCTCACGGCTATCTTGTGCATGAATTTCTGGCCTCTTGCACCAATCAAAGAACAGATGCCTACGGCGGCAGTGCTGAAAATAGGATCAAATTCCCTTTGGAGCTCATAGACATCACACTGAAGTACTACCCTCCTCACCGAGTCGGGATAAAGGTGTCACCTGTCTCACGACTCAAAGACATGTTCGACTAAAACCCTATCTAAACCTTCTCTCTACTGCTGCAGGAGCTTGACAAGCGAAACATTGGGTTCGTAGAATTTAGAGAGTCGACTTAGGTCGCCCCATTTAATTTGTACCCACTCACCCAAAAAGAGCAAATCCCTGATGTGTGTAAAACCTTCAGGCCATTCTTCAAAGGCATCATCATCGCAAATGACTCATTCAATGAGGTCACAGGGTTGGCCAAAATCAGAGAAGGCAGTTGTGACGCAGTCAGCTTCGGAAGACTCTATATCTCCAACCCTGATCTCGCTGAGAGGATACTGAACGGTTGGCCAATAAACTCTAACTGGGACGTGAAGACTTTCTATGATCACAGAAACGGAGAAAAGGGGCTTACTGACTACCCCTTCTACCAGAAGCCGAACTGATCAGTCAATAGCAAATATGCGCCTATTAAGCCTCACTCATTTAATCAATTTTTGAATTCTAGACCAATCCACCGATGCCCTTACTGCTTTTACAGCGTTGTAGGCAGTCAATACCGGCTAGAATCGTTCGAAGTATTGTCAGTATTAACAATTATTTAATATTAAGATTATTTTTGGTTTTTTAATGCTGACTATCATAAATCAAAGACTAATTGCTATGGAGTAGTAAGTAAACTCGAAAATTGATCAGTATTTAGTGCCTCTATTTCTGAATTCTTCCTTGGCGACTAGCTTCTCAATCACATCATTAAAGTTGAATATGATAGCCTCGTACTCCTCAACTACATACTTCATCTGCTTCTCCTTCTCCTCCCTTTCTCTCTACAACCGTTCAATCTCACCTTCCTGGCGTTAGGTTACCCCTCGGTCAAACTGCAACTCCATCCCCTCCTCTCCCTGCTTCACCTAGACGTCTGCGTTACTCAGCTGCTGCAGTAGGATCGTGAGAACTTCATAGTTTTTTACTGTTGAGGCGTTTAAGCCGCACATGTCAGAATCAAGCCTTTTAAGGTAGGAGTTGAGTTTGAACCTGTTGGTGAGGAGTTAACTCAAGTTTTCCTCCGCCTCTTTGGAGTAGTAAAGACGGCGTTGATGACTATCTTCGGCAACTTTAAGTATATCTTGCATGAGCTATGCAGAATTTGGCTTAGCGGAATAGGAATGTTGGGGGATATTCGACTAGTAGGGTCTGACAGGCCGAGCTTAAAAATTTCGGTAATCGAACCTACTCTCCTTGCTGTTACTGTTCTATTTAGGTTCAGGCTTTTCAGAGGAATATGCGGGAACTGTCTCTATCCCTATCCAATTCTTTTAGTTCTCGAAAGCGCCAGAATGCTCATTGAGATCTTTCTTTGATCGCTGGAATCTGCTATTTTTGTTGCTATAGCTGCTCATAGCCGGTCTGTTATTATTAATAACTGAATGATTACAAACCAACCCTAGCTCTACCAAGCGTTCGATTAAACGGAATCATAAAGAATAAAAATTAATACGATAAAGCTTTTGACTGCCTTATGATTGTTTTCATGCGTATGTCACCTATTGTTTCAAACTATAGCAATTGATCATAATATCTGAATCAAAAAAATCACTGCAACTGTTTGCTTTTTAATTAATAGAGCTCGTCTTCAAAATGATCCCATTTTGGTACCATTGCTGTCTTTTGATGCTGAGTACTCAAATGAGACATTACTCTCACTCTTAAACGTAAAGAGCTCAAATCGGCCCTAAAGAACCTTCAAACTGCATTCACTTTACTCGTTTTAGCAGCCTTCTCTAATGCTTGGACTATGCTGTTTTGAGGCACTCTAATTATTTGTTGTAATCTCACATTTTCCATACTTATTCTCAATCAATCGTCTATTGGAGGAAGGAATAGATTCCATAATTGGCCTTGGTGAGTGTTTGAAATCCAGCTTGCCGTTGGCCAGAAACAAGCTGTTTTATTTGCTAACTTTCGTCTTTTTTTTCGCTATACTTATTTCCTGCAGTTTCTGTTAGGCAATAGGCAGCCTATAGGTCTAGACAGTGCTCTAAGTCAAATCAATTTCCTTGAACCCTCCAGTTGCCTGTGATTATGGTGAATCTTGCGGCCCAAATATCTTTTTCCTTTTGTAATTGGGCGATTTGGGGATTGGTTCTTAGCCGTTGTTCTGCTTTTTCTAGAAGATACAGCAAGATGGCTTTTGGAACTGGTACTGTGAAGGCATCAGAGGTTCCAGATTGAGGCTGGTGAGGGATGAGTTGTTTTTTGATAGAAAACTTTGCAGCATCGAAATTAAAGTTTATAAAGAGATAGTAAATACTATAGTTTATATAATCACATCATAAGTGCTAATAACTCAACTCTGACAGCTCCAAAGAAATCGTATCCTCTTCTCTCTGCGCCCGATTGTTCCCAGCTTTGCCTGGTAAGTATTCCTTCTACCTGTGAAGCTAAAGACCCACCAGCTTCTTGTCTTGGTTGTATTTCTGCCTCATCTTGCAGATGGATTTGATCTGCTTCTTCAGATTGTCGTTCTCCTGCCTCACCCTCTCGTAGTCTTTCTTGGCCTCGTTGCAATCTTGCTTGTACCTCGCCAGAACTCCATTCTAGATCTCTAAATATTTGAGCCTCTCAGCAACCCGACTGAGCTACTTCCTCGCCGATTCGTATCTAGCCGAGCACTACAGATAAATCTGCATCTCTCTGGCGTAGTTTTCCTATCGCAGTGTGAGCTGCTAGTTGGTCGAGAGCTAGGTCTGCACTCTCAGGTTTTCCAGCCTTTGGGAGAGGACTTTAATTTGTTATTATCGATTGAAAAGTTGCTATTATAGCTTCGAAATTTTCTATTGAAAAATTTCGTTGGTTTTTCTCATAGTGCAGCAATAGATGCATGGATCCTCCGACCTGGTGGCTGAATCGATCGAATTTAGGGTATCTTCGGAAATTGGCAGGTTTTCGCCTATTTCGGAGGTAAGTTAACCCACCTCCTTCTCGATGTTTTTCAGACTAATTGTTTTCTTACAGTTTCCTTCACTTTGCAGCGAATTGTCCGTAGTATCGTCCAAAGCGAAGTGGTAGTCTCTGCCCAGGTAGTCTCTAGGCATTGGAGATTTGTCTTTCACCAACTCTGCTTGAATCTTTGTTTTGGTTGAATTGGCATGGATGTATTTCAAGCCTGCTAATAGGTCGAGCTGTGATTTGGATTTACTTGGCTGGAGCTATTTGGGGCTCAATAACGGGTTCGTTAAAACACTTTCTTTTTTGGAATTCTAGGCATTTTTGGGGTCTTTTGTTGTTTTTGGCACCTATCTTGGCTTTGGTTATTGGTTCTGTTAGCAAAGCAATGCCTGCCTCCAAGTCTCATACTTCTCTGCCCCCTAGGTACAAAGTTTTTTCGGTTTTTCCGCCTATGAAAGAGGCGTGGCAACCCCCGGTTTCCTCACAAAAAGCCTCTTCTTTGAGGCCGAAGTATCCAAAGCGCAGCCTTGAAGCCCTTGATAACGAGGCGAGCCAGCATTCAAATTTGTCCTGACGAAAGACTATGTCATAATTTTATATGCCTGATTACAAGCAAAATTTAGATATATACAAACCTTGCAGAAGCAGATCATCGTTTTTTCATCAACGACAATTTATATCTCTCCCCATTTGCTCAAATTTTGAATATAATTCTTACACTAAGTGATAACTATGGAGATCGATAAGCGCATCGAGGTCAAACAGTGGAACGCAGTTGCTCTGTGGAGTTGGAACGTGGCGGTGGAAAACTGCGCAATCTGCAAAAACAGCATAAACGAAACCTGCCTCGAATGCCAGGCCAACTAAATATCCGATAGTGAGGCATGTATGATCAGCTGGGGCGCCTGCAACCACGCCTACCACACGCACTGCATCAGCCGCTGGACCACCCAGAAGAAGAATACCTGCCCTCTATGCCAGAAGGCCTGGAACACTGTCAAGATTGCTAAAGAATGATTAGTTATAGCATTCATTTGTCTATCATCAGAAGTTGTGCTCTTTCTTGATGAGAGGCTCGCTCTTGAAAGGCAGGCCCTATTTGGGCAGCAGCCAGGCCATACTCTGTCTTATCTTCTCCTTCATCCCCTTGGCTATCCCTCTGTTCTCAATGGTTTCAGTCAGTGCCTATCCCATCTCCTCAAGAATCAAGGGTCGGTACTCAGGCCGTGAGTAGTAGCTGAGCTCCTTCTCAGGGAGCGAACTTGCAGCTATCTAATGAATCTTGGCGATAGTCTTAGTGCTCTCCGACCCATGGAGCATCTCTTTTATGTGGCCTAACAAAAAGAGCAGCCCAAGGAAAACTAGCATGAAGGTAAATTTATTTTTCTGGGGCTGAATTATGCTACATTATGGGGAGTGTACCCTCGCTGCTAGGCTTATCTCTTCAACCTTTCGTTTTAGGCCTTTTGCTGCTTGCACTCTTCCTCAAGCTGCCGGTTGAGCTCCTCCAAAGCCTTCATTTTCTCTTTTTTCCTATCCCTAGAGATCTGGGCACTAACCCTATTTCGCATTCTTTTAAACTCCTCCTCCTCACAATCCTGGACCACAGCCAAAGTTGAAACCAACTGTTCTCGCATAATCATCTTCCTGTTCTTGGCCTTAGTCCTCTTGAGTTCATTTTTCCGTTTGATTACCCTCCGCCTCAGAACATCCAAATCCACTCCCTTGAACATGGGGTTGTTCTAAACAGTTTGGATGAGATCGGCCAGCGGAGTGTTGCAGAGGTTGTGGGTATGCTCGAGATAGCACATCACCTAAATTCAATCTGGGTTACCTACTTCACTGAATACTTCGCTTGGATTATGGAGTCGTTTGAGTCCTGGTCATAGAAAGTGGTCAGACAGTGGTTGACGAGGTCACGATCTGTGGTGTACTTCTTTTGGTTTTGGTAGTCTTCACCCGGCGATAGCTCTTCGCTTTTGATGAAATCTTCAAAGCCCAGCATCCTTAGATTTAAATTATAATGCATTAACTTTACATTTTCTAATAGCTCCAAGAAGATTCTATGCAGAATCTTTACCAAAAATAATGCAGTTGGTCAAAGATTACAACATGATGTTAAAGTTCGTAAAATACAAGCATTTTCGTATGGATAATGTGGAAAAATAGGATGATAGCATGAAAGAGATTAATTTAGACTAAAAGAGAACTTAAGAGATAGTTGATTACCCAATAAAAGTACTCAACTCAACCCTGAGCCCTCTTTTCACAGCCCTTCAACAAAATCTTTCATTCATCCTTAAATCATAATCCCTGATAGTCTCTTATCAGATATCAAAATCTTATCTAAAATTATTTGCTTTTAGATATTCTATTCTCTGTAGATGAGAGTTTATATTTTTCAGCTAATGTTTGAATCCTTAAGCTCGGTAAATATAATATAAACTAGGATTGGGCTTGATTGGAGATAAAGGGTGTAGAAATTTGGCATAGGGCAAATGGCCTAACCTTTAGCAGCTATTCC
>Ga0316217_10004303_pt1 | contig 15523 bp, 30 predicted proteins | sample 1anoAmetaG_FD_203633 | JGI IMG/M metagenome (GOLD analysis project Ga0316217, IMG submission 203633) | Freshwater microbial communities from Trout Bog Lake, Wisconsin, USA - 1anoA | ecosystem: Environmental > Aquatic > Freshwater > Lake > Hypolimnion/Profundal zone | place: USA: Wisconsin... | reverse complement strand
TTCATTTGCGTTCATTTCTCTTGTGCCTTTCTTAGTATTTCTTAGTATTTCTTCGTACTTATCTAGCTCTTCGTCCGTTGTTCTTCCTACATAAACATCTTTATTATCAGGGTCTCGGATAAAACGTAGTTTAAGTAAGTCAAGGATTTCTAAATCACGATATAGCATTTTAGTAGTCATTTCTCTTGTGCCTTTCTTAAATTAGGGGTTGACTGTGCAGACGGTAGCCAACCAATACCGTTAGCAATCGAGCGAGTTGTCTCACTCCAAGCACTACACTTGCTTTGCTAATCATTTCTCTTGTGCTTTCTTTAGTATTGCTCTAGCAAAAACTAACTGTCTTTCTGCGGTGGAATTATTTGAAAATACATCAAGCCAAATATCACATATCTCATCATCACTTAACTCACGAGGTTTTGTGGATAATTGACCGCCCTCAAATGCCATAGCAATCAGCTTTCTAATCTCAGGACTGACCGCCATCTGAGTTATGTTTGCATCCCACCAACGGGTAAATGGAGATTGATAGTTCATTTCTCTTGTGCCTTTCTTAGTATTGCTCTAGCAAACTGAATTCCATCACTTTCTAACACCAAATCACTATAACGCCATAAATTGTCATCTTGAAATACTTGTGCAATTTCTGCATCTGTTAGTGTTTTTACTTTATTGGTTTTAAGTCCTTCAGCATACCCAAACGCTTTACCACGCTCAAAAACTTCTAATACTAATTTCTCACTCATAATACATCCTCCATTTCAAGCATTCGTCCAGAGTCTTTATTGTATAACAACGAAGCACAATGGGGTGAAGTTAATCCTGAAAATCTATTTTTTAAAATGGAAACCCTGGTAGTGTTGCGTTCAATAGGGTCTTCAGCTTGAGCATTACGAACCAATCCAATAACAATGTCACTAAGTTGGGCGATAGAAGCAGAACCACGCAACTGAGACAATGATGTCGCAGCCCCTTCCTCATGTCCCTTACTATCTGGCCTCTTCAGATGTGACACAGCAATAAGACACACTCCAGTTTCTTGAACTAACATACGCAACTTCGTCATTAACTCATCAATAGCCTTGCGCTCATCACCGTTAGATTGTGCAGAAATAATCATTGAAATATGGTCTAAAAAGATATACTTGCAATCTGCTGCTTTAGCGAAGTATCGAATACGATTCATCACGTTGTCAATATCCGTAGAACCAAAGTTATCCCATAAATACAATCTATCTGTACCCATCGTAGCATCAAAGGACTGCTTGAGTTCTTCATTACTTACTAAAGTGTCAGGTAAATGTAAAGGTTTGTTCAAGTGTAAAGACATAATACTTCTCGCTGTCTTACGTACAGATTCTTCCATAAACATTAAGCCAATGTTAGAGTCTGTAGTCTGTATCAAGTGCCAGAGAATCTCACGCAAGAATTGAGACTTACCTAGTCCTGAACCTGCACAGACTGTGATAAGCTCTGCTGGACGGATTCCATAGGTAAGCTCGTTGACTCCTGCCCAAGGATAGAGGGCTGACGATTTCTCCACAGGTCTATTAACTTCTTCCCATAACGAAGAACCTGCGATAATTCCATCCGGTGTCCATTGCTCTGCTGCCCACCATTGCTTAACATAATCAGCTCCTTTACCTACTGCAAGATAATCACAAGCATCTTTAAAACCTGCTACGTGCTTCACAATCTTACACTTGCTACCTAGAATCTCTGCTACTTCATTCGCTGCCTTCTGTCCAGGCTCATCAGCATCAAAGCAGATATAGATATTCTCAAAGGAAGATAACCACTCATAAGAGGCTTTAACGTCCTTTAGAGCTGCTTGTGCTCCGTTACGTACTGAGACATTAGCGTACTTGCTACCACTCATCTGGAACCCTGCTAGGGCATCTAGCTCACCTTCATGGATAGTGACAGTCTTACCGCCTTTAGGAAATAACTGCTGACCGAATAAAGTCGTATGTTTCCACTCTCCAGAGATACCAAAAGTCTTATGCTCAACATTACGATTCTTGGTAGCTACAATAATACCTTCTGCATCTGCGTAGGGATAGAACTGTGAAGTCCCATCTTGAGTTACTCCGTAATATTGGCAAGTATCTCGTGTGATGCCTCTGTCGCTAATCGACATAATACTGCCTTTAACTTCTAACATATTCTTCTTCCTTGTAGGTGCAACATAACTTTCTGTTCCATCGCCTTTAATGTGATTACCACACACATGACAATATTCGTGATGGTCATCATACAATGAATTCCCATCGGAGCTACCGCATTTAAGACATGGAATGTGCTTAAGGAAATTAGACACTTAAATAATCTCCCCATTGTTGTGCTATCGCATCAGCGATTCCTTGGTAAGTAGTGCTGCGTAGTTTCCATCTATCAGGGCTAGGAGGCATTTTGTGCACTTTAGCTTCTCTGCCTTCAACAATATTAGTAGGAACAAGTTTAGGTAAGTTTTTAAGCCATAGACAAGTTGCTTTAGTTTCTCCATGCCCGAACTGCCAAGGCTGTATTATCTGGTCAGGTTTTCTAATTTTACTAGAAATCACGCTAATAGGATTTTCTAAAGCAATATGTTTAATATTTGCATCAAGTAGTTTACGAACAAAATCTAAAGCCTCTGCCTGTTCTACCACCTTGTCTTTAAACCATCTTGAACCAGAAACTGCTAAGTGCGTGCAAGGTGGGTGAGCAACCATCAAAGAAAAACCATTATCAATAATATCAAATACATCTCCTTGATAATGAGGCCCAGGGACATCAGTAGGAAGTAAGTCGCATGAAATAGCATCAAAGCCTCTTTTAATAAAAGCATCTCTAACTCTACCACTATATTCACACGCTACAAGTATTTTAATTTTAGACATAATTTTCTCTATTTAGTACTACATACTACTTAGTTAATTTAGTTTTTAAAAACAATATTAATATTATTTACTATTTAGTACTACATACTACTTAGTATTCATCTAGATTATCATAATCATTATCTAGATATAAATCTAAATCATCTACATCATTACTACTTAGTAAATCAATTCTATCTTTATAATTAATATCTGTTTTTACTGTTTTTAAACATTTTAAACACATATCTAGATAATCATTAGTATTAACTGACTTAATCGTACTTTCGTATGGAGTTAATAACACATTGCAGCAATAGCATCTCATCTGGTGTCTCCGTTGCCTTTTATAGGCGATTTAAGGTGCTTTTTAGCTGTTTTCTTAGTCATTTGATACCTATCCTTCATCTTCATCTTGAAAGCCTCCTAGAGCTTCTCCTGAAATGTTATCACAATCCCAAACTACGTGCTCGCAGTCCATTTCTTCAGGTGCGTAAGTGCTTGCACGATTATCTTCAGGCATTATCTTGGTTAAGGAAAGAGTCTCGTGAATCAGATTGTGTGTTATAATATACTTCATAATAGTTTCTAAATTCCTTAGCTAGTTTACGCCATGTAGGGAGGTTAGTTTCTCCTACTTCACCTTCATATAATGCTGGAGCAATTCCACCACGATTTAATAATGCTGTCAATTCTGCATCAGTCATAATAATGTTCTCTTAATATACCTCTGTTAATAAAAATCTTTCTTAACTTCATTAAAGCTCTTTTCTCAATCTCCCATACTGCCTGGTGCGTAACACCTATTTCTTCTGCTATTTCTTGGTAAGTATAAATCTTAGTCATCTTAAATACAATCTCTATCATACCCTAAAGCCATTAAACGCTTGCGAACCTTCATCAAGGCTTTTCTCTCTATGTAAATTACCATCACGTGCGAGATGCCTAATGCTTTTCCTATTTCTTGATATGTCATTTTATTCTCCCATCCCTTTACAGTAACGAAGCAAACTAATCACGGTATCAATGCACGATGTAACCGCAAAGATAATTAAAAGCATTTCTTCCTTGTCCATTATACATTCCTATGGTATGCGTCATGCGGATGCGTAAGCATACTTTTCACTAACTCATCAACAGATGAGAACCATTGTATCACCTTTAAGCCATCTTGCTGATAAATAGTAAAGCTCATTTTTCTTGTGCCTTTCTTTCCATTTCTTCATACTCAGTCCAATGCAAAACATCAGAAGCTGTAGGATATTTTTCCCATACATCAGCACCTACTAAAGCATCTACTTCAATCCATTCCCATACCAGTTTAGGTATCCTTGCGTAATATGTAGTGTTTGCGCTCATTTCTTTTATAACCTTTTAAAATAGTGCATCCTCAAATATAAACTTAGGAGCCTTGCGAAGCTCGATTGTCCATGCGTTAGTACCTACATAGGCGAGGGCCTCAGCTTTAGTATAGAACCAACGCAGCACAAAACCATCCTCATCACTAACCCAGTATTTGCTCAACATATCAAGCTCCGCAATAGTAGTCTTTTTTCATGTCTTCCTCAATGGCTTTATCTAGCATATCGCCATCAAGCCATTCAAAAGATGACATATTACCATTACATAGCACAACTGCGGGAGCCATAGCGTCATGAGGTGCGTGGCAGGCACTATTTCGTAGATGACGATACATCTCAGCGTGTTTAAAGTTTTCTTTATTATCCATCATATAGGACAATAACGATGCTCTGTTATCTTCTTGGACTTCTAGGGCATCGCATAGCTGGTTAATGAGGTTAGCTGTCACGACGTAGTCATCATTCAATGCGTAGGCACGTGCCTTGCGTATGAGGTTTTCAGTAATCATTATACTTGCTCCGATTGTTTAAACATATTTAATATATCAAGGATAACTACACCTTCGCCCCTTACTTTCATTTGCTTAACAATATCTGCGAGGTCGAAGTGATATTCTGCCTCTTCCCATGCGTAACGAGCTTCCTCGCTGCTCATCTCTTGTAAGTTATTCATATTGGGTTAGCCTCATAGTAGCGTTGTGCAAGAAATAAAGCTGTATTGTACCAGTAAGCATGTACACGCTGGACAATATCTACAGGTGCGTGCGAGGGTGTAGGATAGTCTGATTCATCGTAACCGCACTCTGCTAGACCTTCACCCCAGTGCGTAGCAGGGTTACAGGTGCTCATCATTAGGTTTTGAGTATATAAAGCTATTTCATTCTCTAACATCTCAATGTCGGTGTATTCTTCTTCCTCAGGTACATAATAATTTCTATTTCCGTATAAGCTCATTTTAAAGACCTCCTATAAACTTAACTAAGAAAACAATACTAATACCAATAAAAAATATAGTAAACATGCTAAGGGCTATTACAGCAAAATATTGCATTAAAAACTTGTAACATTCCCAAAACTCTTTCCAATTCTCAAACATTTTAAACACCCTCCAAGGATTCTAAGTTAATCACAAGGTGTAAGCCCTTGACTTCTATTGTGCAACCGTTACAGGCGTAATTAGCTCCATCTGCTGCAACATGCGTAAGACGATTCTCTGGGAAATTCTCATCAAGCCATTCGATGAGCAAATCTCTAGTATTAAATATAACTTCATGCTTCATCTTTAACCCCTTGTTTGTTTGTACAGTAACACGCTACAGCAAGTATAAGCAAGAACAAAGCCCATAAGGGATACTCACCAGCCAACCAGATAGCACCTAAGAACAATCCTAGCATACATTCGAAGACACCTAATTGAATAATCAATGGTAAACATACTAAGAACAATAAAGACAATAAGATACCGCCTGCGATTCCAATCATGGTAAAACCTCCAATAATTCATAATCTAAAATACTCTCCCCAGTCTCTAAGGCTTGCTCTACAATGTCATAAACAAAGTCAGCAGCACATATAGAATCATCTTTTAATTCTATCTCTAGGGTTATCTTGAAAGTTTTCATATTAAGCCCCTTCAATAAGTTGTAATCTTCTACCTTTATGAGATGTAAATCTTTTTAGCATCTCACAAGCCTTATCATGCGTCATTGCATACCTAGTCATAAATACGCTATCGCCTGTTTTTTCGTTAATTGCTACAATGTGGTAAGTTTTCATGTTAAGCCTCAGGATGTTTAGAATTGAATAAGTTTCTGCCTAGGTTTATCAACGATAACCCTTGTTCTTCAGTCATGCCCCGATGCTCTGCAAACAATGAAGGGCTGAGATAGTTATTTTTAAATTCTAGGTATTGCTCTATAAGATAGTTTCTTGAGTTCATTGTATTAAGCCTCATGTTTTGTAAATTCTAAACCACGAATAAAAGACTGCATATCATTATATAGCTCACGCTTAGTGCGTGTTCCCTGTCCTACTGGAGTGCTAACGCCTCCGCCTGTGTTGCTCATACGGTGTAAGTTAACACCGCCATAAGCATAGTAAATGTGGAAATTACCTACATTAGCACAGTATTTACCATCTACACGGCTTGAGGATTCTAAGGGGCTGTTAGTTAGCTTGTTGATGTAATCAACCAATGATTCGAGTTGTTTTTCTGTGATTCTTTGCATGATGTTTAATCCTTTAATTTAGTTTATGTTTAATGCTTAGCTACTAATTTATTCTTATTTCAAGCTATTGTATATAGGGACTTACCCCTATTGACATTACAAATAATGTATGTTAGTTAGGTGCCATACAGTAAGACACACAGCGAAAACTACTAAGGTAATGATAAGGGCTTTAAAGTTTGACATGATGTTTATTCCTTTGTTTGTGTGGGTAACTACAATTTAGTACTAATTGTAAGTAAAATCTATAGGTGTTTATACCTAGTTGCAAACAAACAACAATGCCAATTTATAGGGGACAACATCGAGACAGTAAAGCAGATAGCGATAGAACGGATAGACATACTAAAGGGATAGACAATAACAGACAGAGAAGGGCATAAGAGAGCTACTTAGTCTATATAACTGAATAGCATATTGAATAGGATTGTCTACTCAGTAATGGTATAAGACTAAGACGCACTAAGCAGGTGCAAGTCCTTGATTAGTAATGATGGGTAATAAACTGCCTAATAAACAGGCACTACTTAGCCCTGCACAAAGCTGCACAGAACATGACATTACAACGTAAAGACCTGAGCAGACCTCCAACGTAGCTGGGTAGAGCTGGGTAGTTCCCTAGGTAGAATCTAGGTAGGGTGGGGGTAAAAAAGAATTATTAGATAATATATATAACGCTACATTTAACGCTGGCATAACTTTTAAAACAAGGGGTAGGGTCGGACCAAGGTAGAAACTAGGTCGTGCTCTCCAGGACGGAGTAGACATAAAGAAAGAAAGTTAAGACATAGAACTAATAAGTGCTCTTTAGCCCTATGTAGACTACATTGTGCTCTATTGCTCTATGTAGTTAATAGTTTTTATTACTATATTAAATACTTACTATATTCTTACTAAAAAGTAGACTACATTGTTGTCTATATAGTATTATACACTAATTTCTTTATTTGTCAAGAACTATTTAGGGCATGTCGTATAAAATAGTGCTTGACATTTAAATAATTATATGTTACAATGAGGTATAGAGTAAAGGAATATTATGGCACGTAGAAAGAAACGAGAACTAAAAGCTGAAGGTAAATGGTGGTCAGAGAGTCAAAAGCTCGAAGCTGCGACTACATTCCTTGCATTGGGTAACGGTGCTCAAACTGCTGCTGTCTTAGATATTCCGTTAGCTACGTTTAACCGTTGGAGATATACCGACTGGTTTAAGAAGATTGTTGATGACTTAAAAGCTGAAGACAATCTTAAACTCAATGCTAGATTAACTAAGTTGGTCTCTAAGGCTTTGGATGTCACAGAAGATAGACTTGACAAAGGTAACTATCAATATGACCCTAAGACGTCTGAACTGATTCGTGTCCCTGTGTCGATGAAAGATGCAGCTAAGGTTGCTAACGATATGTTAGAGCGTAAAGACTTGATTGAGTCTAAACCACAACAAGAACAGATTGAAAAGACTGTCGATGCCAGATTAGCTGCTTTAGCTGAACAATTTAAACAGTTCGCTAAGCCTAAAGAGAAAGACATTACTCCTAAACCATTGGTTATCGAGAACGAATAAATAAAAGACCGTCTCGCAAGAGCTTTCAATTCGTCGCAGGTGCGAATGGTCAAACACCTGTTCCACTCCTCTGAAAGGGATAAAATGAAACAATGTAACACATGTAATACTTTTTTTGAACTTGACCAATATAGAGTTCGTAAATTAAACAATAAAGAATACATCGGACACAAGTGTAAAAACTGTGAACGTAAAGAACAAAAAGAAAAAACTAGTAATAGCTGGGATAGATATTTTATAAGATTACTTTCTAAAAGAGAAAGACACTTAACACTTACTGTTGAAGAATGTGTTATAATACTTAAAAAACAAAACTACGTATGTGCTATTACAGGAGTTCCTTTAACAAAACTACATGGTTCAGGAGTTGTTAATACAAATGCTTCTTTAGATAGAATCATAGCAGGTGGTCCTTACGAAGCTTGGAATGTACGAATTGTATGTAGCCTAGTTAATAAAATGAGATTAGACAGCTCTGATGCAGAGTTAAAATGGTGGTGCAGAAAGATAATAGATGGAATTAACCTCTGAGGTAATTGAAGGATTCAGCAATGCTTGTTTAGTTAAGAATTTTGATTCTGCTACACAAACTCCTGACTTCCACCGAGAACTATGGTCTTTATGCTGTACTAAAGATAAATTCGTTGCGATTAGCGCACCACGAGGCCATGGCAAAAGTACTGCTGTTACTTATACTTATTGTCTCGCTGAGGTGTTGTTTCGCAGGTCTAGATATGTCTTGATTGTCTCAGACAGCTTTAGTCAAGCTGGTTTGTTCTTAGGTGATATCATTAAAGAACTTAGGGACAATGACGATATACATGGTCTATTTGGCAACATTGAGTTGACAAAACAAACAGAAGATGATATAATAGGTAAATTCGAAGACGGACACACATTCCGTATTCAGGCTAAAGGCTCTGAACAAAAGCTTCGTGGTTTAAAGTGGTTGAACAAACGTCCAGACTTAGTTATCTGTGACGATATGGAATCTGATGAACAGGTTCTCAATAAGGATAGACGAGAGAAGTTAAGACGTTGGTTTTACTCTGCTCTTATCCCTGCCCTGTCAGTTACAGGAAAGATTCGCATAGTCGGTACTATTTTGCACTTAGACTCCCTTCTTGAAAGGTTGATGCCTGAGTCTCAACTAGCATCCCTAGGCACTAAAGCTTTAAAGAACTTAATTACTGAAGATTTAAGACAGTATACAAATTACAAGACTTCTTGGTTATCCATTAAGTATCGTGCTCATACAGATGACTTTAGTAAGATTCTGTGGCCTGATAGATGGAACAAGAAAGCCTTAGAAGAGCGTAAAGCGCAATACGTCGCACAAGGATTAGCTGACGTATATTCTCAAGAGATGTTAAACGTTCCTCTTGATGATGCTAACGGATTCTTTAAGAAGAGTGACTTTGCTCCGCTTAAGGAAGAAGATAGATTAAAGAATTTGAATTACTATATTGCTTGTGACTTAGCTATTAGTCAACGACAACATAGTGATTACAGTGTTTTTGCTGTGGCGGGAATGGATGAGAACCAACATCTCCAGTGTGTAAACATCGTTCGTGACCGAATGGACGGGATGCAAATTGTTGAAACTATTCTCGCCCTCCAGCGAACGTACAACCCTGAGTTGTTTGGAATCGAAGCAGGTACTATCCAGAAGTCTATCGGACCGTACTTGAACGAAGCAATGATGAAGCAGGACACTTTTATTAACCTGGTGTTACTCAAGCCTTCAGGTGATAAGTTGAGTCGTGCAAGGTCAATGCAAGCTCGTATGAGAGCAGGAGCCGTTAAATTTGACAATTCTGCTGATTGGTATCAAACATTCGAAGATGAGTTACTGCGTTTTCCTAGAGACAGACATGATGACCAGGTTGATGCTTGGGCCTACATCGGTTTACTCTTAAATCAAATGCAAGTAGCTGCTACTCAAAGTGAAGTTGATGAAGAAGAATACAGGGTTGCCCTACACGATTTTGGATATGACCAAGCTGGTCGAAATGCTACCACAGGCTATTAAGAACACATGAAATTAAATACCGAGTTTAATCTAAAAGACGTTGTTGCCTCCCCTAATATCGCTGAGATGTTAGATGAAGGAGACCTCAACACAATTAGCTATAACGTCTACAAGGGATTCCAAGCTGACTTGGAGTCTCGTTCTGCTTGGGAAAAACGTACTGAAGATGCTATGAAGCTTGCTTTGCAAGTTGCAGAAGCTAAGTCATTCCCTTGGCCTGGAGCATCTAATGTCAAATTTCCACTTATCACTATTGCTGCTTTGCAGTTTCATGCTCGCAGTTATCCTGTACTTATCAATGGGGAAACCCCTGTCCAATGTCGCACATTCGGTGACGACCCAACAGGGGCTAAAGACGCACGTGCTCAGCGTGTAGCAAACTTCATGTCTTACCAGATTCTTGAAGAAGATACCAACTGGGAATCTGAGATGGATAGAGTTCTTATCTCTCAGCCTATTGTTGGCTGTGCTTTTAAGAAGTCTTACTTTGACCCTATCCTTAAACACAATGTTTCCGAGAACATCCTTGCTAAGGACTTTGTCGTAAACTATTGGACTAAGCATTTAGATACATCCCCACGTATTACTCAGATTCAGTACTTGTCTAGAAACGACATATACGAACGTGTAGCTCGTGGTTTATGGTGTGAAATGACTGATGTACGTCCTGCTGCTGTTCCTCAGTCAAACATGACTTTGGCTCAAAACAAAGCACAAGGGATGTCTGCTCCTGATTCAATCGATGACTCTACTCCATTTGAAATCTTAGAACAACACACCTTTATTGACTTAGACGGTGATGGCTATGCTGAGCCGTACATCATTTGGATGCGTCGGGATACTAAACAAGTTCTACGTATCGTAGCTCGTTATTTTGAAAACTCTATTGAAAGAGACGGTAAAGGAAATGTTCTTTCCATCAAAGCAGAAACATACTTCACTAAGTTCCCTTTCATTCCCTCACCTGATGGTGGCTTTTATGACCTCGGTTTCGGAAGCCTACTTGGACCACTTAATCAAAGTATTGATACCTTACTCAATCAGCTTATTGACACAGGCACGATGGCCAATACAGCAGGTGGTTTCTTGTCCCGTGGTATCAAGCTCCGAGGCGGTAACTACAACTTCGCACCCCTAGAGTGGAAACATGTCGATACAACTGGCGATGACCTCCGTAAAGGTATCATGCCTCTCCCAGTGCGTGAACCTTCTCAAGTTCTGTTTACTTTGCTCAGTATGCTTATTAATTACGGTGAGCGTATTGGTGGTTCTGTTGACATCTTGTCAGGTCAGAATCCAGGTCAGAATACTGCTGCTGAAACTACGAGGACGATGGCTGAACAGGGAATGAAGATTTTCTCTGGTATCTTCAAACGTACCTACCGTAGTCTTAAAGATGAGTTCCGTAAGTTGTATCGCTTAAATCAACTATACCTCCAAGGTGTAGAAGACTACAACAGCGATACAGGTGCTAACTTTATTGCTGCTGATGACTTCTTAGGTCCAGTATCTGATGTACGTCCTGCTGCAGACCCTAACATTGTTTCTGACACACAGCGTATTCAACAAGCCCAGGCAGTGCTTCAATTAGCAACTACCACGCCTGGTATGAATATGTATGAAGCTCAGAAAACATACCTCAAAGCAATGAAGGTTAATAACATTGAACAAGTGTTACCAGACCCTAAAGGCCCTAACGCTATTAAGCCAGGTCCTTCAGAGAAGATTCAAATTGAACAAATGAAGATGCAAGCTAAACAGGCTCAGATGCAAATCGACCTTAAGCTCAGCGTTGCTAAGTTGTTACAACAAGCTGAACTCCAACAAGCTAAGATTCACAAGTTGGAAGCAGACGCTATCCTTGCTGTTGAACAAGCAGGTGGCGTTAAGACAGGACACGATATTGCAATGCTAGATGCACAAATTGGTGCAGCTAGAGCTAAGCAAGAAGGAATTCAAGACAGTATCAAAACCGTAATGGCTTTGGAAAAACACATGTCTGATATGACAGCTCCTAAAGAGGGAGAAGCAGCACCAGAATAGGTTTAACAAGGAGGAAGTATGGCAATCGTAGTAACAGAGCAGGAATTTAATGAATGGAAAACTAGTCGTGTAACTCAAGCCTTTATGAAGGCAATACACAATGACAGAGAGTGGCTTAAAGAGATGTTGTTAGCAGGAACCGAAGATGATGCGAGTATCAGAGGACGAGCAGCAGCATGTACAGCAATTCTAGCTTTAGATTATAACGAGTTGATGAATTCAGTAACGGAGAAGAAGGATGTCTAATGCGACAGGTATCACCCCTATCTTTGACAGGGTTCTTATTCAGCCTTTAGTAGTAGAGAATAAGACAGCTAGTGGAATTATCGTATCTTCAGATGAAACCAGTGAACGTGAACAACTTGCAAACACTACAGGTGAGATTATTGCTTTAGGTGAAGAAGTTCCAGCAGACATTGTAACAATCGGTATGAAGGTAGCTTTCGCTAAATACGCTGGTTTGATGTACAAAGGTAAAGACGGCAAAGACTATCGCATGATTAATTATGCAGACCTCGTAGCCAAGTTAGACGACGATATGGGCTTAGTTGACCCACATCTATTAAAAGGGATTAAATAATGAGTGATGAACTACAACAAGAAGCACCACAGGAAGCTCCAGAAGCCTCTCAGGTTGAGTCCGAAGCAAGGGCGCAGGGTTGGGTAGCAGCAGAAGAGTTTCGTGGTTCTGAGAACGATTGGGTTGATGCTGAGACGTTTGTACGTCGTGGCAAAGAAATTATGCCTATCCTTCGTAAGAATAATGAGAAATTGCTTAAAGAATTAGGTGAAGCCAAAAAGATTGCTGAAGAAGCACGAGAAGCTGCTAAAGAGTTTCGTGAATACCAGAAGCAACAGTTTGAGCGAAAGACCAAAGACTTGGAAGGTCAATTAGAGCAACTAAAGCAAGCTAAGCGTGATGCAATCACTCAAGGCGATGGCGATAGAGCAATAGCGATTGACGATGCAATGGACGACTTGAAAGAGCAACGTCTAGAAGCTAAACAAGACTTAAAAGCTGCTGAAGAGAAAGCTAAAGAAGTTCCTCAAGTTACTGCTGACCCTACTCTTAATGAGTGGATGGACCGTAATGACTGGTTTGGAAAAGATACACGTTTGACTGGTATGGCAAATGGTTTAGGCGTTGAATTACGTCGTGAGAACCCAGCCTTACAAGGTAAAGCATTCTTGGACAAGCTAGATGAAGAACTTGCTAATATGATACCAGAGAAGTTTGGTAAGAAACGTGTGCAGAATCCAATGGAAGGTTCCTCTAATGGGACAGCTAGACCATCTGTAGGCGGTAGTAAGAAATCTTACAATAACTTACCTGCTGAAGCTAAAGCAGCATGTGACAAATTCGTTAAACAAGGTCTTATGACCAAAGAAGCTTATGTAGCAGAATATGATTGGACCTAAGGGAGAATAGAACATGACTGAAATTAAAAAAGAAGTAAAAGCTGCTGTAGAGTCTACTAAGGTAGAGCGTCCTCGTGAACGTAAAAAAGGCGTATTTAATGGGACTCAAGGCAAGTTGCAAGTAGGGAGACAGATTGATGGTTTCCACATGCACATTTTCAATGACACTCCTGGGCGCATCCAGAATGCTACTGAAAACGGTTATGAGTTTGTTCATCCAAGTGAGATAGATGGGGTTACAGAGAACGTTACTTCTCGTAATCTTGATTTAGGAGATAAGGTTAGATTCTTAGTAGGTGCTGGAGAGAAGGGCGAACCAATGTACGCTTATTTGATGAAAATCAAACAAGAGTGGTTTGACGAAGACCAAAAGCAATTACAAGAACGTAACGATAAAACCGATGCAGCTATTAGACAAGGTAAGACACCTGGTGTTGATTCCTCTGGTTTCTATAATGCTGGCATCAAATATTAAACTTTCTAATTAAGGAAAAATGATGGCAAATGTAAATGCCGTATCAGGATTGTCGCCAGTAGGCACAGTTACTGGTGCACCTTTTAACGAGCAAGGCGTTCTTTACGCTATTGCTAACACTGCTTCTTACACTTTCGCTATTGGCGATATCGTAAAATCTGCTGTTGGTAATGACGCAAATGGCGTAGCTCTTGTAACTAAAGCTGCTGCAACTGACGTACCTTTGGGCGTTATTGTATCTATCCGTGTTGCTAATCCAGGCGTAAGCTTGCAAGGCACAAACATTGACTTAGGTAAATTGTGGATTGGCGTTTCTGCTGGTTCATATACTTATGTTTATGTTGTAACAGACCCTAACGTTATTTACTCAGTACAAGCTAACGCTTCTGCTGATGCTAAAGTTGGTTCTACTGCTGTTCCAACGATTACTGCTGACCAAACTTCAACTTTGTCACAGTCTTCACCTTTCTCAGCTACTTATGTAACTGCTGATACTTCAGCCACTGCAGCTTCTATGTTCCAAGTTGTAGGTCTCTACCAAGAGCCTTTGAACGTTCCTGGTGCTTACAATAACGTGTTGGTTGTGTTTAATAAACACCAATACAAACAAGCCTTCGGTGCTTAATTAATAGGAGATATATAAAATGGCTGGTGTAATTACAACTGGTACTCATCCAAAGGCTCTATGGCCTGGTATTAAAGCATGGTGGGGTCAAACTTACGACGAACATCCTGAAGAGTACATCCACTTGTTCGACAAAGATACTTCACATCAAAACTACGAGGAAGACGTTCAGTTAACTGGATTCGGTCTTGCTCCTGTTAAGTCTGAAGGTCAAGGCGTTCAGTATGACTCAGAAGTTCAAGGTTTCGTAACTCGCTACACACACGTTGCATACGCTCTTGGTTACATCGTAACTAAAGAAGAGTTGGATGACAATTTGTATGAGCAAGTTTCTAAGCGTCGTGCTGCTGCCCTCGCTATGTCTTTCCGTCAAACCAAAGAAAATATTGGTGCTAACGTTTACAACCGTGCGTTCAATGCTACCTACACAGGTGGTGATGCTCAACCTTTGTGCTCATTAGTTCACCCTAATACTTCTGGCGGTACATGGGCGAATACCCCTACTGTTTCTGTTGACTTGTCCGAAGCTTCTTTGGAAGATGCAACTGTAGCAATCATGGGTTTCCAAAACGACCGTGGTTTGTTGATTAACGTAATGCCACGTTCTTTGATTGTAGCTCGTCAAGAATGGTACAACGCTAATCGCATTCTGAAGTCTGTGTTCCAATCAGGTACTGCAAACAATGATATCAACGTTCTGAAGGCAACTAATGCCATTCCAGAAGGTATCACTATGAACCATTACCTTACAAGCCCTCACGCTTGGTTCCTACGTACTAATATCCAAAACGGTATGAAGTACTATGAACGTGTTGGTATCATGTTCGACCAGGACAATGATTTTGACACAATGAACGCTAAGGCTAAAGGCTACGAGCGTTACAGCTTTGGCTGGTCTGACCCAAGAGCAGTCTACGG
>Ga0316217_10004302_pt1 | contig 15524 bp, 4 predicted proteins | sample 1anoAmetaG_FD_203633 | JGI IMG/M metagenome (GOLD analysis project Ga0316217, IMG submission 203633) | Freshwater microbial communities from Trout Bog Lake, Wisconsin, USA - 1anoA | ecosystem: Environmental > Aquatic > Freshwater > Lake > Hypolimnion/Profundal zone | place: USA: Wisconsin... | reverse complement strand
ACAAAAAAAAAATTTAGTAGTAAGAAATGAAAAATATATCCGCCTAGCGGAATTATTACTACTACTATTTATGGAAATACGATGAAAGGAAAACAAATTTAGATTAATATTTCTTACCAGTGGAGTCAAACTGACACAATCTAACATTAAAACTTTAAACCATTTGATGAACTAATGGAGCATGATTTCTCCCAAAATCTATGGATGCAGGAAGTTAAGGAGTTTTTCAGACGATTTATTTGATGGTTCGGATAAAGTATAGAGAACTTAATGAAGAAAAGAGAATGATATGTTATTACTGAAAATTCCTACAATAATAAAGTAGCATGTCCAAAGATAAGTTAGTTCTAAAATTCCCCAAAGTCACAAGTAGCTCATGTAATATAAAATGCAGGAGTTGATGTTGTTTGTGCGTTTCTGAATTTGGGCTTTTCAATAATATTTTACGATTCAGACCATTATGTCCAGTTTGAATTACAAATACTTAGAGGAATATTTTTTGTGAGATCAGGTCAGACTGAAATTTTATTTTTCCCATCTTACTTTGGTTATACTACCTGCACTCCTCAATCCATTCAATCGAAAATTATGGCTAACAATCGATACAAATGTTGATGGCATAGTCATGATCATCAGGGTTTTGATTACTCTGCACTAATTTAGCAACTAAAATTCACCAAAATCGGCCTGGTAATTTATAATTTGGGAGAATAGTATTGTTGAGCAGGTGGTGGGTCGATCGTTTATGATGAACATATTCTTCCTAACTTTGACTGTGTTCTTACCCGTTGGCAAGCTATATGTGAACTGCAAAAAATGAAGATTCATCGCTATGATAATCCGGCTTCTCTGATTTTGATTGCTTTGAGCTCTTTATAATGTTGGTTAGGGTTTCGCTTATAAGAAAAATGAAGATAAAGAAGTATCACAGTCTGATTTTTTCTGAGGACTGATTAGCAATCACACGCTTATTTTGAAATCCGTGTTTTTTGAAAGCTCAGCTGTTACTATCCTTTGAGATTCCATATGAATAATATCCTCTATTTTAAATTACTAAATTTTAAATTGCTAAAAATAAACTAGGAAATTAGATAGTTTTGCGCCATGGTCTTGCCAAGCTTTCTTTTCTATTATGAGATATCATTCTATTGCCAACGAATTAAACTTTTCTTTTTAGTTTATAATAAAAATTACAATTAGTAAAGGAACTAATTTCGATGGCCGAGCTGAATTTGCCTACGCTAAGCCTCTTCAATAGAGGCTCAAGCCGCCCGAAAAAAGATGTGAATCCTCTGAGCAGCAAAGAGGATCCTTCAATTTTCGACGTTCTAAAGCAATCTCACAAAATTCAAAACCAAGCCTATCTTCCTTACTATGCTCCGAGCCTATACTAGCATGAGTACGCGCAAGTGAGAAATAGAATGTAGCTGGATTACCTTAACGCCTACTATGATGTAATTCAGGAGAGGCCTACTTCTCAGCCTTCCTATCATTCTACGCAAAGGGCCTAATCTTTTAAATCATTCGGAGCAAACTAAAAGCACATCGAGCATCACCCAAGAGTTTACGAAAATCAGGCAGTGCTAACTAAACAGCCACCTGTGAAGTTTGCTTATCTGTCAAATCCTAACTCAAAAGTAGCACCGCCTCCAACAGCGCCATTGAATGAGCACAATCCAAACAAAGAAGTGACCAAACTTGACAAGACTGCTTACCTTTAGGTAAAAAAGCGAGAGGTCCAAGAAAATAGACCTATTCACCCCGAGTACAGCATCATCCAAAAATTGAACACCTAAAAATCCAATCCTCACCTACATCAGGAGGATATCTCAAAATTTATCAACTAATCAAAGAACGTCAACAATAACCAATCACTCATAATCGAATAACCACAGCCTAAGCAGCCACATCGCTAGCTGAAAATGGCTGAAGTGCAGACTGAAGAGCCCAACAAAAACTCATTTGTCATCAACACCAGCGTGAAGCAAAGTCAGGTAATGAACAAGAAAGATTTCTAAAAGACTATGAAGGACTTGAATGTGAAACTGCGTAACCTGAAGGTTTAACTGGATAGCTAAGATGTTGTGATAGATTTAAGCGATCTAATATTGACTAAGGGTATCTTTTTGCTTATCTAGAACAATACATTGACGAATCGAACGGCATTCTGAAGAAGCTGGATGTGATCTCGCAGGGCAGGTCAGTAGGTATGAATAACAGGATGACGGGAAGTCTAGTTTGGCCTGAAGGAATATGATTATATAAACAAATTTAATTAAATAATGTCAAAAAAGGACTATGGATTTAAGAAAAAGATAGTTGAGTTGAAATTGGCAGACTGTCCACTTGTAATGTTCGATCCTGAGACATGCGAGTGGACAAATTCATCTAAAGACGATTTATAGAAGAACAAGGCTCTCAGATAGATTGAGATTCTTTCCAAATAGATTGATGGTGACTAAAATTAGCTGTAAAAGTTGCAACAGATCATAAGAAAGAAAGAGAACGATATCGGAATCAAAAAATAGAAGCTGAGGGAATCAGAGGACTAGCTGAACCGTTTGAAAGTTGAGTACTTGTATTTTGAATAATATGAGAACAAGATTAAGTCGAAAGCAATGAGATAAAAATATACTTGAGATGGTTGATTTCAAGTCTTTGGCTTTCTCATTTCTACAAAGCGACATTGTACATATTCAAAAATAGAAATTATCAATTTAAATCTTTTGGTTGACTAAGGTTGTAGATTGGGAAGTATTTTTTGTATTGGCAGTGCTAGTCGATTTGTAAAGATTATAATGAATGTAAATTCGTTATTCTTTTAGTAGTTAAAGCTTGGCGATCATAAAATCGTCTTTGGTGATCCTTCTACTAAGTTTTGTAGGGGAAATGGGAGATCCGAATTCGCCATTTTTTGCAAACATCACAGAAATGCTAAATATGCGCTTTTTCACAAAGATTGCACTCCAAACCAAACCACTTTCCTTCCTTACCGTTGAAGTAAACGCTTTCAAACGCCTATCTTAGTAATTATTTCTGTTCTTGGTGCTGTTTAATAAGTGAATAAAACTATTCTCTTTAAAAATAATAGTATTTAGTGAAGGTCAAGCATTTAGCTGAGTTGGTGCTAATGCCCTGAAAAAAAAATTATCTCTGGCCTACGTAATCCCATTATTTGTAGATTTTTTCATTCTACAGCAAAGGATTCACAGACTTGATTGTTCCTCTAATGATGAGGATGAGTTTAAAGTTTAAAGTCTAGTTGGATTGAAATATGGTATCTCCGGTTGACAAGTAGCCAATTTTAATGTAATCAATAGCACTCTTGGCAAATTTAGTCCAGCCTGTTTCCTCACAAAACATGTGTTTCAATATCGGCATATTAGTATAGATTTAGTTGTTATAAGTAAGCTTCATTTCCTTTTTTAAGTTTTAAGACAGCAGATTCTCTACATCCTGCTCTAGTTAGTCTTCATAGCTTCTTCTCAGGTAACTCTACATGAAGAACTTACTTTTTTTCCTATTCTTCCTATTCACCTCATTTTGACTCATGTACGTATGGTAATCCCTCATATTCTTTTGCCTTCTCTCAGATCTTTCGCCGAATTCCGAGAAAACGGCATAAATCCGTGATTCGAAAAAGATATACATGGCAAAAAAAGTGACCATAATGATGTTGCAATACAAAATCTAGGAAGAATTCCTAGGAGTCATGTTTCCGTAGCCGCATCCCGCAATAGTCTGAACTGAGAAGTACATCGTATAGTCATACCAGACTGGCCAATTTCCCAATTAAATCAAATTTTTTTCAAAAGTGGTCTATGAACCAGTCAACCAAAGTAAACTGTTTTCATAATAGTAGGACTGGTCCCTGTAGAAACTATAGTCGATTGCGAAATAGATACAGCCTGCAAGGTTTGTGACAATTACTATAAATGCCACAAGTCTGAAGAATTTGTAGAGAATAAGGAGATAGGGACTGGTTGCCAGCTGATATTAGACATCACTGTTTAATTCAAAATAAGCGTATAGTTTAAATAGCACGAATAGTTTGAGATAGATTTAAGTTGGTATTGATACAAAGACTATGTAGCCTAAAATTGTTACAAGGTCTAAGAAAAATGGGAAGCTGAGATATTTTTAATAGATGAGAAGATAGGAAGTTACTAATTTTTAATGTTTATAAAATGCTATTCTAGATCTGACAGCAGCCATATCGATGATAAAAAGACTGATAATACCTATATCAATGTAAATAAAGACTTGATCATAGAGACCTTTTTAGTAGAAGTTGGTCATGAGGAGAAAGATTGGGAGTGAGATGAAATTGTAAAAAATAGCAAACAGTATGAGAAGGTTCCATATAAGCAGAATAACAGACTAGGGGTGAATGGGCAGTAGCTTTTACTGCATGCAGCTGCAAAATTTTAAAAATTTGGATTTAGAGGCTTTTTTTAGATTTAGCACGTCTTCCATCTTTTTTACTTGATTGCCATATAAAGTGCTAGCTTATTAGGGCTATTCAGCGAAGAGAAGCGGGATTTCAATTTAAGACTCTGCCATTTAGTAAGCACTCAAATGGTCGAACGTCATGAGGGCAGTTCCTCTCCACATTGTATAATATAGTATTATCATTCAACATCACTATTATCATTTAGCCAACTTTTAAATGAAGGTTTTGTATGCGATTTTGGATTTCCCGATGCTTTATGCGATATTCTTGCCTTCTAGCTTTAAAAATCGTCTAAACAAAGGAACCAAATCCCTGCTTCTGAAAAATCTTGCACTGTTCAAATTTAGGAAGCAAACCAAATCCTATAAATCCATCTCTCCTTTGCTTTATAACTCCAACAATTGCTCTGAAGAACTTTATTGATTCAACTTCTACAGCATAAAAGATTTTTCAAGCTACTAGTTCCATATTTTTTGAGAATGAGCATAGATTTTGCTCAGCTATTTGATACACTAAGCAGAGAAACCAACTTTCGCAGTGGCAAAGGGATTTCTCTAATAGGGTGATATTTGAATTACTTATTTCAGTTCAATCTCTGTCATAAAAACATTATTCACTTCGAGTTAGCATTTTAAATGCACCCACTTATCTTGTTAATTACCTAATTAAAAGACCTATCGAACTGTAAGTAAAGTTATGTCAGTTTCAATCAGTTTACAAATCTGTTTAGCCATGTTCTCTATTTACAAATTTGGTTTTTAACTACTAGCCTCTACTTTTTATGGAAACAGCTGTTCAGTAAGGCCAACGGGAAGCATCAATGGCGAATTATAAAGAATTTTTCTCTTTATTTATGCTATTTGCAAATCGAGTTAGCTATTTTTACTTAGGAACTTCTCCTTTTTCACCATATGTTCGTACTTTCTCTCTACTTGTTACTTTATTTTTTCAGTATCGACCTGTTTTTAGCCATAAAAATATTGGGCTTTGCGACTCGGCTTAATTGATAATGGAGTGATACTTTAATTGTCTTTTTTATTCGTTTTGACCTATGAAACTTCGCACGCTAAAGAAACAGGAGTCAGTTTTTATTTATTAGCCTATTGATGCGTTTTCTCTGCACTTGAAGACTCTTAGAGGTATAATTTATTTTGAGGGAGAAAACCTCTACTTATGAAAGGATCCTGAATTTTAATATAGGACTATTTGGATTTAAAAAACTTATCTGCTTCATTTTGAAGATGCATCTACTAAGTGTAGTTGTGGCTTGAAGAACTTTCTTGGCTTTATGAAATAGGAGTGTTTTCTTGGCTTTATTAAAAAAGAGTGTTTATTATGAACTATTTTCGAGGATCATACAACGGAGAATCTACTTTGAAGGTAAATTAATTTATATTGCTTAATCTACTGCCTATTGGCTTAGGAATGGGAGATTCGTGTTTTAATTTAAGTGTTAATTTCTCTTTAATAGAATAGTTATTGTTTTAGTCTGTGAATTTCGAAGCTCTAAGCTAAGATGTTTTTGATTATTTTTGATCCAAGAATGAGAAATCACTTGCGGTGATTTTGTAAGTCGACAAAGGCATAATGCTTTCTGAAGGATGAAACTGGTCTCGTAGAGTATAGTTATAGTTTTTCTTCTTAGTTGGCCTATTTCTTGTGAGCTCTTCGTAAGACTTGGGACCTTGAATATTAAGTCTTTTATACTAATAGCTCATTTTTAATAATAAAAATATTGAGCAATGATCTTGTATTTAAGCCAAAAGTCTAAAACCATGGCAAGAATCATATTTCGAAGATTCAACTTCTTCCAATTTTATGTCTAACTTTGATCAATAAATCCAGATAGAATTTCTATAATCTTGAATTTTTAGCAAAGAGAGTGGGTTTCAAGAGTGCAAACATATAAATCAGAAAATATGAATCACTCTATCGTTTTTGGATCATTTGGGTATGCTTCTGTAATAGCTTTAAAATTGTTTCCAAATCGGTTGGCTGCCAGTGATGCTAAACTCATCGTTTTTAATTGGCCTCTTAATTGCTTTTGGCTTTTTCCCACAATTCTATTTATTTCCAATCAGCTTGCTTATTTTCGCCTCAGCTTATTCAAAATACTCCAGTGGCGTAGTTCCTCCACTTCTTAGAAAGCAGGGAACTTCTACGTCTGTTTGTTATATTTTTGTGTTTTCTTCCTAGAAAATATGGGTTGCGTTCGATATTATGAGTTTATTAGCTGACTTTCTGTCTGAGTTTTTTCTACTAATGTTCATGGACTGTGCAGTTTCTGGTTGCCGATGATAATTCAGTCGATGCTTCCTTAGGACCTTAGAATTAAAAGATTTATGATCGAACTCGTAAGAGTTTTTGATTTTGGCATTTGTTTTGCGTTTAGCTTTGAAATTCTAGATCTGTTTTTTAATTCTTTGCAGGATGCTTCCCTAATGCTTAATTTCTTTGTCGATAGTATACGAAAAATAGTTGTACTGCTCTGGGGCATAGATTTTGCTTTAGGAAGTAGAGTGCACTACTTTGCGCTGGGCAGAATGGCTCGTTTGGACGGATTTCAGCCTTTGTTTGATCGAAAGGTCCGAAATTTTATCATCCATGTTATTATTGTTCTATTAGAAATAGTATTATCACACTATAAAATGTCTGCTTTATCGAAAAGCTTTTTGCCTTCTGTTTTTCAGTAATAGCAAGTTGAGATTATTTATATACCATAATAAAATAGGAAGAAGACTGATGGATAGAGATGCAGCTATATATTAATGTAACTTTGAGCTATTCGTCTAAAAAGCTACTGTTTCAATCAAATTTCCTTGTGTTTTCTTTCTTTAGTGGAAGACTGCAAACGGTAAAAAGACCGCTGAAGGCAAAAATCGTCCAACCTCCCTTAATAACCAAATAACATTCCAAGAAACCCTCGAACTCACTTCGGAGTTGATTTTTGATAACTCTACCAAGCAGTTCGCAAAAAAGGAAACGATGATCAACCTGAATTTGATATCTAAAGCAAGGCAAGATCAGTCAAAGCTGGTAGGGAGAGTGGTAATTGATCTTTCAACTATTGCTAACTACGGTCAATACAACTAGATCAAGAACTACAAACTTGCATACTGCTCAGTCGACGGAGAGATAATGTTTTCCGCCGTTATGAGAAATAAAAGGAAAACGAATATGAGTCCTCAAGACCTAGACAAATCTTCATTTAAGTAAATTTTATGCAATTCAGCGAATATCTTTCTTTTTATTCTGGGCAAAAAAGATAACAAAAGCAAAAAAAAGACTAGAGAGAAAGTTTCGAAGAAGAGACAAGTATAGGATATGGAAGAAAAGTCAATTAAAACGCTATAGATCTGCATTAAAATACTGATTTTAGACGGAATCAGAGAAACCACCAAACTTTTTTCGTTCTTCAATCTCCCAAACAGAATCCAGCTTTCAACCTTACAAGCTAAATGCGATAAGTAACTCTTGGGTCTCAATAACGCTTCAAATAAAAATCACTGGATACCTTAACAGGCCTAACCAATTTTCAAACAGATTAAATGCAAAGAGTTCCTTCCTTTGGCAAAGAGTATGGCCGGTTGAGCTTGGCTTCTAGAAATGGAGAAGGGAATTGGGAGCATGATAAAATCAAATTTAGAGACGAGATAGAGAACAATAAGCATAAAATAGAGTAGATGTAGAAAAAGATAATGGAGTTGTATAACAACTTATAGGATAGCAAAAGACATATCGAGTTTTCTTAAAGACAAAACAGATAAAAAGAGGAGATTATTAAATTGTTGAAAAATAGCATAAAGGGCGAAGAAAGCAAGCAGTAAAATTTAGTTAATGATTGGAAAGAGAAATTTAATGCCCTCGAAAAAGAAGCAAGCTAATAGAACAAAAAATATAAAACGATGTAGTAAAACTTGAGAAGGCAGCTTCACCAAAACTAATTAAATTTTCAAAATTTGAGAAAGTAAACATAATAGCTTCGTAAAATATGGTCTGAGAAAAAAGAGCATTACGAGGAAAAACTTAAAAAAGCATAATAGCTTGTCAAAGAGAGATAAAACAAGATAAATGAGCTTTGCCTCAAAAATTAAGAATTTACCAAATTCAAATACCAAAATGACTTACTAAAGGTGCTATCTGAGTAAAAGTAATCCAAAATAAAGCTAATGTAAAGAGATTTTCTCAAGCTTTCCTAGGAAATAAACGAAATTAAAAAAAACAATCTTGCCTAATAGAATTATAAGCTGAAGCTGTAGAATGCCCAGTCTCATAAATCTCTTGAAGATTTGACTAGATAATTTTAGAAATGTCAAGCCTAAATTTAAAAATATCGTTAGAACTATATCAAGATTCAAACTGCATACTAAATACAAAATAAAACTTACGAGAGCACGAAAGAAAAATACAGTGCACTTTAAAATACCGTTTTCGGCTTTCAGAAAGAAAATATTTAGCTCAGAAATTCTGTAGAAAATGATAAAAGAACTCATCAAGAACTGGAAAAAAAGTATATTTAGCTTTATTCTTCTTACAATAAAGTCCAAGGAGAACTGGAATTACTGAAGACTGATTTATAAAATTTGAAGGTAACTAATGATAAGTTAAGAAAAGATAAAGATCAATTGATTTCTTTGGTTGAGAAACACAAGATTGAAGATGAAGTCAGGAAGTAAGATTTTGAGAAATAACTGAAAAGAGTGTAACTTTCCTTTGTAAATCGCCTAGAAAATAAAGAAAAAGTATTCAACGCCTAAAAAAAATAGTTTTAATCGACGATAGCTGAGTTAAAGTAACTCATAAATAGTAAATAGCTAGAATAAATACACAAAAAGTAACAATACTAAGCTTAGACTGCAGGTCTCAAGCAATAAATTGAACTGTACCGTGAATAATTGCAGCTAAACCTTAATCGTATCAAAAATCTTTAATAAACTATACTTGACAAGCAATAAATAATAAAACTGAGCAAGTAGGAAATAGAGTCTTTGAAGGCTACCAATAATGATTTATATGATTCACTTTCTAAGATGAGATAGACCGAAAAGCAGCTACAATAGAACATAATGATTCTAGAGGAATAATCGCAGAAGATAATCTACATTCTAGAGCAGAAATAGGAGACAGATAGATAGATTGAGGTCATTAGGTAAAAAATAAAGGAAGCTAATGATGAGCAGGCACTTAGCTATCTCAAGATCAAAGAGCTTGAACAACTTAATGAACAACTTATAGCCAAAAATGAGCATATTTCTAGAAAATATGAGGAAGTCGAACATTAGAAATTTCTCAGGGAAGAAGAGATAAAAAATTGGAGTCAAAAAATATAGGAACTAAATATGTAACATTCCTCTATGAGATAAGAATGGGTTGAATCAAAGGCGTAGATATAGAAGCTAAAGTAAATTATCAAAGACATCAATTAAAGGTATTAGGAGCACATCAAGAATGAATAAAGATACGTGGAATAACTCAATTATGTTAGACAAGAAAAATAGGAAATTGAGGTGATGATGAACAAAAATATCAACTAACTTGCTTTTGAAAACCAATAATTGCGGAGTAAGATTATTGAGTTATAAAACCAGATTGAAAAGTTTTAATCATGTATGTAGAGTCATGAATAGGAAAAAAGGGGCATATAAAGTGCTATTCAATATCATGAGAAGTTAGAAACTTAGCAAAGAAACAAAGAGATATAGTTGCAGGTTCAAATCGGATTTTTTGAGGGATAAATTACAAAAAATTAGAAATTGAAGCTTGATTACAAAGTGCAAATACAAAACCTAAATGATATGATAAAATAGTTAGAGTAAAGGCTGCTAAATTAATAAACAAAAAATTCACTAATAAGCACTAAACTTGAATACCATAGCAACGAAATATCTAGAATATTATAAGTATCCTAGGAGATATAAGCAAGTCTTCGTGAAAAAGTGAACTAGATTACCCGATTATAAGCCAAATGTTCATAACTCTAGAGGGAAATGACTAATTTACTAGAAAACAGAAATACTTAACCTTTCAGTTTGAATGATGCGAAAGAGCCCTAAACCAAATCAATCTTTTCAGGCGAACAGCAGTTTTCGCAAAGATAGCACTAGCTTCAGCAATTGCTCTTGTAGAGCGATAGAAAAAACTAAGCACTTTAATCAAAAATAATGTCTTTATCAACTTAACTCTAGCAAGTTTCAAGGAATCATAATTCCCAAGATATCCAACAAATATATTCCTCTTTCAACTAGTTTCAAAGATAAGAAATGGCAAAAATAATTGAAGAGCAAAGAATCGAGATTGAGAGGATATAAGCATAATTAAAGAAAAAATCTGCAGTAGATTCTTCTGCTTTACAGAAAAGAATTGTCTAGCTTTAGAATCACATAGTTTAGCTCTAATCTTCTTTTAAGCTAGAGCTTGATAGGATTATGGGAGACCAGTTTCAGAGAGAAGGCACCGGTTTGACTGTAATAACTGAGGAAAATAGCTAGGATGAAATGTACAAAAGCGAAAGAAGTTTAGTGGGCTCACCAAGCAGAGTTAAGTCATCACTCTAAATGGTTTAGATGATCTAAATACGTGAAAAACTGCAACTTTTGCTGGAATAAAAGCGCCAGCTTTAACAACAATTTAACATCGTTTAATAAGAAAAGTTTAATTTTCTTTCGACTATAAACTAAAAAGACATTGAATTATAATAACTCAACAATCTCAAATTTCAGCTCCAGACTTAGAATAACTAACTAAGAGTCTAACTTCAAAAGAACATATAAAAATGTAGGTTTTTAGAATATTAGAGTGAAACCTTAAAAAATCAGCTAACTTTTGGATCAACGATAAATTTCAACATAAATGAAAACTCAGTAACCAAGTCCTAGCCTGCATTAAACTTTTAAAGTCATAGCTTTTAAAACAAAAATATTGAGATTGAAAATCTGAAGGTATAGATAGATAAATACAAAAATAGATAAGAGGAGCTGGTCTGGAATATAAAAGACTTAGAGATGCAGCTCTAAACTGTCACTTAAAGCTTGAATCTCTTAAATGCAAGCGGTATGAATAGCGTCCTTAATAGTAACAAGAATATATAAATTGGTTAAGAAAAATAAGAATAGAAGAAACTTCGTGGAGAATAGGGATATAGTAAAGAAAAGCTACTCTTATAGCTTAAAAAGAATGAGGAGCTCAAAGAAATATCACATAACCTGATTAGAGTATTGAAACAAAGATCAGAAAATGCAAGAGACCAGTAGATTATTATGAAAGATAAATCGATTTCTCAATTGGAAAAAGGGGAATCTGATGCTATAAATAATAAAGTTAATAAGCTACTCACTTAATTCCAAACGATAAAAGTCTACGTAATGAAAAGCGAAAGTTAGAAGCTGAAGGAGGAGGCTGCTCGAATGTTGGGGTAGAAAAATATCGAAATAATGAAAAATATTTTAGTTTTTGAGTAATAGTTGAAATCAATAAGATCCCTGAGTGAAAATAACTGCAAAATTGATATAAAATGATTTTATTTTGTTTTTGTTTTAGCTTGAACTTTGTAACAGAAATAGAATAATATCGAAAGTAGCCGATTCGAAAATAACTTTGACTTTATAAATTGTTTTAATATTAAAAATCCTATTGGTTTTGAGTGGAACAGATCAAAGGCTTGATGATGATGAAATTTTCTTTATATTTATTTATCAGACCTAACCTTCTTTTTAGATAAGAGTTATAATAAGGAAGAATGCAGGAAACATATTCATTGACTACCGGTTTCGAGAAAATAGTTCACAGAATTAAAAAGTAAAAGATAGGCTAATTTCTAAAAAGAAAAAGTAAATAGACCAATTTCGACAAATATCGACAGTAGTAATCCCTGAGTTATGTAGTAATCGACCAGTCACTAGGATGGTTATGCCCATTCAATAGTCAAGATTTCAGAAACACAAAAACCTTATTGAGACCAACCGATCTAATTTTCATCATATCGCCACTCCTGTTTAGAGGAACAGGATGAATTTAACATCTGAAAAAAACTTCTTCCGACGAAAAAAAACTTTGCATCTTTAGCCTAGGACTAAGGATTAGATCTTTTCTGAGCAAGATTAGAGTAGGTAAAGCCCATTATTTGCTAATTCTTAAAATTTGGAAAGTATTCTTGTGAAGAATCATTTAAAGAATTAACGAAATCTTTTAGGTTACAATATTTTAAGGCTCTAACACAAATATAACTTTTCAAGGTTTGAGCTTCATAGTCTCTATTCGATGTATCACACTCTTTTAAGAGATGCAAAGGGTGACATTAAACGATTTAAAGAGAGCTTTGAGGTCATTTTGAACATGATAAAAATCGCAATCAGGCCTGAAATGTTATAAAAAATTTTCAGTGAGCAAGAAAAGCTAGATTTTGAAAGCTTCATCGAAATGTACAGTAAAATAGACCAGTCTATATTTAAGCAAACCATAATTGACTATGTCTAAATCCTTTTTGAAGGCATTTATGATAAAGACAAGATTAGGTACGATGACATCATTCGCATCCTGAAAAACCGGATAACTGAAAAGTAGTCAGAGGATATCGCTAAAATCATCTATTAGCAGCTTGAAAAACGTATGTAGAAGAATATTAGCATTAAAGAAATCTATTGGCTTTGCAATAATTGTGAAACTTTTGCGAAAAAAATGTTTAGATTGTACTCAGGAGAGACTCAATGATTATACTCAAGTTAACTTTCATCTTTTATTCACTATCAATAACTGCGTTTGCCTTTCACATAATCTGTCGCCATTTCTCGCATTTTTTCATAGCTAAGTAGTTCGTTGTAGGTTTGCTTTGAATCACTAAATTAGGGTAGCACAGTTGTTTTTGGTTGATTTTTTTTCTATGTCTCTTCAATCTTGATGTTGAGAGATTGTTAGATATCTCCAATCATGTTAGAGGCATTGGCTCGCGTAAGATTTTCTTCAGTGAGGGGTAGCAGAATTGTACTAACTTTTGAAAACCATTAATAGAATTATAGCTCTTCTTTTTTTAAACTTTAAATTTCAAGTTTTGTGCTTTTTTGTAGTTAGATATACTTTTAATCTGATTTTTCAATCTTTGTGTTAACTTAAGCTTAAAGAACCGAGTCTTCTTATTTTCTAGCTTTAAGAATGATTTGTGCATTTAATATTCTACTTTCGAGCTGGGCAATATATTCTTCAATGGTTTGTAACTGCCTTTCCTTCGTGACAAATTAATGAGAAATGAAGTCTAAATCGTCTCTTCCTTTGTATTATTTCATTACTTTGAACATCTGCTCAAGATTTTCTCCAAATCTTCTGTAGTTTTAGGTTATTTTTATCTTTTATTTGTTTTTATAGATCTTAGTTTTGATTCTCTCTTTGGCCAAAGGCAAGGACTCAGTCATTATCTAGTTTGAATAGGCTGAAAATTTAATCCCGCTGCTTCTGAGTTGCTCACTAAGTCCATCCAAGGGTATTATTTTTGAATTTTTCATCTCTTAGCCCAGGAAAGTCTTCTGCTTGACTCCAAACTTTTTCCTTTCGTTAATTTCTTGAACATTGGATTTATTAATATTGTTATGAGACTGGTAGAATTCACTGTTGTTTTTGATATTGTTTTCCCTAAATGATAAAATTTCATTTTTGATCTATTAGTTTTCCTCCTACCTAAGTAAATGTAACTGCTTACAATGAGATGTTTTAGGTGTTGAGCTCTTAGTTTTTATGAAGGATATTTTTGATATCATCTTGCAGTTTGTTATTCATGTCTTTGTATTTTTGTATTTGCTTCCGGTGCACAACGATGTCTGCTTTTAAATGTTGAATGTTGTCATGGATATTCAAGAAGTTTTTGTCGACTGAGCCGATGACATTATTTGTCTGCCAAGTTTTGGAATAGAATGTTCGAGTCTGTGGTTATTTCGCTTTTAGGCTGTTAAGCTAGGTTCTTTTCTTCTAGAGATTATCTCTTAAATAGTTCTCCTATCTCTACAAAGTCAGAAACTTTCTTTTCTCCAGCTAGACTTTGATGAGCGTCTAGTCGATTTCTTTCTTAATTGGCTGAGCTACAGAAAAGGCTTTGAAAGATTTTCTGCTTGACTACATAAATAAAAAATATTAAAATCCTTCCCAATATCATCAAGTGACAATTATTAACATCACATTTGCTATGGTCTGCGATTTATCAGCTTATTGATGTAGGAGTAGAGTTCAGATTTCTACATAGTCTTATGCTTTTTAGATAAGACTAAAGCTAGAATCTTTGGATTTTCATCAATTCTCTTTATCTTTATCTTCGTATGGAATGGGTATATTACTCTTGGATTATTTGGGAGATATTGCCCCTTTTTACTTACAATTTCATTCTTCTTGTCCAAGGCTGTAGCAGGCCTTCGTTATGTATTAAGACTAACAGACCTCAAGTAATTGTTTGAGCTAAGCTATCTTTGTTAAGACCTAGTGCTATATGCACTAAATAGATTTCTTTGAAGAGTGGGCTCCTTCTATGTGATTTTTATGGACTTGCTGTTTTTTGAGTCAAGGACTAGGTTTAACTTATTTTACTAAAATTTTTAGTAGTTATTCAGCTCAGATGCATATCGATAATGATTCTTCCTGGTTACCCTCTGCTTTTTGTTGTTTTAGATGATGTCAGCTTTGGAAAGACTTGGCTTGGTGTTCAACTTTTTCTCAATCTACTTTTCAACTGCTTTGGCGTAGTTTTGGTTTTCTTTTTTACGAATTTATGTGCCGTAGGATTGTTCTTAAATTCTTTAGATTGTTTAGGAATTATTTTTGGGCAAACTAAGAAGTAATTAGTTGCTGAATTGAGGGAGAATCACTTATTCTGAGTATACTGTGTTCAAATATGCTTCGGGTTATTGTTTTTTATGCTTTCCTGATTAATTTTTGCTAAGGGGGTGCATATTATTAATTATTTTTATTGATCATATTTAGGATGATAGCGTAAATTGGTGTCTAATAAGACACAATAAAAGTTATGACATTAGATAAGTAATCAAAAGCTGTTTTAAACCTCTTAGATTTATAGAATATTTAGAAATAGATATCGATG
>Ga0316217_10004301_pt1 | contig 15531 bp, 6 predicted proteins | sample 1anoAmetaG_FD_203633 | JGI IMG/M metagenome (GOLD analysis project Ga0316217, IMG submission 203633) | Freshwater microbial communities from Trout Bog Lake, Wisconsin, USA - 1anoA | ecosystem: Environmental > Aquatic > Freshwater > Lake > Hypolimnion/Profundal zone | place: USA: Wisconsin... | reverse complement strand
AATTTCAAAGCCAAGAGAGGTAAATAGACTCGTTAAGCGATTCTGAATTATGTTTGGTTGTAAGAGCAATATCAACACTTGCTACACTTTATACTTGTTTATAATCTCTGGAAACTAGCAACAGATCAACATCAGTACAAGCAAATCGTTGACAATCTGATCTTTAAGGTTGCTTTTGAAGTGATATATAGTTCTTTGAAGAGTTAACTCAAAAATATATTCGTATTGTACCTATTTATTGATCTATTTAGAGTAGATGTTATTGATTTCCTCTAGAAAGTAAAACTTGCATTGGAAGCACTTGATTTATGATAATCGAGTGATATAAAACTGCAAATCCGAGATTAAGATGCGTTAAACTTACGTTTTGTCCACCTTAAATTACTGAAGGCATAACTTCTTCATTACATTTGTCTTACGCAGTTGCAGCTGTAGATTTAAATCGTTATGGTACGTTAATTTATAGAAATACTCACGATCCAAGTTTATTCTAAATCCCATGAATAGCTAGAAGAATTAGAGCCTCAGCTGTTTCCCATGCAGCAGCGAATAAGAAATTGTATTAGATAGTATATTGGGAAATAAGAACAGTAACTAGCTTATTTTCAACACTTATTAGGTTTTCAAGGCAGGTTTCTTTATTTCTGTGATCAATAAAGAAACCAAGCCTTTCCAGTCACTGATATGTCGCTTGAAATAGACTTGCCAATTCATTTAAAGCACCAGTTTTAATTTGAAGAACTATTTGGTCTGCATAAAGGTCTAGATGAAAAGCTGCACTATTTTTTACAGCTAATCCCTCCAAGGATTTGATAGCCTGTAATTGGTAAATATTATCAACATCAGGTTGAAATATTTGTTTTAGTAACCTAATAATATTTTGGTCTCCAGATAGATTCGATAAACGGGGTAAAGCGACTCTATTTAATTTTTAGGGCTTATTATTTTCACGCTATGTAAGCTCGTAAACAGTAAATAATACAGGTAGCACAACGATTTAGAAATAAATTCCCTCTCGTCAGCTTTATCTATTGAAAATACCTCCTTGGTCCACCGAATCATTTATACATTCTAAAGAACCTGGGCTAACTTGGTGGATTCCAAATTTAGCGATACAAGCTTTTTGAAAAATTATATAGACCTTTGATCATTTTGGTCAATCTAACCTTCCTGTTAGATTCTACGTCTTAAAGACTCAAATACGAAGTATTTCAAGTAATAGTAATCATATTTCGTAAATATCTTTTCGCCGACCCACTCCAATGAAATCAGTGTCTAAACTATAATACTTGCTTTCAGGCAAAGACCTACTTTAGCATCAAAAATGAGTGTAATACGGTTCAGCAGCTACTATTGAGGCAGCAACTCTAAAAAGATTACAGAATAAAGCAGCTTCTAAATTATTTTCAGCGTTTTTAGGCAATAATCTGCCTCAAAAGCTTAGTCAAATATGCCAATAAACACCTTTTAAAGCTCACACTCTGTGTTCTCTGACTATTTGAATCGGCACACTCTTAAAACTGCCCTGCTGATCCTTCGTTTTTATTAGTATGAAAAAAGTAAGCATTTCAATGAGAGAAATCGCGAGGCATTCAAGTAGTACTATTTTTTATCTAAGCTGCTTTATTAAGCTTCGAAATAGCGCAGCCAGCCTTATTTATGCTATGGATGATTTGAATTCAAGCGAATGGCCACGGCGTCGTCTTTAGCTTTGTAAGTTTCCTGCAACAACACATTCTTTTTGGAAGCATTTGGATGTGATTGCAGATTGAGTGCGTTGTAGGCATATTTCTCAGATTAGATATCAAAATTAATCTAGGTGCGAGCTTGATAGATAGCAATTATGTTGTTTTTGGCTACAAAGTTAAACTGCATCTGCGAAACTGAGTACATAAACTCCTCTAAATATTTTTTCTCATATAAAGGAAGGAAGGCGTTCTTTATATTTGTGTGATATTTCTCAGTTTATTCCTTAACAGAAATAAAGTAGTAAATTTTCTGAAGTTGTTATTACCGAGTAACAAATTAGTAGAATTTCTGAGCTTATCTGAGAGGAGCAGCAAAATATTAGAGCCAAAGCTGGTATTTCAGGTCAATGCATATGCTCAGTTGAGATGTAAATTATTTGGAGTCTGATACCGTGAGTTAAGTTGGTGCTTTTAACTAATCAATCTCTTACAAGGATTTAGTAAGGCATACGGCGTCATTGTAGTAGGGATCAACAATGACTGGAATAAAATCTTTCAGCAAACTCTGCCTCATTTATTCGCAGCAGTAGCCACCTGTTCCGCGGAAACTTACTGATATTTGCTACCCAATCTCCTCTTCAATAAACTCAGAGAATCCGAAATCAATAAACACAAATTTACCCCTAGCCTCACTGTAGCAGATGTTCGAAGGTTTGATGTCATAGTGGATGATCTTTCGCGAGTGCATAATTGCCAGGCAATGTTTGAGATCAGATTATAGTTTATTTCTGTCTATTTTTACCTCATTCAAAAGCTTGCATTGTTCCATTTCGAACTCGATGCAGTTTTTGTAGATTATAATTTCAAACTTTGGTCGGAAAATCTTGGGTCCGATTTATAGCGAACTCGCCTAGCATAAAATAATGTATTCTCTAATAACTTATTTGAAAGTTTACAAAAATTTAGCATTTTTATAGGGCATGCACTTCACAGCCAGGTTTTATTGGTTTCTTTTGAATTTATACACCGAAGCGTAGCTACCGTTTTCCATCAGAGATACTGAATGCGTCTCACTTACGAAGGGTAACATCAAAATATTAACATGATATTCTAGCTTTCCATACCTGCACCTCACTATGAGATATTGGTCGTTGTGTCTGAAAACTGCATCCAAAAAGGTCACTTTTTTAACGAATGCTCCTTATTTGCTGTGTGATTGCTACTACTTTTATGATGTCTGCTGCTTACGATCTTAGCCTTTCATGAAGTTGAGATATTACTAAGTGTGAGGTGAATTCAACAGTTATTGCTTGTTTTCAGCTGTCTCGCTTGCCAATTATTAGCTTTGTTCAAGCTTGGCCTCATCCATTTCAAAGGATTTAATATGTAACTCTATATAAAAAAATTAAAGGCCATGTTAGTATATCAGTATGCTTAGACCGTGCCAGTTTGCTGGGCAGGATTTGTTTTAAGGTGGGTGAAGTGAATTTGTTGAGAATTAATTGGATATTAAGCTAAAAAAGTATCATACATTCTATTACGATTATTCTCCATATATTTTAGGAATATCTTGATATTGCTGGTACTCTGAGATCAGCTCATTCATGTTGGATTAGGCTTCAGTAAACTCCATTTACTACATCCCTTAGTCCGTGTACCAGTGTAAAAATGCTTTCCTTTTAAACATTAAACTGAATTGTCCGCCTACCCTTCGGAAGATTTATTAAATCGCGGTTGAGTTCCCAATAAAAGTCAGAGTTATCTTCAACCCTCTGGGCGGAATATCACAAAATGATGTTTTGATGCTGTCCGGAATCCACTAAACGAAGCAGGAGGAGTTTTTGTTTGTGGTATGCTACATTTGATGGTGGATTTCTGACCTTTTGAAAACTGACATTCTTCCTCTGAAAATGACAGAAGCAGTGAAGAATCTACCATTACGGGGGTCAGCAGCAGACATCATGCTATTAGCCTCGAAAATTTAGCTGGTAAGTTCAGGTATTGTCAGCGCTCTGTATTGCTGGGATCGGATTGATGTGAGAGGAGCGGTTGCAATCATAAAGAAATGCAGTCTTGGGAAAGGAATAAGGTTTACTGCTAGTTTTCTTAGATCGGAGTTGAGCTGACCAGGATATCTAAGGCAGCAAGTAACTCCTGACATTGCAGCAGAGACCAAATGGTTTAGATCCCCATAATTAGGTGTCGTGATTTTGAGAGATCGGAAACAGATGTCATAAAGTGCCTAGTTGTCCACCACCATGCATTAGTCAGCATATTAGATCAGCTGACTCACAGACAAAGTGGTGTTATAGGGTTCAACAACTGTATCAGAGACCCTATGAGATGGAAACACTGAAAAAGTTTCAAACATTCTATCAGGGTACTCATCCCTAATCTTTTATATTAGGAGAGTTCCCATCCCAGATCCTGTCCCTCCACCCAAAGAGTGAGCAATTTGAAATCCTTGGAGCCAGTCACAGCCTTCAGCCTCCTTTCTTGTGGCATCCAAAACTGCATCAATAAGTTAGGCTCCTTCGGTATAATGGCCTTTGGCCCAGTTATTTGCAGCTCCAGTTTGGGCAAATATGAAGTTATCAGGCTTGAATAGTTGACCAAAAGGCTCACCCCTGATAGAATCCATAACCCCAGGCTAGAGATCTATCAGGACAGCTCTGGGAACGTATCTTCCGCCAGTAACTTCATTGAAGAACACATTGATTCTTTAAAGCTGAAGATCTGAGTCGCCACGATAAGCTCCTTTTGTGTCGACTCCGTGCTCGCTAGAAATGAGCTCCCAAAATCTGACTCCTATTTGATTCCCACATTGACCTGCCTGAAGATGCACAATTTCTCTCATTCTTATGACTACTAATATAAATAAATCAGTCTCATAATCTTTAATAACTTATCAAACTTTTCTTAGCTTATTTTTAGTTTGTAATGTATGCTTCGATCTACAGGCTCAGATAAAAGTATTTTGTAACAAAAGTTTTCTTTATGAATAATTAAGTTCTGTTCAAGAGTTGACTCAGTAATTAAAGAAATGATACAAAAATGTTGATCTAATTCATTGTTGCCATAAGCTGGCTAATTTGCTATGGATTATTATTATCAAGAATTGGCGGGATAAGGGTTAATTTAATTGGTCCATTAAATTTTATTTCTGTAATTTCTGCAGCAAATGTAAGATAACGCAGCTCAACCCTTTACCCCTTATGACAAAATCTGCCTAGAAGTAGAATGCATTGCTGGCAATCAAGCTCTTTACAGATACCTATAAGAGGAAACAAGGCATACTGGCCATCGAACATAACGCATTCACGTTCAAGATATCTCTAGAATACTAAAAGTAAGCTCCAAGACCATCTTTGCCACGGAATCAATGACAGACCCATTCATTTAGTTCCAAAAAACTACCTAAACAGTTCTTGAGCATTTAAAGAATTTCTTTTCCAAACCTTTTATTTAAACTATTAATTCCAAAATCAATCACTGCAGACAATAAGTTATCACTTTCCAGAAACTCACTGTTTATCAAATCGTGGACGGACTAACGCATGGCAAACAGGCATTTCTCAAGTTGGTCAAATTGATGTCTTAAAAAGACGAATAAAATCTCCAATATATACTTGCTTAGTTGTTGAATAGGCAAGAAATAAAACTGCGATCATACCTAGATCGCCTTGAGGACATTGTTAAATAGCTGATGTCTTAATGTTCATCCATTTCACAAACTATTCATGGGCCTTAGCCTGCTGAACTTTAACTCATAATCAACAAAATACTTCAACACTCCAAGGAAGTAGTCAAGTGCTAGACTTCGCCTCTATAGAATAGAGAATGCTTTGACACTATTTAGAAAGATAGGCCTTAGCTATGGCGTTCTGACTAATTTATAAAAAGCTAGGATAATTCAAGCTCCGAAAAATCCAGAAAGAGCAAGAAGATAAGAAAAAGAAACCGCAAAGATATAGCTAGTTGTAGTAAGCCAACCTCTAATCACAACTTTAAAGCAAAGCCAACAGTTTTAAAGATCGATAATTGTAGGAGCAATAAATAATGGCTTTAAATACTCAAAGACAATCAATATTAAGAGGTTGAAGAAGTAAACATATGTATTGAGTAATATACTACTCAAGAAAAGATCCTATCAATCTTGCAGGCTCTTCCGAACGTGGTTCAAATAAGCTTCAATTGTAGATTTCACTTGCATATGGAAAAGCCAACTCATCAGCTGCTGTCAAGATTAAAAAATGTCAACATCGACTTTAAGTGGAACCTATCCAAATTCATTACATAGTATTTTTAGTGGCAATACTTCGATTGGCGAAACGTCAATTAGAGGTAGAATCACATATACTAATGCAGTTAGAACCTTTAAATGATCATTTTCAATCAGACTCGATCTAGGTCACTCTGGATTTATTATTAAGCGCAGCTGGAAAAGCTAAAACTTCACAAATACGAATTTAAAGACATCAATACCTTAAATATTATCTGTTAGTTTAAGAGCGAAAAGTTAGATTTACTAGAATAAATCACTGCCTTACGGGTTCTTGTTTTGAAAGGCATAAAATTTTCTACCAAAAAAGAAAGCGAGTAGTCAAAGCTATCAAAATTGATCGAGAATAATAAAAGCATAGAGACTTTCATCTTAGGTAAAATCGAATAAACATAGAATAAGCAACCATATAAAAATAGACATTGGATAAAGTTTTACAGGCCCTGAAACAGCTCAAAAATTTGAGGCACTTATCTATTTATCTTGATTAGTAGAAAGAGTTAGTAGTTGATCCCATCCTTGTTTTCAGCCACATGAATTTATAGCTACTTAGTATAAGTATCTTTTTATTTATCAAGGATACATCAAATTCGATCATATTAAGCCTGATGACTCCCACAAAATAAATTGGGCCCATATTACAAACAGACTGAAATTTTTGAACCTATGTAATTGAATTTGAATTCAGATGAGTGTTATCAACTGCCAATATACTTTGTTACAGAGGTGTTGAATAGGAATAAATAAAGTGTGACGCATTTGTAGATCGGTACTTATAAACTGACAAAGGTTCAAATATACAGTTTCGGGACGGGTGGCTTCAATCAATCAAGCCGCTCTTGAAGTTAAAGTGCCTAAGTCTAGATTCGACAAAGATAACTGCAAAAAGTTTGGTTGAAACGCTCGAATCAATGCAAAATGATGGCAGTATTCAGACAATATAATATCTTGGATTAGATAAAACGTAGGATACGTTATGGCCACAGATTACCTAGTAAGATCTCAATAGGTTGGCTGAAATCTTACCCAATCTGACCTGTCTCAGCATCAGTACTTAAAACCTCATCCAGATTACCAAAAAACCTTAAAATCCTACAATTTTGAGAAATTCAAGAAGCTCATGTATTTATTAGTTGACAAAAAGTTGAAATAAAGATTAGAAAAGCGACGCAAATACTAAAACATAAGAATTGTAATCCAGAAGGTACGATAAAGATACAGAAGTTAGTGATGTTATTTCACAATTGACCTATTTTTATGTCATTATTGAGTTTTTGCTTCATAAAATTTAGTTACGAGGACGTGTTCAGGTAAATTTGATTTTGACAACCTCAGAGACTGAAAAGTTTCTTAAATCCCAATCAAAAGTTCAAAAATCATAAATCATCTAAAAATTTTGAGCAATCTAATTACAATTAAGCTTACTTACTAGTAATTTCAATTTTTAAGCAAATCAAACCATTTCAACAAAATTAACGGCCTGTAAGAAATCTAAGTCCTACCCTGGGGTGAACAAGACTATGGTTTTATTTAATAGTTCAAACCAAAAGTTAAAATAAGGACACCATCTCTCGAAAAGAATATAATTATAATCATGTTAAGCTTAAAAGCCTATTGTTTGCCCATGACTCGTCTTAAAACTTACGAAAAACATAATTCTGTAAGAATTCACTACACATTTGAATTTAGTATGTATTGCAATCAAAATCTTGTTTTTTTTATTTTATTCATAATCCTTGATGGGAACAGTATGTTTTTCAGACGTCCCCTAGATAAAATATCCAAGTACTCACAAAAAGAAGGATGAAGTGAGGCCTCCGCAAAAATATCCCATCCCGGATGACAAAGATAAGTATGTAGATGAAATCTAGATGGACTCTATGAGACTCTACAAAGTAACAGAAGAGGAAATGAACAGCAGGCTACACAAAAACGTGGTGGCGTTGATTTGGAGGCAAAAAAAATACAATATGGACCAAATCGGACGTGGCTCAGGTCTGCTCATATCCAAAAACTTAGTGCTAACCAGTGCACATAATTTCTATAACAACCTAGAGCGAGTGGAGATAAGTAGCGTGGAAATATATCCTGGACAGTATGGACCTTTGCTAAGACCTTATAAAGTTGATCAGGTATATATACCCAACGAATATCACGAGCTAAAAAAGACAAAACATGAAGCGTACTTCGACTACGCACTAGTGAAACTGACAGAAAGTGTAGATGGCAGCGATTTTATTTCCCTCAAACCTGATGTAATTAATAAAAGACAGACGCTTTCGATATTTGGTTACCCAGCTATCAAGTATGAAAATACCAACAAAAGATAAAATATTTAATCTGTGACTCAGTGGGGATTGATGAAAAAGGATGCTATTATAGAGATCTCAAAAAATGGTTTGTAAATTTTGCATAAAGTTTCAACTCTTGCTGCCCAGAGTGGCAGTGCAATCATTGAGGTATAGGACTAATAGCTGTTTGTCGTAGGAATTCACAAAGGTGCGAAGACCAGGCGCCTAACAAATGGTGATTAGTTGAAATACAATGTTGGAATTCGCCTTACAAAAGAACTGATTGGCAAGCTGTGGTAAGCGGGAAAGTCTATGGGCGCGGATATGTTCAATAAAAATAGCGAGCATTCAGCAATAGCTATGCCAAGGGAAGAAGGTTGGCTTTACAAAGGAAGATAGCACTACATGCAAGATTAGTACCATTAAGCAGCAGAATGCCTTCTCAAGGCTATATAAGCAAATAAATCCAATAGCCTCGCTCACTTGCTGATTGGAAATTGCTACATGAAAAATGGAAACAAAGAAAAGGCTATTAAATATTATCAAAAAGCCATTTAAATAAAACCTAACTATGCTGAGGCTCACTACAATTTGGGTTACACCTTTTTGTAGCTCAAAGACTATGATGAGGCGATGAAAAAGTTTAAGGAAGCCATCAAAATTAAGAAAGATTACTTTGAAGCATACTTCAATATTGGCCGTATGTATTAGAATCAAAAAAAGTCAGCAGAGGCAGTTTAGTATTTTTAAAAAGCAGTTGGCATAAAGAGAAATGATTTTTAGACTTGGATTTCTCTAGCAAACTTACATAAAAAAACTGAGCAATACTAAAAGGCTTTGGCTTGCTTCAAAAATGCTATCTAGCTCGACGAGAATTCAGCTGAAGCGTATAATGGACAAGGAGATGTTTATTAAAAGATGAAAGAATATGATGAGGCTATTCGGTGCTACACAAAAACAATTCAGATTCAACCAAATTTTGTAAATGCTTACTATAGTTTGGCAAATGTCTACGCAAATGTCAATAGGACTTTAGAAGCCATCGACATCTTGAAGAAAGCAGTTGCAATAAACTCTACCAATGAAGTGGCCCATAATAATTTAGGCAAATACTTACTATATGTCAATCAAGAACTAGAGGCGATCGAATACTTTAAAAGAGCAATCATACTTAAGGCAGATTATGGTGCCCCCTACTACAATTTGGGCAAGGCCAACTAAAAATTAGGGAATCTTCCAGTTGCCATCTATTACTACGAGTTGTACGCTCAAATGAATCCGAAAGAACAACAAGTTAAGCGCAAGTTGTAAGAACTTAAGCATGACCCATGATTGCATCCCACAAATAATTATCAATCCCTTTGGGTTAAAGACTATTCAAATTTATTTTTGGCAAGCGTATCTATAAGAATGAAAACCAAATGAACTAAATATTTTTACTTATATTTGATCATTAATTTGCAAAAACACACAATTGATGAGTATTTTTACCCAAATAGATAATAGTTTTGAGGGCAGGCTGATTTTTACTGTTTATGAATAAGCCTAGTAATAAAAGATTAGGCCAGTTATTTAAAAATAGAATCAAACTTGATAATAAATATAAATCATGATGATCTTCCTGTTAATTGGCGCTGGAATTCTCTACCTCTTATGGAAGTACGGCCTCAAACCGTACCTTCATATGCAGCATTACTTCAAAAAGTACGAAGGCGCCACCTTAATCCCCTTCGTCCCCATCAATGGTGAGTTCTAGTTCATCAATCAAGCATTCCGCAAATATGGAGATTAGAACTACGAGTACAAAAGAATGCTTAAAAACCGTCCGGGAACCAAATTCTTAGTCCTCAACGCTCTGAATTTCTGCTTTCTCGGCCTCACAGACGTAGAGCTGCTGTAATAGTATTTTCAAAAACAAGACCATTATGTCAAATAGATTTCATTAATCTAAAACAAAGCTAGGCTCGTCGGAAGCGCACTAACAGTACTAGAGGGCAAATAGTGGTCGAAACGCAAAGAAATAGTAGTTCCCCTCTACCACTCTCAGTTCTTCAACAGTTTTCAAACATACATGTAATCAATCGTGGACAAATAAATTGCTACCATCGAAAAATCATAAAAAGGCTAATTCTAACTCAAAAGTATGTTTGATTTAATCGTCGGAGAAATTTTAATTAAAACCTTTTTCGGCAAGTCTATTGATTAAGCCATTTAGGACAAAAAGACATCTGTCTGGCTCAACTAGCTGTTCGATGATTCAATCGCACAAACTAAAACCTTGAGAAACTTATTGTTCGGAATTCATATTTTGAAGCTGGGCCTGTTTGTAGAAGACAGAAAAGTGAATCAAAGGATAAAGCTTTTCCGAAGCATCGCCAGAAATGCGATTTAGACTAAACTAGATTCGAGTGAGATAAAAGGATCCATTCTCGAAATTATCAAACAGAAAGGACTGCTGGAGAAGGAGGGTGGGCTCACGGCTTCAGATTTTATCGATTAGTTTCTAGGAAACTATTCTGAAGGAAGGGAACAAATTTCCTACTTCTTGACAATGGCTTTCTATTACTTAGTCATGCATGATACCTGGCAAACTAAACTGCGAAAAGAAATGAAGAAATTCAAAATATGGAACAATTTTGAGCACAACAAAATTTCAGAGCTAAAGCATCTCTAATACTTCATCAAATAAACCTTCAGACACTATGGCTATATTGGCTCCATATTCCCCCGCCGCTGTATAAAGGGTCATAAGATCGGATCAATCTAAGTTCGTTAAGGGTAAGCTTTTCAATATTTAGAGATTTTGTGGTTCCAGCTTGGAATAACCTTAACTATCATCCTGAGTTGTTTCCCAAACCCCTAGAATTCGACCCCATGCGATGGTAAAATGCTGCAAAACTACACTCTTACGCTTTCACACCTTTCAGCGCAGGACCTCGAAGGTGCCCAGCCTAGAACTTCGTCGAATTCCAAATAAAGCTCGTATTGATAAAATTTTTGTCAGCCTTTTAGATAAAGCTGAAAGCAGGGTACAAGCATGAACTGAAAACAGCCAACTTATATGGACCAGTCAACCCTATCCAGGTCAAAATAGCCCGTTTGAAATCCTAATGATGCATCATTCAAAAATAACTGCTAGCTATACTTTCCCATATTATATAGTTTGCACTAAATCTAAATCAGGTTTGCGAATGCTGTGACAAAATTTAGATGAAGTTTCAGATTGCATGTATCTTGTTTGAATAAAAGCTTAATAGTATTTAGCTAGATTCTAATGGGTAATATAACTAATGCTACTTTCGCTCAAATTCTTTCATAAACCAAATAATTGATGGCGATCAAAAGAGTAAAGTTTTAGCTTAACAATCACGAGCTATGCCCGGCAGATGGAGTGAGAATAGACAGCAACTTTCTCACTCCTACTTAGGCGAATCACAAATTCGTTCTAACTGCTTCTATTGTCGGTCCATAAAAGACTCCATATCAAGGAGGACTTTTTAAACTCAGCATATAGCTACCCACAGACTATCCCTTCAGAAAACCTAGAATCAAGTTCATCACCAAAATTTACCACCCTTGTGTGCACAATACTGGATCCATATCAGTATAGTGGTTACTCCGTCCATTTTGTAAATATGATTGGTCACCGGCCATAACTATCGAACAAACACTCTTGTTATTGAGAGACATGTTGGCTGAACATGACCCCGAGTATTTTCTCAATGCTTAAATTGCATAGCAGTATGACAAAAAAAGAGGACAGTTCAACAAAACAGCAGCCTAATGGTGTCAAAAGTATGCGATTTGATACATAATAGACTAGTTTTTTGTTAATACTTTTTTCGGCCTAAAATAAAAAGTCGGCTTTTTATTAAAATTGATTTTGAGTTAATACTATGAGGCCATAAACAATGGCATATGATTCGTACTGCCTATAACAAAGATGTTGTACCCTCTCCAACTCTTTTTTCACATTCCACCCCTAGAATCCTCACGTTGTCTAAAACCACAATGTCAGATAAATTCATCTAGCGAACTTCTTTAAACTGTTCAAAAATAGCAATGAGAAGGAAGCTAACCCTCAAAAAGATACTCAAACTTTACTGTCAGCAATCAAAACTTAAGTCAATGCTTCTTTGGAGGAATTATCTAATTATATCAGAAACCTATTCTTTACAGCTTTGGACAAAGTGGAAAGTTAAATAAAGCTGGCCTAGCAAATGAACTATAATTTTTTACACAGAGCTATGGCTGAATGCAATTACTAGATTTTGAAGCAACTGATCTAGTACTAAAAAAGAAGCTAGGGAGATTTCAAACATTATCTGTTAACAAAAAAGGCCAAGAATCTTGAAGATTTTAGTTCTACTTTTAAAATCAATAAACAAAGTCTAAAGAACTTTATAAGGGAACTGTTTGACTAAGATAAAATCCTGAATCCTCAGCACTAGCAATCAAAAAAAATACCCGGAACATAAGCAATTATCTAGAAAAAGGCTGAACCAATGAATTATCACAAGATTATTCCTTAGGTTCCCTTTGAAAAGAAGCAGCCGTAAAAATAGGTCAGCGTGGAAGGTAGCAATCATAGAGGGCTAAATGAAACAAAGATATTTGTGAAATAGGAAGATAAAGAGATGATATAAATTTAATCTTAATAGTAAGTAGATTTCTAGGAGCTTTAGTCACACGAAATCTAAAAATGGTTGGAAAAACACAAATTGATAAAGAAGGATGAGAAGAAAAAGCGAAAAAGAAGGCATGTTGTAGAGGAAATTATAGCTAAATCAGAGTCGGAAATTATAATCAAATAAAGCTTTACTCCCACAAGAACTTTTTCTGTCATCAAAAAAAGATGTCCAGCACTTAGAGCTATTCACATCTTCGATAAAAAATTTGCCACCAAAGCAATTTTCAAGCAACTGTTTAACCTGTATCCCAAAATTAATAGATTAACTGTTAACTGTTAAGTTGACTTAAAAGCTTTCGACTAAATTCGTCTGTTGACTCTATTGAATCTTAAGAAATTTTGCCCAAGGTGGGATTTCTACAATTTCCATGAAGATTTTATGATATAAACATATTTTCCGACAAAGACATTTACCTAGCTGAAACTGAAGAAGCCTTTGAACTTGAACCTAACTTTTCTTAGAGGGCTGCCCAATAATACTTACCTTTGGCTGTTCAAAAAGGAGCAGCAGGATTAAGAAAAACTAAACGAATCAACAGCCAAACTGATAACTTAGCTTGAAATCTACCCAACTCATGTCAAGTAAAACTATTGCTAAAACATAAAGAACTTGAAGTTTTTAAAAGTAGATGGAGTCTAAGAAGATTGTCCTATATACACGAGTCCATAATTCGCCAAGATCCTTGCCAGGAGATTAACAGACCTGATTAGGCAAAATATGTTTCTTTAGCATATTTATCTCGGTAAGATTGCTATAAATCAGAAAACTTGATCGTCGTGAATCCCGATCCCGTGGTAGTTGACTCTATATACGAACAGTATGATGCAATGTTCCAACAGATTTCAGTTTTGCCCAGACTCAGAGTTTTTTCTTTGATACAGTAAAATAAAGAGAGTCCCTTCAGAATCAGGCCTAAAAATATTGCAAGACTGGACTATAAGCTAGCCTATTTAAACTTGGGTACAAATATCGAAAAGTAGCTAACGTAATCATATCAGCTGAAAACAACGCAGAAAATAGATAGTGTATCCATATCTTCAGTACTTTCAGCCATCTAAAACACCTAAGCCTTTGTAAGATTGGATTCATACAGATAATTGCAGCGATATCACCTCACAACACATAATCAATCTTCATCCAAACTGCCTCTCAAATATGTAGTTCCTCAATCTGGGTAAATCTTGCTTTAGCTAGGGGCAACGAGTGTCGATCAAAGCTGTCTATACACAATCTCAAAGATGACCAAATTGTTTAACCTAAATCTTGCCTACACTGTGATTCAGGGCAAAGACTTTGTGAAGATGCTGGAGATGTTTGAGTCAGCAAACGGAAAAAAGCATCAGTTGAAGCGCCTGAACATAAAAGCCAAGCACTATCCATGGAAGCATGCCGTCTTATAGAACCTCTTAGGTTAATATAAGTTAAGATTAATGCAAAATTAAGTGTTGCCAATCATAAAGAGTATGGGTATCATGCAACCTCAAGGCCCAGCCTTCCTGCAGCCTGGAATGAACGAGCTCATATAAAAATCGAATTAGCAAAAGTAATGCTTCCTTTCTCCAAATATAGCCGACGTGCTTGGCCCCTACAACTACGGATAAAAAATAACCGACCAAATAATTCTGGAGTATTTGATCTAGCATTCTTCAATACAGAATGTTCCTGAGCAAGATCTGGAATAGATAAAATCGCAGTCCTATCTGTTCACCGTGGAAGATTTGTAGAAAATGGCAACTCTCCTACCAGATTTGGAGTATCTGAATATGTGTAAGTTTGTGTTTAAGTAGGCTACCATTTTGATTTGAATGCGGCTGATTTGAGCCAGCTCAGGAATCTTAAAACGCTGGTCAAAGATTGCTATTTTCGGTGGAATGGTAAGCTCAACCCGAAAGCCACTGTGTTTCAGTACTAGCTAAATGATTGAGCGATTACCCTCTGTAATTAAAGTTGATCTTAACTACGAAATAAAATGTTTTTAAACTAAACTATTGATAGGCAATATTGCAAAAAACTTGAGCTAATATGTTTAAGATAATATTTCAATCATTTAATTTATTTTTTGATTATGCTATTAATTATGATACAAAGGATTAACCTACCGTCTTTTTCAAAAATTAGAAACGATTATTGAGAATCTCCATTAACAGTTATTGCTATTTCTTGGAGTAACTTTGGCAAAAGAAATAAATAAAGATATTCATAATATCACTTAATTAGAGGTCTTCGTTATCTGAAACTTCTTTTTATCTTGTTTGTAATATCAATAATATCAAAACTAATCTATTTATGTTATAATCATTTTTATCTAAAATCATAAATCCCAAAGTTATGGTTAAGCCTCTTGATTGGGCAAAAGATTCGAATAGGCTTTACTCTAATTCATTGAACGCTTACATTGATTTGTGGCTTATTTTTATTTTTCCTTTAGCTTTCTCCAACTTCGCCCATTTGCTGGGCAGTATCCGAAAAAACTCTTGGTCTGGAGGCTAGATTTGGGTTCTTCATTTGCTTGATGTTTGTTGAAGAGTCTTTTTTTAGCTATAATTGCTTGTCTTTCTGAAAAAGAAAATAGCTACTTT
>Ga0316217_10004300_pt1 | contig 15531 bp, 14 predicted proteins | sample 1anoAmetaG_FD_203633 | JGI IMG/M metagenome (GOLD analysis project Ga0316217, IMG submission 203633) | Freshwater microbial communities from Trout Bog Lake, Wisconsin, USA - 1anoA | ecosystem: Environmental > Aquatic > Freshwater > Lake > Hypolimnion/Profundal zone | place: USA: Wisconsin... | reverse complement strand
AGCCTATACGCTGAAAGGGACTATCGCCGAGGACGCCGAGATAGCCGAGGCTCGCCGAGAAAAAGCAAAACAATATCCGCCTTTTCATCAAGGTATTTCCGGGACTCAGTACTAGACTGCCGGGGTCTCCACCTCGGAAGCCTTGGAACCCGCCGAACGCCAGCGGTCGAGGGTATCCTTGGCGTCCTTCGGCAGGATGAAGGACTCCTGGGGGCCCGGGAAGCGCCCGGTCCGGACATCTTCGCCCCATTCCATCAGGGCTGCCCGGATCTGTTCGAAGGCGTTCAGGTAGACCCGCACGAACTTCGGCGGCAGATCGGCGCCCAGGCCGACGATGTCGTGGAGCACCAGCACCTGGCCCGAGCACCCGGGCCCGGCGCCGATGCCGATGGTCGGCACCTCCAGTTCCTGGGTCACCCGCGCCGCCAGGTCGGCCGGGACGCCTTCCAGCAGGACGCAGAAGCAGCCGGCGTCCTGCAGCCGCAGGGCGTCCTCCACCAGCGCCACCGCCGCCTTGGCTTCCCGGCCCTGGACCTTGTAGCCGCCCATGCGGTGCAGGGCCTGGGGGGTGAGGCCCAGATGGGCCATGACCGGGATCTCCGCCCGCACCAGGCCCCGGATGACCGGCTCCCGGCGGGCGCCCCCCTCCAGCTTCACCGCCTGGGCGCCGCGCTGGATGAACCCGCCGGCGTTGCGGATGGCCTCCTCCACGCCCAGGTCGTAGCTCAGGTACGGCAGGTCCGCCATCAGGAACGCCCTGGGATTGGTCCGGGCCACGGCTTCCAGATGATGGTTCATCATCGCCATGGTCACCGGCAGGGTGGAATCGAAGCCGAGGCAGACGTTGCCGACGGAGTCGCCCACCAGCAGGATGTCCACTCCCGCGGCATCGGCGATCCGGGCGGTGACCGCGTCATAGGCCGTGGTCATCACCAGCTTTTCACCCGCCGCCGCCCTGCGCTGAAGATCCGGAATCGTGACGCGGACGTTGGACTGCGAAACGTGACTCATATGTGCCTCCGGTCCAGGCCCATGAGGGGGTCCCGGCCAAGCACCATGGTGCTACCAAGCGCCTCCGCCGTCTAGAAAAGAGCGTGCACCGCCAGGACCGCCAGGATCACCCCGGCCAGCAACCGGGAATACCGGCTCAGGAAGCCCACCGCCCGGTTGCCCAGGAAGCAGCCGATCAGTGAATTGATGAAGGTGACCGCCCCGATCCAGGCCACCGCCACGGGCAGGGATACCGCCTTCAGGCCCAGCACCGACCCGATCAGGAAGGCGTCGATGCTGGTGGCGATGGCCAGGGACAGCAGGCAGCGGCGGTTGTCGCAGGCGCAGGCGGCGCCGGCGCCCTGCTCGCGACTGGTGAAGAAATCGTAGAAGGTCTTGCCGGCCAGCGCGGCGAACACCAGGAAGCTGAGGATATAGGAATACCGGGAGATGTAGCGCGCCAGCAGATACTTCGAAAGCAGCGACCCGAGCAGCGGCATCACCGCCTGGAACACGCCGAAGGCCAGGGCGATCTTCAGGAACTTCCGGTAGCGGTCAGCCGGCAGGCGCATCCCGCAGCTCAGGGCCACTGCGAAGGCGTCCAGGGACAGGGCCAGGGAGATCAGCAGCAGTTCAATCAGGGTCATCAGCGATCCTTGGTTCCTTCAAGCCAATCATGAACCTTGATTTTTGCAAAGGATTCCGCGCGCTCCGGAATCCCGGGCTGCCGCCTCAGGCGATGAAGTTCGATGGTTCCGACATGAAATCGGCCATCAGCATCCGGGTCTCCTTCTTGAGGATCCAGCACCGGTCGGGGTCGAAATAGGAGCCCACCAGCTGGAACCGCTCCAGGCCATCCCCTGCTTCGCTCGCATCGGCGATGCGGAGCAGGAACCAGGCGACCCGCTGGAGGGTCGAATCCTGTTGCAGCGCCCAGGCCCAGAACACCTGGGCCGATCCTGCGGGCGCGTCCTGGAAATCCGGCGCCGCCTTGATCCTGGACCATCCCGCATCCTTGATAGGTCGCATCACCGCACCCCCTTGCTGGAACTGTTGAAAATGATTGTCCACCAAAGCCCCGGGAACGCCATCAGGAACCCCTCGCCGCTCGCGGAATCTCTATTGGCGAGGGTCATCCCTCATAGTTGTTGAAAAAATCTCATTATGTTTTCGTATCCCCTCGGTCATCCCTGCTCCCAAGGCGATGATTATTAATTTATTTAATCCGTACCTCCGCACCTCAGCATCCTCCCGAAGAGGTATCAATCAGCCGGAAGGTTTGGTTACAATCAGCCGCGATGAAAGTTCCTGCCTATATCAGGAACTCCACCGCCAGGTGGACTGGGGCCGGGTGACGGATCGGTTCTTCCATTTCAGGGACCGGGATGGAGTGGAAGTCGACATCGTGGTTGAGCGGGGCCCCCTGGAGCTGGCCGGGATCGAGGTCAAGGCCTGCGCCGGATTCGGAGATGGAATGTATGCGGTGCCGATCCGCATGCTTTGGGAAGACAGCTGAACCTCCCATCGCCCCGGATCACGGCCGGGGGAGGTTGGTGGGCGAATACGGCCCCGCAGGGAGGGACGGGTCCGCCTGGACCGCTCCGGCCTCGGCCCTCGCCAGGACCGAGGCGTCCGGGACCAGCCCCTGGAAGTCCTGGAACTGGCGCTTGCCGTGGGCCAGGGCCGAATAGGGCAGCTTGAGCCAGGGTTGGTGGGCCGGGCCGGCCGGATTGGGAGCGACCCCGGCGGGCCGGATCCCGAAATGGACAGGCTGGTCGCCCAGCCCGGCCGCCAGCTGGTTCTGCATCCAGACCAGGGCGCCGTCGGACAGCCCGCTTTCGCCCCCGGCCATGGGATAGCCGCCCCCGACGTCCGCGTGCGCGCCCGGGAACAGCGCCTGGGTGACCCCGCCGCGCGGGTTCCAGGGGGTCGGGGTGAAGTCCGCGCGCTCTTCGTCCAGCGACAGGGCATGAAACCCCCGCCCGACCCTGGGGTCCAGGTCCAGGTCGGCGAACCGGAACGCGTCGAGCCGGGTGTCCTCCCCGGCATACTCGGGGATGCCCATGGCGCCGACGGTATCCCAGACCGCGACCGCCTGGAGGTTCGCCGGGATGAGGCTGGCCGGGTCCGGCATGCGGGTGAAGAATCCCGGCAGGTCGCCCAGGGCCGATTCGATCTTTTCCAGCAGGCCTTCCCTGATCCGCTTCTGGTGGGCCGTCCAGACCGCGCAGCCCAGGCGGTAGGCGGTGTCCTTGTCGTCCAGGTCCAGCTTGGCGGCGTCCAGCAGCCCCTGGTCCAGGATCAGTCCCGCCAGGGCGCGGGCAGTGTAGGCGCCCCGGCTGAAGCCGAGCAGGACGATCCGGTCCCCGCTCCGGTAGTTGCGGGAGACATAGGTGTAGCCGCGGACGATGCGGGCGATGATGCCCGCGCCGAACGCGCCGCCCAGGATCCTGGCCAGCCAGTTCTGGTCATAGCCGACCCCGTCCAGGTACTTGGCCACCTGGACCGGCGCCCCGGTGGCCGGGTCCGCCTCGATCCGCTCCGCCTCGCCGGCATAGGCCGTGGACTCGAGCGTGTCCTGGCCCGCCAGCCAGTGGTAGAGCTTGAGGACGTTGCTGGGCTGGGCCGGGACCGGGTCGCCGTCCAGATCCCGGCCGGGACCGTTCCAGGTGCCATCGGCACAGAAGACAATAGCCTTGGGCACAGGTGCCTCCTTTCGCTGGGGTGCTGGTCACCCCGGGTTCAAAGCAGACGGACAAACTGACGGCACTCGATTATTGAGCATACCTTTCAATCGATATCAACCCTCGCTTGGCAGCTCCGGCGCAGCCCCGCGATGCCGGAGGCACAGCAGGGTGATGTCGTCAGCCTGGGGCGCTCCGGCCGCGAACTGGTCCAGGGCGGCCAGGACGTGCCGCACCACCGCCTGGGGCTCCTCGCCGGCCCGGCGCTCCAGCACGGACTGGAACCGGTCCGCGGTGAACAGTTCCAGGACCGGATTCAGCGCTTCGGTCACGCCGTCGGTGTACAGGAGGATCGCCTCCCGGTCGCTGAGGACGATCTCCTCGGCCTGGTAGGCGAACTCCGGCAGGATGCCCAGGGCCAGGCCCCTCCGGATGTCCAGGAAACGGACCGGCTGGGAGGGGGAGAGGATGACCGGGGCTTCGTGCCCGGCGTTGCAGAAGACCAGCCGCCCATCGGCCGGGTCGAACAGGCCGCAGAAGGCGCTGACGAAGATCGCCGGCCCGGTCTCCTCGTAGAGCAGGCCGTTCACCGCGACCATCATCTGGGCCGGATCCTGCAGGAACGCCCCGTTGGCCCGGAACAGGGTCTTGGTCAGCGCCATCACCAGGGCGGCGGGAACGCCCTTGCCGGAGACGTCGCCGATGCAGAACCACAACCGGCCGTTCCGCCAGTGGTAGTCGTAGAGATCGCCGCCGACCTCCCGGGCGGCCCGGAGTTCCGCGTGCAGATCATAGGGAAGGTCGCCCTGGCCGCCCAGGGGCAGCATCCGCATCTGGATCTCGCGGGCGATCGCCATCTCCTGTTCGAGCGCCCGGGTCTTCTGGGCCTCGACCATCAGCCGGGCGCCATGGATCTTGGCGGCGGCGATGTGGGCCAGGGTCGTGGCCAGCTGCAGGTCCTCCCGGGTGAACTGCTTCAGGATCGAGTGCGCATCGAAATAGATCAGGCCGGTCACTTCGCCTTCCGCTTCGAGCGGGGCGACGATGGCGGTGGTCACGCCGCTGAGGACCAGGCTGCGGGAAGCGAGTTCCGGATCGCCCTGGGGATCGGTGAGCAGCAGCGCTTCCCGGCGGTCCAGGGCTGCCTCCACCAGGGTGCGGGAAAGGGTGATCTGCCGGCCTGAACCGCGGGCCCCCCGGACCCTGATGGCCTTGGGGGCCAGTCTTCCTTCGGAGTCCTTCAGCAGCACCGCGCCCCGGTCGGCTTCGAGGTAGACCAGGAGCTTGTCCAGGAGGTCCTCCAGAAGTTCCTGGGTGGACACCTCCCGGACCAGGCCCAGGGCCAGGTCGTGCACGAAGGTCAGCGCCTGGGCGCTGCGGCCGCCGTCCCGGCCCACGCCCGCGCCGCGCAGGGTGGCGGCGGGCACCGCGAAAGCGGTCAGGCCGAGATCCGGGGCGGCCTCCGGATCGATGTGGACCGAGGGTTCCGCCAGCTCGACCACCTGCACTTGCACATTCCCAAGGATCAGTTCATCCCCGGGCCGGACCGGCATCGGGTCCTTGACCGCCGCGCCATTGAGGGCGGTGCCGAACCTGGAGCCCAGATCCCTGACCGCCAGCCCCTGGGGGCTCCATTCGAAGCGGGCATGGTGCCGGGACAGGCTGGCGTCGGCGAGCACCCAATCGTTCTCCGGCGACCGCCCCACGGTGAGGACCGGAGCGAAGGAGCCGATGGTCTTTTCCGACTGGTCACTGAGCTGGAGCCGGTAGGCGCTCATGGCGAGGCCACCACCAGCCGGAGCCGGTTGATCGCGCCCTCCCGCTCGTAGTGGATTTCCTCCATGAAGTTGCGCAGCAGGTGCACGCCCATCCCGTTCGGCTCCCGTTCCGCCAGGGGCCGGGACGGATCGTAGGCGGGCGCGGAGCGCGGATCATAGGGCCGGCCATCGTCCTCCAGGACGATGACCACCCGGCCGGGGCCGGGCTCGATCGCCACCTCGATGCGGCCGGTCCGGGCCTCGGCCCCATGCTCGATCAGGTTCCGGATCGCCTCCTCGAGCCCGAGCTGGACCTTGAACTGCGCCGGGGCGCCGATCCCGGCTCCGGCCAGGAAGGTCTGCACTTCGGAGGCCAGCTCGATCAGGGCGGGCAGGTTCCTGTCCAGGGATTTCCGCAGGACGCGCTCCATGGCCGGCTAGGCGCCGGAGCCCAGCAGGCGGAGGCCCTCGTCCAGGGTGGCGGCGATCGGGATCACCTGGTCGATGCCGAGGGTCCGCAGCACTTTTTCGACGGGATCCGACGGGCTGAGCAGGACCATCTTCGCGCCATGAAGCTGCAGGGCCTTGGCGCAGGAGATCAGCATCCCGACCCCCAGGGAGGCGATGAACTCCACCTGGGACAGGTCCACCAGGGTCGGCTTGCGCCGAGCGGCGGTGAAGCCGCTGAACTTGATGTCGGTCCCCTGCATGCCGGCGGCGTCAAGCTTGCCGCGCAAGGCCAGATGGGTGATTTCCAGGTCCAGCCGGATTTGGACGATTTCCACGGGAGGCTCCCTCATGTCTGGCCAAAGGCTAAGGCATCGCCTGCTCGATTGCTACAAATTATCAACTATGAGTAATGTTTTTATCGTTTTTTACCATCGACGATCTGGTTCTGCGCCACCGGGCGCCGCCCGGATCGCGCCGGAGCCCACCTTGGAGGTCGCATCCGGATCAATAGGTTCTTCACGTATTTCCATGAAAGGCCGCACGTATCTTGATGGTAGGCAGCGGCAGCAACGGTCGAGTACCGGACGGTCTACGCCATCCCGGACCGGCGGGACTGGATCCGTTTCATCACCCGGTTCTGTCACTGCAGGATCGTCACTCCGGGGTCCCGGTAGGCGCCGGGCCGGGACAGTCCGGTATCCCTCAGCCGGCCACCGCAAGATCATTCAGGATCCGCCTGACCTCGCCGCTGGAATACGGCTTCCTCAGGCAGGCCCGGAACCCGTGGCTGGCGAACCGGGCCATGACCGGGTCGTTGCTGTAGCCGCTGGAAACCACCAGCTGCGCGCCGGGATCCCTGGCCAGGATCTGCCGGGCCGCCTCCGCCCCGCCCATTCCGCCCGGGATGGTCAGGTCCATGATCGCCAGCGTGTACGGGGTCCCTGCAGCCAGCGCGGCCAGGTAGAGGGCCACCGCCTCCTCGCCGCGGGTGCAGGCCTGGACCTGGCAGCCCAGCTGGTGCAGGATTTCGGTGAGCATTTCGATGATGATCTGCTCGTCATCCATGACCAGGACCGACCGTCCGGCCAGGCTGGTCCTCGGTTCCAGTGCCTCTGTCTCCTCCCGCGCCACTTCCTCCCGGCTGACCGGCAGCAGGATCTCGAAGGTGGTGCCCCCACCCGCGGCCGAATGCACGGAGATGGCCCCGCCGTGCCGCTGGACGATGGAGTGGGCCGTGGCCAGGCCCAGGCCGCTGCCGCCGCTCTTGGTGGTGAAGAACGGGTCGAAGATCCGCTTCTGGTTCTCTTCGGAGATGCCGCAGCCGGTGTCGGTGATGGCGACCCGGACATAGTCCCCCGCGGCGCATCCGGGGGTGGTGGCGGCGATGCCGGCCCTGGAGCCGCTGACCGTGATGCTGCCGCCATCGGGCATGGCCTGGATGGCATTGATAATAAGGTTGTGCACCACCTGGGCGATCTGGCCGGCATCCACGTCCACCGCCGGCAGGTCCGCGGGCAGGTCCAGGATGCAGCCCGCCCTGGTTCCGGTGAGCACCAGCGACAAGGACTCCTCCAGGATGCGGCGCACGGAGGAGGCCTTCTTCACCGGCGCCCCGCCCCGGGCGAAGGTCAGGAGCTGGAGCGAGAGCTCGGCGGCGCGCTTGCCGGCGAGCTCGGCCTTGCCCAGGATCTTCACTGCGCGGTGACCCGGCTCCAGGAAGTTGGCGGCCAGCGAGATGTTGCCCAGGATGGCGGTGAGCAGGTTGTTGAAGTCGTGGGCGATGCCCCCGGCCATGACCCCCAGGGCCTCCAGCTTGTCCAGCTTCTGCAGCTGACGGCGGGACTGCTCAAGCTCCGTGACGTCCCGGGTGATGGACAGGATGCAACTCTCGCCGCCGATCTGCACCTGCCGCGCCGACAGGTAGCCGGGGAAGGTGGAGCCGTCCTTGCGCCGGAAGTCCGCTTCCAGGTTGCGGACCACCCCATGCTCGGCCAGAGCCCGGACCATCCTGTCCCGGTCGGCCGGATCCACCCACAGGCGCAGGTCGGCCGAGGTCCGGCCGACGATCTCCGCCACCGGGTAGCCGGTCGTCGCCGCGAATCCCTCGTTGACCTCGGTGTACTTGCCGTCCCGGAGGACGGTGATGGCGATGGCGTCGGGGGAGACCCGGAAGGCGGTGGAGAACAGCTCCTGGGAGGTCTGCAGACGATGCTCCCGCTCCTGGATGGCCGCCAGCATCCGGTTGAAGTTCCCCGAAAGCTCCCCGATCTCGTCGCTGCTGGAGACCAGCACCGGGGTGAACGCCTCGCTTGCCACGGCGGTGGAGACCGCCTGGTTCAGCCGTTCGATGGGCTCAAGCACCAGTCTGCGCAGCAGGGCGTAGAGCAGGACCGAGGCGACCAGGGCGATGCCCAGGGCGCCGACGAAAAAGCCCAGCACCTGGCGCAGCGCGCCGGCCTGGATGGCGCGGGTGGAAAGCTGGATGCGGACGTAGCCGATGACGTACTTGGCCTCCTTGGGCTGCTCCAGATGGTGGTAGAAGACCGGCGCATAGAAATCAATGCTGTCCCGGTGCTGGACGAAACATTCCGAATTCTGCGCCTTGAACCGCGCCAGGACCTCCGGATCCGGCGGGATCCGGAAATTGTCGTCCGGGTAGGAATCGATCGGGAGCCAGATGGACGAGTAGACCTGGGCCAGCAGCACATCGTCGGCCTGGACTATGGACCGGACCTGCTGGATGATGCCCAGGTTCTCTTCGGCGATGCCCTGGGCGACGCCGCGGGACAGGGCCTCGGCCATCGTGGTGCCGCGGGCGGTGGTCACCTTCACCATGTCGCGCCGGTAGGCGCGCACAAAGAAGGCGGTGCTCGCCAAACCGATGGCCAGCAACGCCAAAGAGACGAAGATCGTCACTTTGCTGTTGAGGGTCAGCCTCATCGAATCGAGTTGAGGGGCGGCACTCCGTTGGCGGCGATCAAGGCCTGGCCAGCGGGGCTGAGCGCGAACTTGATGAACGCGTTCACTTCCGGCTTGGCGTCGGCGGTGGTGACCAGCCAGAGCTGGCGCTTGAACGGGTAGCGGCCGGCGATGATGGCCGCCTTGGTGGGGGCCACCCCGTTCAGCGCCAGCATCTTGACGTGCCGCTTCTGGGCGCTGTCGAACCCGGTGGAGGCGAAGCCCTCGGGGGTCCGCTCCACCATCTGCTCCCACAAGGCCACCGAGGCCGACTGCATGGAGGAGTTGGCTGTGGTCTGGGGCCATTTGCCGTCGAGGATGTACTTGGCCAGGGACTCGCCGATGCCCGCCATGCCCACCGGAGTGGAGATGAAGGACTTGATGGGGAGACCGGCGCCGCCCAGGGCTTGCCATTGGGTGATCCGGCCCTCGTAGATGTCCCGGAGCTGCTGCGCAGTCAGGCTGTTCACCGGGTTGGCCGGGTTGACGATGAAGACCAGCGCGTCCCATGCCACCGGGATGTACCTGAGATTCGGCGGGTCATCCTTGCCCGGGGACTTGCATGACGCGGCGAAATCCACCCGGTCCGCCCCCAGTTCGGCCAGCCCCACGTAGCTGCCGCCGCCGCGCAGCAGGATCTTCTGCCCGGTCTCCTGCTCGTATACTTTGACCATCTCGTTGAGATAGCCGGTCATGCTGATGGAGCAGCCGCTGGCCGCAAGCGGTTCGGCAGACCGTGCGGTCCACGCCGTGAGGATCAGGATGGTCGCGAGCACACCACTGCAGTTCATGATCAATCCCTCTTCGGCTTTGGACTTTATAATATTCCAATACATTACCTAAATTGGGACCAAACCCCCATGATTCTGTGGACGGCTCCAGCCCGGGTCCGGGGCGGGACGCCTGGATCACCGGGAGCGGATGACCGCGGCCAATAGCTCCGGCGCGTGGAACCGGCGGAAATGGGCGTAGCCGTTCTCGGCCACCCGGTTCCGCTCGGTTTCATCCTGCAGCAGGCGGAGACAGGCCGCGGCGAACGCCTCCGGGCTGTCTGCCACCAGCAGATCCGTCCCCGGCCTGGCCTCGAGCCCTTCCATCCCGATCAGGGTGGAAACCACCGCGCGCCGGTGGCTGAAGGCCTCCAGGATCTTGATCCGGGTGCCGGCTCCGGCCCGCAGGGGGACCACCGCCAGGTCGCAGGACTCGTACAGCGGCGCCAGATCCTCGACGAAACCGTGCAGGATGATTCCCGGATCCGGGGAGCGGACGAAGGCCGGTCCTGAGCCGGCGATATGGAACTCCACCGGACGGTCCGCCCCGGCGCGCAGGATGGGCAGGATGCTCGAGCGGAAATAGTCGAAAGCGTCCCGGTTCGGGTAGTATCCGAAGCTGCCGACGAACAGCAGGCGGAAGGCCTCGCCGGAGGCGCGTCCCGGGCAGGGGCGGTCGAAGGGATAGGTGTTGGCGAGCACTTCGATCCGGCAGCCGGGATGGGCCCGCCGGGCCTTGGCGGCCTCCAGGCCGGAGGACAGGAAGATCCGTTCGAACCGGGGGAAATGCAGGCTTTCCAGCCGGGCATAGGCGGCCGCTTCGGTGCGCAGCCGCCTGGACTGCCGGGCCGCGCCATTCAGGGCGAACAGCCCAGCCTGGCGGAGGCGGGACGCCGATTCCATCTCATCCAGGTCGAGCCAGACCCTCCCCATCTGCCCGAGGCACCCGTCCAGGAACGGCCAGAGGTAGAAGCGGAATACGATGACGAGCTCCGGATCGCCTTCCCGGCAGGCGCCGGCCACCAGGCGCTGCCAGGCGGAATGGCAGCGCCGCCATTCCGGCGGCAACCCGTGCCGGGTCCAATCCGCCAGCCATGCCAGCGCCGACGTCCGCCTTCGCGGTCCACCCGGATCTTCCACCAGCTCCCAGGAGGCGCAAAGCGCGGCGATATCGGGGTCCGGCACCCGGGTGCCGTTCCCATAGACGGGAATCACGACCAGGCGCGCCTGCCCCGCCCAGCCGGCGAGCATCCGCAGCGTCGCGGCCGCGCGCATGGCCAGCCCGTTGCCCCGGAAGGATGGAAAGACCGGACTGATGAAGAGGACTGAGCGCGGCGGGTTCAAAGGTCGCGATGCCGGATTTCGAGCCGGGGCATGCCCCAGCACTCCAGTTTCATATCGGAGGCCATGATGCCGAGCCCTTCCGTCTCCACCTCGCCTTCCTCGGTGGACAGGAAATACTTCTTCCGGGTGCGCACCTTGGGATTGCGCCGGCCGTAGAGGAACGGAGGGAAGATCAGCCCGTCGCGGTGGCAATCCGCCTTCACCAGCAGCATGGTGCCGCCCACGGCATCCAGCCGCACCAGCTCCCCGGCGCCGCGCAGATCATGCATCACCCGGCGGCCCTTGTCCTGCCAGGCGTTCAGGTCATAGGTCGGACCACCGAACTGCTTGACGCAATGGGGCTGGACGATGTCCTTGCCGGTCGCGAAGAGGCGCTGGAGGATATCGGCCGGATACTCGATGAGGTCCACATCCAGCCACAGCACCCAATCCTCATCGTCGAGGGCATGGAAGAGCAGATGGTTCCTGCTGCGGGCGAGGATCGACCGCCGGTCCACCTGCACCGAGGGATCCCAGCGGGGCAGGCCATCCGGGATCCGGTAGCCGAAATCCTTCTTCCACAGCGCGATGCGGCGGAAGTGGGACTGGTGTTTCGCGCACTCGCGGCTGAACACCGCATGGGTGTCATCGCGGCTATCGCCCTCCAGCAGCCCGACCGACAGGCGGTCTGCCGGATAATCCAGGGAGCGGAGCAGGTGGAAGTAGGTCTCCGCCAGGTCCACAGCATCCTTGATCGGGGTCAGGATCAGCACGCGGGGAAAGCACTCGGTTTCCACAGGTCTTCCTTTGCTATGGTGAGGTCGAGTTTGTCATGGATGGGCTCCGGGTGCCATGGAACCGGGCCTAGGCCGCCCCCTGCGGATCCTGGAGCCGGGCGATCAGCTGTTCCAGGACCGCAGGTTCGACGGGCTTGGTCAGGTGCGCCTCGAATCCGGCCTGCCTGGCGGTTTCCTTGGCGCCATCGGAGCCGAACCCGGTCATCGCGACCAGGCGGATCTTCGCCGTCGCCGGCGCCTCCCTGAGGATCCGCGCGACCTTGTAGCCGTCCAGCTCGCCGGGCAGGCCGATGTCGCAGAGGATGATCTCGGGCTTGAAGCTTCCCGCCTTTTCCAGCCCGGTCCTGCCGTCCTGGGCCACTTCCACCTCATGTCCCCACATTTCCAGCAGGAGGCGCAGGGTGGTCGCGGCATCGGCCAGGTCTTCCACGATCAGGATCCGGCGCCCCCGCGCGGCGGCCGCGGTTCCGGCCGGCTGGGCATCCTCGTCCGCACGGTCGGCGGGCCTGGCCAGGGGCAGGCGGATGGTGAACTCGGCGCCCCTCCCGGGTCCGTCGCTCTGGGCGGTGATCGTGCCGCCGTGCAGTTCGATCAGCCCCTTCGCCAGCGCCAGGCCCAGCCCCAGCCCGCTCCGGGTGCGGCCGATGGTCTCCCCACGCTGCATGAACGGCTCGAATATCGAGGTGAGGCTTTCGGCAGGAATGCCCGTCCCGCTGTCCTTCACCTCGATCTGCGCCCATTCCGCCCCCGGCACGGTCACGGCAAGCCTGACCCGGCCCCCGGGATCGCTGAACTTGATGGCATTGTGGAGCAGGTTGCTCACCGCCTGGACGATGCGCGCCGGGTCGGCGTCGATCCGGACCCGCCCCGGTGGAAGCCCGGCCTCCAGGGTGAGCTGGTGTTCAGCGAACACCGGCTGGTAGTCGCGGATGACGCCGCGCATGACCTGCGCCAGGTCGATCACTTCCTTCTTGAGGTGGATCTTGCCCCGGGCGATGCGGGAAACATCCAGGAGATCGTCCACCAGCTTGGCGAGGTGGGCCACCTGGTGCTCGGCGATGCTGCAGGCCTGATCCATGAGCGCCTGGTCCTGCCCCGCCTTCCTCATCAGATACACGGCATTGCCGATGGGCATCAGCGGGTTGCGCAGCTCATGGCCCAGCAGGGCGAGGAACTCGTCCTTGCGGACGGCTTCCTCCTTCAGCTGCTGGGACAACGCGCGCATGGCCTGTTCGGCCTGCTTCAGCTCGGTGATGTCATGCCAGAGCGCCACGACGCCATTGACCTCGTTGTCCTTCATGAGCGGCGCCGAATAGGCGGTGATGACCCGGTCCCGGCCGTCCGCGGTGGTGATCGCGTACAGCTCTCCGGCGACATGTTCACCGCGCAGGGCCCTGAAGGTGGGCGATTGTTCCGGGTCCAGCGCGCTGCCGTCCAGGTTCCTGAACTTGAGGGTCCTGATCGCCTGCCGGTTGGTGAAGTCCAGCCCGGGGAACCCGCCGAGCTTCAGGGCGGCCTCGTTGGCTCTGACGATCGTGCCGTGCAGGTCGTACTCGACGATGACGTCCGGGATGGACGCGAATATCGCCTCCAGCCGGTTCTGGTTGTCCCTCAGGGAGGCCTCGGCCCGCCGGCGGTCGGTGATTTCCTTGTGGATCCACAGCCTGCCGTAATCCCGGCCGTCCAGGCGGATCGGGATGTAGTCCCGCAGGAAGACCCTCCCTTCCCGCATGGGGACTTCCTCATCCTGCACCAGCACGCCCCGGTGGACGATCTCGGTGATCCGGGCGAGTTCCTTTTCCGGATCCAGGTAGGCGGACGCGATGCATGCGAGCAGCTCCCGCCCGGTCGCCGGAGCCGACTGGAGATGGAACATCTCCAGGAAGGCCTGGTTGGCGAAACCGATCCGGTCGTCTTCGGTGACCACCAGGGCCGCGAAGGTCATGCATGAAAGGGCCAGGAAGAACCGCTCGTGGGCCGCCTGGGCCGCCGCCTTCAAGGCCTCCTCGCGGTCATAGGCCGCGGCCTTTTCCCGGTAGCGGCGGAACAGGTCCGCTCCCAGGCTGAGGGTCAGGCCCATGCAGACGAAGATCACCATCCCGAGCCGGTCCATGGGCGAGGCGCCGGCGGCGGGTCCGGCCGCCGGCAGCAGCCAGTGCTGCGCCGCCAGGCCCGCCAGGCCCGTGGCCAGCACCCCCGGGCCGAAGCCGCCCAGCACGGCCACCGTGATCACCGCCGGGTAGACCAGGATGTAGGGCGGCAGGCCGGGGCCGAAGCCCCCCGTGAGCAGCAGCTGGCCCCACACTGCCGCCGCCGTCAGCAGCACCGCCAGGGCATAGCGCAACCCCCAGCCAAGCGCCGTATGGCGGTGGAGCCTGGCCAGGAACACCGGTTCCCGCCATGCGTTCTCGATCGCCTCCACCGGGATCGCCTGGTCCCGGTGTCCCCGCGCCACCCGCAGCGTCGCCAGGCACAGATAGACGGTCCCCAGGGCCCGGGCGGCGCGGGTGGTCCACTGCAGCGGCGAATCGACCGCGGCGATCAGCATGGAGCCGGCCAGCGCGGCGGCGATGATCGCCAGGCCGAGCGCGTACCAGTAGAGGAACGGCGACGGCGCCCGCCGGTAGGCCAGCCAGAGCAGGCCGGCCGCCAGGGCGAACAGCCCCACGGTCGCGATCAGGATCACGGTGCGGGTCAGGGTCCCGCCCAGGCCGGCGACATAGAAGGCCGGCAGGCTGCCGGTCACTGCGCCCCAGCAGAGCAGGCTCACCGCTGCCAGGCCACCGGCGTAGGCGGCCGCCAGCCAGGCGGCGACCTGGCCTGGACCGATCCGGTGGCGGGACGGGGTGGCCACGCCCAGGAAATGGCAGAGGCCCGACAGCAGGAAAGCCGAATCATAGATGGCCCAGTTCCAGTCCAGGCTGCGGGAAGCCAGGCCCGCGGCGCCGGCGACGCCCAGCGACACCACCCACATTCCGCACCCCAGCATGAGCACCGAGGGGTGCCCATTGGCCAGGAACCGGCGGCCCGCCGGGATGACGATGAACCAGATCGCCAGGACCGCCGGGCCGTAGGCCAGGAGCCAGACCAGGGGCGGAAACCGCCAGGCGGCATGCGGATCGGCAACCCACAGGCCCACCATGGCGATCACCAGGACGGGAAGGAGCAGCCAGGCGGACCTGGCCCACGGCCCCGAAACACCAGGCCCGACCTCTGGATGGGTGGGGAAACCCATGGTCTCTCCGCTTATTGAATGTTTAAATTATACCAGCGAAACCCGTCTGCGAGCCCTTCAGGCACCGGTGGCGCGCGCAACGGGAAGGTCCATTCCATGACGACGGCTTCATCTCCGCTGACCATCCGTCACACGCCGGATTCCTGCGCGGGCGGCACGCCCCCTTCAGGCGCTGTTTCCGCGGGTTCGGGGAACTCCAGATGCGCCCGACCGGTCCGGGGGTCATCGATGACGATCACCACTTCTTTCGGCTGTTGATTCGGCAGGGGTTTTGCCATGTGGATACCTCCAGATCGCAGTCCGGGCGATGGGCACCGGTTCAGCCCGGGGCCCGCTATCTGACCCGCAGCAGGGCCGAACCCCAGCTCATGCCCGCGCCGAACGCCGCCAGGACGGCGTATCCGGGCTGGAACCGGCCCTCGTCCCGGGCTTCGGCGGCGGCGATGAACAGGGAGGCCGAGGATGTGTTGCCGTAGCGCGGCAGGTTCAGGTAGACCCGGTCCTCGGGAATCCCCAGCCCCTTGCCCACCTGCTTGAGCAGGTTGAGGTTGGCCTGGTGGAACAGCC
>Ga0316217_10004299_pt1 | contig 15532 bp, 14 predicted proteins | sample 1anoAmetaG_FD_203633 | JGI IMG/M metagenome (GOLD analysis project Ga0316217, IMG submission 203633) | Freshwater microbial communities from Trout Bog Lake, Wisconsin, USA - 1anoA | ecosystem: Environmental > Aquatic > Freshwater > Lake > Hypolimnion/Profundal zone | place: USA: Wisconsin... | reverse complement strand
GTGCACAAGCTCGCGGCGAGCTCGGCGGACGAGGCCCGGATGATCGCCGATCTGCTCGACCAGGTAGGGCTCCGGCGCGAGTCGATCGACCGCTACCCGCACGAGTTCTCCGGCGGCCAGCGGCAGCGCATCGGCATCGCCCGCGCCCTCGCCGTGCAGCCGGAGTTCATCGTGTGCGACGAGCCCATCAGCGCGCTCGACGTCTCGATCCAGGCGCAGATCGTCAACCTGCTGCAGGACCTCCAGGAGCGGCTCGGCCTCACCTACCTCTTCATCTCGCACGACCTGAAGATCGTCGAGCACGTGAGCCACCAGGTCGCCGTGATGTACCTCGGCCGGGTCGTCGAGCAGGCCGCGGCCTCCGACCTCTACGAGCACCCCCTTCACCCGTACTCCCGGGCGTTGCTGAGCGCGGTCCCGTTCGTCGACCCGGGGCGGCGCAAGCTGCGCGTCCTGCTCGAGGGGGACGTCCCCTCCCCCATCGACCCGCCGTCCGGCTGCAGCTTCCACCCGCGCTGCCCGCGCGCAGAGCCGGGCACGTGCGACGCCTCGGCCCCGTCGCTGGCGGAGGTCGTGGCCGGGTCGGGCCACAAGGTGGCCTGCTTCCACCCGCTCCTCGACTAGCGGCCCTTGCGGCTATAGTGCGCCCACAATGCCCGCCGCGCCGCCCCCCGCACCGCCGCCCATCCCGCGCCAGATGTACGACGGCGACGCCGTCACCATCCTCGACGAGATCATCCGCGCCGCCACCGAGCTCAGCGCCAGCGACATCCACCTAGAGCCCAAGCGCGATCGCCTCCAGGTGCGGCTGCGCGTGGACGGGCGGATGATCGAGCAGAAGAGCATCGCGGCCGACGTCGGGCTGCAGGTGGTCTCCCGGGTCAAGGTCCTGTCGCGCATCGACATCTCCGAGCGCCGCATGCCGCAGGACGGGCAGATCACCCACGAGATGGGGAACGGCCACCGCCTGCACCTTCGGGCCTCGACCTTCCCGTGCTCGCAGGGGGAGAAGGTCGTCCTCCGGCTCCTCCGCGGGCAGCACCGCATCGACTTCGCCGACCTCGGCATGGGGCCCATCACGCAGAAGCGGATGCGCGAGCTCGCGACGCGGCCGCAGGGGCTCATCGTCACGTCCGGGCCCACGGGGTCCGGGAAGACCTCGACCCTCTACTCCTGCATGTCGCTCATCGACACCAAGCGCGTGAACGTCGTCACGCTCGAGGACCCGATCGAGGTCGAGATCAGCTCCCTCACGCAGGGGCAGATCCACCCGCGCGCCGGCTTCACGTTCGCGGTCGGGCTCCGGGCCATCCTGCGGCAGGATCCGAACGTCATCCTCGTGGGCGAGATCCGCGACGCAGAGACGGCCGGGATCGCGCTGCAGGCCGCGCTCACGGGGCACCTCGTCATGTCGACGCTCCACACCTCCGACGTCGTCGAGACGATCATGCGGCTCGTCGATCTCGGCGTCGAGCCGTGGATCGTCGCCAACTCCCTCTCCGCCGCGCTGGCGCAGCGCCTCGTCCGCGTCCCCTGCAAGGAGTGCAAGGCGACCGCCAAGCTCGACTCCGACTTCCTGGACGGCGACGAGGTGCTCCTCGCCGCGGGGAGCGAGATCATGCGCCCGAAGGGGTGCTCGGCCTGCAACCAGACCGGCTACCGGGGGCGGACCGGCATCTTCCAGATGCTCGAGATGGACGACGAGGTCCGCGACCTCATCAAGGTGAAGGCGAACGCCGGGGCGTACCGCGAGGTGCTCAGCCGCAAGGGGATCGCCTCGCTCCGCCGCGTCGGCTTCGCCCGCGCGCAGGCGGGGGCCACGACCATCGACGAGGTCGCGCGGGTCTCGACCTGACGCGCGTCGCACCCGAAACATGACAGCACGGCGCCGCGCGCCGCCGTATCCTGGGTGACGGTCGCAGCCCTCGATGCCCCGGCGCGCGTTCGCTTCGCAGAGCACGGGGCCTTCCCGGACGATCATCATCACCTGGCTCTGCGGAGGCCTGAGCTTCCAGGTCGAGCACCACCTGTTCCCCAAGGTCTGCCACCTGCACTCCCCCGCGCACGCGCGGATCGTCGCCGAGGTCTCGCAGAAGCGCGGCCTCCGGCACCGCAGCAACGTCACCTTCCGCGACGGCATCGGCTCGCACGTCCGGCACCTGCGAACCCTCGGCGCGTGACGCCGCGACGGGGGGCTACTCGACGCGGAGGATGGTGAGCGTCCGCCCCTTGCCGGCGATCGTCACCTCGCAGTCGTCGCCGACCCCCCTGCCGACGAGCGCGCGCCCGAGCGGCGACCGAGGGGTCACGACCTGCACGCCCCCTGCCTCGAGGCGGAGCCCCCCGCCGTGCGGGGCGATCCAGTAGGCGACCTCACGTCCCCCGTCGTCGACGGTCACGAGGGCCCCCTGCACGGCGCGCCCCTCGCCGGCGCCCCCGGAGGCCGCCATCGCCTCGACTTCGGCCACGGCGCCTCTCAGCTCCTCGACACGCTGCGCCTGCCCCCGCGCCAGGTAGGACTGCTCGAGGGCCCGGGTGTCCTTGTCGTTCTCGGGCTTCGCCTCCTCGTGGGTCGCCCCGGCGACTGTCGCCCTGTGAGCCTGCTCGGCCGCCGCCAGGTCACGCCGGAGGTGCGTGACGAGCTCCGCGCGAAGCGCATTCCTTCGATCCATCGGAAGCTGCATAACGCGCGGCATCCGCCCTTGACCAACGTTTCGTCTCCCAGCGGAACGACGCGGCAATCCGTCACGCATCCGTCACTTTTGAGGTGGCCTGCGCGGCCGCCTTCGTGCAGAAGATCCGGACTCCATGCTTCGTCGATCGCTTGCCGCGCTCCCCGTCCTCACGCTGACCTCCCTCGCCGCGCTGGCCGCCTGCGGGGGCGGCGCGACCGGCGCGCCCATCGCCGCGTTCAACCCGGACGGTGGCGGCGCTCACGACGCCGCCACCACCACCTCCGGCCAGGACGGTGGCGTCAGCCCCGTCGGCTCGGGGACGGGGGGCACGGGGACAGGCACCGGCACCGGCACCGGCGGCACGGGTACGGGGAGCGGCACCGGCGGCACGGGTGCAGGGAGCGGGACTGGCACGGGAACGGGTACCCCCGCTCCGCGCAACGCCTCGTGCGTCCCCACTTCCCAGCAGTCCGGGACGGCCGTCAACACGAGCCACGGGCGGCTTGACGGGACGCTCGTCTATGTCGTCGGCGTCGGCCAGGACCACCAGTGCAACGGCGACAGCAGCCACGTGCACCTGCAGGTGCAGGTCTCCGGCGAGGTCTACGACGTCGCGGTCGACATCGGCACGGCTCCGAGCGACGAGGTCGGGAGCCTGGAGCAGAGCATGGCGCTCCCCGGCGGTCCCTGGGCCGAGGGGTGGCACGGGTCCGACAGCCTGGCCTACCCGTCGCTCGGCCTCCACTCCTCGAGCTTCGTCACGGCGGCCCCTTCCGCGATGGGGTCGCAGGTCGAGGCGGCGCTGACCGCGACGAGCGAGATCTCCATCTACTGCACGGGCTACAGCCAGGGGAACGGGTGCCACGACGTGCACTACAAGAACGGGTCGGGCGAAGACGGGGCGATCGTGCTCAATCCGAACTCGGCCACCCCGCAGATCCTCTTCTTCCGCTTCCAGACCCAGTCTTTTTGACGTTCCTTTCTCGTAACCCCGCTCGGCGTGACGAAGGGCCTACTGACTTTTGTCATCGGGCACTACACTCCCCGGCGCGATGCATTCGTCGTCCCTGACCACCCCCGACTCCTCGCCCCTCGCCTCCGCCGCCGCGGCCCCTGCCCCGGTCGGCGCGCAGCCCGTCGACGGGGCGGCTCTCGCCACGCCGCAGGTCGCCCACCTCGCGGCCCTCTACCGGCAGATGCTGCTCATCCGCCGCCTGGAGGAGGAGGCCGCGCGGGCGTACGCCATGGGGAAGATCGGCGGGTTCCTCCACCTCTACATCGGCCAGGAGGCGGTTGGGGTCGGCGCCATCGCGGCCCTCCGGCCGGACGACTACGTCGTCACCACCTACCGCGACCACGGCATCGCCATCGCCAAGGGGATGTCCTCCGGCGCCCTCATGGCGGAGCTGTGGGGGAAGAAGACCGGGTGCTCCGGGGGCCTCGGCGGCTCGATGCACATGTTCGACAAGGAGCACGGGATGCTGGGCGGCTACGGCATCGTCGGCGGCCACATCCCGCTCGCGGCCGGGGTCGCCTTCGCGTCGAAGTACCGGGCGGACGGGCGCGTCACGCTCTGCTTCTTCGGCGAGGGGGCCGTGTCGATCGGCGGGTTCCACGAGGGACTCTCGCTCGCGGCGCTCTGGAAGCTGCCGATCGTCTTCATCTGCGAGAACAACGAGTACTCGATGGGGACGCCGCTCTCGCGCTCGATGTCCGTCGAGGACGTGACGATGAAGGCGCTCGGCTACGGCATGGATCGCGACCGCTTCTTCGTGACCGATGTTCTCGAGGTCGAGCAGCGCATCGGTGAGGCTGTGAAGCGGGCGAGAGAGGCCTCGCTGCCCACCCTGGTCGAGGTGCGCACCTATCGCTTCCGGGGTCACTCCATGAGCGACCCGGCGAAGTACCGGACGCAGGCCGAGCTCGACGACCGCAAGGCGAAGGACCCGCTCCACCGCGCGCGGACCCAGCTCGGGACGATGGGCCTCCCCGACCGCGAGCTCCTCGACCTCGAGGCCGGCGTCGAGGCGGAGGTGATGGCCGCGGTGAAGTTCGCCGACGAGAGCCCCGACCCGGACCCGTCGGTCCTCGCCGAGACCACCTACGACGGCCCCTTCGCGAGCTGAGGGGAGAGACGACCGATGCGAAACGTTCGATACCGAGAGGCGCTGCGCGAGGCGATGGCCGAGGAGATGGAGCGGGACGACCGCATCTTCCTCATGGGCGAGGAGGTCGGGCACTACCAGGGGGCCTACAAGGTCTCCGAGGGGCTGCTCGAGCGCTTCGGGAGCGCGCGCGTCATCGATACGCCGATCGCCGAGGGGGGCTTCGCGGGCATCGGGATCGGCGCGGCGATGGTGGGCCTCCGGCCCATCATCGAGTTCATGACGTGGAACTTCTCGGCCGTCGCGTTCGACCAGATCCTCAACAACGCAGCCAAGCTCCGCCAGATGTCCGGGGGGCAGTTCACCTGCCCCATCGTCTTCCGCGGGCCGAACGGCAGCGCGCGGCAGGTCGGGAGCCAGCACTCGCACTCGATGGAGCACTTCTACGCGACCATCCCCGGGGTAAAGGTCGTCGCGCCGGCGTTCCCGGCCGACGCGAAGGGGCTGCTCAAGGCGGCGGTCCGGGACGAGAACCCGGTGCTCGTGATGGAGTCGGAGACTCTCTACGGCGTGAAGGGGGACGTCCCCGACGGCGACCACGTCGTCGAGATCGGCAAGGCGCAGGTGGCGCTCGAGGGGTCCGACGTGACGCTGGTCGCCTACTCGCGCATGACGCACGTCGCGCTCGAGGCCGCCGCCGAGCTGGCGAAGACCGGGGTGCACGCCGAGGTGGTGGACCTCCGGTCGCTCCGACCCCTCGACGAGGCGACGATCATCCAGTCGGTGAGGAAGACGCACCGCTGCGTCGTCGTCCACGAGGGGTGGCCCTACGGAGGCGTCGGGGCAGAGGTCTCGGACCGCGTCCAGCGCCTGGCGTGGGACGACCTCGACGCGCCGGTCCTGCGGGTGACGACGCTCGACGTCCCGATGCCCTACAACGCGAAGCTCGAGGAGTACTGCCTGCCCCAGGTCGACCGCGTGGTCGGCGCGGTCAGGCGCGTGCTCCCGCACGGTCGGGCCTGAGCCCAAGGAAAGACGCAAGACGATGGCGAAGATCCTCGAGATGCCGAAGCTCTCCCCCACGATGGAGGAGGGGGTCCTGTCGGCCTGGCACAGGCGGGAGGGGGACGCGGTGGCGGTCGACGATCTGCTCGCCGACGTCGAGACCGACAAGGCGACGATGGAGTTTCGCGCCTTCGACAGCGGCACGCTGCTCCGCCTGCTTGTGCCGGCGGGCGCGACCGTGAAGCTCGGGCAGCCCGTCGCCGTCCTCGGCGCCGAGGGGGAGGACATCTCGGCGCTCCTGGCCCGGCTCGGGACGACGGCCCCCGCCGCGCCGCCCGATGCGACCGACGAACCGACAACGGCCGCGCCCGCAGCTGACGACTACCGGTCGGTCGAGCTCGCGGAGGAGGACGAAGAGTCGACGACAAAGACTGCCCTTCTCCCGCCTCGTATGGAGGTCGCCGCGCCGACGCCGGCGGAGCACGTGCTCGACCGGACCGCGCACCGTCCGCCGCCCGACGAGACGCCGCGGGGACCGGCGGGTCGGGTGATCGCGTCGCCCTACGTCCGGAAGACCGCGCGCGAGCTGGGCATCGACCTCTCTGGAGCCCGCGGCTCGGGCCCCGGCGGGCGAGTCGAAGCGAGCGACCTCGAGGCCCTGCGGCAGACTTCGATGCCCGGACCGAGACCGTCGCAGGCGCCGCTGGCGCGGAGTGAACAGGGGCCCTCCGCAGCGGGGCTGGCGGTCCTGCCGACGCTCGCGGAGCCCGAGGTCCACCCGCTGTCGATGATGCGCAGGACCATCGCGCGCCGCCTGACCGAGGCCAAGCAGACCGTCCCGCACTTCTATCTGACCATCGACGTCGACGCGACGGCGCTGGTCGCGCTGCGCGAGCAGATCAACGAGGAGCTCCTCAGCGCAGCCGACGACGGCGCGTCGGGAGACGGGACCGTCCCCCGGGCTCCGCGGGTCTCGCTGAACGACCTCCTGCTCAAGGCGTGCGCCGTCGGGCTCGTGCGGGTCCCGGCGTGCAACGCCCAGTTCACCCCCGACGCGATCCTCCGGCATCGCCGCGTCGACATCTCGGTCGCCGTCGCCGTCCCCGACGGGCTCGTCACGCCGGTCGTCCGGAACGCCGACCAGAAGAGCGTCGTGTCCATCGCCGAGGAGGTCCGCGACCTCGCGGCCCGCGCGCGCGCCAAGCGCCTCACGGTCGAGGAGATGACGCAGGGGACGTTCTCCATCTCGAACCTGGGGATGTTCGGCATCGACCAGTTCGCCGCCGTCATCAACCCGCCCGAGGGGGCCATCCTGGCGATCGGACAGGTGCGCGACGAGCCCGTCGTCCAGAGCGGCAAGATCGTGGCGGGCAAGCGGCTCTCGCTCACCCTCTCCTGCGACCACCGCGTCGTCGACGGCGCGGTCGGGGCCGCGTTCCTCGCCGAGCTGCGGGCCCTGCTCGAGCACCCGATGCGCATCCTCACCGGCTAGGAGTGACGACTCGCTCGCCCGCAGGGGAGCTGTACTAGGCTCCCCTCCGGTCATGGAGACCGCGCCCCTCGGACTGCTGGCAGCCCCGCTGCTGCTCGCGCTCGCGTCGGGGGCGTGCGCCCAGCGGCTCCCGACCTCGCACGCGGACGGCCGGCGCCCCATCCCGCTGCACGCCTTCTGGGACGGGCTCGCTGACCCCTCCTCGGCGGCGCTCGCGGGGGGGGCCGTGGCTCTGCGCCCTCCGCTCGAGGGGCGCGTGCGGGTCCCCGGCGGCTCGTTCACGATGGGCTCCTCGGGCCTCGACCTCGAGCGCGCGCTCGTCGCCTGCCAGCACGAGGTCCTCGGGGTGCTCTGCAACGAGGAGCGGCTCCACGCGATGCTCGTCGCCGAGCAGCCTCCGCACGAGGTCACCCTCTCGCCGTACGCCATCGACCGGACCGAGGTGACGGTCGTGGCGTACTCACGCTGCGTCGCGGCGGGGGCGTGCCCTGCTCCGGCCCGCGGGACCCAGGACGCGCGCGCGGACCGGACCGACGTCCCCGTGACCTTCATCGACTGGGACTCTGCCGCCGCGTTCTGCGCGTGGGCCGGCGGGCGGCTCCCCACCGAGGCCGAGTGGGAGTTCGCCGCGCGAGGCGCCGAAGGTCGGCAGTTCCCCTGGGGGGACGTCTGGAACCCGCGCCTCTGCAATCACGGCTCGCTCTCCGCCGACCCTCGTGACGCCACCGACGGTTTCATCGGCCTCGCCCCGGTCGGTTCGTTCAGGGACGGCGCGACGCCGCTCGGCCTGCTCGACCTCGCGGGGAACGTCGCGGAGTGGGTCGCCGACTGCTACGAGACCGACGCCAGGGGGTTCGGCTACGACGCCGCCTCGCAGGTCGACCCGAAGGGGCCCCGGTGCGGCGTGATCCACGTGGTCCGGGGGGGCTCGTACGCGGACGGAGTCCCGTGGATGCGCGCGGCCTCCAGGGGCAACGCGCTCGGTCCATCACCGACGGTCGGCTTTCGATGCGCAGCTAACGTAAGGTAGGAGGCCATGCGCATCGCCCACTTCTCCGACCTGCACCTCCTGTCACTCGAAGGGGTCGGCCCCGAGCGCTTCCTCAACAAGCGCCTGACGGGCTACGCCAACCTTCGACTCAAGCGCGGGAGCATCCACCGGTCAGCGTACGTGCGCGCCATCGCGAAGGAGATCACGCGGCAGTCCGTCGACCACGTCGTCATCACGGGCGACCTGACCAACCTGGCGCTCGAGTCGGAGTTCGAGCTCGCCCGCGAGGTGCTCCGCGACGACCTCGGCCTCGAGCCCGCGAACGTATCGGTTGTCCCTGGCAACCACGACCTCTACACGGCGGGCTCCGAGCGGAAGCTCCGCTTCGCGACCTACTTCGCCGACTACCTCGTCAGCGACCTACCGCTCCTGTCCGTCGCGGTCCCCGCCGGCCGCTTCCCCGTCGTGAAGCTCCGCGGCCCGGTCGCCATCATCGGCCTCTCGAGCGCCATAACCCGCCCGCCGTTCGTCGCGGCCGGGCACCTGGGACGCTCGCAGCTCCACGCCCTGTCGCGCATCCTCGACCACGAGGAGGTCCGGAAGCGGACCGTCGTCGTCGCGTTGCACCACCCGATCCACAACCCGCACTCGCGGCTCAAGACCGCCCTCGAGGGGCTGACCGACGCCGACGACCTCAACGCGCTCCTCCGGGGGCTCACGCGCGGCGTCGTCATGCACGGACACCTCCACCGCCGCATCCGGCGCAACTTCCCGACGCACGCCGGCCACCTCTCCTCGGTCGGCGCCACGAGCGCGTCCCTGCACCACGACCACGAGGCGCGATCGGCGGGATACAACCTCTACGAGGTCGACGGTGAGGGCGTCGTCACGCGCGTCGACGCGCACATCTTCCAGCCGCTCCAGGGGACCTTCCGCACGGAGGCGATCGCCAGCGCTCCAGCCTGACGCGTCAGTACGGCTTCCGGAACGCCCACCAGCCGCCGACGACGACGATGGTGAGGACGCAGCCCAGGATCGACGTCTGCGGGCTGTACCCCTTGTGGTCGAGCACATACGCGACCCCGGCCGAGAGCGCGAACACGAGGACGAAGCTGAAGCGACGGTTGACGGTCGACTCGCGCTGCTCGCGGTGCGACCGCATGATCTGAAGCTTCGCCTCCATCGCCTGCTGCTCGAGGCGCGCCTGCCTCCGGGCGACCTCGGCGGGGTCCTGCGGCTGGGCCTGGTCTTCGGGGGGCTGGTTCATGGTCATCGGGAGCCAGGGGCGGTCGTACCATGCTCGAGCGCGTCGAGCTCCTCGAGGTTCGCCTTCACGCGCGGGTCGGTCGGGTCGAGCGCCTTCGCCTCGCCGAGCGCCCGCCGAGCCTCGGCGCGGGTCTTTGGATCCTTCGCGAGGGCGGTCGCAAGGTTGATCCACGCGCTCGCCAGGCGCGGGTCGAGGGCCAGCGCCCGGCGGTATTCGACGACGCCCTCCGTCACGGAGCCCTGAAGCTGCAGCGCGTAGCCGAGGTTCGAATGGAAGGTCGCCCGGGAAGGGTCGAGCGCCAGGGCGCGTCGCAGCTCGGCGATGCCCCGGGTGACGTCCCCATCCTCGCCCGCGAGGAGGGCGGTGCCGAGATCGGAGTGCGCGCGCGCGTCGCTCCCGGCGAGGCGAACCTGGAGCTCGTACTCCTTGACGGCCTCCTTCACCCTCCCTGCCATCAGGAGCGCCGTTCCGAGGTTGCCGTGACGCGCGGAGCTCCCGAGGTCCAGGCTCGCCGCCGCCCGCAGCTCGACGACCGCCTCCGCGCCGTGACCCGTCGCCAGCTCTGCGACCCCGAGCACCGAGTGGGCCTCGGCCGCCCCTGGCGCGAGCTCGGCGGCGCGGCGCAGGCAGCCCATCGCCCCATCGGCGTCCCCAAGCAGGAGCAGCACCCGTCCGAGCTCGAGCTGCGCCGGCGCCGACCCGGCGTCGATCGCCACCGCGCGCCGTAGCTGGCCTCGCGCCGCGACGAGCTCGGCGCTCCCCTTCCCGGCGCCGTAGTCGAGCGGCAGGTCGGTCTTCGTCACCCGGACCCGCGCGAGCCCCACGAGCGGCGCCGCGGCGCGCGGGGCGAGCCCCCTGGCGGCCTCGTACGCGACGAGCGCAGCCCCCACGTCGCCGGCCTCGAGGGCGCGGTCCCCCTTCGCGAGCGCCACGTCGAGCCGGGAGTCCGTCCCCCCGGAGAGCGGCAGGACGGCAGGCCGCGCGGGCGGCAGCGGCTCCTCCGCGGGCGGGGCGGGCGCGACCGGGGCCGGCGGAGGCGCGGCGCGCGGCGCGGGAGCCGGCAGCGGGTCCGGGGGCGACACCGGTGCGACGGCGGGCGGTGCGACGGCGGGCGGCGCGACGGGCACGGGCTCCACGCACGCGGCCATCGCGACCACCATCGCTACGGCGAGGCGTTCAGCCCTCATGCCGGAGGACGACCGCGAGGGCGTGGGCCATGACGTCGCGCGCCGCCTCGATGACGCGCTCGTTCGTGCGCGGAACGCGCAGGGTCAGGAGGTTCGCGTTGGGGGGGTTGACCTCCAGAAGCACGCGACAAGCGTCACGGACCGCGGAGGGGACGCCCTCGTCGGACGAGAGCGCCCTGACGTGTTCGATGTACGTGCGCCCCCAGCGCGGATCCGGCGCGACCCGCAGCGCCCCGTTGAGCGCCATCCCCGCGGCTCGCTTGCAGCCCGTGATCCCCGCGCCCACGTCCCTCGCCTCGAAGGCCGTGATCGCACGGCGCAGCTCCGCCAGCCCTGCCTGCACCCACTCGCGAGGGGCATGCGCCCGCAGCCACTCGTCCCGCGGCGCCTCCGCGTCCCCCGCGCGCTCCGGACGGCCCCCCGCGCCCGGCGCCGCGCCACCCATGCCCCCCTCCGTCACGGCCGCGCGTGCCTCGTCGTCTGCTCGCGCCCGTCGAAGCGCAGGATGACCGGCTTCCCCTCGTGCGTAGACGTCACGCTGACGGGGCGCTTCCAGACGCGCACGAGGCTCCGGAGGACCTCGCGGGCGTAGTCGGCGCGCAGATCCATCCCCTGGTGGTCGTGGGTGAGGAGCAGCTCCCCTTTGTTCTCGAAGTTGGCGTCCTCCACGTAGATGAACGGGCTCCCCGCGTTCGTCAGCTGGAAGAGGAGCTTCTCCTTCACGGCCTTGAACTCGCGAGTCTCGATCTCGAACCGCTCGTTCCGGCTCGACCACGAGAAGGAGAAGAGCTTGTGGTCGCGACAGAAGTCCGCGGTGAGAAACTCATCGATGAACGTCACGTCGTTGTAGAGCGCGCGGACCTCGAAGATCTTCTCCTTGCCCAGCCCGAGGCGGAGATCCCAGTTCTTCCTGGCGTCGAGGTCGTCGCACTCTTCCCACTCCTTGCCGAACTGGCCCCGGTCCCAGCGCTCCTCGATGTTCCGGTAGAGCTCGACGCCTAGCTTGTACGGGTTGAGCTGCCCCTTCGACGTCGCCAGGACCCCTGCCGCGTGGTCCGCGTAGTCGATGATCTCGGACGCATCGAGGATCTTCGTCGTCATCAGCCGGGAGTGCCAGTACGTCGCCCACCCCTCGTTCATGATCTTCGTCTGCATCTGCGGCACGAAGTAGAACGCCTCCTCGGTGATGACCTCGAGGACGTCGCGCTCCCAGCGCTCGAGCGGCGCGTGGTCCATGAGGAAGCGGAGGACGTCGCGCTCGCGGCGCTCCGGGAACTTCCGCGCCTTCTCCTTCTCCTTCTCGATCTTGACCCGCTGCTCCTCGAGGTACTCGGCGGGGTTGATGAAGGACTCCATGTAGTCCTTCGACCGGAGCCGCGGGATCTCGGTCGCCTTGACCTCCGCCTCGGGGTCGACGACGGCCCGCTTGCCCGTGAACGGGGAGTGCGGGTCGATGAGGTTCTCGAGGGAGAGGCAGTGATCGATGAACTCCTCGACCTTGTTGATCCCCTGCCGCGCGACGTGCTTGCGGATGCGCGCGCCGTGGTTCGCCATCTTGTCGATCCAGCGCCGGTTCGGATCGTAGTCCTTGCGGCGGACGGAGGGGGCGACGGTCCGGCCCCCCGTGTCGAGGTCGGTGGAGCGGAAGCAGAAGTTGTTCTTGAAGAAGTCGACGTGCGCGCACACGTGCGCCATCACGAGCTTCTGGTCGACGAGCGAGTTCCCCTCGAGGAGGTAGGCGTACGAGGGGTTGTTGTTGATGACCATCTCGTAGATCTTCGAGAGGCCGTACTCGTAGCTCTTCGCGAGCTGCTCGTACTCCATGCCGAAGCGCCAGTGCGGGTAGCGGTTCGGGAAGCCCCCGTACGCCGCGATCTCGTTCATCTGGTCGTAGGTGAGGATCTCGAAGACGATCGGGAAGAAGTCGAGCCCCTCGGCCGCCGCGAACTCCTGGATGCGGTCCTGCTCGACGCGGAGGTACTGGGGGAGCGCCGTCTTCAGGGCGAATTCGCTCATGGCGTGGGAGCTTAGCACCGGTCGCCGCTCGACTTCGCGTGCGCCGAGGCCCCGGTCCCGCCGCCGGCTCCCGGTGTATGGTGGCCCATCTTGGCCTCGACCCCCCCAGAGGGCCCGCCGCGCACATGGCGAGCGCTGACACGCCCCGCGAGCTGGCCCATCGGAGCGAAGGTCACCGTCATTCTCCTCTTCTGCGCGCTGGTCCCGATGGGCCTCACGGCCGCGTATAACCTGCGTCGAAGCCTCGAGAGCGTGGAGCGGGTCGAGTACAGGAACCTCGAGCTCCTCGCGGGGGCCGCGGCGGACCGGGTCGACCAGCTCCTCGGGGATACGCGCGGGACGGCGGCCGAGGTCGCGTCCGACGCCGAGGTCGCGGCGCTGCTCGCGGCACGTCCCGGCGACCGTGAGGCCCCGCGCGAGTCTGCCCAGCGGACGCTCGACAACGTCGTCCGCTCCAACCCGGACATCTTCTCGGTCTTCCTCCTCGACCGGGCCGGCCGCTGCGTGGCGTCCACCAACCCGGACAACCTCGGCAGCGATCTCTCGTACCGCGAGTACTACCTCGCGGCGGTGCGCGACGGCGCCAGCGTGTCCGAGCTCCTGGCGGGGTCCACCTCCGCCCGCCCGGGGGTCTACTTCTCACGGCTGGTGCGGGCGGCCGGGGGCGAGCCCCTCGGCGTGGCGGTGCTGAAGCTGAAGGGGGAGACGCTCGGGGCGATGCTCGACTCCCTGCACTCCGGCCCGGAGCGGCACGCCCTCCTCATCGACGAGTTCGGCGTCGTCTTCACGGCGTCCGACCCGTCCGCCCGGTACCGGAGCCTCTCGCCGCTCCCCGCCGACGTCCTGGCCAGGCCGACCTTCGACCGGCGGTTCACCTCGGTCGGCGTCGAGCGGATCGAGAGCCTCGGGCTGAAGGAGCTGGGCGACGCAGCCACGGGCGCGACGCGCCCAGGGCACGTGACGTACGTCGACCGGACCGGCGCGGGGCGCGTAGCCGGCTTCGCCCCCGTCCGGAGCAAGCGGTGGTCGCTCGCGGTGACGGAGCCCGACCGCGAGTTCGCCGAGCCCCTCCGGGCGCTCGCGCGGCAGTCGCTGCTGAGCGAGCTCCTCGTCGGCGCCGCGGTCACGCTGCTGGCCATCCTGCTGGCGAGGGGGATCGTCTGGCCAGTTCGCTCGCTCACGGCCGCGGCGGAGGCGCTGGAGCGCGGGTGCTTTGACGAAGCGTACGTGGACAGCGGGCGCGGGGACGAGATCGGGATGCTGCAGCGCGCCTTCAACGGCATGGCGAGGGCCCTGAAGGAGCGCGAGCGCGAGCGCGACGTGTTCGGGCGCGTCGTCTCCCCTGAGGTCCGCGAGAAGCTGCTCGGCGGCGAGCTGGGGCTGGGCGGAGAGACCCGCTACGTCGCCGTCCTCTTCTCGGACATCCGGGGCTTCTCCACGATGAGCGAGGCGATGCCGCCGCACGCCGTGGTCGCGATGCTGAACGAGTACCTGACCGAGATGACCGCCGCGGTGCGCCCCTGGCATGGCTACGTGAACAACTTCATCGGCGACGCGATCGTGGTCATCTTCGGAGCGCCCGTCGCGCCTGAGGACGTCGAGCGTCGGGCGGCGCGCGCCGCGCTCGGGATGCGCGACGCGCTCTCCGGGCTGAACGACCGCCGCCGGGCGCGCGGCGAGCCGGCGCTCGAGACGGGCATCGGGATCAGCGCGGGCGAGGTCGTCGCCGGCCAGATAGGCTCGCTCGAGCGGATGCTCTACACCGTCATCGGCGACGCCGTGAACGTGGCATCGCGACTGGAAGCGCTGACCAAGGAGAAGCCGGGGCACCCGATCCTCGTGACCCGGCCGGTCGCGCTCGCTCTGGCGGGCCAGGGGGACCTCGACGCGGTCGCGCTCGGGGCCGAGAAGGTGAAGGGGCGGAGCGAGCCCGTCGAGCTCTTCGGACTGCACCGGGCCGCCGGGGCCTCCGCGACCGCCTGACGGGGAGCGCGCCGCCCGACGACCGAACGCTGCTACCATGGGGCTTTGTCATGAAGACTCCCCGACGCCTCGCTCGCCTCGCCGCCACCGCTCTCCCGCTCCTCGCCTGCTCGAGCAGCGGCGGCTCGCACGAGACCACGACGACGCATGACGCCGGCGCCGACGCCCACGTCACGCACCCCGCGGACGCCGCCCCCGCCGACCGCTCGGCGCCCGTCGACGTCTTCGTCCCGGACCGCGCCCCGGGACAGCGGACGCCGCTCTCGGCCGAGTGCGACCCGGTCGACGGGACGCGGTGCCTCCTCCCGTGGCCGTCGAACACGTTCACCGTCGTCGACTCGACCACGGCCACCGGGCTCCGGCTGGCTGTCGCGAAGAAGGGGGTTGGCCCCGGTGACGACCCGGCCTCGCTCAACAGGACGGACGGCTTCTCGCGCGTCTCGACGATCCTCACGGGCTTCGACGGGACGATCGACAAGGCGTCGCTCGGCGACCTGACGACGGGCGCGGTGCGGCTCATCGTGGAGCAGCCTGGCGCGACGTTCGGGCAGGAGGTGCCGCTCCGCTTCGACGTCGTGACCGACACCAACGTGACGCCGCCGCAGTCCCTGCTCGTCGCGTCCCCGCGCGTGCCGCTCGCCCCCGCCACGGACTACGCGGTGGTCGTCACCGACAGCGTCAAGCTCACCGGCGGCGCGGCGCTCACCGCGGACCGCGAGGCAGAGGTCGCGCTGGGCGTCGCTTCGCCCCGCACGCCGGCAGAGGGGGCGCTCTACGCCTACGACGCCCCGGCGCGCGCCGCGATGAAGTC
>Ga0316217_10004298_pt1 | contig 15535 bp, 4 predicted proteins | sample 1anoAmetaG_FD_203633 | JGI IMG/M metagenome (GOLD analysis project Ga0316217, IMG submission 203633) | Freshwater microbial communities from Trout Bog Lake, Wisconsin, USA - 1anoA | ecosystem: Environmental > Aquatic > Freshwater > Lake > Hypolimnion/Profundal zone | place: USA: Wisconsin... | reverse complement strand
AACAGAATTTTCAATAATCAGTAACTGTCAATAAGGTAGAAAAAGTCGATTCTTATTGCTTTTTAAACTAGCCCAACATTTTTATTTCTCTCATTTTTCAAATCGAATTTTGAAGTAAATGAATCGCTGAGCCAAGAAATACTCTGAGTATAACCGATCTCACAAAAGGATTTCTGGTTGCTTTAAGCTTTTTCGACAAGCACTGATTCCCTCGTTTGAATTTTTTCAATCTTACATTCTGTGGCTTTCGTGGTTTGATAATCTTTAAATTTAACTGAGAATATGAAAAAGTAAAGCGACTATACAACAGCTGATCTTTCAAGAGCCCTCATCAGATAGTACCTCTCACAAAGAGGCCTTAAAAGCACTCTTGCAACATTCGAACGCTAAGACTCCGATAACAAAAAAAAGATAAGTAAAAACCTACTGATAGATATGCTTTCCGTTAAACATCTTTGCCTACTCAACAAGCAGCAAGCTGTCCCTCAAAACAGTATTCTTTAAGTATTAGTAGCCTACTTGAACAAAAAGTATCAAACCAGAAAACTAGTTTTCGCCAAAACTTAGCCTCAGATATTCTCTCAGAATGATACTTAGAAATCGAAGAAGTAGCCAGTGAAACAGCAAACTATGGAAATTCCTAACGATAAATTCGTCAAAAAGGATAGACCAAGCACAGGCAAGCAACGGAATAAACCTGTCGTTTAACTGTAAACTAAACCGGTTTTAAAGTTTGAAAAAGATTAGCTTAAAGTTATATATTAAAAAGTAACAAAACCTTAAAATCCGGCGATATAAAAGATTCAGGAAGCTAAATAGCTTCCCAAAAAAGAAGAAACAAGCTTCAAAATTGCTCAAAATACTGAAAAAGTAAACTCAATCAAAAAAACTGAAATATAGCCTTTGAAAGTCTAAGATGAATATTAATAAAATTTTGAAGACTAAAAAGAGATCATTCTTAAAAAACCTCCTTCTCTCTACAAAATACAATAAAAATTAGTTAGCGTGCCACCTTCTTTACTAACAGTTTAGCAGCAGTTAGTAAGTTTATAACCTTCATTACCACCTCTTGATGGAATTATACCAATTGCAAGTAAATAAGCAGCTACCATGTCTAAAAAACTAAGCAAAGAAGAGAAGATTCAACCCCGACCATCATCTGCACAGCAAAAGCCTCCCTCTCTGCTGGAAATACCAAAGAATTTAGAAAGCAAAGTGGATTATTAAGAAGAGCAAGTCAAGAAAATACCACAAACAATTAGATAATCTAAGATTCAGCCGAATCCCATTATTTTAGTGGAAAAACCTCCTGAAAATACAGGCTTAAACAAAAAAAAGCACTCCGAAAACTAAAAAAGCGAGGTAATTAAAGATATGCTTCAACAAAATGGTGAACTGGAGAGCAAAAGACTGAATAGTAACACTTCAGAGTAAAAAATAAACACTTTACCTATCGTTCTGTGTGATCAGCCTATGGTTTTAGGTCTTAAGTCCAAACATTCAAAAGATGTTAATTAATATTAGTTATAGGCTAACATAAAAATAAAAGATTCATCAGCTATATAATAATAAGTTCATTCTAGGCCTTCTAGAACTATGATGAGGCCTTTAGCCAAAAATAAAGATTCTACTAAACTACTGAATGAAGTCATCAGTAACTCGGAAGAAGTTCCAGCTCAAATAGCTCACTAGGCCAAAAAAGAGTAAAAGCAGCAAAAAATGGCCTCTATTTCTTAGCTGAAAAGCGAGGGAAAGATTGAATAACAAGTAAGGATAAAATAGAAATAATAAATCAAAGGTGGATCAGGACAGTTATTGATGGCGATTGGCAAGAAAAGAAAAAATAAAGAAGAAAGCAGCGAAGCAGACTACCCAACTAAGTTTAAATTTGACTAGAATTTCACTCATCAAATTCAGAAAGAAGAAATATATTAGTATCAACCTTTCAATATTGATAAATTTTTACTAGAGGATAAGTGCGATTAGAAGTATCCTAAGATTCTTTTTCATTCGGAGATTAATTATAAACAAAAAGGGGGAGGAGTGGTTTTGCATAAAAAGAAACCCGAAAAGATGATTGCAACAAAAGATGCCTAACGGCTAAAAACTGTGACGTTTCAATCTGGTCCCTCAAATTTACCAAAATCATGGACTCAGGGCTTTATTTTATCTCCTTTTTAAACAACTCCATACGGGTTAAAGCAAATCGAAGGTGGCCCCTGCGGAATCATCGCTGCAGTACAGTGCTACTTCCTTAAACATTTACTGTATTGCTCCAAAGAAAGTAATTTCGCAGATCCCGTGCTTAGATAAACTTGCTTGATTGCAGCAATAGCTGATATCCTATACAAAGTGAAATCAGGAGACAAAATAACTTTGGCTTTCCCTCCTAAAGGTGCAACCAAAATAGACATAAATAACCTGCGAATAGCCGTCATAGATGCAAACAACTTCTAAGCTGCATTTTCCGGATTGTGGGCAAATAGGGAGTAATATTTAGGCTAAAAGAATTTCGGAGTAGCTGCTCTGCTATTCACTGTCATTTTGACAAAAGGTATTGAAAATATTGAAGCTGAGATAGACAACAAAGAAAACCCTTTGATAGGGAACCATGGGCACTGCACACAAGAATTCGTCAACTTGCTTCTTACTGGCAAAGCTACTTCTAACTGTTTTGACGGAGATAAAGTGCTCGATGACTATAAGTTAAAAGGCATCGGCTAAAAGGCTTAATTCGGGTTTTTGACTATTTTCGAAACCCTGAAATACATAGAAGTGGGCAAAAATTTGAAAAACCCTGTATTTCCTGTTTGGGTCATCTGTAAGTAGTTCCATTACCACGTAATCTTTGCTGCCCATCATCTCGTTTCCAGCAATAACAAGTCGCCGAAATTTGATATAGTCTATTTCGATGGGCTTTACAACTGTGGGGACAGGATACGCTTGACATTGGAGTCAATCAGTTTCTAAGAACAATAACAAATAAAAGTCAAAGATCTTCCTCTGATCTAACAAGTGATGATGACGAAATGGGGAGTGAGAAAGACTAATTGGAATGGCAGCACGAAGATTTTATGATGGTGATCGTCTTATTCTAAATATTTGTACTATTTGCAAGACGCAAGAATAATTATTTCATAAGGCTACAAAGAATATGTATAGCGTTGAAAAACAACAAAATTTTATCGAACTTTGTTTGCTTCTTTTGTTTTTATTATTTTGTAATTGCTTATAATATTTGTATGTAGGCAATTTACGAGGCAATTTTGCTCATACCTCACTCTCCCACTCAAGCCACTAGGACTCTCAACTATCTTGCGACCGAAAAACTTCATTTTTTATAGCAACTCAAAGACATGGCTTTACAACTCTATGATCGTTTCCAGCCCAAGAATCTCAAATAGTAAAGATAGTACTAAACAATGAGCAAGCATATCCTGGTGACCTACAACACTTATGTGAAAGTCAGCTTCAAATAACAGGCTCAAAACATCTATCTTTACATTTAGTAGCTGTATCAGTGGTTATTGGCTATTTTGGCTTGCAAAACAATTGCCGTAACTGCAAAAAAGGTGCTTGTACCTGCTCTTGCAACGGTTATTAACGCTTTGAGCCTCAAAACCTAACAATTTGTTACTTTTCTGGATTGGGTGACTGCCCAAAGCATGGAATCTTCAAGCTGCATTTTCGTTTATCTCTAAGCTTTACTGCAGTCTAACGTTGAATTTTCCACAAAAATTAAAATTATCTAACAAAGCTACAACCACTTGTATTATATCGCCCTCTACAACCTTTCAAATGTTATTGAGTTCTACAAAAATAGCTATATGTAGCCAGACTCTCTTCAGGGAGAGGAATACAATCTCTTCACAAATATGTAACAGAAAGTTTATGCAGATTGAAAGGCAATCAATACATCGTTAACACAATATGCTAGCTGATTGATTTTATTTATAATCTTTCTCTAAAGAAAAGATATACATACAATAGGGATCAACTTCTGAATTTTGTCCTTTTGAGCCCCTAACTAGCTGTGTATATGAGTCGAATTTTAAACATCTAGAGCTAAATGTTTAACAGTAGAAACGAAAACCTTTTTAGCTTGAAGATAATTATAGCCAATAATCTGAGAAAGCAAGAAAAAGTGGTAATCAACAGAACAAAGTCTCTTTGCCTCAACAGTAAATTTTGCTGGATTTAGTGCTCAGACTAATTCTATCTCTTTCTGAGAAAGACTACAACTTAGTGCACACCGACAAACTGCTCATGAAAGACCTCTTCAATTTGAGCAATCTCATAATCGAAGAGCTCTTCATCTGTTCAAACGACAACGTAGTGAACACTCTCGGCGAAGAAATATCTCTGGACAGCATAATAAGTTCATTGTATGAAGTTGAGGCTGAAATCGTGAAATTTAATGACATCAAACCTACTCTAATGGAGATGAATGTTTAGCAGATTGTTAGGGTTAGCATGGGTTTCATGAAAACCAGGGAGGAAGAGATGAGGACGTTCGAAAGTGATGTTTAGGAGTATTTTGTCCTAGTTTATTACATTCTTTTTGGCAGCATGCAAGATTAGGAGGAGGAAGAGGAAATAAATCTAAGTGTAAGCGAGGCCAGTGTCAAAAAGAGTGTGGTAGCTCTAATCAAAAGTTTGATTAACTCTGCCCCAGGGTATCACTCAATTCTGCTCTAAATTTGTTGTGATTGCGTGCTGCTGGAAATGTAAATGCGAGATCAAGATATCCCAAACCCAAAACTGCAGGAAATGTTTCTATCGAAGTACAATTTGTCTTCTTCTATCTTTGAATGCCTTACTTTGTAGTCCTGCCTATTCGTATTCACAGTCCTCTTAAGCAAATGCAGCAGCCAATTCTAATCAAAGAAGAAGCTAAGATTTATCCTTAACAAAATTAAGCTAAACTCCTTGAATGAGCTGTAACTCTGCAGATTGTATGTCTGTCTAGCTGTCAACGCACCGCAATTCAGAGATTAAGATATGCAGCTCAATTATTATGATGTTGTAGTGAAGGTATTCAAAATATAGAATGTCGTAAGCTCAACCTGCAGACATGGCTATAATTTCCTCGACAGGTTAGTCAATTGCCATTAGCAGTACACTACCAAATACAGTATCTTCATTGACAAAATTTTGAACGATGCCATTGACATATTCCTCGCCGCACAATCTCCCTATCTCTTTGATTTCATCATCTCAGCGTTAAGCAATCCAGAAGTATTGAAAACAGTAGTTAGCCTAGGATGGACCAACCTTTGTCTGGCCCGACTAAAAAAGAAAATAATGCTGTAGATTGAGCCGAAATACCCCCCTTATTAGGTCATCTCTGTTGCGATAAGGCTGTACGCAAAAGTGATAAAAGTGGGCATGGATAGAAAACAGCTCTACAGTAGCTAACCTTATGAAACTTTTGAGTAAGAGATGGATGAGTTCAATAAGCACATCAATAGCTTTCTGTCTGACAAGCTATTCGATAAATTCCAGCAAATAGCCAACCAAAAATAACTCATCAGCGAATAAATGTCTCTAATCTTGTAGTTCAACGATTTTCTCTTTGAAGTACTGGTGCTGGATGTCCTCCTAACCCCGAAGCCACTCTAGCTAATCACAAACTATAGTCTGATCGTGCTAAATCGCAAAGAAGACATCAGCGATCAATATGACAGCAGTGTATTCAAGCTTCTGTACCAAGTAATAAACAAGAATCCTTTCTAGTTGACCTAAGCACATTATCTGCTGGTTTTGAGCTGGATGAAGTGGGAGCTCTAGAGAGAAGATGTTAATGAGATTTTCTTGAACCGAGTTTGTATCATTGTCCAACTTTTCTATTACTACATCTCAGGCAACATCTTCTACAAAAACCAGATGCTCCAATTCTTTTCAAACATCACTCAAAGCATAGAAATCAAACTCATCAAATATCTCACGGACTACAAGGATTACATCGAGTTGGTCTAGAATGAACCTGACCCTGACCGCAGAAAAATCAATATCGGCAAACTACACTTGCACCCCTCCTTCAAGGAGAAAAAACGAAGTCCCATCACCATCATCCGCCTCTATAATAGTATTTTGATGAGGCCCGACTTCAACCCTAAATCAGTCCATCTCATCAAGGACATCATCAAGTACTATATTATGCAGGCCATGCCCACTTATGATCTCGCCGTTCAGATAATCGCACTCAAGTCTATCCTAGAGAAAAGCAGGAATTCAGGAGTTGTCGAGATATTTAAACTCGCAATTTAGGTACTTTACTACAACACTAACCACTCCTAACTCTTGAAGTAAGAAAAAAACGACCAATACACCCTAAAGACATTAACTGAACCCCTAAGATCTCCATTTTCATTCATAGATCCCTACCATGAGCTATTTTAGCTAGTTAGCGACCTGATCGAAAAGCACAGATACGATACAGTACTGATAGACTACAATGTGAGCTTATAGTAAGCAGAAGTCGACGTAATAGAGTTCATTAAAAGTGACTCCTACACTAAAGAACTTGTGCATAAACTATCTTCAATAAGAAGAGTGAATAACCACCCAAGGGTCATCCGCAAGATAAAGAGAAACTAGTAAACTGAGTTTTGACCATGCTAGTGAATAGAGTTATTTTGTAGGAACTCAAATTTTATAATTTTGCTTCATATTTAGTGAGTCTGTTTTTAGTTCTTTTCTTGGTACTCCAAGAAGGTGAAATATTTATGTAGCTAGTTTTTTTTAATTGGGATAGCACTGCCTGTTTAATAAAGGAAGGGTTTTTAAAAGAAGATTATTGATTACCACGTCACTTAATTCAAAAAAGAGTAATTTATAATCGTAAAGTTCTAAGGCTGCAAATTATATGTAAAATTTGAGATAGTTACTAAAAAAACGTTCTGTCAAATTGCTCATAGGTGCCTGCGGAGTCTATATTGCTTACATCCAACTCTCAGTCCTCAACTAAAAAATGTTTACCTATCCTAATTTAGATTTTCTTATCAGTACCCCCGCAGGGCTGACCCTTCAAAAACTGATGTTTTCTAATATGCTGATTTAGTGCAGATGCTTTCAGCACTCTTCTGCTTAATTTTTTCGTTTTCAAGCTCAACCCTCCAAAAGGAAGGAAGTAACCCTATTCCATTCCGAGAGATCATCATACTTGGCACTCTTTTCACCCTTAACGTCAATACCCTGAACTATTCCCTCTATTACATCCCTTATCCTGTGCGAGTGGTCGGAGATAAATTAGGCTATTTGACCGCAGTAATCGTTGCAGTCTATTTCAGCCGCATAACAAAAGGCAAACTAAAGTTAGGCCCCTAAAAAATGTGGAGAGCACTTATGGTCTCAGTAGGAGCTATGGGTTTCGCCTATTTCTACAAATTCAAGCAAAACCAATCGCAACTCTACCTGTAATCTTAGCGATGGAAAGGATATGCGTTGATTGGGATATCAGTAATAACGTAGGCACTGTTTTCGGATAGCCAGGCCTATAACAAACTGAAGTTCAAGCCTAGTCCCAATCATATGATGTACTCTATCAACATGGTGACTCTGATCTTTAATGTTGCGATTCTACTGGTGACCAAAACTTTCCACACTTCAATTAAATTCTGTTTGGCCCACAGGTAAATTTCAATGGACATATTCTTGGTATCGTTGCTAACAATCTTGGGTCAAATATCTGTTTACTATGTGGTGGTAAACTTCAAGCAACACATCTTCCCTTTGATATCAACCACCCGCAAAATAGTGACCATACTATATAGCATCTACTACTTCAACCATGCAACCAACATCTATATGTGGATAAGCTTGGTCCTAGTGTTCGGAGGAATCATTTACTAACTTGTTGACGAACTCTACTACGATCTGACGGGAGAGTAGCCCTTGAAGATAAAGAAAGGTTCAAGTGAACTATACGATTTAAAGATAAAAAAGGAAGAAAGAGGAATAGAGGAGATTAAGTAAGCAAACAAAGATTCGTGATATTCTGTGTTATTACATTTCGGCTTTGCCTTGTTCAAACAAATCTGTATTATGGAACAGAATGCACCAGATCACCTCACCTCACGAAGACTTTTTCAGTCCCCTTTATTATATCGTATTGCTTGTACTATTTTGGCTCACGAAGAGCTCTAGTCTCACGCTCTGTTAGCTCACTAATAATCGGTTTGTATCTAATTGCGTTGCCATTGCTATTTACATTACTGTTAGCATTTAGACGAGTATCACCTCTTTCAGTTCTGGGGACTTACTTGTTTTCACTCATCTACCTGTATGATTTTTATGTGTTCATTTTCTCATAATTTTGCCTTGGCCGAGTTCCCATGTTTATTTCATACTGCTTGCTCATGCTAAGGCTTGATTCCAGATGCTGTCTGGGAGGCTAAAACAACTTCAATGACTTCTAGAGAGTCTCCAGCTGTCTTTTGCGATCATGGTGGATGGGAGTTAATCCGATGTTGCCACCTGTAGCGTTGATAGTCTCATTATTCTCTTAGAGCTGATGAGTAGCTATTCTGCTTGCTGTATTCTTTTAAGGTCTCCTGGAATTGGCCTGATCTCTTAGAAACTCTAAGTGTTCCTTCTTGAAGTTTTTCTTACTGCTTTTGTCGATTCTGAGATATTTGTTCTAAAAGAATCTGCGCTGTTACTCGTGCCTGTTAAACTCCTACTAAACATGGTCAATGTACTTCCTCCTCTCCTCAGCCTCAAACAGCTTTTTACGTTCTTTGATTGATCGCTTCATCTAGCTATGCGATTATCTACCTCAGACTGCAAATCGTTCAGCTTATTCTGGTAAATAAAACTATTCTTTGTCTACTCCTTCCTTTGCTACTCTTTCAGCACCAAATTTACAAAAGGATGCTATTTATATACAACCTATTCTCTCAACCTTCGTGGGCTCTTGCTCGTGTTCTTCATCAGATTGTAATTTTCTTACATATACTTTTGCTATGTCTTTATCTTGGTAGATCTTTGCAGAGACTCGGCCTTCCGCTCAGATTGTACAAGTGTGTTGAGATGTGCCCTTTCGTTGTATTTTAGTTAGTTTGATTTCTCTCTATTTTTGTTATGATATTCGATTTCCTGCTACAACTCAGCCCTGTAGGCCTTTTTCTTCTGTTTTTCCCATTACCGATAATCGTCGAAACTGGTTATCCTTGACGAAGCCAAGGGAGGATAAAGCCCTGGTAACTGCAACTTTTCTCTTTACATTTCTCTATTAATTAATATTGTATTGGCAATCATTAAGATTAATCAAGGATGAGGAAGTTGTCAAAATATATTGATTTCGATCAAATATATGTAACTTTCATTATTATGTGTGAAAGGTATTCAAAAGGCTAAATAAGTTGTAAAATAGTCAACCTAAGCCATTTTGAGTGAACTTGCAAATCCAATTAGAAGAAACTCTTAAAAAATATGCAACTCAACATTTTTTGACCTCAATAACAAAATGTTTGGACCAAAATTGATTTTTTAAAGTTTGCTGTAATCTGAAATACTCAAAGGATATATTACCATCAGATAAACGCCATATATGTTCTAAAACTGGTTTAGTTTACTCATTATTCATAACCATCAGTACATTAAAACATGGTTTGAGATTAAATGGTAGGATCAGGATTGTTCCGATTGAATAATTCGTCGACTATCGCTATTTTATAATTAAGCAATTAATTTTAATAACACACGGCCAATAAAATGTTAAAGGCGACCATCAAGTAAGAGTTCACCAGTGCTCTAATTTCCTTAGATAACAACAAAAAAAATAATTTCTCCAACACCTCGAAAATGCAACTTAGTTCTAAGCTGATAAGACTCAGGCCAAAGGCCCATAGAGATATCTCTCACAACCTATCTTTTAACTTATTTGAGAAAAATAAGGATTTGGGATGTAGGTCACCTAAGAAGAAACAGCATCAGCACAATCAATCTCTATTCTTCATTCAATAAAACGCCTCCGCCTAAAAACAAACAAATAAGACCAGTCTATAGAATAGCATGAAAGAAGAGGATTCACCTAACAAAATGAGTGACATGCCAACCTGGACTGCAGATTAGAGCAAAACCTAGAAAGAAACATCTGATTTGGTAAGTAAGAAGAGTGGATTGATAAAGCTAAAACCAGCGCAAAAGCATTATTCGCCTATTAATAAATTGATCGATTTGCAAGTATAAAAAAATAAAGGCAAAATTTATGTCCTCACCAAAGAAGTAGTTAATAATAAATCATGATCTGTATCAGCTTTTGTTTACATATCTTTTAAAGTATGACCAAATGAAGATAGATGCTTCAACGTGCACACTCAAATATCGGCCAATTTAGAGCTATTGGTCGACTAAGTTCCAACAGATTTCGGGCAGCCATTACTACTCATCTAGCACCAAAACGCATTTTTAAGGAATCTACCCCAGCTACTTAAACTAATTCTTCCTCTTTTTGGATAGCTTGATCACTGAGTAGCCCTAAGTTTTGCATCTAAGTAGGGCTTTAAAAGCATTTTCTCTTTGTGATTTAGCGTTTTTATTAGACCACTGAGTGATCTTGAGCCAGCGTTCGGCTGTGACCGATATACTTTTGAAAGAATCAAGCTCAATGGTGCTCAATTCTGGAATAATCAGCTATTCTATCCCAAATATTTCTCCTGTCCTGGCCAAGTGTCCAACAAGGGCCACTGATTTGGCTGAAGTCACAAATAGCTTGAGATAAGACTTCGTTTAACTGCCATAGATGAATTGAAGGGTAGGATCTATCTTCCTTTGAAAAACTCCTTCCTCCTCATCAGCCTCCTCAAGCTTGACCTACTATTCATTATCAATCTAAACTTCCTATTTTTGATCAGCAGCAACATTCTTTTTCCAAATGTACCTGTACGCAGTAAACCCGTCCTCATTTTTTATCACATTCGCCAGCTCATTCCCAACCCTCTTCAAAATCTACATGTAGTAATGCTCGCAGACTACGTTGTGGTTTTAGTTAGGGATTTTGCCGAGAACTTGCTCACTTATCTCCCAACTTTTTATCTCAGTCACATAAGTAGTAATGATCTTTGCCAGCTTCTACTTGAGGATCATTGCATCGGGGTCTAGCAAGTAGTTTTACCTCAGAATAGAGACATATTTGGTTTAGAGACACCCAGATATATCCTGCAAACAAAAATACTGACTGATACCTCGGAAATAGGCTACAGCCGAGCAAACATACGTAAGAAGGGAGTTGTAGAGGCCTACGAAGTTTTATTTTATAGAAACAAAGTGCTAGTTATCTTTGGGGCTCACATTTGAGATATACTTGATTAGGATGCCACTTGTCACCATAAATGCCACACTTCTATTTATGTTTCCGAGAAAGTTAATCAACCCTTCCTTCAAGGCAACCAACACTTAGTTTGTTATACATCTGAAAAGAGACTCATTCAGCAAAATTTTCATCATAAATATTTCGAAGTAATACCTGATTTCAGATATGGAATTCTAAGCCATAGCTTCCACACATCTAACTAAGATTTGGTTCATCTTTTAAGCTTTGAGACTTTGATAAATTTGTTCTGGCTAGAAACACAATAAAAACTGCCAAATTTGCAGTTTTATTTTATTTTTTCCACTTAGGAACATCTTCTACTTGACAACCACTGCTAAAGCTAGTTAAACGCATCTATTTATCAGCTATCCGTAGAATTCCAAGGATTCTGGAGATTGGTATCTGCCAAGTATATATCTTTGGAAACAGTGGATAAACAAAAAACGAGGAACTGTTCCCTGATAGTTGTACTCGAGATCCTAGCTAAACGACGTATAGAAAGATTGCTGGAGATTTTAGTTGTAGCAATAAACAGCTGAATCAAAACCTCTGTACTCTTAGATAGATATGAGCTACATAACAAGAGGAATAATTGCAGCGGAATTGGAGTGGACTATATCTTCGAAATTTTCAATGAGTCCTTTAATAACGGACAGAGTAGCAGCCCTGTGGAAAATGAGATAGTTTTCTCCCACTTTGATAAGCTTGATGATGAAACTGACCAAAGAGGGCGATATCTTGTGGTTGATTTTGATGTTTCTAAACAATATGTCGGCAGTGGTTTAGCAAATGTTCAAAATTTACTTCTTCTCCAGACTGTACTCAAGATTATGGATCATATTCTCAAGCAACATTTAAAGCTGTTTGACCAAGTTTTTCAACTACTACTAGTCATTCATTTCAACAAATATGCTATCAGCTACTTACTCACATGGCCACCTACAATAAACTACATCAATCCACCAGCAGATTTACTCATAATGCTGGTAATCATAGCGATCTATGATATCAGCCAAAAACTGGCTATTAGGAGGTCGAATGTGGATTCGATGAGTTGTATCAGTCAGCAGAATAGTTGAGATGAGTGTGTAGAGTCTTAGTTGCTTGTCCCGAGATAAGGGGGACAAATAATTAGTTATTTTCCAATTCTGTTCTTACAGCTGCTGAAGCTAATTGAACATTTGGTACAGGGTTTATTAGTAAAGATTTTAGTATTTTAGATACTACTGCTTCAGGAGCTGCTTTTGACTGTTCACGTTAATTCGAGCTCTGGCAGCAGCAATCACGACATCATAGCCGATGGATGTATGAATATTGTCGTAGGCCCACTCGAACATTCTGGCCAAAATGACTCTTTCCCCCTCTCTCTAGCAATATTATTCTTCCTTGTTGTAGGCATAAGCTCTAAAGAACAATCGATACACAATTTTGTAGGTCCTTGAGCCAATTTCCTTCAATGTAAATTATGCTTATTAGCTGCCAAAGTGCGAGGCATACAAAGCGACTAAATTGAGAGCTGCTTAGAGATGATTGGAGAAAGTTTTGGTGTTACTTAAGGATGGTAAAACGTTTTCCTGCATTATGCAATAGACCTTGATGATAAATGTCCTTTGCTGTTCAGTCTTATACAAACTTTAGCCATACTCCTAAAAGACGTCCGCAAAGTGCTATCGATAAAACGTTAGAGCTTTTTTCAGCTAGGTCTAGATATCTGTTAGTTTAGTAATCCGCACATAAAACTCAACTTGCCGGACACAATCAAGAGCAGCAGCCATACTAGACTCGCTCTAAAAAACTGAATTATTCTTTATTGCAAGAATCGTGTTTTATATTTGGCTGTTGAGATATTCCAGCAACTTTTGATTATCGTATCTTTTTAGAATGTTCAGAAATTTGTTGAAATTCAATTCTAGAAGGTATTCACTAGGAACCATAGTAAAAAGCTCAAAAACTTCTTTTAACTACACTTTCAACTCATCCAGCTGTTAGCTCATCACAATCAGAATGCTGTCTATCATCTGATACCGCTTTCTGATCGGATATCTGCTATACGCTCGGCCAATCAAATTTCGCAGCTCCCTTACTTCATTTGCTCCAATCCAGTTATTCCTTCGATTCAGGTGTTTTAAGACCATGAGTAAAGCAATCAAGGCATGATCGTTGTTGGGTAGAGCTAGAGTTTAAGTTAAAAACCACTTTAGATGCTGCGTAAAAGAGTCTTTGGAAGTTGTTTAAGAGTTGAAGTATCTCAGAAAGAAAGAAGATATCAGCGAATAAACTTTGGAATCCATATGAAATTTGCAATCAGAATAATGTACCCCCAAATTGAGCAGTGGTATGATTTTTTTATAGATTATTGAGGGTGCCTTCTCAAATAGGATGTTAGATTGTGTATTTTTCAGCAACTAATGAAGACAATGTTTGATAACGTTCGCATTTTAGTGATACTCCAGCTTACACAACACTATTTAGACGAGTTACAGTGAGCTAAAAACTGAGTCTTGCTGATTGGACACCAATGAGTAGAAGGAAGGCCATACATCTTTGATCAAATGAACCCCGTAACAGCTCAAAATGTTGAACAAATTACTAAATACCTAAGTCGAAGCATTGTACTGTTGATAACTTTTAGCCAGTTTCTCGTAAAGATTCATAGATAACAAGTGAATGCTGCCTTTGTTCTCCCCTGTGAAGGTCATAAGCTTTTTGAGGTGAGTTTTGAACAAAGCAGATTGGGCTAGCTGTCGGTGGTAGGGGATATTATAATGAATGATCTATAGTAATTTGATGTGCCTTTCTAGCAGATTTACTAGTTTGGCATCTTCAGAGTTGAATTACCGTGTGGCCCAGAACTGACAATAGAAATCACTAAATAGCTGAGACATGTAGTTCTGAAATTCGGAAGAATCTGGCAAGACCAAGATACTTTTGATGATCTAAAAGGTTTACTTCTGCGCTGAAACAGACAGCTAGACAAACGAGATAAAGATGGGTAAGATAAACTCCTAAAGCGATTAAGCAAGACTTGTCCTGATTAGCTTTATGCTGTTTACATTTTTTAGCACTCTTTGGCTGAGTTGCATTAGATTCTGCACGCCATATTGATTTTTCAGCTCTATGCTTATCTTTGCATCTTCGAGCTTTCTTTTCTGTTTGCTTGCCAACTGCTCAAAAGAGTAACGTTGTAATATGTTTGGTTGGAGATCAACAATAGTCTCGATAATTTAGACCTACAAAGGGGCTAATTCTTCGTTCAAATTTTAAGAGCTAGCTTTTCTTTAGCTTACTGAAAAGGGGTCAACTATGATGCTATCAAGGATGTAGTCAAGTTATCGCTGGTTGGGTTGATTGAACTTGACCTTGGGTATTTGGCTCTGCAAATATAAATAAATAGATGCTGTTGATGCAGGAAGAAGGAGTGTTTCAGAAGATGAGACAGATGCTGCTCCAGACTTGATGAGTTGATTTAGTGTTCGGAGTGGTACTTTGGAGAGTGCCTCGCTAGAAAAAGAAGATATTATGATAGGATGTTTCATTGTTGCTATATTATAAATTTTAAATGGATTGCCAATTCAAGCATCAGACCTCTATTCCTGCTTCAAATCCAAAAATTCTGAGGCAAGACTCTAAGATTCGTTTAATAGAGTGAGTAAGTAACTAAACAATAGTTATAAAATAAATAATCAGCAGAATTGGCGTTTGTAATTGCTAAAGAGAGTTTCTGCTGCACTGGCCTACTGCTAAAGTATCTCCCTATACTTCATAATCGACTATCTTATCTTTTTCAGCATCGAACAACACTTTTAGCAGGTGCCGTCTCCCCCCACCCCTTACAGAGACACCTGAATCCTGTCTTGGATCGCTTTTATTTCTCTTTACTATTTCGCAGATATGTTACCTTTTGGGAGAGGTTGCCTTACTTCTCCTACAAGAAACGTTTCATTTTGTCAAGTCCTGAATTGTTGGTGAGCAGTCTCAAATTGTCACTGCTCCTAGATTGAGCCAAGGTGCTGGATTTTCCCTCCTCCTTGAGCTCTTTGAGCTTGCGCTTGAGTCCTTTAATGTCCTCCTACTGAGTTTCAGTTTCTCTTTAAAGGTCGCTGACTCTTTTTTTCGCACTTGATTAAGATTTTATTACATCAGTAGTTCCTCCTGGGCGGAGTTGAACCGCTGCTCCAACTTTTTAAACTCTTTCTCACTACGTTAAACATGAGCTAC
>Ga0316217_10004297_pt1 | contig 15538 bp, 5 predicted proteins | sample 1anoAmetaG_FD_203633 | JGI IMG/M metagenome (GOLD analysis project Ga0316217, IMG submission 203633) | Freshwater microbial communities from Trout Bog Lake, Wisconsin, USA - 1anoA | ecosystem: Environmental > Aquatic > Freshwater > Lake > Hypolimnion/Profundal zone | place: USA: Wisconsin... | reverse complement strand
TATTTAGAGTAAATTGGGTTTACAGCTATCGTTTTGTTCTGTGGATGTTGGCAAAGCAGGAGTGTAAGTTTCTGAGGGCAATAATATTTATGATTGATAATATACTGCTTAATAATCAACCTAACGTTCAAAAAGAGCAGCAGTCTTCCCTATAGCTCTAAAAAGGGTAAAAAGTTGTCATCCAACAATAAAAACCTAAGCATATCCCCCCAAAAGTTTAGTAGGACATTTTACAACAGTCACCCAAAGTCATCAGAAATAGTAGCAGTCAGTACGACAAAGTTTTGTAAAAGTTTTATTTTAGCCAACAAAATGACGCCAAATCTACCTTGAAAGAAGGAAAAAACCACAGAGAATTCAGGCAGTAATTAACCTACATTCGAGATAGCTCTACCAATACTATTTTATCAGCCTATTTCATTGCAACCAAGGAATCTAATACGGGAGTTTTAACGCATTAAAGATTTTTCATTATAAATTTACAAACTAAGGAGTTGACATACTACCCTAATCTACCTTATTTGCCTTTGAAAAGCATTTAATAAATTTCATAAAAACCTAAGTAAATAATAAAACTGAAAACTGCTCAGAAACTAACCATATCCAACCCCAAAAAAGGAATCGGATAACTGTAAATAAGATGGATTTAAAACTCCTCTACCAAGCTGTGGAATATCAAGCTAGGAAACAATGCGATGACAAAGTAATTTATTTCAATAGTTGATGCCATCAGATTTGATAAGTAAGTAGTAGTTGATGAGAAATACAAGTCCAAGGAAAAGATCATAAAAGATTTTTATAGTCCGAAAAACAAATCTAGTATCAATAATAAGGGTGTTAAGAAGAAAGAAAATGCTGTGAACAGTGGTGCTAGTAATTTATCCAACTTACTTCTTAAAAGCATAGTTGCTCCACAAGAATTTCCTTAAGGACCTAAAGTAAAGGAAAAAAAAGACCATTAAAAAGAAAAAACTGCGAAAAAATAGCCGAATTCAGATAGCCTAAAACTTGAATCTTCACCTTATACTTTTCAAAAACCCAAATAAAGCAATCAGAATTAGATCTTCAAATAAATTACTGTTATGAAAGACGAATAACAAGCTAAAAATGCCAAGAAGGAAAGTGGTATGCATGAAGCCGCTTTTGCAATTAAAGAGTAAAAGAAAGAATATTTACAAGCTAGATAAAATAAAACTCAAGAAGTATAAGTGAAAATGCCAAAATTAAAGTAAGAGGCTGGAACAACTAACCACAAAAATCCTTATTAGATGCAGAAATACCCAGAGCAAATGAACTAAAAAGTTGAGGCTCTAAAAGTTCAGAATACTACTCTAAAGCCCAATAAGTCCATAAGAATATAAGAAATAATTAGGAATGCATCAATTCAATACCAAGAAAAACAATCAGTTCCTCTAGAATAGATAAATACACCCACTTTGCCAATATCATTGATACAACAACAAAAACCCAGAAAGTCACACTTGTAAGCAGTAGTACAAAGACGAAGGTAATTGTAATAAGAAAGCATTTAAACCTAGAAAACCGTAAGCCAACAAAAACAAATGCAACTCAGCAAAGTTATCATCCAAAATATACATAAAACAACTAATTCAAAAAGCTCACTCTCAAACAGCAAAATACACACGGGTAACACAAAAGAGCAAAATAAATTTAGCAAATCAAGGCCAAAAGAAGACATTCAGTATCATCAAAGTATGGCAAAACCCCAACCTAAAATTAGATAGAATTTTCTTGAAGAAAGAAAATATGCATATACTGTCAAAATGCCAGATATTAAGCCTCCCAAAATTATCAATCAGCACAGTCATCCTCGCAGATAGAAAAGCAGAAGTAGCTCAGTTTCCAACAATATTGAGGACTACATTTTGAAACAAAAGCAAAACCAACAAAACTAAAAAGACTGGCTATTCAAATGGCTCACAACAGTGAATCCTCTTGAGAGAGGCAATCTGTATTACAAAATAGTGAACTAATTCAAGACCAGAGTTGTAGGTTTGACTAAGAAGTTTGATGATTGGCATCTTTTCCACAAAGAAGGAGAAAAGTATATTGCTAAAGAGGGCGAAATCTAACTCAACTATAGTATGCTAACCTCCACAACTAGAATCTAATAGTTTTTAAACCAATAATCAGCATAGATACGCAAAATAAGGGAACTGTGCTATTTATGGAATATGACTGATGCTGGTAAATAAATAAGTAGTTAATATCCTGTGGTAATCGGAGCAACTTGTGTGATCTAGTGCAAAGGGTTGAGAGTTTTTTGTAAATTGGATATCTCCTCCAGCAAGTTGAAATACAAAGATGTAAGTTAAAGCATTTAGTATGAGCCGCTGTTAGCTGAAATATCACGCAAATGCCATTCTCGAATAAGAAATATCTCACTTTTTGAATTCACCCTGGGAAAACAGACATACTTGTATATAGATCAGATAGAAGTACAGCCTTTCAACGAAATGCACAGTTATTTTGTCAACGAAAACTACGTCAAAAGCTATGTAGCTGGAATCATCACTCTTCCAGAGCATCTATAGCAAATCCATCAGCATTACCTAAAGGGGCTTTTTCCTGAATTCATAGCTTTACTTTAATAATTCACTCCACTCACGACTTTATAACTGTAAGCAGAAATGGACAAATTAGGTTTGGATATGTCTTTTCTTCCATTAATCTATGAGTATTGTGGTGTCAATCAAAAAAACAGATAATTTCGCTTTGTACTTTCGTAGCTGTGCACTTAGTTACTAGCTTAAAATCTTAGAAACGATATCCACTGTCTTCTCTTGAGTAAAAATACAGAAAAAAACATCTAAGAGTAGATTTACTCTATGTTGATGAAAAATCTACGCTGGGACAATGACAGCATTTGTTAGCAATTTTGGATCAAATTTAAAATAAAGGTGAGTTTGGGACAAATTAGAGATCAAATAGTGGATGAATATGTCATAAGTTCTTTGCTTATCAAGCTAGGAATCAAATGCTCATTGAAGTAGCAGACCGATGTGTAGGAGGTAGAAAAGAAAAAAGGTTGCTTTTGGCGTTAATTCTAGTTTAGTGAGCAGACTGTGTCCGTGAAATGGGAATCAATAACTCACAACTTTAGTCCACTTCCTTTGCATCAGCTCAAAGCTTATTTTTCATAGCTGTTTTCTATGAAAGAAGGAAGATTGCCCGAAAATCAATATCTGTATAATAGACGGCATTTAATTTAACTTTTGAGCCTAGTCAACAAATAACCTTACCAGTAAACATGGTTTTTTTGCCTGTTAACTCTGTACCAAAAATAACTAATCAATAGCTTAATTTCTAAGTAAGAGTCTGTCTTTGTTTCTGCAGATTGGTAACAATAAAACCATCCCTTTTATCACTTAAATCACTATACATCTGCCTATTATTACACAAATATGAGCTTTGACCAAACCTTGACACCTTTGCGTTAGCTCATTAATAAGCATTGCTATTAATAGGCTCATAGACTTCTACAAGGCCAGTTGGTGAGGGCATGGATTTGGGGCAGCCATAGTTCAAAACTTTTGGTTAAAATAGAGCTGCTAAGATCTGACATAAACTAGCTAATGGGAAACCAGAGTCAGAGTCTATAGAGTATTTTATTGGCTTTCCAGATTGCTATAAAACGGTACTAAGAAAGGCAAATACGTATAATAAATGTCTTATAACTCTGTTACAGGGCAGCTGGGCTTCATGCAAGATACCACAAGTATAGAAAGGCTGTGGAACTATATGAAATGTGTGGAAAAATGTTTGAAAAGGCTGTTTAATAGCAGGAGCATTAAACAATGCTTTTTCAAAGATATCTATTTTTATTTAACTAAAAAACTAGACTATAGTTGAAACTAGGCGAGTTTCAAAATGCTGAATAAAGTGCGAAAGCAAACTTGGTGAGCTTTTTCAATTGGAAGGACCAACTGGATTCCTAGAAAACTGAAATATTGAGCCTAATTTATAGATAATAGTTCGAAGGCTATTCGATTCTGTTTAGAGTTTATGAGCTGTTTGGGAAATACATTGAGCAAATACAACTAATGTAAGATTGCTCAGTAAAATTCATTTAAAATTACTTAGAATTGCTAATCGGTCAGGATGATGCCAAGACCTTTGTTTAAGGTTTTTAACAATTGTACTGCCTTGAAATACTTAAGAATGTTTGGCTTGCTGTTATATCCAATTCCAATCATGCCAAGATTCCTTCTTATCAGCAATACTTCAATTACTACTATTCTCCTTTAAGGAGTATTAAGCTCTAAGTCATCATAGAAATCTTGATAAAACTCAAAAAAGTACACAAAGGGTCAACCCCTTTCGAAAAGCATCAAGCTACGGAAAGGTTATTTGAAGTTTTGCTCAAAAAGATTAAACAACTGAATTAAAAAGACAATGATGAGGACGAAAGACAGAGGAAGTCAATCCTCGTAATAGGGGTAATTGACTGTCTTAGCCTACTTAGCAGCTCATAAAATGTGCTTCTTTAGAAAACTAGAACTTCCTAAATACACGAATTATAAATATTCTAGCAAATCGTGTCAATTATAGGTTTTGAGTTCGCAATCGGAGCCTTGAAGATATCCATGACAGCATTCGACTAAGATTAATGATATTTTATGAATCTCTATTAAATAAAAAGAAATTGTAATAGTAATTGTTACATAAGGTTAGTCAGTAGAAATGATTTGAAATAGGAGAAAAAACATGAAAAAATGGTGGATGTGTAATATATTTTGTGATTTTTGTGAACAAAAGTGCTCAAAAAGTTTATCCGATGTTTATTTTGAATTTTAGGACCGTTTTCATTTTTTCCACTGCATAAACAATACTAGGAGGCTTTACAAACTGTTCTCCGTTGAATAATAGGTAAGCCTACAAACCAACTTTTTCATTCAATTATTTATACTTTGTTTTAGTTTATAACTAACAAATTTAGTATTTGTCTAATTATTATTTAAATTTTGTCCAATAAGTTACTCCTCCAAAGTTTGAAAAGCTAGTGAAAAAGAAGGAGAGATAAAAGCTGTGAAAATATAAATCATTAAAATTTTATGCATTTGTTGTATTTGTTGTTGAGCATAGAAATTACCTAGTTTAGAACTTGCCTCTTCGATTAGCTATCCTCGAGTTAGCTTTCAGTTAGTTTGGGGATCTATTCGCATTTTAATAACGAACATACTGAAAAGTATCCATTTCTACCACTTTTTTTACTTTAAAGCTGGGGCTTAGTTATCTAGGACGACTTTTTGTATTTCAGGTTTACATCTTTATTGATTCTTTTACTTTAGTTATGATTCTGCTAAACCTTTTCATGAAGTTTTATCTTTGGCTTATCTTCGTTAAAATTGTGTTGTTTGCTGAGGATTCTGTACTAAAGTTCATGCTATGGTTTGATTGATTAGGTTTGCTTATTTCTGCAATTGTCTGAGCTGTTCAAAGAAACCTTACTATTGTTATTGCTGAGATAGATATTTAGAAATTCTTGCTCATGGATGTTCTAATTTTAAATTTTGAAGCTAGAAGCACTCGCTAAGTTCTCATTGAAGCTACTTTAGTTGATTTAATCCACTTCTGTCCTTAGAAATTTACAGAAGGCGGATATGGGATAATCCTAGTTATTGGACTCAGCCTTACATTTTGTTTGAGTAGGCTAGCTGATGCTAATTAGATTGAGTTATTAGGCCATCCTTTTTTCTTTAGCCCAGCTAGATTGATTGATGGTATGCATTCCCCAGTTGACCTCGATTGTTTAAAGTAAAGACTTGAGTATGAGGTTGATGTTATAAGTTTCGAGCTGAAACCTGAAATGGTTGTTTAGTCGGATGGTGTTCTTGAAGATGCAATGAACTGCTGTTACACTGTCATTCAGCTCTTCCAATTTCTTTACTTACAAGTCCTTTTCATTTATTAATTCTGAGAGTCTTTACATTTGGTTCACTTTTTACTTGATAGCTTTATAGATTTGGTCCAGTTTCCTTTATATTTGCTTCTAAAGATTGCCGCACGTTTTCAATAATCCATTTTGACATTATTACAACCACTTTTCGTCCGAATGAAGATAATCTTGATTTCTTGAGCTTGAATTCAGTTTAAACTATTCTAAATTGCTGATACAATCAAATTACTTCTTTTTAGAAGAATGGCTGCTCTTCTATTTCGGGTTACATTCGACCACATGGTTTTTTTGTGGACTTTTGCTGATGTTTTTGTATATCTTGTAGCAGGATTCGTTTATTTTGGATATGCGTAAGTTTTCGATTGAGTTACTGTCTCTGACTTCAGTTTTAAATCTCTAGATAAACTATCTCCTGTTATTTTTCTTTAATGCGATTTTTTGCGTTGCTTTTTTCATCAATAGTCTTTTATATATAATTTAAATAAAATATACAGTAAAAAATGAAGAGGTCTAATCTTTTTGATTTTATACAATAAAATGATTGAACTTTTAAGGAGGTATCATTTTGTTATTCCTAATGAGTGGAAGATCAGATATTAGACTCATCATTAGTAAACTTCATGTCTGGATAGTTTAAGAGTCAAATTTTGAAGAATACTAATATTCTTTAGGATTTTATTTATCAAAATTAATTTTATTTCATGGGCCTTTCAGAAACTCATAAATCAAAGCTTTAGAAAAAGTTCATGACTACCACTGTTTACAAGCGTAGTAAGCAATACTTCGATATTAACCGCCTCAACAAAATTGAAAAGGAACAATAGCTCTCCAGAAGAAAACCCACAGTCACAGAAATAGATAATCTCAGCTTAAAGTTCGAATAGTCTTTTTACAACGCAGATATTAAACTGAATGAAAGAGTGCAGACGTAGTTGAGCAAATGCTTCACGAAAACTTCGAAGGAAGACGACAGTGATGAAACTGAAACTAATTGCACCTTTAACAAGTAGCTTCCTTTATTATTTAGTAGAAAAGGGAAAACTCTTGATATGAGTAAGATGCTTTCAAGAAATTACTACGATAAAGATGCCTAATCTAATAAAAACTAATGGCGATTCTGCAACTTTAAACCCTATAATCTACCTAAAAACCATACTGTTGATTTTCAAAAATTTTTTGTTCCTTCCCAAGTTACCCACTCCAAAGCCAAAATCAAGCAATGCGGTAGATGCAAGACTAGAGAAACTTAATATTAAGAGACTTCATTTATATCGCCTCCAGAGATCGGAAAAATGAAAGAGAAACTACGTTTCGATGAATCTCTGTTTAAAACATTGGTAGATTTTAAAAAAAATGATAAAGAAAAGTCTCAGAGGGGCTAAGAAGACGTATCGCCTGAAAGACATCTTGACCGTATCCAAGTAGGGGAAGATCTAACTAAGAAGACGATGCAGCATGGGCTTATTGAGTTTTATCATGGAAATACTAAGTGGGTGGCTCCTCAAATGGACAACCGATTGATGAAACAGAACTAATATTTCCTTAAATAGCAGAATAAGCTTGACTAAAAGAAAATGGACTGGACTATGGTCAAACGCAAAACCGACTTAATCTAAAAGAGAAAAAAAGAAATTATGGGCCGGAAAGAGATAAAAGATGTGAAAGGATAGTTTTGTGATTAGAAGTTCTTCAGGAGAAACTATCTATGATATGCCTTGTAATTATTGCCTCAAAAATGACAAAGATTCATTTGAAGATATTAGCATGGTTGTAATTTCAGCATTGTTGAGAAAAGATCAAAGTATTTCATTAAAGTTATCTCTGATTTATCAGCTTTGTAATAAAATTAATAACTTCTGCGAATGGCCGAGCCTCATTAAAAAGTATTTAAATCTCCAATAAACACTTCCATCTCTAAGAATCTCTACTCCTTCCCTAAATCATAAAGATTCTAAAGAACCAGGGAATCACCGTAAGCACTTAATAACATAGCTGCCGAAGATCATTTTATAATCTTAAAAAAGGAGGCATTGAGAATAGGACAACTACCTTTGGTTATGGCAATAAAACTGACTTAATCAACAGAGAAGGTGTACCACCTCCAGGCACATATGATCGTTTTGGAGATTTCTCAGGAAGTAGACTCAAAAACAGAGGTTATAGCTTTGGGCTTGATAAAAGATAAGTTTTTTCTAGGGAAGCTGACCTTTCGAACCCAGGACCTGGTAAATATTAGAAAGTCTTTAACAATTATAGCAGAATATCATTTTCCTTTAGGTCTAAGTACTAAGATCCGTTATAAAAACACAAAAATGTACTTATTTCATCATTCAGCATTTGGGTCCTGGACAGTACAACTGTGTTCCTGCCCTCAATTTAACTGGCAGCTATTTTAATTCAAAGTACAGAGGCTCTTTATGCTCAAAGATAGGAAAATCAGCTCGTTTCTAAGAAGACCCAAGTTTTTCTCCAGGCCCAGGGAAATATTCAAACAATTTGTCCATCAATAAAACGGGAGTTTATTTTAACTCAAGAATTCCATCTAACTTTGTGAAGAGCTTTCAGGGCACAGCTCGGCAGCCTATAAATGACCCAAGTGATACACCAGGTCCTGGCACTTAGTAATAATTTTGTTATTAAGTTATTACTTCTCAGAATTTGCAGCAAGAACGAAGTCCCCTAACTCTTGATACTTAATAATTTGGATATTCTAAAAATAGCAAGAATTGTTTATTGACTTAGTTCACCATAGTACAAAAATGAATATTCTTAGCAAGCTTACTTATTTTTTAACAGAATTTCACCACTTATTTACTATTGTTGCTGACAAAAGATGATCCCTATGTGTAAGAAATATTTCTTTTGTTTAAATTAATAATTTTATTTTGATCAAAAATGTCTGAAAATGTACTTTCTCCTCTACGAAAAATCAAACTTTTCTTTCCTCCCATAGAATCTCCGCTCTTGACTCCCTATGGCAAAGCAGTAATGCCCAAGCTCAGCCTCTTAAAATAACGATATTCCGTGTATAGCCAGCGAACCTAATCAACACTAAAAGAAAACCCAGAGATCGTTTATATGAGTTCCTCAGATGTGGAGATTGTAAACAACAGTTACAAAAAAATAAAGAGGAGCCGTTGTGAAAGCATTCCTCAGAAATAGGCATAATTTGCTAAGGACCCATTATACAAAGAGATATATGACTTAAAGCATAAGTCGATAAAGCAAATTCGAGCTAAAAGTAAAAAAAACGTGGTTATCTTTGATTCTTCTTGATTTTACATAAAATATATAGCAAGAAAATCTGTTCGACTATCAATGTGCAGTAGCTTAATATAAGTTAAACACTAAATTTGAAGGAAATAATTCAAAACATGCTTTAGGTAACGCCAAGACTATTTAGCCTGTTTCTTGGCACTCCATTTTTAGCTGATGGGCTTTTCCTTGAAGATGAAGCCAAGTTTTTGAGCTAATCCTATGGTTTTGCCTGCCAAATTTAGCATCCAGTTCATTTCCCTTTCATAGATTAACAATTTTTCCTCCAATAAACAAATATGCTTTTAAAGTTACAACTTTTCTATCTTAAACTTATCTTTGATCGCTTTGATCTCATTCATAGAAACTTTCAGGTGTACTTTGTCCTCCAAAGACTCTTCTCTTCTGACTTGCTTTGATTTGCTTAATTTTAATCTTTAACTGTAGTCTTAAATAGAGATTTTATTAATTGTATTAAAGGATGCCTCATTTTTCTTCTTAGAATGGGTTAAGCCATAGCTGTTTGGACTAAGTTGGTTTTTGAGTAGCCTGATTTCTCTTTATTTTGCTTTTAGTTCGCTTCTCAGCAATGTCTCACCTTCGACCTCCTGTAACCGCCTTAGCAACTATTTATTCTTATGAAAAAGCAATTAATTCTAGCCTGACAACCGTTTTACCTCATTCTCCAAGTATTTGAATTTCTAAGAAGATTGACGCAGACCGTTAGCTTTAAGTTCGATTGAAAAACTTTGGCTCTCTTGCTAAGAAGAACCTGATGATGAGGATTCACATTAAATCTAACTCCTTTTACACTTAATACAGTTGGAGGCCTCTTCTTATGAGGACTTATTGAGTTGAACTTGCTCAAAGACTTATATGGGAGTAGCTGACATATTTATTATAATAAGAAATATTTGGTCTGCCCCAGAGAATGAATTCATCAAACAATCACTGAAAATAGGTCATTGTGGATGTAAAATCCCCCTGTACCATTAGGGCAGATATTGAAGACTTGGGCGAATCTGAACTCTTAAGCTCCATCCATGCACAGATATCCACTAACAAACACTATGAGGCTACCTGGGACTGGGCCCTCTTGAACATCTGAACTGAGGTTGGCATACTTGATAGCTTCGAAGCCGAAAGACTCTACTTTCTCAGAGATGTCTTTGAGTCCAACGTAGGTAGAACCGGTGTAAGTCATTTGACTGTTCTGTTGGTAGAAAGAGATCAGTCCTTGTCTTTGTTGTCTTGGGTATTGCATGACTTTGTAGTATTCCTACAGGAAAATGCTAGCAATGGCTTTGGGGTCCATCTTTAAAAAAAATTATAAGTTGATATGTTAAATTCTCATATAAAAGATGGGCGCAAAACCGAATAACTTTTCTCCGCTTAAAACAATCAGAATCTTGTCATAGGAAGGCATAGAGGCAAGATTGTTGATCCTTCTTTAGAGTAACTGATAGTCGAAGCGGTTGTTTTTGATGTTGTAGGGTCGTAAGAGATCAAGAGTGCGCTATCCAGCAGAGTCAACCCCACTGAGAAGGACTCGGATATTTAGACGTTGACTTTGGGCTAGGTGTCTCCAAAATATTCATAAAAACACTCTGATGGAAAAAGGGCTGGCCCAAAACCTATTGTTCATCCAGTCTACCTTACGAACAAGAGTCAAATACCCCACATTCTACGTAGATAATCGATGATCCCCTAAAAAGAGGCCACTTTGGAGCAAGCAAAATAAATTCTTAACTTCCAAGTAAACAAGCTCAAAGCATAAACCGAATTCTTCAAGAAAATGTTCAGCCATCTGTAAAAAACAGCAGAAAACTACCAACTTATCCCCATGCTCCTGGCCCTGTCCTTGAACGATATGGTTTTTGTCAAATACGAGCTTGAGGAATAAGATTTCATGAAGAACGTCAACGATACAGGTACAGATACATCCATTCAGTCATCATGTAGAACCTCGAGATCATGAACATCTTCAAAGAGATGGAACTCGCCATCATCAAGCTGATGCAGGAGCTGGGCATAATTACCCAGGAGGCAGGAAATATGATGCAGGCGCAATCTCTCGGCCCCAACAACCCCTACACCACCAACCTCCCAGGCATGCAGCCAGGCACCAATCCTCTCGAACTCTTGCAGCTACAGCAACTGCAGCAATTCGAGCAGATGCAAAGAGCAGCTCAGCAAGCATAACAAAAAAAGTGATCAAATGACAACATATTTATTGCTTGTCTAAACAGTACCTCATATAATTGAAATGCACATTATATTTTGCCTGTTCATTCTGCTGAACGCGCAAGCAACCTGGCAGCAGGCCGTCGACAGCATCTACGAGGAACCAACTAAGATCATTCGATCATCATGACCGCAAGCAACTTGAATCAGTAATACAATGATACTATCTTCCTCACTGAACGCAATTGCCGAAACGACAATTTGGAGATCATTAACAACACAGGAGGCACTCAGCTAATGCTGACCTACGCCAATCTCCCGTCACTCAGCTACTAAAATGCAGTACAATTAGCCGCTGTCTTTGAGAAATTGGCTGGGAACAATTAGCAATCAAGAGTATTCATTTAATGGGGAACCATTAGTTAAGAAAATAAGAATAAGTATGATTGTTTTGTTCTGGAATCATTTTTATTCATTTTTGGATTACCCCAACTCGATACAGGACTTGGCTGTTTCTATCTAGAGGAAAACTTTCAATAACTCCTCAAAGCTCTTCCGTACGTAATCCCTCTTTCTATTATTGATGTGGTTTTCAGAAGTCGCCAAGCAGTAGTCCAGGTTGAATCTGTGGCTTTGGAGTTATTCTTTACAGTTTGTGCAGGTTGCTTTGTCAGTTCTCCAGTTTCCGATTACCTCTGCAATCTCCGCCAATCCTTTCGCATAAGTGTCAAAGTGGCAGGTGCATTTGTCTCTACAATCTGCTGCAATTTTCTGAAGAAGATCTAAGCATGACAGAGTGGGACATCTTTTTTAAGTGTCTTGCTTTATTTACTGCACCTTTCTTGCTAATAATTTTATTAATGTGAAGGAATTATTCCAAGCTATATCTATTCCCTTCTATGCAAGATGTTCGGGGACGACGAATTAGAGGATGGACATGATAATTTTGTTACCTATTGCTTCTAGCTTAGTTTAATGACAACTAATATTTTTATATGCAGCTGAAGCCACTTGACATCAGAACTTAGAATACTATCCAGTAAAGAAAATAGAGATCACCAGAACACTGAAAATGCAAATTCTTCGAATTCTACGATTATTAATATCAAGAATGATGACTATCAAGAAGGGAACATTTTCTTGACATTTCCAATTGCTCTTCTATCTTCGATAGCGTCAGCTTAATCGCATCCGGGTTCTATCCATTCGCCTTCATCCTACCCTCCCACTCGCTCCTCTCCACTTTTTCATACGGCTTCTCGACAGCCACTCCAACTACTTTCGGCTGCTGATACGTCCAGTTGTTCTCCACAGCCTCACTTCGAAACACTATTCTCTACCCAGGATATTACACAGTTTGGACAGTAGTCGGCGTATTGTCGATGAGCCTCAAAGGCACACTGCCGAGAACAGCCTGGGGATGATGGGCGACTACCTGCAACTAAAAGTAGATGGGTTGCTGAACCGGGCGAAGGACCGGCTGAGGCAGCACAGGAGTTGGAGAATTGGAAAGCAAAAAGTGCGGGGTTTGTTCAAATTTGAATGCTAGATATTGATGATTTTTTCTCTGTATCTGTTGAGCCAGGCGTACACCTATCGACATCTAAGTCTTTCCGAAGGGTTGATCCTACATAAACCGGCAATCACTCTCCGCAAGTTGGCTAATAATCGAGTACTTTCCTCTAAAGCCCTCAGAATCATGAGACTCATGCAATATTCAACTTTCTTAATTTTTGTTGGAATCGCTATGTTAGTGTGGATTATAATTGAAAGATAGGTCGTAAAAGATGATAAAATTTCTGTTGATGGTGAATAAGCAAGGACAGACACGTCTTGCTAAGTACTACAATCAAATGACAGTCAAAGAACGGACAACTCTGTAGGGAGAATTGGTTCGAAAATGTCTGAGCCGCAATGAGACTCTTTGTTCGTTCATTGAATACAGAGGTTACAAGGTGATCTACCGTCGCTACGCAAGCTTGTACTTCATAATGGGTTTGGATCTGGAGGAGTAGGTAACCAATAGCTAAATTAGAATGAAATGGCCTATCTTTAATTTATTCATAACTTGGTCGAGACCATGGACAAATATTTCTAGAACGTTTGTGAACTTGACATCATGTACAATATATAAAAAGCTCACTATATCTTAGACTAGATGATCATGAATGGTCAGATTGTCTAAACCAATAAGACTCTCATTCTGGCTCCTCTCTACGTCCTAGATAAAATACAAGAGTGATTCCTTATCATTTGTATAAACTATTCGTTAGCATGTATTAGCTTATAACAGACTTTATAATAGTCGTCTTCGTGGCTCCTAAGGTACCCAGAGCAGTTAATCCTCGAACTAATTTTACATTTTTACAAAAGCCGATATTCAAGGTAAAATGATTGTCTTAATCTAACTAGTTGTAATATGTCGATTAGTAAAGTCTTGAAGTGCAGGAAGATAATCATTTTTGCTATCTTAAGCTACTTTTAAAAACTAGGCCTAAAAGATCGCATAGCTTACTGAAAAGAATTTGGCAGAGGAAAATCAGATTAAATGTGGGTTAATATAGTGGTTTGGGAAACAGTTACAAAAAAGATCAGCTAAAAGAGAGTCTTCTTGATGCATTTATCAATAATCTTATCTTCGCCCTTAGTTTTTTGTCATATTAATGTTCGTTGATTGGAACTTTGCTAGCCGATTTCGAAAACCAGCTAGAAGAAGTTGAGCTTTAAAAGCAGTTTTTTTGCTAGACTGACTTCATTCTTGCCTAGAAGAGCTACAATTGCTTCAAAAACGATGAATTTGGACTTATCTAAATTTCATAGGATTTACTATTTTTCTGCGACTCTTCACCAAACGAAAGGCCTCATTCAGACTCAATTTGCGGGTGAGCATTAGAAAGGCTATTACTAGAGTAGCACTTCGCGATACTCCAGCCATACAGTGAACAAGCACATTGGTTCGTTTGGTTTATTAGATTAGCAACTGGTTGCTAATTTCAAAATATTGAGACAAATCGAACGATTCGTGGTCGACGGCGGGTATGTAAAGGTACCTGATATGTTTTGGCATAGTGTTGGCTAAATTTCTGCCTTTGACAGCGGAAACAACTGCGCCAATATGGTGCTCTATGTGTAGGGAGTAATACTGGCTAGGGTGGCAGGGTTTGAGGCGGCTTCGATGTTGCTGATGAAGATTCCGCCCTTACCAGCTTGGGGTTCGATGATGCATTGTATGTCTTACTCAAAAGTGCCGTCGTTGCGTCTCATATTGTGTTATCTTCTATAAATGGAATAGCAAAATGACTAGTCTACTCAAAAATACATAAATCAGCAGCAGCCTTTGGCTTTACCTCCCCTTGCGGCCACTTTCTAGTTCTTCAAGACTACATTCTAGCCCGCCTATAATCTCTAGTTCCCTAAAATTTTGAACTTTGAATCCTGTGGGTTTACTGCAGTGATGCTGTACTGAGATTAATCCTCTTTTTTTGCTGCTTATTACTTAATCACCTCTCTCTTCTATGGCTGAAGCAGGAAGTTGTTTGCTGCCTTTTAAACTGTATTGTCAATCAGCTCCAAAAAAAGCGGTTAAATATTCTGGCCTGTCTTAGCCGAGATCTCAAAATAGGGAACACCCAATCTTGAAGCTGTTTATTTACCCTATTATGTTGTTACTTCTCGATAATCTAGGTCTATTTTATTTCCAACCAAAAAGACAAAGCCCTAACCTCCTTTATTTTCGTTGAACAAGTTTACCCACATTTCTGTCTCGACTAAGGAATTTTTCGAAGTCACATCGAAAATTATTAAAGCACAATGGGCATCTTTTAGATAGCTGGGTATGAGCGATCGAAATCTTTCTTGGCCAGCAGTGTCCCAGAGCTGCAGACGATAATTTTTGGCTTTGTGAGACAAATTTTTTGCTAGAAAATCAATACCAACTGTGGGCTAAGTAATCAAAGAGCTACATTGGAGGTTTCCTCGAAGCGATTATGGATATACTTCTCGATGATGCTAGACTTGCCCACGGACTGTCCTCCGAGAAAGACGATTTTGATTTTGGTCTTGCTGGTCACTGTGCTGCTGACTGAATGATTCATAATTCAAATAATATAAAACGTATCATAAACTCAGCTGGAGATGAATAATATTTGCAATAAAAATGAGGGGTTGGGGTTGGGGTTG
>Ga0316217_10004296_pt1 | contig 15538 bp, 13 predicted proteins | sample 1anoAmetaG_FD_203633 | JGI IMG/M metagenome (GOLD analysis project Ga0316217, IMG submission 203633) | Freshwater microbial communities from Trout Bog Lake, Wisconsin, USA - 1anoA | ecosystem: Environmental > Aquatic > Freshwater > Lake > Hypolimnion/Profundal zone | place: USA: Wisconsin... | reverse complement strand
TGTCGTCAAAAAACGAGATTAAGGGACTTTTTCGGAGGCAAATTGTGAATAACTTCCCACGCGGGCTCAGGCTGCGGCCCAACGCCGGCGCGAAATTCGGAAAACGCCACTTTGGGGACAGGCTCTAACTATCATGGCGAGAAGTCCCTGACGCCGAAGATCGCGGTATACGTTCATGAAGTGTTCGACACTAATCGTGCCTCGCCAACCGTCTTGTCCGAGGCGAAGAATCAAAATCCCTTGCGAAGTTTGATGTTTGGGAGGACTGACACCGAGTTGACAAACAAGACTAGCAACGCAGTTTTGTATGTCAAATGGATTGAGAGGTTTTGCGGAGCAATGGTACTCAAGGATGCCAGCGGCACGGAAGTTTGTCCCAAGCACCCATCTCTGTGTTCTTTCCAATCATATCCTCCGAAGTTTAGCCAAACACAGCTTTCCGAGGAAGCTGCGCGAAGAATTGGAATTGGCAGCGTGCCGACACCAGAAATTCTCCTCGGCCGCATGCCGCTGCTCGCGAGCTTTGACTTGGACGAGCATTTTATGCTGACAAGACCTGGAGAATATCAGCTTACAGTTTGGCCTCGTATTTACAAGCGGGCGGCTACGAACGATGACTTTTGGATACGGATCGAAGTTCCACCCGTGACGATTTCCATCGCCTGGACGGGTAGTGATGGGAAGTGATGTCGGCGTCTTTAGGTCTCGGTACTCGGCTTCCAGCCAATGAACTGTAAAGGGGGCGGAACAGCAGCCGCTTCAACTCCCCCCCCGCGATTCGCTCCGCCTTCGCCTCTCCAGGCCGCCTGCGCCTCCAGCCCTGCCGCCTTGGCGCCCTGGCGCCACGGCTAACCTCTTCTAGCAACTCGCGCCGAAACTCCTCCCCGCCCAAGTACCAGCCCCGCTCCCGAGCAGGGAGAGCAGGAGTGCGCCCGGATAGAGCGGATTTGGCGGAGGTACGGTCTGATTTTTCATAGAGGCATCCAGTAGATGGACGGCGTCGATGGCAGTCGAGGGATTCGCGTCGAGCGCGAGCGAAGGCTACCAAAGGAAGGACTGTTGTTGGCCCAGCAGTCGGTCGCCTTCCCAAAGGGTCGCGCGCCAGGCGGTCACTTCGCCGAAATCCGTGTAAGCCTGGCCGGTGAGCGTGAGCTGGGCCCAGGATCCGAGCCAGCCGCCCGGTTTGACCTCGGTCTCGAGCACGGATTGGCGCGGAGCTTTGCCTTGAAGGATTCCGCGCAGTTCCAGCCGGAGCTTGAGCGGTTTTACCGCCGCGCCTTTGGCCTTCCAATGCACATCAAAAAGCAGCCCGGAGCGTTTCTCGGGGTTTTGGCGGAGCAGATACTGGTAAGCGTCCCGTTCGTACAGGCTGGGCGTGAGGGTGTGGCGTCCTTTAAGATCCAGGAAGAAGGGAAGCACTTTGATCACTCGGCCGCTCGCGGCGCCCGCCGGCAACGCGAGCACCATCCCAAGAGCCATGATCAAACCAGCGCATATCCGTCGCATACTCCACAAATAACCGCGCCCCGGCCTGAACTCAACGCTTTTCGATGAGAGTTGATTTCCCAAGGCGGCCCTGTAGCGTGGTTTCCATGAAGACGCGGCTTGGCAACGCAGCGGTTTGGGCGCTGTTGGCGATGGTGGTTGGGACGGCGGTCGGAGCGGTTCCTTCCGGTCCGCTCAAGCACCCCAAACGGGTAGTGGAAGGCCATACGGTGGACCTGGCGCCGCTTTTTCGATGGTGGACGAACCAGAGCGGCGCGCGGCCGTTGACCTCTTGGGTCCGCGTGACCGGCCCGGTGATGGCCACCAACGCGCTGGGTTGGGTGATAGCCGCCCATCCGGAGCACCCGTCGGCTAGAGCCAGGGGATCGGCCGGCGAAGCGCCAGCCGACGGGCAGTGGCGGATTCTACTCAAACATCCGCCGCGGGCGGAGGCGGCAGAATTCGCGAGTCTGCAGGCGCGGCTCAAGGAGCTGAATGCCGAGCGCCAGCGCCTCGACGCCGGAGTCAAGGCCGCCTCTCAAACTCATTTGGCGGGGCGTCGGGCGCGCGTCCGGGCCGAGGAAATGAGGGAGTCCAAGAAGGAGCTCCAGACGCTCGATCTGCAGATTCGAGACTGTCGGGCGAAACTGGCCGCCTATCCTGACCCGGACAAATTCAAAGTGGATTGCCTGGCGTTGGACGTCGGTCAGGATCAGGGCATCCTGCCGATCTACGATTGCGGCGCGATACTCAGCGCAAGCCCTTAGAAATCAAACCCATCCCCACCTCCTTGAACACAGTAGCAAAATCATAAGCACTATTCATGCCATCCATGACAGTGAGGGTTCTAGAGGGGATTTTCGCGGCCGGCGGAGGATCTGCCTGGAATGGGGCGTGAGCTTCACGCAAAAGGCGTGAGTCTCACGCGCCTCCGGTTCAGGCCGCCTGGGAGCAAACCTCCCCGAGTATCCGTAATCCCTCCTGGGCCTCGATGGGACGAAGATTGAGAGGGGGCAGGAGCCGGATCACCTGAGCGCCGGCGGGGATGGTGAGCAGGCCGGCGGTGTGGAGGAGGTTAACGAAGCGGAGCGCTTGAGTTTTGGCGGGGTCGCCCGGCAGATTCCGGATTTCCGGCGCCAGTTCGAAGCCGACCATCAGACCCAGACCGCGGACCTGGCGGATAACGCCGGGGAATTTCCGCGCGAGTTCATCGAGACCGGTCTTAAGGGTGGCGCCTACCTGTCGGGCGTTATCGGCCAGGCGCTCGCGCTCGATGACTTCAAGGATCTTGAGAGCCACCGCGCAGGCCAAGGGCGAGCCGCCGTAAGTGGTCGCGTGCGAGCCGGCTCCGAGCAGGTCGGCATAGGGTCCGCGCGCCCAGAAAGCGCCCATGGGAAAACCACCGCCCAGCGATTTCGCCATCGAGAGGCCATCGGGCAGGAATGCCTCCCCGCCGGGCGCTCCTTCGAGGAGGCGTTGAAAACTCTGGAAACGGCCTGTGCGGAAATGCCCGTCCTGCACGCCGTCCATGAGCAGCAGCAGGCGTTTCTCGTCGCATAACCGGCGCAACCCCAGAAGGTACTCAACCGAGGCGGGCGTTACCCCCCCCTCGCCTTGAATGCCTTCGACCAGGATGGCGGCGGTGGCGGGGGAAACGGCGGCGCGCATGGCTTCAAGGTCATTGTAGGGCAGATGCCGGAAGCCGGCCATCATCGGCTCGAACCCCTTCTTGACCTTGTCCTGGCCGGTGGCGGCGATGCCCGCCAAGGTGCGGCCGTGGAAGGAGTTCAGCGTGGTGAGGATCTCGAAGCGCCCTTCCTCATGGCCGAATTTGCGCGCCAGCTTGAACAGTCCCTCGTTCGCCTCGGCGCCGCTGTTGCAGAAAAAGCACTTGCCCGGGCCGATCAAATTCACCAACGCCCGCGCCAAACGGCCCTGGGGCTCGTGGTAGTAAAGATTCGAGACGTGAATGAACTTGCGGGCTTGTTCCACCATCGCCTCGATGATGGCCGGATGGGCGTGGCCAAGCGTGTTGACGGCGATGCCGCCGCCCAAATCCAGGTAGCGCTTGCCGGCGACATCATAGACGAAGCTGCCCGCGCCGTGACTCAGGACGAGGTCGAAGCGGCCGTAGGTGGGCATGACGTTCTGCTGAAACAGGGCCTGGATGGCGGCGGCGTCATCGCGTACGATGGGCGGGGGCGCGGGCACAATGTCTTTCATATAAATGCTGGTTACAATACCACCTCGGTCCCCACGCCCGCATCCGTGAAGATTTCGAGCAGGACAGAGTGGGGGACGCGGCCATCAACGAACGAGACCTTTTCAATGCCCGCGCGAAGGGCGGCGGCGGCGCTGTCGACTTTGGGGATCATGCCTTTTTCGACCACGCCGTCCCGTTTAAGTTGGTCGACTTCCGCGACCTTGAGGTGGGGGATGACGGAGCTGGGATCCTTGGGATTATGCAGAAGTCCGGGAACATCGCTCATGAAGACCAGGCGTCGAGCCTGGAGGGCGATGGCGACCTGAGCGGCGGCGACGTCCGCGTTGCAGTTGTAGATCCGGCCGTCTTCTCCGCGGGCGGTGGGGCTGATGACCGGAGTGATCCCCTGGCGGAGGCACTCGAGGAGCGGCGCGGTATTGACCGCGATGACCTCGCCCACGTAGCCCAGGTCCACTTCGCGTCCATCGGGCCCGGTCAGGCGCGCCTTGCGGCAAGTGAAGATGTCGGGGCCGGCGAAGCCCTGGGCCTCGCCGCCGAAACTGCGGATGGCGGCGACCACTTCGGGGTTGATCTGGCGCGAGAGCACCTCGTCCACGATCGTCACGGCAGCCGCGTCCGTCACGCGCTGACCCTGGATGAAATCCGCCTTGAGGCCCGCTTTCTCCATGGCCCGGGTGATCGCTTTGCCGCCGCCATGAACCACCACGGGGTTGATCTCGACGGCTTCGAGAAACACAATGTCCCGCGCCACGCCATCGCGGATCTCCGGATCGGGCGAGTCCATGAAACTGCCGCCGTATTTGACGACCACGGTGACGCCGCTGAATTTCTGGATATAAGGTAACGCTTCCAGGAGCGCCGCCGCTTTGGCAATCAAGTCCTGCATGGCGCGCAATTTAGGGGTCGTGCCGGGGTTTTTCCAGGAGAATCGTTTTGGCCTCCCGTAAACAAAGACGGCCCGGTTGCCCGGGCCGTCTCGAACCAAACCATGAACTCCAACTCAACCAGTGCCAGCGCCCGAATTCGCGGACCCCACAGATCCAGTCGAACCAACCGGCGCCGTCACTGCTTTATTAAGACAGCGTCGCCGCTGAACTGTTCAAGAGAATCTCTGGTCGAACCGAGGCGGCGCTCGATCGGGGCATTCCCGTTGGGGCCTTCCGGCGCGAGGGTTGCGCGAGCCGAGAGAGAGACCCCCGGGTAGCCGGTTCCTCGCCACCATGGCTGGCAGAACAAATAGCCGCTGGCGACGCGAGGATGCGAAACGGTCACAACCGCAAAACCTTTTCCAACAACTCCCGGTTCGCCCGCGCGTTGGCGGTCGTTTCCTCGGGAGTGGCGCCGACCTTGACGCCTTCGACCATGATGGGGCCGTTGAACCCCGCGGCTTTCAGCTTCGCGAACACCGCCTTGAAGTCCACCTTGCCCGTGCCGAACTGAGACATCACTTCGCCTTTCGGTCCGGGACAATCCTTGGCGCAAAAACCGGTGACGTAAGGCGCGATGGGCTCCAATTCCGTCACCGGGTCCTTGCCGGTGTAGTAAATGATATTCCCGGCATCGTACCAGACTTTGAAGTTCGGGTGGGAGACTTTCTGGATGCACCGCAAGATCTCCTCCGACGCGCCGCTCCCGCCGCCGTGCGGCTTGAGGACGAGTTTCAGGCCGCGCTTTTCCGCTTGCGGGGCGGCATCGGCCATGAGCCGATAGTAGTTCTCATAGTGCTCGGGCCGGTCCACGCCGAAGGTGAGCATAAAGGTCAGTTCGAGCCGCGCCGCGTTTTCGATCTGCCGGCGCAGGTCGGCGATGTTGTCCGCAAGCGGGGCCTCCGGGCTGAAGCGAATGGCGGTCATGTTGGCGGCCAGACCGTGTTGCGCGATGCGCTTTTTCAAGGCGTCGAGGTATTCCGGCCTGGCGGCGGACGAGGTGAAGGCCTCGCTGCGGTGGGTCGAGAGCAAGCCGGTCAGCTTGTAGCCGGCGGCCGCAATGCCCTCGAGCGCGGAGTCGTAGCTCCACGAGGTCCAGGCGCGGTTGAAACAGCCGATCGGCCACTGGGGTGTTTGGGCGGCGGCGTTCGCCCAAGGGAGGCCCGCCACGCCGGTGGCGGCCACGGCCGCTGTTTGGATAAAAGTTCGACGGTTCATGGTGGGACAGTATGGTCCTGAGTTTCGGTAACGGCAAGTCGGTACGACACCGGTCGGTACGACACCTGCCGGGACGGGCGAATTCGGCTCGTCCGATGAAGGGCGGCTTCGCTGAGACTACTTTGCGGTCCGACTGCTGGCGCTACTTTAGATTCCAGGAGCCTTCAACAGCCGCGCCAGGCTCCGGGCGGCTTGCGCGATCCAATCAGCGCCGGGCAGGGCGTAGGGGCGGAAGGTCTCCAGATGGCCTTCCTGCTGGTTGAAGAATAGCGCGCGGTGCAGGCCCAGGAGGGTGGCCTTGGGATTATCGATCAGGCTGGCGGAGTCGTTGGCATTCATCTGGAAGAGAACGCGCATTTCGAATTCGCTCAGGGCTTTCCTGCTCAAGAAGCGGTTGATGTTGTTGTAAGTGTCGCACGAGGCAATCACATGAAAACCGAGGCGCGCGCCTTCCGTGAGCAGGCTGTTCAAAACAACGGCCGGATTGGGCGGGGCATCGGAATCACTCGAGGAGAAACTGAAATCCTCCTCGTAGCGGAGGCGGCCGAATTTTTGGAGGCCATGGAGCAAGAGAAAAATGGGCGGCGCGGCATCGGGGTCCGGCGCTTCGGCGCGTTGCTTCATCTCGCCGGCCAACCGCGCCATGAGGTTGGGCAGGTCAGTCGGGCGGACCAAGGCGATGGGGTGAGGGATAGCCTGAAGGACGCTTTCCAGCAAAGCGCGTTGAGGCGCGCCCGGCGGGGTGCTATCGCAAAGGATGATTTGCGCGGCGCCGAGCGGAAACTGGGCCGCGAGCGAGATCAGTCCGATCGAGAAGATGGCCAGCACCGCCTCTTCGCGTTGTCCCACCAGCACCAGGTTGCTGCCGCTCTGGCGCTGGAAGACCGCCTCGGTCGGCCCCTTGATGGAGTTGGGAGCGCCGAGCCAGAGGCGGGCGGCGGTCGGGGTTTTGACGGCCTGGGCATCGAGCAGATTACGCAGGACCAGGTTTTCCCCGACCTCGGCCGGGGTGTTGCCTTCGAACACAATGGGGCCAGGGTAGGCGCCGGGTTGCAGGTCGGCGCGGGCGCGGACCTTCTGGAGATAGGTTTCGCGGACTTCGTCGGGGAGCCAGACGACCTGGAAAGGGCTGTTGCCTTCGATCATGCCGGCGGAATCGTTGTAGATACCCTCGCCGGGGCGGGAAAGCAGGCGCGGGGCTGGGTTGTTGTCGTCCATGATCAGGTAGGCATCGGCCTCATTGCACTGGAGGGCGATGCGAATGACCATCTGGCCGAGCGTGGTGCGGGCGACTGTGTAGGCGCCGCCCAGCGTCTGCGACCCGAGCAGTACGTGAATGCCGAAAGCGCGCCCTTGCCGAACGATACGGTCGAGCAGCAACGAGGCCGTTTGGGAGATCTTGTCGTCCTCGACGAAGAACTCCTGGAACTCGTCAATAATGAGGAGCGAACGGGGAACGGATTCAGCGCCGCCGGCTCGTTTGTAGCCGGCGATGTCTTGCGCGCCCAGGGCGCGGAAGAGGTCGCCGCGGCGTTTCAATTCGTCATCCACGCGCTGGAGGACGCTGAGGCCGAACTCGCGGTCGCTCTCGATGGCCACCACGCGCGCGTGGGGGAGACGGTGGGAAGCGTAGCACTTGAACTCGACGCCCTTCTTGAAATCCACCAGGTAGAATTCGACCTGCTCCGGGCTGCACCAGAGGGCGAGGTTGCTGATAATGACGTGGAACAAGGTCGACTTGCCGGAACCGGTCTTGCCGGCGATCAAGCCGTGCTGGCAAGTACCCTTGCCGATGGCGAGGTATTGGAGCTTGGTCGCGCCCGTGCGTCCGATGGCCACGCGCAGTTCCTTGGTGGTGTCTTCGGTCCACAACTGGCCGTCGGCGGGAGCGACATGGGCGAAGGGCACTTCGACGCGGCTGGAGTCCTTGCTCTTGCGCCCGACCTGGTGGACGAAATCGATGGCCGGTTCAGGCGCGGGCGGCGGATCGATGACCAACTCCACCCCGGGCAGGAGATTGCCGGTGAGGGTGAAATCGGCGGCTTTACGGCTCAAGCCGAAGCAACTCTTGCGCAATTCGTCGGCGATGAAGTCCTCGGGCAGGGGTTGGCGACGGTCCCAGTGGATGAGCATATAGACGCCGCAACGAGCGCCGCTGGCGGCGATGCTCAAGAGGCGCTTGGCGGCCGTTTCGGAAAAACTAACCGGGAAATCGGCAATGACCAGAAAGTAGTATTTTTCGGCGATAACGCCCGCCTCCTCATTGTATTCGGCGATGGTGGCGTATTCGTTGCGAAGGTACATCTGGATGACCTTCTCCATGTGCTCGTTGAGGTCGGCCAGGCGTTGTTCGATTTGGTTGCTCTGGGTCCAGATGCGGCTATTGATGATCTGCTCCTCGTAATCGGCCAGGTGCATGACGCCGGCGAAATTCTGACCCAGCCCGACCGGGTCGATGATGGAGAAATTCAACCGCCCGGGAGGGGCGGTGGCCAGGAGGCGGAGGATGATGTTGTTGAGGGCGCCGATAGCTTCTTCGTGGCCGGTGTCGTTGGTCTCCAGGAGGATTGAACCGGCGTGGGGATAGGCCAGCGAAAGCGCCAACGGAAAGCGCGCCGGGCCGGGGAGGGCCAGCCTGGATTCCTTGGGCAGACCTTCGCACAGCTTGGGAACGTCCACCTCGACGCGGGCGAACCTGACCGTGCCGGCGAAGCGCGCGGGGGGCGCCCACTTCTTCCAGAGGGGATCGGTCCAGGGAGGGAAGAGCTTTTCGGCGTCGGCGTTGACGTCCTGGACGGCGCGATAGACGGGGGCGAGGCGATGGTTCCACTCCTCCGCGATGGTCCCCAGTTCGGCTTCGTATTGGGCGGCCATTAGTTTTTCGCTCTCCTGACTGGCGTGGAGGATAGCCTGGCGCCGCTCTTCCGCCTCTTGGCGCAGCCGTTGGAGCGTGGCCGGATGCTCCCGCTCGAACTGAAGCACCCTGGCCTGATAAAGGGCTTCGTGGCGGTGGGCGACCAGCACCGCCCGTTCGTCGCTGTTCATCCGAATAGAGACGCGGGATTCACCGGCTTTGGCGAGGGTCCGTTTCAGCTCCTGATCAACGGTGTCGGTGGTGGCGCGGAACACGTCCTGGAGATGTTGGAGTTCCTGTTGGTAATGCGTCTCGGCCTGGTCCTGGCAGGCGGTGTGGAGAGCGCGGGCGCGGGCGGCATGGAGGGAGAGGGAAGCCGCCAGCGGAGCCGCTGGTCGCCAGCCCAGGTAGCGAAGCAGGAAGGCAACGCCGAAGAGGGCCGCCGCCGCGCCCGCCGCCATTGGATAGGTAAAGCCTGGGCGACCGAAATACTGAAGGAGAGGCGCCAGCGGCAACACGCAGAGCGCAAGGACCAGCCAGGCGGGCCAATACCGAAACAGGCGCGCCATCAAGTTCTTACCCAGGACGGCCAGGTCCTCGCGGGCCTTGGCAAGGGATGCTCTGAGCTGCGCGAGCGATTGATTCTCATCAACGGCGGGATCGAGGCGGGTGTTTTCATAGGCGGCGAGGAACCCGCGCTGGAAGGAGCGATAACCACGAAAGGCCAAGAGGGCGTCGCGCTCCAGTGCGTCGAGCGTTTCCTGCTCGGCAAGCAGGAGGGCGTTGAATTCGTCCCGCCGTTTGAGGTTGGCGGCCAGGCCCGCTTCGCGTTCGCGCTCGGCCTGGAGCATTCGCTTCTGCATTTCGTACTTGGTGGCGCCCGTACGGTCTTCGACTCGTTTAATGCCCGCCTCTTTGCTGGACTGGTAGGCTCGGCTGATCCGAAGTTTCCGGCGCTCGTAGTGGGCGCCGGCGGCCGCTTTGGCGGCGCGGAGCGCAGCCTCGGCCTGGTCGAGGATTTCGGCGGTCAGACGGGCGTCCTCTCCCAGCGCGGCATCGCGGCGGAATCGCTCCTTATTTTGCCGGAGGCGGAAATCGTCGCTGAGTTTATTGGCGCGCGCGGTCAATTCCCGCGTCGCTCCGCGGAGGGCGTCCAGCAGCGCCAGGGTCTTGCCAGGTCCGGGATGGTTATTCACAGTCCTTCTTGATTTTAGTCATCAGCTTGTCGAGTTGTTCGATGACGGCGACGGTCTTGTCCACGCTGGTAATGAGCTCGGCGAGGTACCTCTCCTCGAACTCCTGGCATTTGGCGTCTCTCCATGAGGCCTTGGTCTGCTGCCATTGACCCCAGAGTTCTTTGGTGACGCCCGACAGGCGCGTGGCTTGAGCATTCATAAGGCAGGGGGAAGCGAGAAGGCGGCGGGCATGGGTTAGAGTGAATCAGGTGGCGGCCGGCGCGGAGTTGTCTGGGGCGAGCGTCGGGCCCGCGGCGGCGGAGGGCGGGGCGGCGCTCGCATAGGCGTCGAGGGTTTGGATGGCCTGGGTGAGGAAGGCGGCGGCTTGCACGAGGTCGTTGGCCAGGAGGCTGTGCAGTTTCTCCATCTGCTTTACCAGGGGTTGGACGCGGTTGTCATATTCCCGGCTCCATTGCCGGACCAGGCGCAGCTTGCGCTCGGCTTCCTCGCGGGCGCGCTTGGCGCGCTGCACGGCCATGACTTCAGCTTGGCTTTCCGTCCGCAGGTTCGACATCTTGGCGCTGAACAAGGCCTGTTGCGCTTCATCCAGGTCGCGCGAGCATCGGCGCATCTGGTTTTCCCAGCGGGTCCGTTGTTCGTCCTCGATCCACCCCCGGGTTCGCACGACCTCGGAGCTGACTTCCTCGAGGGCGGGGCGGGCCTTGTTGATGTAGAGGATCAGCGCCGACCGAAAGGCCTCGAGGGCGTCGGTCGACGTGATGTTTGCCTTTTGCGGCATGGACTACCTTTGGTTGAGGTATTCGTCGATGCGTTGGGCCTTGCGGAGGAGATAGGGGGTGTGCTGGTTGGAGATGTCGACGAATTTCTTGAGCGCCTTGAGCGTCTGCTTGAATTCCTCGGCGAATTTGACGTGCTCCTGGTCCTGCCAGGTATCGCTCAAAGCGGCGAAGCGGGCTTGAAGCGAGACCATCTTATCCTGAAGGTCGGAGTTGAACCGCTTGAGATCCTCGGCGAACCGCCGCACCTGTTCGGGATCCATGATTGCTTGCGCCATAATCGTTCTTTCTCTTTCAGCCGGACGAATCGGAAGGGATTGGGTCGGTAGTCTCCTGGTCAGGTGGGGGTCAATTGCCGGCGTGTGACGCCTTCGGCCTCACGCGCGCCACGAAGCAGGCCTTCGACGCTCAGATGATAGTCCAAGGCGGGCCAGCAAATGCCCGCGCCAGCCCCGCAAGGTTTCCACTGACGCCTCTGTCGGGCTCCCGCTTGCAGCAGCGCAGGATACCAGATTAGCGGAGCGCTGATGATCCGCCCATCAGTTAACTCGACCGCAAGCGTTTCGGCGCTGACAGTGACGTTCCTAACCTTCGCGATCGAAGAACTCATTCCATTGCTCCAGCAGCTTGGCCTGATTACGTTCCGCAATGCGGAGAATCTGACGCACTTCGCTCACCTTCAGATCGTCCACTCGCGCCAGCCGCAACGGCCGCAGCCATAACTTGACGGTGCCATTACCTTTGTCCACATGCACGTGTGGAGGCTCGGCGCCTTCCTCCGCGTAGAAGAAGAACACGCAGCCAGCCTCTCTAAGCACCGTCGGCACGGAACCAATTTACTGGCGTTCGACATTTCGGGCAACCAACATCGCTTGGACACCAACAACGCTTGACATTAAGGAACAGGTGGTCGGCAATGCTTGGAAACGCCAGGGTTGTCGACGCGCCGACGGTCGGAGGGCTTTAACCGCTGCTCAACAAATTGAGCTGGCCGACGATGCGGAATTGGGCGCTTCGGCGGCATTCAAAGGTGGACCCGTCGGTGTTGACGGGGAACACCTCGTCATTGCCGGGCCGAAGCACCAGGGATTGGGCGATCCGAAACGACTCGAGCCCCCATCGGCCCGGCTCCCGCACGATGGATTTGTTCCAAGCGGCGCGCAACTGTCCGGGAAGTCGGGCCAGCCCCAGGTTGCGGATGGCGAAAAGATAGAAGTCCCCCGAACCCAAGGGAACACCCTTGGCAAAAGGCAGATTGGGTCCCAGGTCGCCGTTGACGATGATCATGGATTGGAACCGGCCCGCGACTACGGTTTGGCCATCCACCACCACCGTCCAATGCCGGCGCGAGCGATAGCGGGGCAGGAACAAACGCCGCAGGATGACGAGGTTCGAGCCGACAAAGAAAGGTCCGAGGTCGCCGAACAACTGGCTAAGGATTCCTTTGTAGTATTTGATAAAGCGGTTTTCGGTGAAGTGGGGGATCTCGCCGAAAATCTCCGCGCCGCCATAGCCCACGAAATGCCTGGGGGGAACCGCGCCCAGTTCGCTGGTGGCTTCCAGGATGTCGCAGGGCGTGATCCGGTCGTGGCGGATGGCGTCAACAAACACGGCCACGGCCGCTTCGATATCGTCAGGCATGCCGAGGACTTTGCCGATCAAGTCGGCTGAACCTTTGCGCAGGAAACCCAGGCGCAACGGGCGGAGATCAACGCCCGCGTCCAGGCAACCTTCGACGACGCTGTTGAAGGTGCCGGAACCGCCGGCGGAAATGAGGAGCGTGGCGCCGGCGCGCGCGAGTTCGCAAGCCTTGGAACGCGCCTCCCGGTGGGAGTCGAGCACGGCCAATCGCACTTGGTCTTCACCGTGCTGCCGGAACAGAGGCGCAATCCGGTCGACTTTTCGCCAGTCGCTGACCGAGCCCGAAATGGAGGTGGCAATGACATCAATCCGACGATTCATGGTCATGGCATGGTTTGGGTTCAAGATTAGTTTCGATGAAGTTCATGACTATGGCAAGCGTCTCGTCAAGGGGGCGGGCGGCCTCGACCACGAGGAGCGGGAGATTCCATTTAAGGGCGGTGATCCGCGCCACGCGCTGGTAGGCTTCCCGGAGCAGAGCGAGTCTTTCTTCGGTCTCGTGCGGTTGGCGCGGACCGCCGCGGCTGACAATGCGGGCGCAAGCGACGCTGGCCGGGAGATCGAGCAATATCAAAAGGCGGGGCAGGCGCAGGCGGTTCAAACCGAGACGGCTCAATACGGCCAGTTCCGGGATCTGCCTGAAGACCGGGCCGCGTCGAGATAGGCCGGATTGCCCTCCAGCGAGGACGGTGATGGCTTGGATCAGGGTGTCATCCTCCAGGCGCTGGCGATCGTAAAGCACGACCCACGCGGCCATGTTCAAGAGGGGCGATCCGTCCTGGACCACCCATTGGGGGGCGTACCAGCGGTTCACCTCGGACAACAACCGGTCGCGCAACAGGAGTTCGGCCAGCTTGGGAATTTTGTAGCGGGCGAGGGATTTGGCTTGTTTAGCGTAGCGGCTGAGGATACCCCGCGCTTCTTCGAGGACGAGCGGTTGAAGCGGTTTGAGTTCGCCTCGGTCGTAGAATTGCAGGCGGTCGCTGACCAGGCAGGCTGCCGCGCTCAGGGAGAGTTGCTGGGCCAGGGAGCGGGCGAGGGTGCTCTTACCCGAGCCGTCGATGCCCAGGACCGCCACTGCCGGCGCCGGGGCGAGTCGTCGGCGTTTGCGCGGGCTGCGATGGGCGGCGCCGCAGCGGGACAGTTCGACCAAGGCGCTTTCCAGATGCCGGGTAGTGTCCCGGGGCGAGTTCGAGTAAAATTGGGGAGGTCCTACCAGGATTTGACTCCAAAACGGCAGCGGCACCCAGCTTCCCTTGGGAAGAACCCGTTCCGGGCCGGAGAGGAAAACGGGAACGATGGGGACGTTGGGGAGGTGCTGAACCAGCCGCCCGAGCCCGCTCTTGAAGGCCTGCATTGCCCCGGGTTGACCGCGCGTGCCTTCCGGGAAGAGAATGATGTTGTGGCCGCGTTGGATTCGTTCTTGAATTTCCGCTAACGGATCCTCGTGGCGTCCGGCCTGTCCCCGCCGAATCCAAATCGGCTGGAGGAGAAAGTTCATTAGGCCGAAAACCAGGGGATGACGGGCGAAATAGAGTTCGTCGGCTACCGGATGGGTGCGAGCGATGTCGCGAGTCGGGAGCAGCGAAAAGAGCAGGAGCGCGTCGAGGTGGCTATTGTGGTTAGCGATGAGGATGAAGCGCGACAAGCCGTGGAGGTGGGCGGAACCCGTCACATGCATGCCGCAATAGAGCCGGATGATCGGACGCAACACCGCCAGGTGGATGAACACCCGCGCGAACGCAGCCAGGCGCGCCGCTTTCATGGCAGGTCCAAGAAATATCGCAGGTAATGGAACACGACCGGGGCCGCGAACAACAGCGACTTGAGGTTATCCAGAATCTGTCCCCGCCCCGGGCCGACAGTGGCTTCGGCCACGCCCAGATCGGCCTCGACGTAGTTCCCCGTATGCCGCCCCATCATGACGAGCGCCGGGATGAGGAACCCCAGAACCACACTGTGCCTGACCGGGATGCGGGTCCACGGCGATAGAGCGACCGTAAGCAGCACGGTCGCCGGCAGAGGCAGACCATAACCGGCGGCCAGCGAGCGCCAACCCGGCCAGGTCCGGGGTTGCAAGAGACGGTGGATGGCGTCACAGAGGGCCACGTCCAGGATCAGGAAGGCGGCCATCCAGATCGAATACGACATCAGGTAGCTGATGTGGCCCATGCAATAAACAAACAGAAACAACCCGAAGTCGATCACCCCGACGGAAAAGACCGTGCCCTCCGGGTCGCGGCCGCCTAGACTGACCAGGAGCGGGATGGCCAGAAAACTATAAACCGGGATGGAGACAATGAACATGCCGTACCATTGGGTAGTCACGAAATGGAACATGAAGGGAATGGAGGCGTAGGCCCCGAAGAGGGCGAGCCGGTCCTGGAGACGAATCTCCACCATCGAGAAATACTCGCGCAGGGCTAGAAAGGACACGATGCCAAGGATCCAATTGCCCGCCCTCAGGCCGAGGAGCTGCGTCGCCGCAAAGGCCGCGAAAAAGGCCCAGGTCATCCCCAGGTAGGAACTAAGAGGCCACCGGCGGCTGCAAAACGCCTGGCCGCCCTGGACCAGGGAAAGTCCCGCGGCAATGGCCAAAAGGGTCTCCATCGAGGTTGGCATATTAAGCTTACGTAATGTTAACCCTTTAGCGGCGTTGGCGGTAATAAAATATTTTGATGTTCAAAGAGCTAAAATCAATGCCAAAGGACCGAGCGGGGGGGGCGCGCTTTTAGGGGCCCGGAAGGGGTTGTCGGCGGCAGCCTGGAGGGGGTTCGGCGGGAGATGACCAACCGCTCTAATCGCGCTCGGTCCGAGGTCAGCCCTTGCGGGTTTGCGCCCCGTGTGCCACGTTCTGCGCGGCTCAGAATATAATGCGATATTATGAATGATCATACCATTCCTTCTCAAGGCAAGGCGGAAGCGCCTTTAAACCTGAACAAGTTCGGCTCTGGCCCCCTCGGCGGCGTCGATCCCGCGGCTCCGGACGCTGGCGGACAGACCCTCTTTATCAAGAAAACGGCGGCCGAGTCGGTGGCGCGCTCGCCTGGTTCCGCCGCCCAGGACGGCGGCGATTCTGGATTGGCCACCCAGGACATGCTCGGGCTGATTACCTACTGCTACGTTCGCGGCGTGTTCAGCTCGAAGGAGATCGCCGAACGACTCAAGGGCGAGCCAGAGTTGCGAAAACGGTTCGGTCGGCGGTTGCCGGAGGAGCA
>Ga0316217_10004295_pt1 | contig 15540 bp, 15 predicted proteins | sample 1anoAmetaG_FD_203633 | JGI IMG/M metagenome (GOLD analysis project Ga0316217, IMG submission 203633) | Freshwater microbial communities from Trout Bog Lake, Wisconsin, USA - 1anoA | ecosystem: Environmental > Aquatic > Freshwater > Lake > Hypolimnion/Profundal zone | place: USA: Wisconsin... | reverse complement strand
TGCTTCATAATCGAACTCGAACTTCTGACTTTTGTTTGTACTCATTATTGTGTGTTAAAGATGACTCTTTTTTTCTATTGACACACTTTAACTTACAACGTCTTACAACCTGATTTTTAGTAAAAGAAAGGGTATCAGATATTGATTAAATGGAATACATCTGTCAGTCATTGTTGCTTTAAAATGAATGGAAATCTACTTTTATCTGAAAAAGAGTGTTTTTTTCAGACTGAAGCTTCAGATTGCCAATCTGAAGCTTCAGATTACGAATTTGAAGGTTCAGATTCATAATCTGAACCTTCGTTTTATCAGACTGAAGCTTCAAATGAACAATCTGAAGATACGTTTTATCAGACTGAAGCTTCAGATGAACAATCTGAAGATACGTTTTATCAGACTGAAGCTTCAGATGAACAATTTGAAGCTTCAGATTGCTCATATGAAGCTTCGTTCTAACCATTTGAAGCTTCAGATGGTTAAACTGTAGAGAAAGTCAGTTATTTTCTCTGAAAATGAACTGAAAACAATAGATGAAAAGAAAAATGTGAATAGTTTTGGATAATAATTATCTGAGATAATCAGATGGAGCATTATTAATGTTAGATAAAGCGGTAACTGGCTTCTGGCTAATATTAAACAATACAGGCAGTATGTTTATTAAAATTAGTAACCATATAGCTCTTGTTTTCCACAAAATCCTCTTCTTCCTACATACTTCTATTCTAAGAAGTACTTTTGCAGAATGCAGATACCTGAAATAGTATTGAAAGTGATGTTTTATTTGTTGTGCACCGCTGTGGGTGTGCAGGTAATGTATTATCTGTTCTTCTATAGCAAACTGGCTTTTTATACAGAAAAAGAAAAGAAAGATACCGTGGAACAGCCGGTATCCATTGTAATATGTGCCCGGAATGAAGCAGAAAAACTGGTGAAGAATCTTCCCGGAGTATTGGTTCAGGATTACAAGACCACTCATGAAATAGTGCTGGTGAACGACAATTCGGAAGACGAAAGCAAATACCTGATAGAAGAGTTCCGGAAATCGTTCAAAAACCTGATTCCTGTTACCCTTACACAGGAAGCCAAGCTGATAGTGGGTAAGAAATTTCCTTTATCAATGGGGATTAAGAGTGCTAAGTTCGAAACTATACTGTTGACCGATGCAGATTGTGTGCCGGCTTCGGAATTCTGGATTCAGAAAATGCAGGCTGCCTATACCGAAGGAATCGAGATTGTATTGGGCTATGGTGCTTATCATAAGAAACATGGGCTCATCAACAAAATAATAAGATTCGAAACATTCTTTAGTGCCCTCAACTATTTTTCATTTGCCCTGGCAGGACTTCCATACATGGGGGTGGGTAGAAATCTTAGTTACAAAAGAGAAGTATTTATCAGAAACAAAGGGTTCTCTTCTATCAATCAATTGCCTGGTGGTGATGATGATTTATTTATCAATCAGGTAGCCAATAAAAGGAATACCACAATTGTTATTGACCCTGAAGCGCATACATTAAGTGAACCAAAGACTTCGTTTGGTGGATGGATGAAACAGAAGTACCGTCATTATTCTACCTCCAAATATTACAAGCCAAAGCATAAAATACTGTTAGGCATGCAGGCTTTCTCGTTGTTTGCATTATATCCGTTACTGGCATTCAATATTATTTTCTGCAACTGGTGGTTAGCTTTATCGGTATATGGAGTCAGGCTGTTGATTCAGGCCCTGGTATATTACAAAGCCATGAAAAAACTGAACGAGTCCGATTTGTTCCCGTATTTTATATTATTTGATATAGGATTATTTTTTTATTACATATTCTTTCTGCCTGCTATATGGAAAAGACCACGCAAGACCTGGGATTAATTTTACAGTATTTTACTGAATTCTCCGATAAACAGATTGAACAGTTTAGAGGGTTGAAGGATATTTATACTGAATGGAACGAGAAGATTAATGTGATCTCCCGCAAGGATATCGATAAAATATATCTTCACCATGTACTGCATTCTTTAAGTATTGCAGCAGTCTGCGAGTTTATGCCGGAAACAGAAATAATCGATATTGGTTGCGGTGGAGGTTTTCCCGGTGTGCCATTGGCTATCTTTTTCCCTGAAGTTAAGTTTCATCTGGTAGATAGTATTGCCAAAAAACTAAAAGTAGTCAATGAAGTTTGCGAAACATTGAATATTCAGAATATCACCACACAACATACAAGGGCTGAAGAAATAAAAAACCGCAAATTCGATTTTGCAGTAAGCAGAGCAGTAGCGCCTTTAAAAGATTTATGGTTCTGGAGTAAACCTTTAATTAAGGGTGGGTATAAACATGAGCTTGCCAACGGTTTGATTTGTCTGAAGGGTGGAGACCTGGCACAGGAAGTATTTGAAAGTGGAGTAAAGCCCAATGTTATTCCCGTAAATCAGCTTTTTACCGAAGAATATTTCAATGAAAAATACGTTTTGCACGTAAAAAAGTAAAATAATCGTTATTATTTGTCTACTAAAACGATTGCGTAACATTTTTTTTTAATTTTTCGTATGTCGCAATAAATTACTAATTATCTTTATCCGCCATTTAACTCTTGAATGTTGTTATGTTCCCGCTTTGTATGTGGATTGTAAGAATTTTCAGGTTTAAATACACTTTAATATTTTCATCTATCAAAATTATTTACAATCGTCATGGGCGTTCTTAAAGACAAATTCAAAGAAAAGGCAGACTTAGCCATCGAAGAAGTAAAAGCACTTCTGAAGGAACATGGAACCAAAAAAATTGGTGAAGTTACACTAGCACAGGCCTATCAGGGAATGAGAGGCATTACAGGATTAGTTACTGAAACAAGTTTGCTTGATCCTCAGGAAGGTATCAGGTTCAGAGGGTATTCTATTCCTGAACTGTACGAAAAATTACCAAAAGCAAAAGACGGTAATGAACCCTTACCTGAAGGATTGTTTTATTTAATGCTAATAGGTGAAATTCCTACACAGGAAGATGTAACCCATCTTACCGAAGTATTACAACGTCGTAGCCACGTTCCATTACACGTATTCAAGGCAATTGATTCATTGCCACTTACAGCGCACCCAATGACTATGTTTGTTGTGGGTATTATGGCCCTGCAAACCGATAGCAATTTCGCAAAAGCCTATGCTGATGGTGTGAATAAGAAAGATTACTGGGATGCTACCTTCGATGATGCATATCTTTTAATTGCCCGTTTACCACAGATAGCTGCTTACGTTTACAGAAGAAAATATAAAGACAGTGTACATATAACACCTAACGGATTAATGGATTGGGCTGAAAACTTTGCCCACATGTTAGGGATTGATGATCCTGGTTTCAAGGAACTGATGCGTATGTATATGACCATACATGCAGACCATGAAGGTGGTAATGTAAGTGCACATACAACCCATCTGGTAGGAAGTGCATTAAGTGATCCTTATCTGGCGTATGCTGCCGGTATGAACGGCTTGGCAGGACCATTGCATGGATTGGCTAATCAGGAAGTAATTAAATGGATATATGAAATGCAGGAAAACTTAGGTACTGATTTACCTGCAAGAGAACAGATAGCTCAATATGCTCACGATACATTAAGCGCTGGTAAAGTGGTGCCTGGTTATGGTCATGCTGTTTTACGCAAAACTGATCCGAGATTTACTGCTCAGATGGAGTTTGGTAAGAAACACATGCCTGAAGATAAACTATGCCGTACAGTATGGAATATTTATGAAGTGGTTCCACCAATTCTTCAGTCTGTGGGGAAAATTAAAAACCCATGGCCAAATGTAGATGCTCATAGTGGTGCTTTATTGGTTCACTACGGATTGGTTGAATACGAATTCTACACAGTCTTATTCGCAGTAAGCCGTGCTTTAGGGGTATTGTCAAGCCTGATATGGGACAGAGCCTTAGGTTTCCCTCTGGAAAGACCTAAGAGTATCACTACTGAATCTGTAAAACAATGGCTGGATGGTAAAGGTCAGATATGGGGAGACTAGTAATTGACAATTAATATAAATAAAGAGAGGGTTCAAATATTTGAACCCTCTCTTTATTTATATAGCCTTTAAACTCTTATATGTAATATTGTTTAGGTTATTTCAGTACTTCACTTAGCTTTTGATTCAGTTCTTCTCCACGAAGATTCTTACCAATAATATTTCCTTTAGGATCCACCAACATGTTTGAAGGAATACTGGTTATTTTATACAGTTGTGCTGCTGCATTACTCCAGCCCTTCAGATCGGATATCTGCATCCATGGCATATGGTCGTCGTTAATAGCTTTTATCCAGTTTTCTTTCTGCTGATCTAATGATACCCCTAATACTGTAAAGTTTTTAGATTGGAATTTATTATAGGCAGCCAGCACATTAGGATTCTCCATACGGCAGGGGCGACACCAGCTTGCCCAGAAATCAACCAATACATATTTTCCTTTAAAAGAAGAAAGAGAAACAGGTTTGTTTGTAGTATCATTCTGTACAAAATCAACTGCTTTAGTACCTACTCCACCAACCTTGGATTCACCTATTTTCTGTTCTATCATTCTGGCATAAACACATTGTTTAGCCGAAGGCAATAAAGATTCATAAATTGTTTGCAGTTCATTGGTCTCACCAAAAATAGGATGAACTACATAAAGTAAGAAAGTACTTACGGGCGATCCTGGTTTAGATTTAAAATAGTTATGTGACTGTTCAATTACTTTATTCTTTGTATTATTAAAAACAGCAATTAAAGAATCTTTTTTATTTTTATCCTTCTCAACATTAATCTTACCGTATGTAGCATTCAGCTTTTCTTTTAAAGGATTGAATATAGTTGTATATGAACTAAAATCCTGTTGAAGTAAACCGCCGGTCACTGTTGACGATGCAATATGTGCAACCTCACCCTGTACAGACACTTTATCATTCTGCATAAATACTTCCACGAAATTGTTATCGTGACCTATAAAACCAATCTGAAAAAAGCTAGGTTCGTCGGTATGTCCAAACAAACGGAAGTTGCCTTTAAAAGCATAATCCTGAGCAATTGTATTGCCTGAAGCATCTATCAGAAAAACCATTGTACTATCCTTTAATCCTTTTATTTTTCCGGATATAAGATAGCCCTTTTCCTGTGCATTTACTACCATTGCAGATACACAGAAAGCCATAAGAAAAAGAAATTTATTCATTCAGTTTTGAATTTATTATTGTTCAATTATTTTGCGTGTCTCTTTTTTAAAATATCAATTACGTGCTGCAAGGTAAAACCTTTTGCGTTAAGTAAAATCAAATAATGGAATAACAGATCAGCTGATTCGTTTAAAAACAGATGAGTATCATTGTCTTTTGCTTCTATTACCAGCTCTACAGCCTCTTCTCCCACTTTCTGAGCTATTTTATTCATTCCCTTTTGAAAGAGAGAAGCAGTATAGGAATGTTTAGGATCGGCATGTTTCCTTGTTTCAATTATCCCTTCCAGATAATGTAAAAAATCAACTTCAGAATCATTCTGATTTATTTCATTCCAGCAGGTATCACTTCCTGTATGACAAACAGGGCCATTTGGAATAGCTTTTATCAGCAAAGTATCATTGTCACAATCAGGTGTAATGGATTCATATTGTAAATAATGGCCACTTACCTCTCCTTTTGTCCAGATACGTTTTCTGCTTCTGCTATAAAAAGTTACTCTTTTGGTCTCCAGAGTCTTCTTCAATGCTTCTGCATTCATAAAACCAAGCATCAGCACAACTTTAGTTTTGCTATCCTGTACAATTGCAGGAACCAAACCATCGGTGTATTTACCAAAATCGACCGCTATTTCAGCCATTATTATTGTATTATATTATGATTGAAACTTATTCTACTGTAACACTTTTTGCAAGATTCCTTGGCTTGTCAACATCGCAACCTCTTTCTATTCCTATATAATAACTTAATAGCTGTAATGGAACAACACTTAATAAAGGAGCAATTAATTCATCAACTTCAGGAACATACATAATATCGTTCGACATTTCGCTTAAAATAGTATCTCCGATAGTAGCAACAGATATCACCATTCCCTTACGGGCTTTAATTTCCTGAACATTACTCACAATCTTATCGTAATAAGAATCTTTAGTTGCTACAAACAATACAGGTAGTGTGTCTTCTACTAAAGCAATCGGACCATGTTTCATTTCTGCTGCAGGATAACCTTCAGCATGTATATAGGAGATCTCTTTTAGTTTCAATGCACCTTCCAGAGCAATCGGGAAATTGTATCCTCTTCCTAAGAATAAGAAATCGGAAGCTTCTTTATACTTTGTAGCTATGTTCTGAATAGCAGTAGTGTCTTTTAATATTTCATTTATCTTATCAGGAACAGAATGCAGTTCCTGCATCAGATGAATATATCTTTCAGCTGTAATGGACCCTTTAGCATAACCTAATTTTAATGCCATCATTGCCAGTACAGCCAGTTGACCAGTAAATGCTTTAGTACTTGCAACTCCTATCTCAGGACCGGAGTGAGTATATGCTCCTGCATGGCTGATACGGGCAATACTGCTACCAACAGCATTTACTACACCAAAGATAAATGCACCTTTCTCCTTAGCACTTTCCAGGGCAACAATGGTATCAGCTGTTTCACCACTTTGAGAAATAGCTATGATTACATCTCCTTTATTTACAACGGGATTTCTATATCTGAATTCGCTTGCATATTCCACTTCCACAGGTATCCTGCAAAGTTCTTCAATCATATATTCTGCTACCAGACCTGCATGCCAGCTTGTACCGCAGGCCACAATCACTATACGGGGTGCATTCACCAGCATCTCAAGATGATTATCAATGCCACTCATGATGATTTGTCCCACATCGGGCAATAATCTACCTCTTAAACAATCATGCACTGTTTCTGCCTGTTCGTGAATCTCTTTCAACATGAAATGTTCATAGCCGCCTTTTTCAATAGCCGCCAGTTCCATATCCAGTTTCTGAATATATGGAGTCTGTATTTCATTGCCCAGGTTCTTAAGAATAAGTTCATTACGACGAACAATGGCAATCTCATAATCATTTACATATACAACTTCTTTGGTATATTCTATTATAGGAGAGGCGTCGCTTGCAAGGAAGTGTTCACCTTTTCCAATTCCTATTACCAATGGACTACCTTTTCTGGCAGCAATAATGGCATCTGGTTCGTCTTTTGAAATCAATAATATACAATAAGCACCTACAATTCTCTTCAATGCAATTCTTAATGCTTCTTCTACAGTGCAGCTATTATTGATCTGAATATCTTCTATAAAATTCAATAAAACTTCTGTATCAGTATCGCTATGAAATGTATATCCCTTCTTAACCAGATCCTGTTTTAACTGAGCATAGTTTTCAATAATTCCATTATGAATCATGGCAAGGTTTCCGCTATTGGATAAATGCGGATGGGAATTTCTATCACTGGGTTCTCCGTGTGTAGCCCATCTTGTATGTCCGATTCCAATATTGGCCTGAAGATCCTTTCCTACTACAAATTCTTCCAGATCAGCTACTTTCCCCTTTTTCTTATATACTTTTAACCCATGATTTCTTAATGCAACACCGGCACTGTCGTAACCACGATATTCAAGACGTTTCAAGCCTTTAAGTATTATAGGATATGCTTCTCTATCACCAATGTATCCAACTATTCCACACATATAATATTCGTTTAATTTGTAGTAATTTCTGCAAATAACAGTAAATAATCTTTTTGAAAGACAAAATATCTATACTTTCGCTGCATGAACACAATAAAAACATATCATCATCATCACTTACTGACAAGGTAAGCAGGGGTGTAGTATATGTTATATATATAATTCCAAGTAGGCTTACCTGTATTCAGGTAAGCCTTTTTTATTAGTTAAAAATTTATAAAAAGTAAGCAAAATGACAGGCAACAACGAAAATACAACTACTAATGGTGAAAATAAACTAAGAATTGCTATTCAGAAAAGCGGTAGACTCTCCGAAGATTCCATCAAACTATTGAAAGATTGTGGTATTGAATTAAGGAATGTAAAAGACAGACTCAGAACAGAATCCGATAACTTTCCTTTAGAGGTTTTCTTTCTTCGTGATGATGATATTCCGCAATATGTAGAAGATGGCGTAGCGGATATAGGTTTTGTAGGAGAAAATGTATTATACGAAAAGAACAGAAAAGTAGATGTGGTAGAAAAACTAGGTTTTGGTAAATGCAGATTAAGTATTGGCATTCCAAAATCGGATGAATATACCGATGTCAGTTATCTACAGGGGAAAAGAATAGCCACTTCCTATCCCGTATTGGTTCAGCAATTTCTGGATGACAATAATATTCAATCGGAAATACATGAGATCAGTGGCAGTGTGGAAATAGCTCCGGGTATTGGATTAGCTGATGCCATTGTAGACCTGGTTAGTAGTGGCTCTACCTTATTTATGAATGGACTGAAGGAAGTTGGTTCTATTTTGCAATCGCAGGCTGTATTGATTAAACATCAGCAACTGAATCCTGCACAGGAAATATTATTGAATAAGATTCTCTTCCGCATTCAATCGGTGAAGAAGGCTAAGAACAATAAATATATCCTGCTGAATGCTCCTAATGATAATCTACCTGAAATAGTAGCTTTATTGCCCGGTATGAAAAGTCCTACCATTGTTCCGCTGGCTACCGAAGGATGGAGCAGTGTTCACAGTGTATTGAATGAAAATGAATTCTGGGACATCATAGAACAACTGAAGAATGCAGGGGCACAGGGCATTCTGGTGATTCCTATCGAGAAAATGATTATCTAAATATATTTCAAAAGCTATAGCATGAATATAGAAATTAATCCACCAAGGTTTGCCTGGAAAGAACTGCTTCAGCGGCCTGTTTCTGATACTGTTTCATTACAAAAAACAGTGAAGGAAGTATTGATGGATGTAAAAGAAAATGGTGACGAAGCCATTGTTCGCTTAACAGAACAGTTTGATAAAGTATTGCTGAAGGATTTTCAATATGATGAGATTGACCTGATAAATGCGGAAGCTGAAATCCCTTATGCATTGAAACAGGCTATCATTCATGCTGCTGAAAGCATTGAACGTTTTCATGAAATACAGATTGCTCAACCACAGATAGTAGAAACCATTCCGGGCGTTAAATGCTGGAGAAAGAATGTAGGTATAGAGAAGGTTGGTTTATATATTCCTGGAGGCACTGCGCCTTTATTTTCTACAGTATTGATGTTGGGTATACCTGCCCGTCTGGCAGGATGCAAACAGATTGTACTTTGTTCTCCGCCAAACGTTGAAGGGAAACTGCATCCTGCTATCATCTTTGCTGCAAAGCTGGTAGGGGTTACCCATATTTATAAAATAGGCGGTGTGCAGGCTATTGCAGCCATGGCTTATGGTACAAGGATTGTACCTAAGGTGTATAAGATATTCGGACCGGGTAATCAGTATGTAACCTGCGCCAAACAAATGATACAGGACGATGGCATAGCTATAGATATGCCGGCAGGTCCGAGTGAAGTATGTGTGCTGGCCGATGAAACTGCTGATGTATCCTTTGTGGCGGCTGATTTATTGAGTCAGGCGGAACATGGAATTGATAGTCAGGTTTTGCTGGTAGCTACGAATGAGGAAATAGTGAATAAGGTAAATATAGAACTGGAAAAGCAACTGGCATTATTAAGCAGAAAGGATATAGCTGCTAAGGCTTTGGCTAATAGTAAAGCCATTGTAATGGAAGATATGCATGATGCCATTCAACTGATCAATGAATATGCTCCCGAGCATCTGATAATATCCTGCAAAGACCCTATGGCATTAGGCGATAAAATCATCAATGCAGGGTCAGTATTCCTGGGTAATTATTCTCCCGAAAGTGTGGGCGATTATGCGAGTGGTACAAATCATACCCTGCCTACCAATGGTTATGCAAGGGCATACAGTGGTGTGAGTGTAGATAGTTTTGTAAAGAAAATTACTTTTCAAAGATTATCAAGACAAGGGCTTATGAATATAGCTTCAACCGTTGAGTTGATGGCAGAAGCAGAGGGCCTAGATGCCCATAAGAATGCCGTTACTATCAGAATAAAGGAGATAGGAGTCAGGAGATAGGAGTCAGGAGAAATACAGAATACAGGAGATGGGAGTTTGGATAATAGCAAAGAAAATATAGAATATGGAAAAGTCGAAATCATTTGAAGAGTTACTGGTCTGGCAGAAAGCTCATGAATTTGTTTTAAGTATATATAAAACAACAGAAAACTTTCCTAAATCTGAGATATATGGTCTTACCTCTCAATTTCGTAGGGCTGCTGTTTCTATTGCAGCTAATATAGCAGAAGGTTATAAGAAAAAGGATTATAGAAATAAAATAAATTTTCTGAATATTGCTCATAGTTCCCTGGAAGAATGCAGGTATTATTTAATCCTGTCTAAAGATTTAAATTATAATTACAATGAAATAAATATTCCATTAATAAATGAAATATCAAAATTATTAACAGCTTATTCAAAAGCAATACAACAAAACAATGAAAATTAATATAAGCATTTATAAACAGCAATTTGTATTCTGTATTTCTCCTGACTCCTATCTCCTAACTCCTATCTCCTGGCACTATGTTTAATTTACAAGATTTAATCAGAAATAATATTAAAAGCCTGAAGCCTTATTCTTCTGCACGTGATGAATTTAAAGGGGAAGCTTCTGTGTTTTTAGATGCCAATGAGAATAGTCTGGGTTCGCCTTTGATGAAATGGTATAACCGTTATCCGGATCCTTATCAGTGGAAGCTGAAGGAGGCTATCCGTAATGTAAAAGGGATTGAGCCCGAACATATATTTCTGGGGAATGGTAGTGATGAATGTATTGATCTGCTGTACCGTTGTTTCTGCAATCCCGGCAAGGATAATATTATTATTTGTCCACCTACTTATGGTATGTATGAAGTAAGTGCCAACATCAATGATATTGAAATCAGGAAGGCGCCTTTGCTGGACGATTTTCAACTGGATCTGATTCATCTGGAGAATCTGATAGATGCAAAAACCAAGATCATCTGGGTTTGTTCTCCCAACAATCCTACCGGTAATTCCATTCATCATCACGACATAGAAATGATGCTGAACAATTTTAATGGACTGGTGGTGGTAGATGAGGCATATATCAACTTTGCCCGTCAGAATTCCTTTGTGGCATTGTTGACCGATTATCCCAACCTGGTGGTATTGCAGACCTTCAGCAAGGCATGGGGACTGGCAGCTTTGCGACTGGGTATGGCATTTGCTTCTGCCGATATCATTAAGGTAATGAACAATGTAAAGCCCCCTTACAATATCAATCAGGCTACGCAGGATATGGCTATGAAGGCCCTGGAAGAAGTAGGACAGGTGAACGATATGATTAAAGAGATTGTGGCCATGCGCGATGCCCTGGCAGAAGTGTTTACTGAGTTTCATTTTGTAGAAAAGGTATTTCCTTCCGATGCCAATTTTCTGTTGGTGAAAATAAAGGATGCCCGTAAGGTGTACGAATATTTATTAACCAAAGGAATAGTAGTTCGTGACCGCAGCAATGTTACCCTCTGCGAAGATTGTTTGCGTATAACCATTGGCACTGAAAAAGAAAATACTTTGTTGGTAGATGCCTTGCTGGGAATGGAGGAAATCGTTTAAGGTTTAAGTCGTTTAATACGTTTAAATCGTTAATACAGATAAGGAGGGTATTTTATTTTTCAGATTGGAGGTTTTGGGTGCTGATATTCTTTTTATATAGTTGCAAAGTTTTATCTAGTGAATTACTAATTCAAGTCTTCTATTCAAACCTTGTTCAATCAGTTTGTATAAAGTGGATAATTGAATATCGGCTTTGCCATTTTCAATTCTTGATATATAGCTTTTCTTGGTGCCTGTTTTCTCGGCCATTTCAGCTTGTGTCAGATTTGCTTTCATTCTTTCTTCTTTCAGTAATTCACCTAAAATAAAAGACTGGGCTTTCATATCAAATTCAGTGCGTGTTGCACTACCTTGAAGTCCATATTTTTCATCAAGATGCTTGTCCCAGGAAACAACTTTGTTATCCGATATTTTTTCTATTCCCTTTTTCATTTTTTGCCATGGTCATTTTAGAAAGGCCATACCTTTCTGCAAGGTCTATACACATATTTAGATTCTGACGTGTTAGTTCCTTGCTTACAATATCTACGAAATCAGTAAAGCTTAGTTTGTCATTCTTAATGCCAAATTTATTAAATTCGATGTCCGATATAGATATATTTAATGTTCTCATATTAAATTTATTTTGTCAAACTTACTGAAAAATATTTTCTGATAATAATTTCTGTTTAAAGCCGGACTCTTCGTTTGCATTGCACCCAATGGTTAGCAGCTTCATGTTGGCGGCACGTAAATGACCCCATGAATTGAAATCTGTTTCCGCCTTGCCATTCAAACTTCTTATTGTGTATAGTGCTTTTAGTTAGTTCCCTCTACAAGCATTCCAAATATCAGTACATTGCATTTCGGGAGGTATCCATCCATATTTAAATTCTTTTGTCCTTAGTTTAATTACAGTTTTAAACCAAGGTTTATTATCTACATATTTTATTTTAAGAATCTTTGAAGGATTAAATAAATAACTCTCATCAATAAATATTTTCTTTGAATTTCTATTGAAACTTGTAAACAAAAAAGGTTTATTAACTCTACTATTATATACATAAATACCGATAGAATTATAATTTATCCATCCAATAATAATTGAGCTATCATTTTGACCTGCATCAATGGTATATTTACTTAAAACCTTAATTCTGTTATTTGATATATTTAAAATTTGAAATAAATAATATTTATCTATTTTTTCATCATTACTAATTGTTGACAATATATTGTTACCAATACTGTCTGAATATATGGTTACTTTTTTATTATTATTTATTAAGAAAGCATCTTCTGAAAAAGCTTTTTCAGTTTGTGGGTAACCACTAATCGATATCAGACTTAGAAATAATATATTTAGATAAAGTAATTTTTTCAACATTGTTTTTATGAATTTGAGTATGATAGCCTGCATAGCCTACATTTTAATGCTTTACTTTACCCGCCTTTTTTATTGCTATCCTGTTAATACATTTTACTGTTTCCTGCTTCGCCATCTTTATCGTATTTAATCCTTCTCAAAAATAACAGATTAATTATTATTGAAACAAATAAATATATCATGTAAACATAAAGGGTAAAAATTCAATAAAATAATTTCCACGGACAGGGTTTTTATTTAGGCAGTTACACTGGCTAATTGCCACACTCGCTAATTATTTCATCAGCCACCCTGGCTAATTGCCATAGCTGCTAATTTATTGGACAGCCACTCTGGCTATTTGCCATAGCTGCTAATTTATTGGGCAGCCACTCTGGCTATTTGCCATAGCTGCTAATTTATTGGTCAGCCACTCTGGCTATTTGCCATAGCTGCTAATTTATTTCATCAGCCACCCTGGCTAATTGCCATAGCTGCTAATTTATTGGACAGCCACTCTGGCTAATTGCCATAGCTGCTAATTTATTGGGCAGCCACTCTGGCTATTTGCCATAGCTGCTAATTTATTGGTCAGCCACTCTGGCTATTTGCCATAGCTGCTAATTTATTGGGCAGCCACTCTGGCTATTTGCCATAGCTGCTAATTTATTGGGCAGCCACTCTGGCTAATTGCCATAGCCACTAATTTATTGGACAGCCACTCTGGCTAATTGCCATAGCTGCTAATTTATTGGGCAGCTACTCTGGCTAATTGCCATAGCTGCTAATTTACTGGTCAGCCACTCTGGCTAATTGCCATAGCCACTAATTTATTGGACAGCCACACTGGCTAATTGCCCGTGATGCTGCATCGGATGAAGCATTTGGTATATTTGGTAGTTTTATCAGAAAGTTCAATACCAATCCAAAACATATGGATGCATATTTTCCGGTGAATCTACTTAAAACTGTTAGCCAATCCAGCTTTACGGCTAACCTGGCTGGGAAGAAAACAAAAAAAATGTTTCATCGCAAACTGGATATTACTAAACAAACCCTGAAATATATGAGTGTAGGTACCGAAGTAGTGAATGCTTTTTTTACCAATGGACTTACCAGCACTCCTGAAGCAGGTACACCGGTATTTGCCATTCAACCCAATACCATGGGCGAATGTAATCCAACAGAAATGGGGTATACCGATGAAAAAAGACACTTACATATAGTAAATACCGGTACCGAAACTGTCAGTATAGAAATAGATATTATGGTTGTAAGCTAATAAACTAATGTGCTAATGTGCTGATTAGCTAATGTGCTAATGAATACAGAAAATACAAAGTGCCTCTTTATTAAGGAGGCACTTTGTATTATCTGTATTGTCTGTTATCTTTAATCTAAGTACTCAGATCTGTATTTGTATTCTCCTGACTCCTGTCTTCTTACTCCTTTCTCCTTACTTCACCACACTTCTTCCTATTACTATTCTTTGTACTTCGCTGGTGCCTTCGTATATCTGGGTAATCTTGGCATCGCGCATCATACGTTCTACATGGTATTCCTTTACATAACCATATCCTCCATGTATCTGCACCGCTTCGGTAGTAACCCACATAGCCGTTTCGGAAGCGTATAACTTGGCCATAGAAGCGCTTTGTGAGAAATCCCTGCCACTGTCTTTATCTACTGCAGCCTTCAGGCAGAGCAGTCTTGCAGCCTCTATACGGGTAGCCATTTCGCTCAGCTTGAACTGTATAGCCTGATGATTGAACAACGGTTGTTTAAACGACTGACGCTCCTTTGAATATTTCAAGGCACGTTCGTATGCACCTGCTGCTATACCCAATGCCTGCGATGCAATACCTATGCGACCTCCACCAAGTGTTTTCATAGCCAGTTTAAATCCTTCGCCTTCCTTGCCCAGCCTGTTTTGTTTAGGCACTTTTACATCGTTGAAATGTATAGTGCAGGTATCGCTGCCGCGGATACCCATCTTGTTTTCCTTGGGAGCCACTTCTACTCCTTCGGTATGACGGTCCACTATCAGCCAGTTCAGTCCATTGGAACCTTTTGCTGGATTGCTTTGTGCTATCACCATATAATAACTGGCGGTAGAACCATTGGTAATCCAGTTTTTGGTGCCGTTCAGCAGATAGTAATCGCCTTTGTCTTCGGCAGTGGTCTTTTGTGCAGTAGCATCGCTGCCGGCTTCGGGTTCACTCAGCAGGAAAGCTCCTATACAAAGTTTGCCATCTTTTTTACCATGTGCCAGTGGCATCAGAAACTGTTGTTTTTGTTCTTCAGTACCATATATCTCCAGTCCGGAAGTAACCAGACTGTTGTTTACACTCATTATCACCGCCACACTTGCATCTACTTTACTGATTTCTTCCATGGCCAGCACATAACTTACGGTATCTATTCCCGATCCGCCATATTCAGGTTTAATCATCATACCCAGGAATCCAAGGTCGGCCAGCAGGGAAATCTGTT
>Ga0316217_10004294_pt1 | contig 15543 bp, 11 predicted proteins | sample 1anoAmetaG_FD_203633 | JGI IMG/M metagenome (GOLD analysis project Ga0316217, IMG submission 203633) | Freshwater microbial communities from Trout Bog Lake, Wisconsin, USA - 1anoA | ecosystem: Environmental > Aquatic > Freshwater > Lake > Hypolimnion/Profundal zone | place: USA: Wisconsin... | reverse complement strand
GGTCTGCTGTCTGATCCATGCGTCCATCATGACCGATTCGCAATCCTGGCGCAAGTTAAGATTGTGTTAAAATTTGCTTATAATATCATACCAGCAATTGTTGTGCCGAACAGGATTGGGTGCGTCCCCGTTTCGCTCCCTGGAATCGCAGAGGTATATGAGCAATTTGAAACAGAGATCTTTCCGGCAGTGTCTTGCGGCCGCACAACGGGGCCTAACGCCGAACCAAGTGCGTGTTGGATATTGCTATGCAACAGGCGAGGGTGTGCGGCACAACGAGCGGGCAGCCTACCGTTGGTTTCGCGTGGCGGCATACAAAGGACATCCCGTAGCACAGTACGAATTGGGCCGGTATTTCTCGCATGGATGGGGTGTAACGAAAGATTGTCATGCGGCGTTCACATGGATGCTTCAGGCGGCGCGGCAGCATTACGCACCGGCGGAATATTATATAGGTGGTGCGTATGAATTTGGCGATTACGGACGCAAGAAGAACATAAGAATCGCGTGTGCTTGGTACCTCAAATCAGCGCGGCAAGGATATCCGAATGCCCAATATAATCTCGGGTGCTTTTATGGTCGGCGTGCCCAAGGGAAGGCTGATGCACAGAGGGCGTCGATGTGGTTTTTGCGGGCGGCGGTGCAGGGTAACTTGGATGCACAATATGAAATTGGTCTGCGCTACTGGGACGGAATTGGTGTACCAAGAAACCAGACTAGAGCCGCGTATTGGTACGATAAGGCTGCCAAAAAGGGCGAACGCAACTCGCAGTATATGCTTGGATACTGTTACGCTAACGGAAAGGGTGGGAAGAGACGAGATTCCAGGCTCGCAAAGCTTTGGTTATTACGAGCGGCAAAACAGGGCGACATGATGGCTGTCAAGTATTTGAAACATCGTTACCATGAACCCGTTTAAGGGGGGAGCGAAACGGGGACGCATCCAATCCTGTTCGGCACGGGCATTGTAGTGGACTCGCGTGCGGGTGTGGAGGCGCAAAATAAGTTTCACGTGAGCCCTCCTCCCGTATTGTTTCCCCACACTGCGCTGTGGTAAGGCCGTGTAGTGCGCAGCAACAAGCCCCACGATTATTCATCGTGCAGTGTCCCTGAATCCCGCTTAATTTATTTTTTCAGCCGCCCTCCGTTGCTGCATCCGCGCACGTTCGATGGCCCGTTGCACCTCGGCCAACGTTGCCGCTACGGCAACGGCTATAGCGTCACCGCCCCCACGGAGCACCGGACACATTGACCCGACCACGCGCCGCGGGCCCCTGACCAACCGGTCAATATCGATGATTCCCCCACAATAACGCATGGATTCGCCTGGTAAACATCGTGGCCCAGTTCGCAGTCCAATGCGCCATAAGCCGCATCTTCTGTTTCGTCATTGCCTCATTGGTTCTTGGGATTTTATTCGTCATTAGTCATTCGTCATTCGTCATTGCCCCCCCTCAACCCCTTCTCATGGTGGTCAATCGCGTTCCGCGGCCGTGGCCGGCCGCCGGCGCTGTTACTTGAGCGCGTCGCTGAACCAGACGGATTCGGGTTTGGGGTAGTCGATGATGTGGGCGGGGCTGATCTCGTGGCCCATCATGCGCTGGCCCGCCAGCATGTGCTGGATCATCGATTCGGGGCGGTCTTCCAGGGCCCGCAGCACCGTGCACAAATGGTTGGCCAGGCCGCGGGACGGGATCGGGCCGGTATCGCAGGCATCGGCCAGGGCGTTGTGGGCGGCCTGCCAGCGGCCCTGGGCGGCGGCGATCAGGGCCAGCCAGAGCGTCGCGTCGCCGCCATCGCTGTCGCGTTTTTGCAGTTGCGTGAAGATCCTGTGGGCGTTTTCCAGCTTGCCGTCGGCGATGGCGGCAATGCCGCTGTCGTAGAGCGTCTGGTCGTCGAGCGTGCCCTTATAAACCTGGTTGCCGAAGGCGCCAGCCACTTCGTGGGCGCACTGGGTGAGAATATCCGCCGCCTGCTGGGTGGGGCTGTTGCCGGCCTGGATGACCAGGGAATTGGAAGAAAACACGACCGGACCGGCGGCCTGGATGTTCTGGCCGTCGCGGGCAAGGATCAGCAGCGACCAGAGTTGGGCGCTCGCCTTCATGCCCGGGGATTTGGCCAACTCGTCCAGGGTGGCCAGGGCGGCCGGGTGATCACCCTGGATAACCTGGGCCAGGGCCAGCCACTGGCGGGCGGCCGGAAGCAGGGGGCTGCCGGGGCGGGCGGTGGCCAGGACATGCTGGAAACTCCCGATGGCTTCGGCCGGGCAATGGCGCACGGTCGCGGCGATGCCCGTGGCCACGGCTTCCCAGCCGGCCGGCTCGCCGGCCGGGCGGTGGACTTTCTGGGCCTCGACGATGGCCTGGTCGCCCTGGAGATCCAGGGCGAAGGCCAGCGCCAGCAGGGCGATGGGCTCGGGGCCATCAGGTTCGGCGGCGATGGTCTGGCTCAGGAAGGGGATGGCCGATTTGGGGCTGCCGGCGGCCAGGAGCTGGGCGCCACGATTAAATGTGAGCTCCAGTGACGCCGGCACCGTTTTGGGTTGTTGCTGGCAGCCGCACAGGGCGCCCAGCAGAACAATGAGCAGCAGGTTCTTCAATTGCATCTCCTTTGCACATTGCCGGGGTTGGCAATGGCATCAAGCGGCGAAACATAGCGCTGCATGAGACGCGGGGTAAGGCTTTCCTTCGGGCTGGCGCGGTCATCGGCCAGGTGGGCGGTGATCAGGATGACCACTTCCTGCTGGGTGCGCTGGTTGTTGACGCTGCGGAACGGTGCCCCGGCGATGGGGATATCGCCCAGGATGGGGACTTTGTCCACTTCGCCGATGTGCTGGTCCATTAGCAGGCCGCCGATCAGGACGGTCTGGCCATCCTTGATGTTTACGACGGTTTTGGCATGGCGGCGGGTGACCACGGGCATGGGGGCGGCGCCGGCAGCCTGTTGGGAACTGGCGGCACCCCCGGTGGTGTCCGTGGCGATGTCGGCCACTTCGGGTTCCAGGCTCAGGGTGATCTGACCGTTTTCGCCAATATACGGCAGAACTTTCAGGGTCACGCCGGCCTTGATGGATTGCAGCGTGTAGTAGGGATTGGAGGCCTGGCCGCTCAGGAGGGTGAAGTATTTTTCCTGGCCCACGAAGATCTCGGCCTCGTTGTTGTTGGTCACCATGATGCGGGGATTGGCCAGCACCTGGCCCTTGCTGCTGGCGACGATCGCGCGGAGGGTCACATCGACAAACACGCCCAGGTCCGAGTGCGGGCCGTAGCTGAACGTGTTCACGAGGCTGTCCGAGCTGGCCGAGACATGGGGGGTGTTGAATTTCCAATCCATGGCCAGTTGCTTGGACCCGGCTTCGGTGAGTTCAAAGACGACCGCCTCGATGGCGACCTGGCGGTTGGGCAGGTCGATCTGTTTGATGGCATCAAGGATCCGCTGGCGGAGCGGCTCGGGGGCGGTGACGACCAGCGTGCCGCCGACCTTGTCGAAGGTGACGAACGGGATCATGGAGGAGTGCAGCAGGCCGCGGACCTGATCGGGCTGGATGAACGAGAGCTTGACGCGTGCCGGCTCGGCCAGGCGTTGGAACAGGGGGCTGCCGGCCTCGGCCTTGCCCACCACGTAGTAGTCCTTGATCTTGGTATAGCTGTAGCCGCCGGAGGCGCAGGCGCGTTCCAGGCAATCCTCCAGCGGCATGTCTTTAACGGACATGGAGACCATGCCGCCGATCGTCTGGTCGCAGACGATGACGGTGTCGGTCTGGGAGGAGATGTCCTGAATGACCTGGCGCATTTCGGTATCGACCCAGATATTGGTGACGCGTTTGGTGGCCGGTTTAGTGGCGCTGGGCAAGGCAGAGGGGGTGGAGGGGGTGGAGGGGGTGGAGGGGATGACCGAGGCGCTGGAGATGACCGGGGCAAGCAGGACGGCGCGGGCGGTTGGCATGGTGGTGGGAGCCGCGGGGGTGGCCGGGGCGGGCAGGATAGCGGAGGGGATAGCGGAGGTGGTGGAGATGATCGGGGCGCGTACGACGACGCGGGCGGCCGGCGCCGTGGCGGCGGTGGGGACCGTCGGCGGATCCGCGTAAAGGGTGCCGGCCAGCGTCAAGAGGCGCACACTGGCCAGCAGGGCCAGAGCTTTTCGCAGGTCGCGAACAGGGTTCTTGGAGGAGTTCATGGCTTAGTTTCTCCCACCCCTGACTTGGATTTCGAGGGGGATTTCGGTACGGCGAACCTCGGAACCTTCGGGCCAGGATTCAACAGTTAACGTTGCGGGGTACGTATCGGTTTTGGCATCGGAGGGCACGGTTATCTTAATCTCAATGGACTTGTGCGCCGAGGGGGCCAGGCTCAAATCGGTGGCGCCCAGGGAAATCCAGTTTTCAATATCGGTGTTGCCGGTCGACGCCACCGAGAGCATGCAGCGAACGGGCACGTCAGAGCAACTCTTCAGGCTCAGGCCGAGGCTGCGGGCGGCACCGGCGGAGATGGCTGGCATGAATTTGAGCGGGCTGATGACCACGCCCACTGCCGTTGTGCCCTGGCTATCCTTGAGCCGGGCCAGGAGGGCGGATTGGTCGGGCGTCAGTTCCAGGGCCAGGGTCTGGTAGGCCTTGGTCCAGGTGGACTCGTAGTCCAGATCGACTTTTACCGTGTAGGCTCCGGGGGGCAGGGCCTTGGTCAGGGGCGCGGTGAAGGTGCGGCTGTCGCCCCCGAAGACGCAGGGGCGGGTGCTGGTGAGGACGGCCGTCATGACCACGCGGCCATTGGCCCCGAGGATGCGCATCTTGCCGGTGGCGGTAAAACGTGCGGCGCCCGTGTTGTGGAGCACCACGACGACTTTGGCCGGTTCCAGTTCCGGCGGCTTGGCCCCGGCCGGTTGGGTGGCCGGAGGGGCGGGCCATTGGACGGCCATGGAGGTGATTTTGGCCTGTTTGGGGAAGCTTTGCCCCAGGACCGTGACAAAGACGCCGGAGGCGATTTCGTATTGAATCTGGACGCCCTTATTCGTACGGGCACGGCTGACCAGTGAAACGATGACGGCGCTATAGTATTCGCCGGGCGGGGTCTGGATCGGGGGGGTGACGGTCAGTTCGAGGGCCACCGCCTTGCCGGGCTCCAGGGTGACTTGTTTGTCGGGCAGGGTGATCCATTTACTGGCGGAGTTTTTCTGGGTGCCGGGGTTTTGGAACTCCAGGCCGCCGCTGGTATGCACCGCGAAGTCCACGATCGAAAGGTTGGCTGATACGGACACGTCGGCGGCATCATGGACGCGGTTGAGGATGTTGATGACCACCTTGCCCGGTTCGCCGGGGCGCAGGCTGATTTCCTGTTTGAGCGGGGAGACCGCCAGGCCCGCGTGTACGGGTTGGGCCGGCATCAGCAGCAGGAGGCTGGCGGCCAGGAACAGGGGCGAAAGGAAATAGCAGCGGCAATTCTTCATGACAGTGATCTCACCAGGTAACGGTTAAAGCAAAGGACGTCGTGTAATCCCCGACCGGCAAGGCCCGTCCGGCGGGGGATTCGCCCCGTACGGCCAGATGGATCTCGTCGGTGGTGGGCCCGTTGGTTTTAATGTGGTAGAGGCGGGCGCGGAAATCATCGGAGCTGACCCAGTCGGCATCGGGGGTGAGGATGGCCGCGCCGGTAACCATATAGGAGGTGGCGATCGTGGCGCCCCCCGGGCCGGTGAGGACTTCGCCGCCGGTGCGCAGGACGTGGATGGTTACATCGCAGGGGGTGTCGTGCTGGAGGGCGATATCCAGGCTGCCGGAGATGGTTTGGGCGGTCTGGTTGATGTGGGGCAGCGTGAGGCTGTAGGTGGGTCCCATCCAGGCGGTGGCGCCGTAGCCGATAACCACATGGGCCGATAATGGTGCGATGAGCGCAAAAAAAAGTATGAATTTTCGGACCATGTTCAGCCTCCGTGCAGATACCTGGGGCGCCGCTTGCCCTGGACGATAAGCCCCTCCCGCCCGGATCTGGGCGGGAGGGGTTTATGCACTTTTACGACCAAGTGGCGGTGATTTTGATCGTGGTGGAGTACGTCGCCGCCTTGGGCAGCGTGATGCCCGCGGGAATCGACGCCTGGACCTTCAAATTAATGTCGCTTAAACCGGAAACATCATGGGTGAGGGTAAAGGTGCTGCCGCCATCAAAAGCGCCGCCGGCGCCGACGGTTTCCGCTGGCAGGTAACCGGCCACGCTGGCGGTGATGGTGCCCGCCGAACCGGCGACGATCTTATAACTGGTTTGCAGCGTGGTGTTGGTGCCGCCTTCGGTGAGGATGCCGCTGGTGGCATTGGAGGGGGCAATGGTAAAGACCGGATCGGTGTTCGTATGAACGACTAGGTTCTTGGTGGTGGTAATCACATCGCCGGGCTTGCCGATGTGCGAGGCGCTGGTGCCGGTGCCGCCGGCCCAGTCGGCATCCTTATCGATGGTGAGCGCGCTGTCGCTGGCCTTGTAGCCGCTGGCCCATTCAAAATAGGATTCGACGCTGGCGGTGATGCTGATGTCGGCGCTGTCGGTGGCGGTACTGGCGCGGCCGAACGTCGGCAACAGCAGTCCGGCCGCCAGGGTGGCGAGGCAGAGAGATTTCTTGAACATGACGATCTCCTGATAGAGCGGGCTCCGCCCGTGTTTACTGGTCCGACTCTCGGAGCCGGATCTTGAATCAATCGCCCCCACTCAGGGGCGGCCGGTTGCGAATCCTGCAACGCACAGGATAAGTAACCAGACGAGGCGACGGACGCTGGTATTCCGTCGCCGGGAACATCCTTTGTCCACGTTAGGGCATCGTCATTTTGGTAAGGAAAAATAAAGCAATCTTCTTTGTAACTCGCGAATAGACGGGGTCTTACGCATCCCCTGATGAGGGGAGGGGCAGATCCTGTCTGATAATTGGAACACCGCTGGTATCAAAAACCGGCCGGCATAGCGCTTATTCGGCCGAGCGGGCGGCGTGCGGCCCGGGACCGGTGCGGCGCCACCCTGAAAAGGGTATCGTCACGGTAACGCCCAATTGTGTTGTGGCGGGCTGAGTGATGGGGTTCGGATCGTTAAATGTTTACGTATCGACGGATTTAGCGGCCGGCGGCGTCACCTGGGCAAAGAGTTCCCCGAGGGCGGATTCGTAGTGTTTCCACCGCGCCACCGATTTGCTATAGATCGGCTGGCGTACCTGCAGCACGCTGGCGGTGCGCACCGGCCGGCGGCTGCGATAATACTCCAGGCACCCTGGTTCCCAGTCCAGGCCGCACCAGGCCACCAGGCGGCGGGCCGTGCCTTCCAGATCCGCCACCGTCTGCTCGTAGTCGATTTCCAGCAGGGGCACGGGCAGGACCTGCCGCCAGTGTTCCATGATCCGCTGGTACTGGGCAAAGCGCGTGGCGATGTCCCCGGGCTCGTTGGCCCAGCGGATATCCTGGAAATGGGTCATCCAGCAGGAGACGGCCACATCGCGCAAATCGCGGCGGCAATGGATGAACCTGGCCCGCGGAAACAGGCTGCCCAGCAGTCCCAGGTAAATGTAGTTTTCCGGCATCTTGTCCACGATGCGCCGCGCGGTGGGATGCAGGGCACGCAGTTGTTCCAGGTGCCGGTTCGCCAGGCGCTGGGCCGTCGGGCGGTCCAACTGGCGCAGGCCCCCGCAGGGGTCGGCGGCGGTTCCGCCGAGTGCGGCCATGGTACTCTTCCCCAGTTTCAGCTCGCCGGCGCCGCAAACCTGGGAATGGCTGGCCAGGATCTGCTCGAGCAGGGTGGTCCCGGAGCGGGGCAGCCCGACGATAAACACCGGCAGTTGACTCTCGAGCCCGTAGCCGCGGACGTGCGCGAAGAACTCGGCCGTGCAGGCGTGGCGCATGTGGGTGACCAGCAATTCGTAAGCCCGGGGATCATACGTCTGGCCCTGCCGGTGCCGCTCGGCCCGGCGCAGCGCGTTGCCCTGTGCCATATGTTCGGCGGCCGGCGCGTATTGGCCGCGGGCGTCGAGCGCCTGGGCCAGGCCGAAGTGCAGCAGTAACTGTTCTGCGTCCGGCAATACCCTCTCGTCGAGCAACTGTCGTAGCGCCGCCAGATCTTCCGCGGGAAGGTTGCGGCCCAGAAGCTCCGTCAATTTGTAATACGCCAGGGCGAGCCGGGGCTGGTGCCGCAACGCTGCGCGAAAGGCGTCTTCCGCCCCCTGGTGATCGCCCATTTCCATCAAAATGTCGCCCAGGGTTCCGTGGGCGTTGGGATATTCCGGCTGGAGTTGGAGCGCCTGGCGGGAGCACGCCAAGGCTTCCTGCAAACGCCCTTGGCTCTTGAAGATCAGGCTCATGTTGTAGCAGGCCTCGATGAAGTCCGGTTCGAGTTCCCGTGCCCGACGGTAGGCGGCCAACGCGTCGTCCAACTTTCCCTGGGCGCTCAAGGCGTTGCCCACGTTATTGTGGGCCGCGGCGAAGTCCGGCTGGATCTCCAGGGCGCGGCGAAAGCTGGTGAGCGCTGCCTCCGGAGTGTCCTGGGCCAGGCATACCATGCCCAGGTTATTGTGGGCCTCGGCGAAGTCCGGCTGGAGCGCCACGGCGCGGCGAAAGCAAGTGCACGCCGCGTCCAGATCGGCCTGGCTCTTCCAGGCCAAGCCCAGGTTATTGTGGGCCTCCGCGAAGTCCGGCTGGAGTTCCAGGGCGCGGCGAAAGCAGGCCTGGGCGGCCGCGAAATTCTTCTGTTCCTGGAAAACCCCGCCCAGGTTATTGTGGGCCGCGGCGTAGTCCGGCTGGAGTTCAAGTGCCCGGCGGTAGCAGGCGGCCGCCGCCTCCAGATCCCCGCGTTTCTTGCAGGCCACGCCCAGGTTATTGTGCGCCTCGACAAAATTCGGCTGGAGTTCGAGTGCCCGGCGGTAGCAGACCAGGGCTTCGTCAAAATGCCCTTGTTGCAGCAGGGTGCTGCCCAGATTGTTATGGTTTGCCGCCACGTTGGGTTGCAGTTCCAGCGCCCGGCGAAAGCGGTGCGTCGCGTCGTCCAGTTTCCCCAAGGCACGCCACGCATGGCCCAGGTTGCTGTGCGCCTTGGCATAGTCCGGTTGGAGTTCGATGGCCCGCTGATAACAGGCGATGGCCTCGGCGAAACGCCCCTGGGCGTTCAAGGCTCGGCCGAGATTGTTGTGTGCGACGGCGTAGTCCGGTTGCAGTTGCAGCGCCCGCTGGAGTGCCGCCACGGCCGGGGCCAGGTGGCCTTGTTCGCGTAACGCATTGCCCAGGTTCGACTGGGCCTCGGCCCAGTCGGGGTTGGCCGTGAGGGCACGCCGGAGGTATTCCACGGCCCGTGGCAAATCGCCCGCTTGGGCACGGAGTACCCCCAACACATGCCAGGTTTCCGGGTTATCGGGTGCACGGGCAAGAATCTGTTGACAGATCTGCTCGGCGGCCTGCGGGCGGCCGTTTTGCTGATGCTGGATCGCCAGGGCCAAAGCGTCGGGAATAGTTGCCATGCCGCACATTATGGCCGCAAGACCGGCCCGCCGCCAAATCGTTCCCGCCCCCGGGCCGGTTACGGGGGTGGCCTATACATTGGCGCCCCGCGGGAATATTGCTAGTGTGACGGCATCCGGCGCGGCAAGAAACCGTAACTTGAGCTATTGGGCGAGGTTGTCATGCGAATCCTCCTGGTGGAAGATGATCCCCAGATTGCGTCGTTTGTCGTCAAAGGGCTCGAGGCGGCGGGCCATGTGGTGGTGGATTGCGCCGAGGGGCCGGGCGGCTTGCGGCGGGCGACGACCGAGGCCTACGATGTGCTGATTGTCGATATCATGCTGCCGGGGATCGATGGCCTGACGTTGATCGAACAGGTGCGGCAGCGCGGCATCAACACCCCGGTGATTATTGTCAGCGCCAAACGGGAAGTGGATGATCGGGTGCGCGGACTGCAGAAGGGCGGGGACGATTACCTGACCAAACCGTTTGCGTTTTCCGAACTTTTGGCGCGGATCCAGGCGCTGGTGCGGCGGGCCACCGGTTCGCCTGAAACGGTGCGTTTGGCGACGGGGGACCTGCAAATGGATCTCATAACGCACCAGGTGATGCGCGCGGGACGCAAGATTGTGCTCCAGCCGCGCGAATATGCCCTGCTGGAGTACCTGCTGCGCAATGCCGGCAAGGTCGTTTCGCGGACCATGATCATGGAACATGTATGGGGTTACAACTTCGATCCGGAAACCAACGTGGTCGAGGCCCGCGTGTGCATGTTGCGCGAAAAGGTGGACAAAGATGCCGCGTATAAACTGATTCATACGATTCGGGGCGTGGGCTATGTCCTTCGGCAGGACTAGGTTCTTTAACCGGCTCTCCTTTCGCCTGAGCCTGTGGTGCGGCACGGCACTGCTGGTGTCCTCCGCGCTGAGTTTTGTGGTGTTCTACAGCATCATGGTCGCCGCCATGCGGGGGCGCACCGATACCGATCTAAGCCATGACGCGACGCGGTTGGTCGAAACATGGCACGCCGGCGGCCTGGCGGCGGTGGCGGCGGACATCGACAAACAAGCCTTGTCCCGCGGCGCCAACGACGTGTTTTACCGCGTGCTGGGCCGGGACGGCACCGCGCTGGCCGCGACCAGCCTGGCCGGTTGGACCGATGTGGGTGTGGCGCACCGCTGGCCTGTGCCCGCGGCATGGGTGGGCCCCGCCTATGAATACTGGCCGGGCCCCACGGCGCTGCGCAACGTGCGGGTGCTTACGGCGCCGCTGGATGCGGCCCACGTGGTGCAGATCGGCTACTGCCTGCGGGACGATCAACTGGTGATTGCCCAAGCGCAGCGGTCCCTGGGCATGGTGACGGTGGGGGTGGTGATCTGGACAATGGGGCTGGGCTGGCTCCTGACGCGCCGGGCCTTGCGCGGGGTCCAGACAATTGCGGCCACCGCCCGCCAGATTGCGCACGGCGCCCTGGATCTGCGGGTTAGCGTATCGGGCCGCGGCGATGAGATCGACGCGCTGGCCGGCACGTTTAACCACATGCTCGAACGGATCAAGCAGCTCGTCGACGGCATGAAGCAGACCAACGACAACATTGCCCACGAGCTGCGCAGCCCGATCACGCGGATTCGCGGGTTGGCGGAAACCACGCTGCTGGGCGCCCCCACGCCGGAGGACTACCAGGCGATGGCGGCCAATACCATTGAAGGGTGCGACCGGTTGCTGGGGATCATCAATACGATGCTGGACATTGCCGAGGGGGAAGCGGGCGTTATGCCGCTCCAGATTACCGCCCTCGACCTGGCGGCACTGGCCGGCGATGCCTGCGAAATCTACACACCGGTGGCGCGGGAACGCGGGATTACGGTCCGGTTCGGCAGCCCGGAAACGTGCCGGGTGCGGGGCGACCTGCGCCATTTGCAACGGGCGCTGGCCAACCTGGTGGACAATGCGATCAAATATGCCCCGGAGGGCGGAGCGGTGACGGTGATGGTGACGCAGGACCAGGCCGGGGTGCACGCGGCCATCACCAATACGGGGGAGAATATTGCGCCCGAAGACCTGCCGCACCTTTTTGAGCGTTTTTACCGGGGGCGCGGCGGGCGCACGCAGCCGGGCAATGGGTTGGGCTTGAGCCTGGCGCAGGCGATTATCCGGGCGCACGGTGGGAACATTGCCGTGGAGAACCATGCGCCCGGCGAAGTGCGGTTTACTGTTACGCTGCCACGGGAGGGCGAATCGAGCCGGGGGGCGGCATGAATCTCCCGCCGTGCCATGATGGAATCATCCGGCAAGCCTGTGGCAGATCTTAATGATTCCTCACGACGGCGGGCAATACGTGAGCGGTTTGGCCCCCTCGTAGACACGCGTGAAGACCTTGATGGCTTCGGGCGAGCCGACGGGCACCCAGGGGGAACCGGGGGCGGGCAGGCGGATCAGGTGGCCGTTCTGGGTGGTAAACAGAAACCAGGGGCTTAAGTCGGTGACGTGCTGGCGGATCTGGTCGAAGGCGTCCTGGCCGCGGGGGGTGTATTTTTCCAGGTAGGCCAGTTGCCGCTGGTGGTAGTTGCCGTGGAACACGAAGATGGCCCGGACGATGGCAGGCTTCTCCTCCTTGTTGAGCAGGGGGGGAATGTTGTCGGCGCCGGCGGCAAACGCGTCGGCGGGGTTAAGCGCTGTCTTACCGTCCTTTTCATCAATGAACCAGGCTTGGTGCAGGCGCAGGGCGGGGGGGCGGATCAGGTGGACCAGCAGATACAATCCGCCGATCAGGACGGCCAAGGCCGTCGGGACGATCAGCCCGAGGCTGGGTTGCCAGAGCGTATTTCGCGGGTTCGACATGCCGCCATCATGCTAAAAAAAGTGCGAAACGGCAAGGTTGCCGTACGGCAGAACGTCGCCTTGCACATCCGTAATTCCGACTAATTCCGTGGCACGGCGTTGTCCACCGGCGCCACGCGCACCGGCCCCAGCAGGCCCGAAGGCTCCACAGGCCACAGCGCGGCGTTGAAGGGTTCATAACTGCGCGACACAAAGTTGATATCGTTGAATATTCTCCATGGCACGTGGCGCAGGTCCAAATCGCGGAGGCGGTTGGCCGAGAGGTTGGTCACGGCGATTTCCAGCGTGTTATCCGTGGGCTTAAAGGCATTCGCCGGTATGCCCACGCGGTAGGGGGGCAGGAGGGCGGCGCCCAGGTCCCTGCCGTTGAGGCGCACGCGGGCACTGTGGCACACCGTGCCCAGGTCCAGCACCCAGGGACCCGGTCCGGCCGGAGCCGCGACGGTGGTCTGATAGAGTGCGGTTCCGGCGAAGCGTTGGGCTTCGGGGTCGTCAGTAGCCGTCCAGGAGCCCAGGGTGGTCAACTGGCGCGGCTTGGGTAATGCCGGTCCGCCGTCGACGAACTTCAGATCCCACGGCCCCCCGAGCGGCGTAAAGGCCCCACCGGGTTTGTAAAAACTGAAATGCTCACTCGGCGGCACACCATGGGCAAACGTGCGGAGAATGATCGACTGTTGCGGCTCCAGGTACAAATAGACTGAGAGTTTGCCATCGGGCCCCGCCTGCGTTTGTGCCAGGCCGGTCTTGCCGGTCATCGGGTCCATGATTTCCACCGCCACCGCCGGCGTGGCCAGGGGCACCCAGGCATCCAGCGGAGTGGCGGCCTGGTTGACGATGAAATAATGCCGGCCGCCTTCGTACCGCCGTCGCAGGAACACCGTATCCGGGTGGAGGGTCAAGCCCTCGGGCGCAATCCTGGCGGCGGTAAGGGCCAGGTCTACATCGCCCACAAAAACCTGTCCCTGGCCCACGGTGGCGTGCTGGAGGTTTGGTCCCGCCGAGGTCAAAACCCAGGCGGCCAGAAGTTCCTTGAACGCGGCCCGCCGCTGGTCCAACTGGTTGAGTCCTGGCACATCCACCGGGAGTTGCGTATCAAAAATAACCACGCCGCCGCGCGTCGCCAGGTTATGCAATTGCCACAGCGTTTCGAGCGGCATGAGCCTGGTCGGCGGCACGATGATGGCGCGATAGGCCGCCCCCGGCGTTTGCAACAGGCCGTTGGCCATGGCGGTCGCGGCCAACTGGCGGTCGGAAATGTAATCCAGGCCTACCCCGTGCGACCAGAGGTGTTTACCGGTCAGACCCGCCGGCTGGGTATTGAACCAGGCGGGATTGTCCATGCTGGTGCGGGCCGAGAGCACCGCCGACTGATTCCAATAATCAAAAATCGGCCAATAGACCAGCACGTCGTTGTCGGGTTGGCCGGCTTGCAGCACCGACTGGCAACGGCCGATGTACGCATTGAGCACCGGAACATCGTGCCAGATGGCGTTGCGCGGGTTCATCTCCGTGGCGGCATAAAACAGCCAGCCCGGCCAGGCGGCATCATCCGGAGAATAGCAGCAGCCGTGGTAGAAAATATGATTGATGCCGCTGACCATCAGCCCGTCAACCAGTTGCTTCATCGCGGCGAGTGTTTCGTGAAAATGCTCATCCATCCAGGTGCCCGTTTCGCTGGAGGTCAGCGGGCGACCGGCCACGTGGGCCGCCGACGAGGCAATTTTGTTCGCCATGGTGACGCCGGCCTTGTTGAACACTTCGGTCTCCGGCGTGTCGGCGATGGCATAAAAATCCAGCAGGTTGGCCGGAGCGCCATGGGCTTGCAGGCGCGTCTGAATGCCGCGCTGGCGGCACCAGGTGGTCCACTGCGTAAAGACGTCTTCGACCATGATCTCCGCGACGCTCTGGTGGTAGTCCGTCCGGACGCGGCTAACGGTATCGGCCGGGCCAATGCCGGCGAGCGCGGGCAACTGGCTTTCCAACGCGTAGCCGCGGCGCTGGGCGAAGCGTTGGAGAAAATCGGGTGCCCACTCGGCGGCGCCGCCATGGCCACCGGAGTATTCGTAGGAATCGTGGTACATGGCGCGGGGGTTGCCGGCCAGGTCCGGTGGAAACGCTGTGGCAAACGGTTGGAGGTAATGCTGCATCGCGGCGGGGTAAACCGGATTAAGCATGGGCCCCTGCCCGCCCGGCGCGGCGCGTTTGACCTTGATGCCCGGGTGGCCCAGCAGGACGATGAGTTTCCATCCCGCTGCCGGTGGGTTCCAGTGGACCTTGCCATGGGCATCGACCGTAGTGGTGGGCAGCGCAACGCTATGTCCCTGCGGGTCGCAGGCCACCACCCGCAGGATCTGCCCGGAAAATCTTTCTTTCGGGGGTACCAGGGACCAATCGCCCGGCGCTGCCGGGGCATTGGCCACGGTCAACGAGACAAACTGACCGGCATCCTCCGTTGTTACCTGCGGCCCACCAAAGCACCATCCCGTGCCGGTGGTCAGGTCCACACCCATATCCAGCGTGGCGGCCTGGGCGACGGTAAAATGGAACATCTCCAGCCACTGCGGGGATAGATAATCCAGGTAGCGGCTTTCGGCCCCCTTGGCGCCGTAAATGGGGATCACGTGGATGCCCCCCAGGCCGCCATCGTGGTAACGCTGGAGTTCGCGAGTGAGGTTCTCCTTATCCACCGCTGAGCCCATCCACCAGTTGTAGGCCCACGGCTTGGCCTGGCGGGTGAGCGGTGGCCAGGCCAGCAGCGCGTTTTCCGGCGGTACGGCGGGGTCGGCCGCGGCTTGCACCACCGCGCCGGCGATGCCCAAGAGCAGGACAATGGACCACCGCAATGCGCCACGCCAACGGCGGCAGGTGCGAATGAATTGCTGCATATATCCTCCGGTAGAATCCCAGTATCGTACCCGCCGGGCCGCGCGGCGCAAATCTTCGGTGAATGACGGATCTCTGCTGAAATCCTCCCGTGCGTTTCCATTTGCCAAACGTAGGTGGGTTGGATTACGCAAATTGTCGGTCCCGACGCGCCTAAAGGCGGGACTCCAAACATCCGTCTTTCCGGCGTCCGCTGGTCACTTGGAGGATTTCACCAGATCCGGCGGAACTCCGAACGTGCGCGCGTCCGTCGTTTGTTTGGAGTCCCGCCTTTAGGCCAAGACCGTTCAACGGAGGATCTCGATGGAATCGCGGAAGGGTCGTGTGGGCTGAGGTGTTTGGCGATGGCAGGGGCGTTTTTTGAGCCATTT
>Ga0316217_10004293_pt1 | contig 15544 bp, 11 predicted proteins | sample 1anoAmetaG_FD_203633 | JGI IMG/M metagenome (GOLD analysis project Ga0316217, IMG submission 203633) | Freshwater microbial communities from Trout Bog Lake, Wisconsin, USA - 1anoA | ecosystem: Environmental > Aquatic > Freshwater > Lake > Hypolimnion/Profundal zone | place: USA: Wisconsin... | reverse complement strand
CAAGTAAAACGAATTCGTGGAAATCAGTCAACCATGGCTGAAATCATCGAAGGGCGAAAGTTAACTTTGATGCTTATAAATAAGAATGTACATAATTAAGAGCATTTAGTTCCTATTAGCAGCTATTTAGCAGTATTGTAGATGTTTATTTTAATGTGTAGATTTGCCTTAACCAAAATCTTACAACTTCGAGAAGCAAATAGGTCGTTGGTAATATGTCCACTCAATAGTATTATAATTTTATTTTGAGTTTTATCATATTTCTTCTTAGATTGCTTCTTCTTCGTCTGCATTTTAGCTTCCTTAAGTGCTCTCTTATGGTAGTTTCTCTTAATACTCCTCACCTGCCGCCGCCTTTCTCAATTTGGCCTGAGCAGGAATATAGGTCGGAATGGATAGCTCAATAGTTGCATATTTTTCATTCTCAAGATCTTTTTTATAGCAGGTTACCAATTTTTCCTAGCCTGGTTCACCCAAATCATAGCAAACACGAATCTCTTTTACAATGCATTTGGTTCTGGAGTTCCTATCTAGGCACTAAACATAGAAGTTGTCTACCCCTACTCCCAAAGCCTCGGCAAAAGCAGATTTGTTTGCAAATTTCAATTGAGACAATTTGCCATAAAACTGTTTGGCCTTTTGCAAGTTGATCTAGAAGTAGAGTTTGAAGAGTTGTGAGTCGTTGTACTTACCAGGATACTTCTATTGCATGAGTTTGGATCATAACATTTTTTGTGATTGCTGTTTCTACTGTTCACGCAGGAAAGATCAGTGCTATTGAATGAGGGCCAATAGCCGTGTATTCCGAAGGACTTTCTAAATAGGCAGCGTTTTACCTGTCCCAAGAGGTATACCAGTTTGCTAAACACTTATTGCCACTCCAGCAGAAGTTTCCAGGCCAGGACAAGCTCAATACAGATTGAGTGTATTCCTGCTTTGGACAGCTAAAACTTTTGCACTTTGTATTAAAATCTTGGCTAATTTGGGCCCAGTTGGTGCCGGAAGTGGGACTTGACTCAACGAGAGCCAGAAAGATGAAGTAGATGTAGCAGAGCATAAGATTTGATCTCATTAAACTCAGTATCTCAATTTTACACTGACCCTAATTTGAATAATACTATTAATAGAAAGCCGAACAAATAGAGATTTCTCGAAATGATGTTTTTGCAAACAGCTGATCGGCTGCCGATGTTTAGGGGGTGCCCAGGATCAAGAAGGCTTCAATAGATAGAGAAAAAGATGTATTCAATTTATTGATTTATGCAGATTCTACCCGATCATTCGTTTTTTTAGGCTTGTAGTTTCTTCTGCTCGATCTGCTTTTCAAACTCAGCTCTTGAAGGTACGTGCTTTTCCATGAGATCCAAAACCCACTTTCCTCTTCTAGAGTAGTAGTTGGAATAGACCTACGTTATTTCATCACCAGCTTTGATATCTTTGACTGCGATTGACATTAGTTTTTTGTAGTCTTTCTCAGGATTGTAAATAATCTGACTGTTGTAGTCTTCATTGTGGTTCATGAACTGTGTTCCATCTCCAAGTTCAACAAAAACATCATTTTAAACATAGTAGATGCCTCCGTATAGAATTTGCGATATCTTTTCAGAGTCAGTGAGTTTTTACATATCTTCCTTCGTATAAACAACTGTTGGAGTAGTTTAAATGCCCTTGGCAGGAACCTCTTATTCTTTAGCACACTCAAAAATCCAATAAGTAGCGCCCTTGGGAATATCCTCAAGAGCAAACACTCCTTTGCCGTGAATTTCACTATTTCTGATCTCAGTCTTAAACAGTAATGGCATTATAAAATTATTGTATAATCTCACCTATGTTTTTGGAATTTATAGGGCTATCAAATTAAGGAAGAGGTATTTATCTCTGAGCGAAATTCAGTCACACCAAACCATAAAGCTCGACATTAATTCCTTAAATAGATGATTTATGATCTAATCTGTCTTCTGATAAGAAAAGATGCTTTATCTATTGAGTATTACTGATGATAAATTAGGTTTAGTGAAAAAAATCACTTATCAAACGAATGGAACGCCTGATTCTTTACATATTTTTAGAAAATGAAAAGCTGCGATTTTTATTAATGAATTTTAGAATTACCAAAAACTTCAAATAAGCGTTAAGTCAACTTTTTACTTTTTTGTTTGAGATTGACAAGTCTAACCTGCTTGAAAACCAAGCACAGCTGCTTGGTTAAAATTCTATTCTGATAACATCCATACAAATAATGCTACTGCATGCAAATCAACAACGGAAAGGCATGACTCATTCTCCTTTTTGTGCTTAGAATATTGTCGAGACACACTCTTGATACTTTTTCTCTTAAGAGGGGTTACCTTAGGAAGGGTTGGAGCAAGCAAGATAATTTCAATTTATGTTAAATATACAACATAGCAAATGCTAGGTGGTGTCTTTTGATTTGGGCACTAAGCCAGCTTCATTCGCGTTCTATTAGATTTTAAGACTATATGTACCTTTTTTTTGGCTCTTGGGATCTCAAAAAAAACGAATATACTCTTAAAATGAAGAATTTCGATTTAAGATTATTTTAAATTGGTTAGGCGTGTTTCTCAAAAAGAAAAAGGGTCGGTATAGAGCGATTGGTTGCTACGAAAGACTATTTAATTGAATTCACCATCATTTTATAAACCCAAAACTAAGACTTCCCATCTTGACTAGTTTTGATATTGACTATGAATCTTACCTGCAAATACCGTTTTCGGAAACGTCAATAAATTTAAATAATGACTTTGATGCTTGATCTTGGTGTTCTGAGTGGAAAAAATCAAGTTAAAGTAATAATATTAATGAAGGGGAAAGCTAAGTCGGACCGTTACCAAAAATATTCCAATCGTGAGCTAAGCCAGGTTGAGGATGCAAATGTCGAGAATAACCTACGCTTGATTTCATAGCTGAATGAGAATCTTTCCCTACTCCGCAAAAATTACATCAACAGTCAAAGTACTTAACAAGGCACTGAGAGGAAATAGATACTGTAGGAGAACGTGCGTATGTTTCCCAATCTCAAAGACTGCTTCAGCGTGACTACGATTCAGCAGTTCGAAAGCAATAGAGTGGTTATTCTCAAGGAGAAAACTTCGATCATTTTATACAACTAGTACTGCTGCTACTGCGGGTATGTCACTTGCCCCAAATGCCCGAGAAACGAGTAGGCTTGCTATTTATGCCGTTATGTTGTAAATCCTCAAGAATGCATTAATCCTAGCAACACTCAATGTCTTGAGATTTTGGGTAGCTTCTGTTGTTGCGGATTTTGCTGGACACTATGGCTGTGCTGCCAAGGGGTTGACCTTTGTTAGTACTGTGTTTAGAGATATTGCTGTTGCGCGAGGGAAGTGAAGACTTTGGCGGGAGAAATGTTGGATATCTACGATAAATATTAAATCAAAGATCTCAAAAGTTTGATTTGAAAACTCTATTTTTGAACTCATATTAAGTCTACCTGCTGCCAAATAATCCTTTCGTTGATTTTATTCATAAGACATTACTGCTTATAAATAGGTAAGCCTATACCAGTAAATAATATATTCTTCTCATGAAAAAAGACCATATACTGCTAAACTAGGTCATTAAGGTGAGAACAGTTCAATATTTGTGGACGTTTATCCTACTTGATTAATATCCACTAAGTAGCCTTGTTCTGTAGAAGATTATTAAACTTTAATCGCTTTTATAAATTTCTACTAGCCTAAAAGTGAACAGAATCATTCAAACAGAAATGTTGAGGTATTCTCTTTCGGCACTTTTCTTACCTCTTGCTCTTTACTAAATTGTGGTCTTTTTGGGCCTTGGAGTGCCTCCGAGAGCAATTCAAAATAGACGGATTTCTTGCAGATGCAACTTTAAAGCAACAATCACGAAATACATAGTTCCGCTCAAATTTTACCTCTTCACCCACTGTTTCTATTAATAATTTCGGCAAGCTTTTTGAAACATCCGCAAAAAATAAAAATTCTTTAAACTTTGCAAAATGGCTGATCAAAAAATAAAGCTAATCATTTGCTTATGTCTTCAAGCAGCTGAGTTGAAGCTATGGAAGATTCGAACCTCAAACGTAAGGGAGAATATTTCTCCATAAGGTCGGTAACCCATTTTCCTTTGCTTGAGAAGTAGTTTCCGTAGAATTCTGTGATTTAGTCGCCAGCTTTGATGTCTTTCCAAGCGATAGAGTAGAGCTTTTTGTAGTCGTTTTCAAGGTTGTAGATGATTTGGCTGTTGTAGTTTTAGTTGTGGTTCATAAAATTCGTGCCATCTCTTAGCTCAATAAAAATGTCGCTTTATTCATAGTAGAAGCCACCATAGAAGATTTTTTAGATCCTCTAGGGATCATTGATCATTTGAAGCTAGTCTTTTGTGTAAGTATTGTTGGGTTCAGGGTTGTAGCCTGTGGTTGGTACCTGCTGCTCTACAGGGCAGTCATATACCCAATAGACGGATCCTCGAGGAATATTCTCGGAAGCGAAAACCCCTCTCCCATGAATCGCGCTCTATCTTATCTCAGTCTTAAACAGGAACGGCATTTCTTATATATATTTAATTTCCAAACTATTTTTTATTGTTCTATTAATAGAAGAATTTAGGGGACTCAGGTATAATCAAACCACTTCAAAAGTTATGAATCCAAAAATGATTTACGAACTCTAATTTTGATAATCCTAATTTCTAGTATCGGCATTTCTCGATTCACTTAGATTTGAAATGTAGAAATTTAAATTATGTTCACGAAAGAATTAGCATCATTCATTTCGCACAAAATTCATTGCAAAGTCACATTTTTGCTGTCAGTTGACCAAGATGGGTCTTTTGCACTCATTTTTGAATGAAAACAAAGATGATAGAGGATCTTTATTGCTGTTTAACAGATAATGCAAGAACCAAGTCACAATATAAGAACAAGTCAACACACAGCCCTACAATCGTCAGCTAACCATAATGTTAAATGAATGAATCTTGTTTGAGAAATTTAGTTTGCGTATTTTTTGAGTTTTCACAAAAATAACAAAAATCAAGGCAGGATAATCCGATAGAAGGTGGGCGGAATCTAGCTAAGACAATTTGCCTGTACTTTACTCACAGCTATTCAAAGATTGGTGTTTCCGGGATCTGAAATTGTCTTTGGTGAACTTGAAACTCCATAGGCTTCTATCTATCAAGTTTTAAGAAAGAATACTTTTATCGAGGTATGATTTTTAAAAAAAGATCATAAAACATTAGTCTTAGAGTGACACCAAAAGTCTAAAAGTGGTTTCCGGTTTGAAACTTTTGTAGTTAATTTTTTTATAAGCAAAAGTATGTTAATAAAAAAAATTGAATCAGTAGCATTATTATTTGAAACTTTTGAACCAAAGTGAGGGGCACTTATGGAGTTCCTATATTTAAGCAAAAGGTTTATTTCCCATCAGCTCAAACTCTTGGCAGTTGGTTTCAGACAGCTTAGTGAATTATAATTTCTTGAGCACTCTGCTTGACAGGAAATTGGAGGCAAAAACGAGCGCATACTCAAAGCCTGAATCTCTGAGTACTTTCTCAGCTACAGCAGTCATCTTTGAATAGAGTCCCTTTCCAGTATGGTCTTCTTTGATGGCGGCTGCCCAGGCCTCTGCTATAGATTGGGAATTAAGTAAGATGTCTTGGACTTCAGGTGGGGATTGTTGGATTAGCTACTCCTAAAGCACGACTTCGGCAGCAACAATCGTGAAACCATTAAGGTATTTCTAGTCATTTTGAGGGTTGGGGGGAAAATAGTTGAAGTTTTTGAAAGTGTAGACCCCGATAAGCTATTCATTTTTATCAGTATCAACTACGGCCAAGCTGACTCCAGATTAAATGACATCATCCATATACATATCCCAATAGTTATGCCAATAGTCATAGGCATCGTGTTTTTCCTATGGAAACTGTTTGTAAAATGACTTAGCCAAAGGTTCTTCTTCAATGAAGCTTTAGGTGATGAGCTATAAAGCTTCTGCTCGATGCTAGGCACCAAGTTTCCTGAAACTGTAGTTCTAATATGAAAGATACTATTCTGTAGTTGGTTTCTTCTTATAATCTGCAGAGTTTTGGTTTGAGATATTTTCTTTAAAGAGGGCAGATTCACCCAGAATGTTTAGATTCTTAGCTTTTAGGGGAGTCTTTTCTGAGAGAGGCTTGAATTAGCTCTGCTTGTTTTAAGTAATTTTTTTTTGAGTCCCAGTATTTTAGTTGTTGATTTTCAAAGGTTTTTTGGAACTGAAGGGGTTATTTTCTTTACCACCACCAAGATGTTTGTTGGCTGGTTCTTTGACACCTGTTTTTTTTGTATTGCAGTTGTTTTTGTTTGAAAGAAGCATTGAGTAATATTTTGATTTTATTATATTGCAAAAAACAGGCCAAAGTATTAAAGCTTGCTTCTCGGATCGCAGAAAACGGTTTTTTTGTGAATGAAAATAAGGACTGATAGCTAGATAAAATATTTAAATCACTGTTCAACATCTGTATTTATATACTTATTTCATGATAGAAGTGATTTTAGCAAACTCCCCCCTATTAGAAGAAAAAAATTAAAATTTGAGCAAACTCATTTATACTGCACTATTCTTTTTTTTTGCAACCCTTTGAAGAATATCCTTCCTTAGAAATCTTTTCCATATAAAATGTTTAGTTTTTTACTGGATCCACTATTTAAGTTTATGCATAATCAAAAAAATTGATAAAACACAACAATAATCAGGAAAACGCTTTGTACAATCTTTTTGAAGCTTTTGTATACTGAAATTGGTGATTCTTGCATGAAAATAAAGATTTAGGAAAATGCTAATGCTATATTAACTATAGTAAAACACTGGATTTATTCCTCAAAATTCCTAAGATTCCAAAAAGTCATTCTTCCTAAGCAGCTAAAGACATTGCTGGAATTAAATAGATTTAGGGTTTAAATGAAGGATTCAGTATTTTTTCGAGATTTTAGATCAAAAAAGGGTTGATCTTTGACAACTTTGTACCAATCAAGTTCGTGATATTTACAAACTTAACACTATTTCAATTAGGATCTTCGAAGAAAAATCCCTTAATCCATCATTATATCTTCAAACATACCAGATGCTCCTAAATTCTAGTCACAATCAAATGTATAAGCAAACATCGTACAATTAACATCAGCCATATCACTACGCTATTAATCGATTAGGTTCAATCATCCTGATTTTCGTTTCTTGCTACTCTTTAGATTGAGTATTATGCTTGGCTTATTTTGGTGCCTAGGCTTTTATTTCTTTGTTTGAAGGGAATAAGACTAGCTTGCTCTAAAAAAGGAAAAAGCTGATGAATTCATAAAGGCCGTAGAGGAAGCTACCACATGCGAGGATGATGGCAATGAAGGAGAGGAAGTACCGAGGTTGCCTGAGGTCAAAATCAGGGCTCATGATATCCTAATGAGCGTATTTGCTTGCTATTGCTAATAATATAATAGCTATAATAACGAAAAGAATGTTTCCTATGAGAAAGTACTTATTCTGCTTTATTTTCTTATAAAAAGTTGAAATTCTAGTGCATTGCTTCTCTACATTATAGGTAAATTGGTATTTTTCCTTGCAGATCTAACACGCCAGGCCAACTTGATTCGTGATTTGCTCTCTTATTTGTGGATCTTCGTATTTTTTGTGGATCCAAGTCTTGAAACAAGAGATATGGATGTATTTCACGCTTCCAGTGCAGTTGCAAGGGGAAATCAGCTAACTTTTTTACAAGTCATTCGATTGTAAACATATGCGGCATTCAATACTAGTGTTTGATTACTTAGCTGGAGACCCTGGGTTGGTGCTTGGAGCCATAGGAGTGCCAGTTTTATGATGCTATTCATCTTGACAAGCTTTATTGGTCGATTAGAAGTGGTTATTTTCCATGGATTTAAAACGAAAATTATACAACTATTACAAGATTCGTCAAATTATCACCATAAGAGAGGAAATCTCATGGTACTAATATATTATTCTAGGCTTGCTTTATGATTAAAGGAAAGAAGAAAAAGTTATACTTCAGGTTCAAACAACTTGATTAGAATCAAACAATTAAAAAAAGGCAGTTTGTTGAAAATCATTTCACTTATTATGCGTTCTTGCTTTTTACATAGTTACTGAATATACTCTTGTGTTTTAGAAGCGATTGGGGTTTAGATTCAGACATCATGATATATAGCCTTTAATAAGGTTTTGTCAAAAGTTTTGATACATTCTTTTTTGTTGGATCGATTAAGGATTCAAGCAAAATTGACTTTAGTTATGAAAAACTTTGGAAACTTGTCTTTCCTCTTATCCGCGTAGAAAAGTTTCTTTGGATGAACTGCTGTTACCAAAATTTAATCCTCTTTGATTTATACAAAAGGAAGGCAAGACTCTTATCTTTGATTAACGTGATTGTTTTTTAGCAATCCTCTGTTTATGTTTGAAGACCACTCTACCAGTTTGAATTTGATTTTTTGAGCCGATTGATAAAAGTGTTTCTTCTCTCAGCTATCATTTTATTTGTTAAGAGTGCAGCGTAAGCTGTTTGATCTTATATGTATGTATTTCTTAAGAAAGGTAATATGTTTGCTTTGACTATATTACTGATTCCAATCTTTATTGAACGCCAGCACTAGCCTTATGATAGAATCACCAAAATTCTTGAAATCAGGATATTTTGACCAAGAGTAAAGCATTAGGATGGCCCAATTAAATAGGAAAACCTTGTTTATTAGATTTTATTGTTGGTTTAGCAAAGATCAAATCAAGATGAGCTTGCTTCTAATAGTTCAAGAAAGATAGATGAATTCAATTTTTTTACGACCTGTCCTAATTCTTAAATAAATGATCAAAGCATCATTTATCTTTTTATCATAACTGCTATCTATAAGCTTAAATCTCAAGTCTCCAAAATGCAAGAAGAATCGATTCTTCTTTATTTTAGCCTGTTTTGAATCTAAGTTCTTTGAAATGACCTTGACAGATAAAATGGGTCTGAGAAGGAAGTTTTTTGACGTCTATATGACCTCAAGAACCTGTGCATTACTGCTTATGCAAATTTACGGATGCTATAAGAACATTTTTATTATCTTGATAAACATTATATCATTAAATCGTCTAAACTTAATCACTGCAAACACAGTAACCAATTAGTATGGAAATTTGATGAAGATAATAACGAGCAGCGACCTCGTCCTCACAACTTTGCAATTCTAAACGGAAACATGCTTCAAAAACATTTTAATCATAAAGAAATAGCTTGTAACTCAAGCTAAATTTATAGGAAAGATAAATCGGGGAAGAGACAATATGTAAGCAAGTTAAAACTGCTGGAAAGATTTGCAAGAAACCTATGGATTTTAACTTATAGTTTATAGTTTGAGTTGGATTTCAGCCCTAAAAGTTTGGTCTAACATTTGTTATTTCATATAATATAATATGTCACACTCTAAGCTTGAGTTCTAAGGACCCAATCTTCAGCCACAGATCATTTCTTATGCAGTTAGATCATAGATTATTGATAAGTTCTTAAGCATTAAACAAAAATCTTCGGTCCTAAACAGAGAAACTATTTATACTGCACTTGCTATTTACGAAAAGTACGCACTGAAAAGGCTTTTGAAAAAGGGGTAGAACTAAGAAATATTAATTAAAAGGGATATAACCATTGCTGTGTGTCTATGGATATCCGTCAAAGTATAGTGTAATGAAAAGAGCATTCTTATCAAAATCCTTCAGTTGTATGAAATCCCTTTTACAAAACAATAAATGATCTAAACTGAAGCTGAGATTCTATAAGCTATCGATTATTAACTTCCCCTATACAACACTTATACATCGATGATTCTTTAGTTCAATAAAAGATTTTTTTCTACGATAAAAGACCATGCCGAGCTGGTGGCTCAATGCTTAGCCTTTTACGGATAGGCTATCAAACTATCTAACGATTTCGTGCTAGAAGAAGAACTCGGAATCTACATAGTGGGCTGTTTGGCTGATCGTTGCATCAATGATGCCCGGATTCGTTTGGCTTGCAGATCCATCCGTAGGAACAGGAGTAGAAGGAACCAAGCCCAAGACATGCAGATTAAAGCTAATATTGCAATCAAAGTTTGTGAGTGAAGTGATTTATGTTCTATTCTTATACTTGCTTCTTAATGTATTTTGATTTGTATATAACGGAAATGGAGCATAGGAGAGATACCTTAGCTGCTGTGTGACTTAATTTACAAATAAAGACCCAAAAAATTTGTGATTGTTATAGTGAGGCAATTAAAGAATATTTATAGTTCACTAATCTCAGGTTCGAAGCAGCTAAGTTACATCTTTTCTTCAAAAACAAACAAAAATTTCCGCCATTCCTCTACACCTATGTGATAAATCAATCAAATAAACTTCTTATTATTGATCTTTATTCAATCAGGCAGACTTTTTAACAAGTCCTAATTATATTTGCCTCTAAGCTTGAGCTAATATAGCTTCTTCAGCACCTCTGTAGGTCAAGCCGAGCTCTTTAATACCTCTGCTGTTGTCGATTTGAAACTTTTTGCCTAAGAAGTTCAAAGTCCTGAGAGAAGGTCCATGTCCACTTTGCTTTATTCCCTCAGCATCAATTAAGTTAGACGGTATTTTATATCCTTGGGGTTCATACTTCTATCTAAGAATCTTAAAGAGGGTGTGATTAGAAATTTGGAAGCCTGAAACAATATACCTCTTTCCTTTGGCTCCAGCATATTCTAATGCCTTTACATGAGCAATAGCAGCATCTCTGACATCTACAGCTGTGTATTATGTTGGAGGAGTTGGTATGCCTGGAAAGCCTCCATTAAGTATTTCAGAAACAAATGCTTAGCTTGAGTTGCCATGGATAGACAAAGCTGGGCCTAGAACAAGACTAGGTAGAACACTAACAAACTATAGTTCATTTCCATGCTTTTAAGCCTATTGCCAAAAGAGTTTTTCGGCCAAAAACTTGCTTTTAGGATAGTGGTGAAGCAGTTTCTACTAGGACCAATCATCCTCATTAGCGACTTTGCCATCAGTTCTTACCATAACTGTCAAGCAGCTTGAAGTGAAAATCAACTTCTTAATTTTGTTTTTGAGGCAGGCATTGATTACATTCAGGGTGCCTTCAACAGCAGGCTTGATGAGCTCATTTTCATCTTTTGGGATACCTGGTGGGATAGGAGAGGCCACATGGATAACATTTTCCACACCCTTTAAAGCAGACTACCAGCTTTCAGGGTTAAGTAAATCAGCTTCTCTGAGCTAAAGGTGTTATTTGGCATGAGGAAGATTGTAGAGAAAGGCGTATTTTTCTTTGTTTGCAAGGCTGCGGACAGTGCCAACAACCTTATAGCCTTTTTCAAGAAGCTATTTTATCACATAAGAGGCTATATAGCCTGATGCTCCAGTGACTAAGACTGAACCCTTTTAACCAATCATAGATATGTTATTTTTATAATTTCTGATGACTATTGTGTATATAAAAAGATATAAATTATCATCTTTTTAAACTCAACTTTTTAAGAAGATTCAAGAAAGTGAATCAATAGTTTAACTCTTAGTTTTCAGTGAAGCGTTTGTAAAACATAAGTATGACACAGCTTGAAACAGCAAAAATACCCCACACAAGTTGAAGCCACTGCTATTTTACTTTTTACCAAAGAAATCCTAGTTGGCTCATCCCATACCCGAAGCCTACAATGTTAGCTAAAACTAACAAGTATATGTATGTAGCTGCCACTAATGCACAAAGATATTTGAACCATTGCCGTTCGTAAAGCTGTGAGTAATTTTTCCGGACTATCTTTTTAATAATCATCTCTGGCAAAATAAAGAGCATAGTTGTTAATGCCCAAAAAACAATGTTTATTGAATGATCGTGCCAAAAAGCCACAAAGGCTACTGTCGCGATGACCGAAAATTTGTTTGTATTTCCTCCTAAAGGTATGTAAAGATATCTTATAAGCCATTGGTTAAAACCTCGATGCCACATTCTCCAGAACCCTTAGAAACAATAGTTATTGAAAATGCAACGACTTAGGTTGTCAATTACCTAAATTCCAAAAAGTTGTGCAAAAGCTTTGTGAATTCTCCAGATTATTAGGAACTTATACCAAATGAAGACAAGATGAAAGAGTGTAATTATTTGTGCTTCCATCAGTGACTGTTGAGGACTTAGGCTTATGACTGGAAGGAAATGCTGATAAAGTTCGAATGTGATGAGAAGAAAAGTGCATTTGATAAAATCAGGCTTTTTATTGGAGGGCATAGATTTGAAAGAAGTGAAATTTTTGTAGGAAATAGGAGGGCCTGTCAATAAAGTTGGTACAAATAGCATATAGTTTAAGAAATTTTAAAGACCATAATTATCTGGCTAGATATAGTTTCGTCCTTTTAGACAATATTACTTTTTATTGCATACTTTACACTTATTTACATGCTTTTGCAATTAATGAAATTAATTTTTGCGCTTCAAATCGAGAGAGAATGATAGAAGCCTCAAGAAAGTCATGTTTAGTGTTTGTCCACAACTGATTTGGCGTGATTTTATACCTAAAAACTAAAATGAAATAAATTCATTGACAGCTATGGTTAAGGTTTTGAAGTGATTTGTAGCTTAATTGATGTAGAGTGTTAAAATTACAAGAAACCAGCAAAGTGGTACGAAAATCTTTAAATCATAGATTTTTATTGAGAAATAATACCAAACAAGCAAAAACGCCATATAAATAAAGAAATCTAAGCGAAAGGCAAAAAGAAGAAACGCTACTCCAAAAACCCAAGCTTTTTAGTTGGGATATTTTTCGATTTTGCGAGCAAATAAGTACCATAAAGACATGCTGATTAACAAAGGCATGACATTTTTTCGAAAGGTTTACCATTGCAAATCATGGGAATCCCTCTCCCTGCCGAGATAATGCGTAAGATAAGATGGAATCGTACTTTTGGCTCCATTTTACTGACCATAGGTTGAAAGAAGATTTACCATGAGGAAGATATGAAGTGAGACCACTGCTAAATGAAAGAAGATTTAAAAACGCCTGAACTTGAATTTTACTATTCTCTGTTTTGAAGCTGAAAGAGCTTGTGGTTATGCTGGATTCACTTGTTTTATTTAACCTTTCATATTTATTAAAACAGGAAATAAGTTTGTCAAATTAAATTGGTCAAAAACTCAATTATCACTAAAAGTGAAGCTAACAAAAATTTTTCATGCAATCTCTTTAGTTATTTGTTAGAAATGTTACAAATACAGGCTAAGTATCAGACAGAACTCAGCTTAATCACTTTTACTTTTAGCAATCAACTATGATGCAAGTAATTTGCTTTTATTCCTATATTCAAACAGCTGCTGTTCAGATTCCTTTCCCTACAACAATTGCTCGACGAATTGTGCAAGAATGTAGTCTTTTAGTGAGATTTGATTACTAATATCATGGGTAGAGATATTGATTTGGAGGTTATCAGATATGAGTTTTCATTAGGGGTCATGGTTTATTTCATCTGGAACCATCCGATTCTCCCCATTTTTTCTAAAACCGAGTGATATCGATTAGTTTCATACCAATGGGTGTAGGAAAGTTGGTTGAAATGGGGATCTGGAGTGAAGAATTTGAGTTTTTGTGCTAGCAGAGCATGTTTGCTTTCCTGCAAAGTCACAGGCTGGTACATCCTGATCTGTATCAGGGAGTTTGGCCAGTTCATTCTCATGATAATAAGAGTAAATCTAAGAAATTCTAATTTATGAAATAACGAAGGCATTATTTATATACCTGTTGTCCGAATTTTGACTACTCATTAAAATTTGATCAGTTGCTTAAAGATAATCCATTTTCATTTAACTTCATCTTAATTTGGTAATAAGATTATTACTAATTCTTCGATTATTACAAAGTTCCGCAAATCATAACCTAACAAAAAGTTGTTTTGATTCACAAAAGTTTAGTCTAGACCCTAAATATGAATGCTATTAGCTTTTCTTGGTTTTATGGATTGCTTCAGACTACTCTGGCCCCTCGAAAGGCATAGAGTCAAAAATAATAGAATAAATGCTTTTTTGGGATTTTCTTGAGAAAATAATGAAGTGGTATTGAGTGACTGAAAAAATGGGACTTTTTTATTTGCCAAATATTTAAGAGAATTACACCCAGAATCAAAGTTTTTCTCAAGTTAAAAACAGGGTTTCTTTGAGCCTTAAGTATGAAGACCTGGTTGCTATCAATTTATCAAGGGACTTCTTCGCAATGAGTTCGAACCGATAAATTAAAAAGTAGCATAACATACTTTTTATAAACTGAAAATGTGATGCAATTATCTCAAATCGAAATGAGAGGTCGGATTCGTCAAACTTGGATAATCTATTTGATTCTTTTTAGTCCAAAGGCGACAAAATTGGGTTTTTCAGCTGCTTTAGACCTCCCTACTTTTCGTTTTTTAATAATAATTCCTTTTATTGAAACTACTCGTTATATGAAACAAACAGATTAGCCTTCAAAACCACTCTATGTCCACAAGATATTGTTTAACATCAACAAAAAGGTCAAATTTGGCTAGGCTGTCTTTGTTTGCGGCAATGTGCCTGAACTTGGAAATTGGAATCCAGAAAGAGCCTTTAGACTTAAATGCAGTTAGGTAACAACCATATTACATAGAGCGATCGCTGGAGTGGAATACTGCTACTTACACACATTTCTTACTAATATCTACAATTTAAATATATAGTCGCCGATTGGTAAAACCCTTCCTCTTCTTGCTGCCTTTGGTAGGATGGGAGATACAACCGAAAAGTAGATGTAAAAAAATTAACAAAATTCACTTTTTGCGGTAATACTTTACTTATTCAGATGATAGATGGAATATGGATCGAATAGCTTTCAACCTCCACGTAAGCAAAAGGACCTCCACTCAGTAAGAGAGATACTACGTTGTGGGAGATTTGGAGGAGCTTGGAGCCTACAAATAGCCCAAAATCATGAAAAGGACTAACTCCCGGACTCCCATCTCAAACGAGGAGAATATTAATTAAGCTCAAAAATCCAACTAGCAGAGTAACACAGAAATATTTACCTTTTCCTTTTACACCGAAAGAAACAAAGACCAATTCAGTTACTATTACATCAGAAAGACCCAAACCATGGAAAGGGAGAGAAAGCCTGGCCGCATCTTTAACTTCAACGCTCCCAACGCTCCGCACCCTCAGCGGAGAAGCGTCACTTACTCAAAGGGAGAGATCTCCATAAACGACGAGTGCAGTCTCAACGCTCTCAAATTCTCCCAAATCACTCCCAAGATCTACGTGGGAAGCTACCCGAAGTCCTTGTCCGACATCGAGAAACTCAAAGAGGAGGGAATCACTGCGATCTTTTCGATCCAAACCGAGAGGGATTACAAGAGCCACGGACTCTCTCCGCACTACTTTAAGCTGATGTGCGAGGAGTGCGGGGTGAAGTTCAGAAGGTACGCGATTTAGGACATGAACAACGAAGACTTTGTGAGTAAGGCCGAGGGAGGAGTGAGAATGATGAAGG
>Ga0316217_10004292_pt1 | contig 15545 bp, 9 predicted proteins | sample 1anoAmetaG_FD_203633 | JGI IMG/M metagenome (GOLD analysis project Ga0316217, IMG submission 203633) | Freshwater microbial communities from Trout Bog Lake, Wisconsin, USA - 1anoA | ecosystem: Environmental > Aquatic > Freshwater > Lake > Hypolimnion/Profundal zone | place: USA: Wisconsin... | reverse complement strand
TGTCAGCGGCAAATCGTCGGACCAGTGCGCGCGGGTGGCGTCGAGCATCTGCGGCGCGGTCAGGATGCCGGCCAGATAATCGCCCATGTCCGCCAGTTGCGGGGTGGCCCAAACATTCTTGCCGCCGGCCATCTGGTTCAGCCGGTCCGCCGTCACCGCCGGCCCGAGAAACGCCCAGTTGTAAGTCGCGATGCTTTCCGTCCAGCGACCGGCGCGGGCTTCCCAGGCCGGCACGGCGGGGCGAACGTAAAAGTCGCCGGATAACGCCACGAATTTTTCATACTGGTCGCGCCACTCGCTCGCCATCGGATGTTCGGGAAATAAAAATGCGGCGGCTGCGATGGGAAACTTCAAGTCCGCCATAAAGTTCGGATGACCGCCCAGCATCGTCTTCATCGGCGCGAATTCTTCTTCCGCCGAAACATAGGCGGCCAGGAGCAACACCGCCGTGGCCTGCGACCGCTGCGCGGGCGACATCGCCTGGCGAAAACGCAGAAAGTCCGGCACCACCCAGTAGCCCATGTCGCGCAGCGCAACCGGATGAAACATGCCTTTCGACACCGCCAGGGCGGCGCAATCAGGCAACGCCTTGAAATAGTTCGCGAGGCTTTTCTGGCGGCCCGCGGGCAGCGCGTTCGTCGGTGCCCGCAGCGCGGCCTCGGGATATTCCAGCACCCAGTCCTTCAGGCGGTCGAGACTGATGTCGGCGTACTTGATGCGCAGCGTTTCGGGCAACTCCTGTCCTTGTTTGGTGGCGTTCACGTCATCCTCCCAGCTTGCGCCGGGCGTCTGGTCGGCAAGCGGCGCGGACACGATTTTCCCGCGATGCAGATAGCCGGTCAGCCCGGTGGCCCGCGTGCCGGTGACCAGCGGCCATTTCCAGAACAACGTGCCGTGGGTGAACCGATATTTCACTTTGAGCGTATCGGCGGAAGTCCAGATGGCGTATTCGTGGTCCTGCCAGCGCCCGGCGTCGGTGACGAAGAGACCCAGCGCGTCGCCGGATTTTTCGTCCCAAAATGACGCGGATTGGTTGCCGCCCCAGCCATTGGGGTAGTAAGGCGTGAGGCTCGGCAGCATTTCCACCGCCGGGTCTTCCATGCGGGTCGGCCCGGTGAAGGCTGGATCTTCGCCGCGGAACCCCTGCGCCATCGGCTCGTCAATTTCGCGCGTGCCTCCGAAGGGACTGCCAACCGTCAGGCGGTGGGTCGGATGAAAGTTCGTCCATGCGCTCTCGAAATAAATCCCGTCGGCTTTCGTCAGCCCGCTCATTTCCTCATCGAACCCGACGTAGTCGTAACCTGCCGTGGCCTTTACCTGGGCGGTGTAAATGCCCCCGCCGGCAAATTGATACGTGATGCGCGCCGAAATAAACAGCGCACCGGATTCAACCAGCTCCGTCGAAAGTGAAATCACCGCGCGCTGGGAACTCACCATTCGCGAGTCTCCCACCCAGCCTTGGCCGCGGTCCAGCGCCAAAATCGGACCGGGAATCTTCTCCCCCGACACCAACGGCCGCGAAGCGGGCAGCCGCACCTTCAATTTTCCGGCGTCCAAAATAATGCTGTCCCCCTCCCTGATCGCCTGCACTGTCCCGGCAAAGGGTGCCGGTTTGCCCAGGCTCAACTCAAATCGCCGCTCACCGCCGGTTGGCAGGTCCGCGAAAAAATTCACGACGGCAAAACGCAAAGTGCCGTCGGCATTGGTGCGAACGGCGGAGAGTTGGAACGGAACTTCGCGTCCGGCGAGCTCATCGCGCAACCGCAATCCCTCGGCGCAGACGTTGGCGGCGGAAAAATCCACCTGGTAACCCAGCAGCGTGCGCGGCCAGGCAAACGCGGGCAGTTTCAATTGGTCCTCCAACTTGAATTCCAGTTTGCCATCAGCCGGAAACTCGTGCAGAAATGGATTGGCCTGCGCGCCGGTGACAACGGCGAACAGCGCGGCCAGGACAGAAAGAAAAGTCTTCATTTCTTTTCTGGCGCCAAACCAGTGCGTGTCCATTGGGTGAAATCGTAAACCACCTTCGCCCCGCCGGCTTGCACGACCAGCCGCCCGCCGCCCGGGTCCTGGTGCATCCAGGGATTATCCAGCACCGGCCAATGCGCGTAATCCACCGGCACACCGTCCAGCTTGTCCGCGCCATCAAAGGCGCACTCCAGCGTGTGGCCGGTGCGATCAGTATAGCGGCCCACCGGTTTTTCGGCGGACTGAAATTCAATTCTCGATTTTGCCAGCAGCCGGTCGCGAAATGCGGCGAGTTGTGCCGCCGGCGTCGCGCCGGGAAATTCCGTCGGCAGAGCCGTCTCCAGGGCAAGCGCGGTCTTGGTTTTCAGAACACGAAATTCGGAATCGCCCGCGTGCGGCGCACTCGCCGGATGGCGGATGCCGGACTGGGGATTCCAGTCAAAGGCGTCCGCCGAAGTCACGGCGACCAGCACGCTGCCGTAATGCAGGAAGATGCGATTGGACGCGGTGAGCGACGCGCGGCAGCCGCCGGGCACGTAGCCGAGCACGTAAGGATTGAGAAAATCCGCCGGAATGTTGAAGACGAACAGCAGGGCGTCGCGGTTTTGCACCTCCTGTTCATAACTGGTGACGCCATGCGTGTGCAGGCTGGCAGTTCTTTCGCCATCCGCGGAGGGGTTCGTAATCCAGAGCTGACAGCCCTTGCCGGCCTCGGGATCCTCCCACATCACGCCGCAAGGATAACTCTGGCCCTGAAATCCCTGGCCGGCGGCTTTCGGCGAACGGCTGAATAGCACGTAGCTCTGGTTCACGAAATGATACAGGGCCCAGCGGTCCATCAAGGAACGATGGACATACGCCGCCGAGCGATCCGTGCCGATGGGCTGGGCAAACTCCGGCAGACGAAACTTTGCCGTCGCCGTGCGCAAGGCCCACTGATCGGGCAACTCGTCCGGCGCCACGCCGCCGAAATATGACCACAGCAGAACCGCGATGCCCCACGGCCGCTGCGTTTCCACATCCGGATAGGAACGCGGGGCAAACGTCGCCAGCAATCCGCGCAAGTAGGCCGGCGCGAGCTGCAGGATGGCGGTTTCGTAGGCCAGCGCGGCGCGCTGCCGCAATTCCGGGTCGCGGGTACACTCGGCGATGCTCAGCAGCGGCAAAATGTTTTCCGCGCCATACGGGCGCGAGGCATATTCGCCGGGGCCGCTCTTGACGGTGTCCTCAATGTTGGAGCGGACGTATTTCTCGCCGGTCGGATCGGCTTTCGTGAAATACGCGCCGTCATCTTCCTTGCCTTGGAAAAACGGGTCGGGATGAAACGCATCGGCGCCCCAAATCTGCGTGGCGAGATAGCGGCCCACCGCCGCCATGATCTTGTGGTTGCTCGTGGTCAGCCGCTTGTAAAAAACCGCGCCGGTATAAAGCTGGCGATAACGCTGCTTGGTGGCGTCGTCGAGCAATGGCTCGTAGCGGATATAACAGTCCAACCCGGGCCAGGCGGTGAAGCCGCTGTTGCCCCCATGAATCCAGCGGTTTTCCTTGTTGCCGGGGACCAGTTGATCGAGCCCGCGATTCACCAGCCGGCGGCCTTCCGCAATTTTGCCCAGCTCGAACAGCGCCTCCGCGCGCCAAAAGGCCGAGTGTGCCGACGGCTTGGCCGCGTGCTCCTGATAATCCGCCCACACCGCGTCCAGAAACATCTGCCGGCGTTGGTCGAAGGTCTCCGCCGACACCACCAATTGGGTCAGTGCCAGACAGAGCAGGAGGCTGGGCAACATTATGATTCGCATGCGTTGCCCAATAATGCCAGTTTTGCGTCCCCTGTGAATAGCATTTCCGCCTCAATCCTATGCATTTTGCAACCACGGTGGCCAACCGGTTGCTACGCAAAGTCTTCAAAAATCGTTTACCCCAATTCGTTTGCCTGAAATTTGGGTTAAACCACAGACCCGCGGCACCCTCGACCTGCCGTTTCCAACTATTCCTCCGTCAAATCTCAAATTTTGGATGGGTTCAATTGATCAATGTGGGATTGTTAAAGCTGGAGGCGCGCCCACGAGCGCTCTTTTCCCAATCCCAACGGGATTGCATCATTTAGCCCAGGGTTGTCCCGTCGGCGGGACTACCCTGGGTAATGTCACCCATTATTTCCCCCAACCCCAACAGGGTTGCACCACCCTCAATCGTTCCGCCGCGCTGCTGCCCAAGCTGCGACCTGTTGCATCACGCATCACGCATCACGCATCACGTTTTTGTCATTTCAGATTTTGATTGCCTCCCCCGCCCGTTGTCCTACGCTTCCACCATCACGTCATGGCAAAGGGAAACATCCAAACAACAACCAGTGGTTCCGCCCTCGGCTTCGAGGCGACTCTCTGGTCCGTCGCCGAAAAGCTCAAGGGCAACATGGACGCCGGTGAATTTTGGATGGGTTCAATTGATCAATGTGGGATTGTTGAAGCTGGAGGCGCGCCCACGAACGCGCCTTTCCCAATCCCAACGGGATTGCATCATTTAGCCCAGGGTTGTCCCGTCGGCGGGACTACCCTGGGTATCGTCGCCCATTGTTCTCCCCAACCCCAACGGGGTTGCAGCACCTCCGATTCTCCCGCCGCGCCGCTGCCGGGCGAGCAGCGCACCGGTACGCGTACAAAACACAGAGATTCCAATTCCGGCGTAAAGTTTCCCTCATGAACGCGACGTTAATGAAACGCCTTTTTCGGGTCATCCAGTCGGGCGCGAGCGCCGACGTGGACGTGCTATGCCGTCGCATCGTGGAGGAGGAGAAAAAACAGGGTCATGGCCGCGTGGCCAGGGAATTAGAGCAGATTTTGGCGGCAAAACAACCGCCCAAGTCCGCATCGCAGACAGGCACGCTGCAACGGCTGCCCACCAGCCGCCGGGATTCCGCGCCGCTGATGCAGGAAATTCCCGTTGAAAAACTCCGGCATCACATGGTTCTGCCGGACGCCGTGGAGCGGCGTTTTCACCGGATTGAAAGGGAATTTGCGGCGCGCACGCGACTGGCCAAACATGGCTTGAAACCCCGGCATCGCATCTTGCTCTACGGACCGCCCGGTTGCGGCAAAAGTCTCGGCGCGGAACGCCTCGCGTGGAACACGGGCCTGCCGCTCCGCAAGGTGCGTTTCGACACCTTGCTGTCATCCTATTTCGGCGATACGATGGCCAACTTGAGCAAGGTGTTTGATGCCGCCCAGGCTTCGCCTTATGCACTGTTTCTGGACGAGTGCGATTCGCTGGCGCGTTCGCGCACCGAGCGCAACGACGTGGGCGAAGTCACGCGCATCACCAACGCCCTGCTGGAAATGTTGGAAGATTATCATGGCGATGGCCTGGTGATCGCCGCCACCAATCTCGACTCGGCCCTGGACACCGCATTGTTCCGCCGCTTCGATGAGGTCTTGAAAGTGCCGTTGCCCGGCATCGAGGAGATTTGCCGTTTGTTGACCACCACGCTTTCGCCGATGGAAACAGACGCCAATATCGGCTGGCGGGAAATGGCACGGGCAATGGACGGCATGTCGGGGTCAGAAGTGGTCCACATCGCGCAGAACGCCGCGAAACATTCCGTGCTTGAAGGCCGCCGCAGTGTCGGCGAAGCCGACATACGCCATGCACTCGCCGAAATTCAGGAGCGCCACCAAGCCCAGGGATGATTTATGCCAAATAATCCAAACTTCCCCCATTTACAACTGGCATTTCAAGGGACCTACGAGCCAAAATTTCCAGCAGCACCCCATCCGAACGCAGAGGTTGACGCCAACCGCACCAATTGGAACGACATCGCCCGCTTTGAAGTCGCCTTGCCGCCCGCATCAGTCGCGGCGGAGTTCACCGATCTCATCCGCCCTATGATTGACCGAATCCTCGCGAACATCCACGAATCCCGCACGCTGGCAGAGTTGCGCGACACGCTTCTGCCCAAGCTCCTGTCCGGCGAGATCAATGTGTCATAACAATTATGAGTCTGTTCAAAATTCCCACCGCCAAGCCTGTCGAGGTTGAATCACCTGCGCTCCTCTTCCGGGATCTGAAACGCGACCCCAGTATTAAGTTCCTTTGGGGCCACCAAGAAAAAACACTGGATTCGTATTACAAGGCGCATCTTGAAAGTAAGGATCTGGCAATTGAACTTCCGACCGGCACAGGCAAAACTCTGGTTGGCTTGCTCATCGGTGAATACCGCAGACGCAGCAGAAATGAGCGCGTTGTATTTTTATGCTCAACCAAGCAGCTCTGCGCGCAAGTGCATAAGCAGGCAAAGAAATACGGTATTCCTTCTTCGCTGCTAGTGGGAAAACAAGCCGAATACGATACTGGCGATTTTTTTAACTATCAACAGGCCAAAGCCATTGCCGTAACGACCTACAGCGGCGTGTTCAACACCAATCCAAAAATCAGTGACCCGCACGTCATTATTTGTGATGACGCACACGCTGCTGAGAATTTTGTCCCGAACATGTGGACTCTCAGCGTCAATCGTTTCGACCATCCAGATTTATTTGAGCGCCTGTTTTCGCTGCTCAAGGCCATCATGAGCGAGAACGCCGCATATCGAATTGAAACGGATGCGTTGGCAAATTACTCGACTGTCGAGATGGTCTCTCCGATTACGCTTGAGGAAGTTCGCGGACAATTCGTAGATGCCGTTAACGCATTCCTTTCCGAATATGCTGACCTCAGCTATCCTTGGCGGCTCATCGAGCGCCACTTCCCGGCCTGCAACCTGTATTGTTCTGGCCATTCCTTTGAATTGCGCCCAATTTTAGCACCGACATTAACTCACTCCCCGTTTTCCGGGGCCACGCAACGCATCTACATGTCTGCCACGCTAGGTGACGATGGCGATTTGGAGCGGTGCTTTGGAGTCAAGAAAATCAGTCGTCTTCCCGCACCGGAGGGATGGGATAAACGCGGAACCGGGCGCCGTCTCATTCTTTTCCCGCAACTCTCTCCAAAGACAGGCGATGACGGCCTCACTGTTCTGGAAGGTCTTTTGAGCGAAGTGAAACGAACATTGATTTTGGTGCCGAACAACAAACTTCGTGACGCTTTCAATGAGTCGCTCAAGGAAATCGTCACTGTCTTTGTTGGTGCGGACACCGAAGAGAACGTCGAACGATTCCGTACCCATCCGGGACCCGCGGCATTGATCCTCGCGAATCGTTACGACGGAATCGATTTTCCTGGCGATGAATGTCGAAATTCAGTCGTCTATGGCTTTCCACTTGGGGCAGGCCTTCAAGAAACCTTTCTCACGCAGCGGTTGAAGGCCATTTCAATTACACAGGACAGGGTGCGGACACGGGTCACACAAGCGATGGGGCGGTGCACCAGAGACGAAAGCGACTTTTCCGTCGTTCTCATTCTCGGCTCGGATTTGGTAAAGTGGTTCTGCACAGGCGAGAATGTTGCCGGGATGCACCCAGAATTACAGGCGGAGGTTGCTTTCGGGTTGGAAAATTCCACGGATAGCGATACAGACCGATTCCTGGCCTTGACAAGAGCATTTCTTTCACGTTCGACTGACTGGGATAAGGCGGAAGATTTCATCAAGGCTGAACGAAACAAGAGGTCGAAAATCCCTGACGCGGCTGCCTCCTCTCTCCGTAAAGCAGCCGAATTTGAGATTGACTACATCTACGCAATTTGGAACGGTAACTATGAGCACGCGTATCAATTGGCAGACAGCGTGGTTAATCTTTTGTCGGGGGGTAATTCTCTGCGGGCTTATCGCTGCTTCTGGCAGCATCAAGCAGCCGCCACTGCGAATCTTGCTTGGAAGCACACAGGTAAGGATGCCTTTAGAATAATGGCCGCTGATCGGCTAAATCAAGCTGCTAAAGGTAACTACGGAATTGCTTGGTTGAGCACATTGGCAGCAAGACTTGAAGGGAAAGCTACGCCAGTGAAGCAAGTTGTCGCGACAGACGAGTGGTTCAACGTGCTTGAGGAATTGCTGGCTGACCTGGGTCTCACGGGCACCAAGTTTGATCGGGTTATCGCAGAACAGCGCCAATTCATCGCTGGCAATGAGGCCAAGAAATTCCATCAGGGTCTTGAATTCTTAGGGAAAGCAGTCGGAGCAACAACCCATCAGTGGAACGGTGATGGAAAACCGGACGGCTTTTGGAACATTGCATTCTGGCGTGCGTATGTATTTGAAGCAAAAACTGATGAAGTTGCGGATGCACCGATAAGTCTGGCATCCGTGAGACAGGCATTGACACACGCAAAATGTGTCCGTGACGACAGGTTATTGCCGACACATACTTCGTTGCACACGGTGGTAATCAGCCCTCGGTCGACCATTGATGTTGAAGCACGCAAACACGCTGCTAATTTGCTTTATTGCTCTCACGCACAAATTGTGGCTCTTTTTGATCAAGCGGTCGCTGCGCTAACCGAATTGCGAACGATTACGGCTAAAACCTCGCAAGAAGAACTACCGGATGAAGCGCTCAAAATTTACGCCAAATTCCACGTACTGCCGGAGCATGTTGATTCGCTGCTTTCAGGCGGGGGCATATCGAAGATGCAAACTCCGGCTGAAGCCCGATCCAAAGACCCTTGATATGGGATCAAAAAAGAATAGAATCTACCTATGATAACGAAGCTAACAGTGGAGTCCTTCAAGACGCTGGAGAAAGTCGAGGTGGAGCTCGGCCGCGTCAATGTCTTTGTGGGTGCGAACGGCAGCGGCAAGAGCAACCTGCTGGAAGCCGTTGGCGTACTGTCAGCGGCGGCGGATGGCAAGGTGGATGACAAGGTGTTGTTGCAGCGAGGCGTGCGTCCCGGCGTGCCCGAGCTTTACAAGTCCGCCTTCAATGAAAAGCTGCCCCAACACATTTATTTCGCAGCGCAGAACGGGGAATCGAGCTACGAAGTTTCGCTGCTGAATCCGCTTAAGGCCACCCGGCCCTGGCGCTTCAAAACTGAGTTACTGACGCAAGGCGACAACAAAATTACCAGCCGTTCGCCGCGGATGCGGGACAACCCCAACACCGAACGCGGTCTGGCCGCGTTGACCGCCGACGAGCTAAAGGAGTCCAGCCCGGCACGCCGCCTGATCGAGCAGATCCAGGAATTTGTCATTTACAGCCCCACGACACCGGTGCTGCGCGGCACCGATCCGGAATCCGTCCCCAGCCAGCCGGTGGGTCTGCATGGCGGACGGTTGCCGGAGGCCATCCATGAATTCCTCCATAGCCGCCGAAACAGCGTTTATGCCAAGCATGTGAGTCAGGAAGCCCTTTCCTTGATCGATTGGGCCAAGCGCTACGGCAGTGCCCCCGCCATGGAAGTGCCGCTTTCGCCGGCCGCCGGTGCCTCGCCCCGAGTCATCAGGTTCGTGGACCGTTATATGCGCGAGGGCCGGAATGTGCTGTCCGGCTATGACGCCAGCGAGGGTGCTCTCTACATCCTTTTCCTCGCAGTGCTCGCAGCGCATAAGGAAAGCCCGCAGTTCTTCGCCGTGGATAACGCGGATCACGGCTTGAATCCCCGGCTTGCCAAGACGCTTTTCAAGATGTTGTGCAGTTGGATTCTGGACAACCCGCAGACGAGGCAAATACTCGTCACCACCCACAACCCGCAGGTGTTGGACGGCCTGCCGCTGCGCGATGGCCGGGTACGGTTATTCACCGTTGCCCGGACGGATGCGGGCCGCTCGGTGGTTCACCGTGTCGAAGTCAATGATAAGATCCTCGCGATGGCCGACAAGGGATGGACACTCTCGCGTCTTTGGGTCATGGGGCATTTGGGAGGAGTGCCCAATGTATAAACCGGTGCGGGTGGCCTTCGTGATGGAAGGCCCAACAGACTATGTGGTTCTGCGTGCAGCGCTCCGGGCGCTTCTGGGCGGGCGAGACTTCGAGCCAACCAATATCTGGCCGGAATTGGACGAGAACCTCCGACCAAAGTCGGAAGCAGGCTGGGGCGGAGTTTACAAATGGTGCCGACAGGTGCTCGACCAGGCTGACGGGCCGGCGCGGGAGAACCCTATTTTTGCGCTGAACGATATCGTGGTCATCCAGGTGGATGCGGACGTGGCGCGGATGAAATACCAGGACTACGGCATCGAGGATGCGCCAAACGATGAGTTGCGTCACGGGACGTGTGAAAAAGATTGCCCACCACCGAGTGCGACGACCGATTCAGTCCGGACGGTCATGCTCGGCTGGTTGGACGAAACCTTAGCACCACCTCATGCGGTGCTTTGCACGCCCTCGAAAAACCTCGAGACGTGGGTGCTGGTTGGTCTGTTCCCCGAAAATGAGCAGGCCACGAAACCAAATGTTGAGTGCCGCTGGGGCCTTGAATTGCAGCTTCGCAAACACGGTCTGATGAAGGGCCGAAAAAAGCTCATTGACGCATACGAGGCTAATGAAAAACGCTTTCAGGCCGCTTGGCCGTCAGTCAGGCAGAAATGTTCCGAAGCCGAACGGTTCTCCGCAGATTTTCTGGCCTTGGTTCCAGCCAGCTAACACCCCATGCGCTTGGCCAAATCCATTGTCGCAGTCGCCACGCTCTCATTGTTTGGTGAAGTGTGTTATACCTTCCTGCAAATGCTTCCCCTGAAAAAAATTCAGAGCCTCGGCGAATCCGCCGAAGCTCCGAACCGACCAGGAATCCCCAATCCGGCTTTAAGCTGCCGCATCTGGACGGGGATTGCAAGCGTGTTGCTGCGTTTGCCGGACGTTTGTAGTGGGTATCCTACCGGGTGCCAAGTCGCCGACGATGAGCGTGGCCACGTCGCCGGCCCGCATTCGTTCAACGGCGGAGCGCGTTTCGCAACATGTTCCCAATATACGTGGCCTTGTCTTCGTTTTGAAACAGGACATGGCGGGCTTCAAAGTCAGCCTTGGCCATGCGCTGGCCGGTGCCGGGCGTCAGCCAGTGATCCACTTGCTGGAAGCGCGTGTTGGCGATGATGAACGAATTCAAGATGACGTTCGGGTCGGCGAGGCGTTGCTCCAGCGTTTTGATGGTTTGGAAAAAGGAAATTTTGGGATCGTCCGCGCCGTCCAGGTTGCGGATGCCTTTCGGGTCAACGAACGACACGTATTGCTTGCCGCCGATCAGGAGCCAGAGGATGAAATCGGGATAGAAATTGCCCGCCTCAAAGAAGCCGATGCCCCGGCCCCGGCTGAGGTTTCGCAACAGGTACAATTCTTTGCCTTCAAAAAAGCCGTGTTCTTGTTCGTAAAAGTTGTTTAGATCGGTGACGAAATCCCGCTCGCCTTCGTTCAGCGCGACCGGGCGGACGTCCACCAGAGTGCTGTTGAGGTAAATCAGCGGCTGGTAAAGGTGCGGGCCGAAACAAATTGACCGGAACGTCCCCCATTCGATTGGCTTAAGCTGCTGCTTGGCGACCGCTTCCTTGACCTCGTTTAACTTCGCGATGATTTCCTTTGCCGACTGGTCAATCAGGAACCGATATTCAGGGACAAAGTTTTCATCGGTTTCGTCGAGAATTTCATACCGCAGTTGCGGTGCTTCCCATGCTGCTTTTTTGGTTTTGAAAAATACGTCGCAGTATTTTTTCAGGAGCGACACGGCGGTTTCCTGCCAGCGGAACACCCGGTCGAACCGGCCGAATTCCAATTCCTGCGGCGGGATGTAAAGGACGTACCAGCTTGGGTCTTCCAACAAGGCGCGGCAGGCACCCGGTGACAGGTTCAAATTGAACCAAGCCCGGTCATTTTTGAATTCCTGCAACTGGCGTTCAATTTCCTGCCAGTCGAAAAAAGCCAGGTGTTGCGGCGTCAGTTTGCCCTCGTGGCGCTGGGCCACGTCTGCCGCGGTACCAAGGTCGGGGGCGATGCGGCTTTGAATTTTGGGATACCAGTCCAGCGCGATGCGTCGGCCCTGCATGTCCGCGTCTGGCGGACCAAGCACCGGCTTGGGGCCGCTGCGCTTGAAGTCCATCTCTGGCGGCAGGCGGAGAATTTTGAGCTTTTGGGATCCGAGACTTTTGAAGGTGGGCAGGACGAACTCAAGCCGGTCGTCGTTGGGCGGCAGTCCTTCCTCCTCCAGATATTCCTTGAACTGCTGCATGAACTGGGCGCGCACGCCAAATACATTCAGCGTTTCGAGCAGGTTGATGTGATCCGGCTTGTGGCCCCGGATTTCGTCCACGAAGCCGCTGCGCTTCAACCCAAATTTGTAGCCCTTCAACCGGACGCCGCGCCCGAACAACTGGATGATCTGCGAGCCTTCCGTCTGGCCGACATTCATTAGGCCCATCGTGCTGACGCGCCAACTGCTCCAGCCTTCCGTGAATTTCTTGGAGCCGATGAGCAGATTGATTTTGGATTCGGCGTCATTGATGCCGGCGAACAGCGATTCGGAGAAAGGCTGGTCGGACACCTTCAACTGTTCCGGGTGCCGGTCGCACAGGTCGCGGAGCTTGGGCGTGTCGCCGACATTGATGACGCCAAAGGGTTCGTTATTTTCACCCAGCCGGAGCGCGATTTCGCCGTCGCTGCCCGTCAGATGGTCAACGTGCAACGCGGCCACGGTCGCCGCGTTGAACACATTTTTCAGAATGTCGGTGAAAAGCTCGGCGGGCGACAGTCCGCTTTCAATCAGGAACGGATAGGCTCGGCTGAAAATGTCGTTGCCGTTGGTGTTGTGCAACCCGGTGTTGCCCGACAGCAGGCGTTGAATCCGGGCGACGGAATCCGCGCCGCCTTGGACAAACTCCGCGAGGAACAGCAGCACATCAACCACGTCGGAGACATCCTGCCGCCCCTCGGTGCGGACGGCGGTCACTTTGCTGCCGACCAGGATCCACAGCGGGCGTTCGATCAAGAACGGATGGAATTCTTTCTCCCGCTGCTCGTAAAGCAGCACTTGTTGATAGTAGGCAAGCAGGCAGGCCGTCAGGTACAACCGTCGCGTTTCCTCGTCGTGGTCGTCCGCCAGATTCAAAATCCGGTAATCCTTGCCGAAACCGTCGCGGTAAAAATACTTGTAGGAATAATCGAACAGGACACACTTGGCATATTCCTCCGTGAGTTCCGGCTTGTTGGCCGCCTTGAGCGCCTGGCTGAACGTGGCGGAATACTCGAACGAAAATCCGTTCGCACACAATTGGTCGCGGTTCTTTTTCCACTTGAAGCCGCCCGCGCCGCGATGGCCTTCGTCCACCAGCACCAGATTGTTGCCCTCGAACGCATCCACCGCGACGGTTTTATCGCCGCTGTCTTCCGTCAACTTGGTGACTTCCAGAATCTCCACCGAATGGCCGGCAAACAGGCCCGTGCTTTCCTTGGAAAAAATCTCCGCCTCAATCCCGCTGGCCGCGAACTCCTGCAAATGCTGGCGCGAAAGCCCCTCGTTGGGCGTCAATAAAATGGTGCGGTTCAACTCCCGCTCACGTCCGTGCAATTTCAGGTAGTGGCGATACTGGCATATATTGACGTGCATGAGCAGCGTCTTGCCGGAGCCGGTGGCGCTCCAAAACGCCAGCTTGCGCAAATCATCCGCCACAAACGGCTTGAGCCGGTCGCGTTCGGCCTTGTCCGCGTTGAACCTGGCAACGTGGTCGTTCAGATCGTCCAACAACTGGTCGGGGTCACGAAAATAGCGGTCGAGGTAGATTTCCGTGAAGAGCAGGCCGAGATATTGGAAATACTTCCAGCGCAGCGGCTCGCCGCGCCGGTCACTGATGGTCTGCGTGTGCCGGACGATGTTCTGGTCGTAGGCCAGCAGCAAATCGCGATTCAACTGCTGGCGCGGGAACAGGCGGGCGGCGATGACGTGATGAAACCGCGACACGTTGTTTTCGTCTGTGCCTTCCAGTGCCGTATCGTGTAATCCTTCGGTGAGCGGGATGAACGAATCCGCCTCGAACAAACCCAGAATCCACTGGTTCAAAACCAGCCGCTGGTCAAAACGGAGCGCGGGCGCCTGCGGGCGGCGGGCGCGGCGGCTGGTGGATGGCGCAACGGGGGGCATGAACCGTCAATTGCCCGCCCACACAAACCTGCGTTTCAAGAAATTCAGCCGATCAAACCGGATAATTTTGTCGTGTTGCAAGCGGCCCACAACAATTCCCGGTGCGATGTCCAACCGCTGGGCGAAGCTCGCAACCTCATGCTGGGCAAAATCCCGGCTCTGAATAAACACGGTGTATTGGTCCTTGGGAATCAGAAACTCGCACGCGAACGCATTCGCATCTCTTTCCGCGTCGTCGCCATCTTTAAGGCCCTCGACGAACACGCCGGTCTTGATTTCCTGCAAAACATGGCGGGCTTCGTGGAAAAACGTGAACCAAAAATGGTCGTCTGACTTGTAGAGCAGGCTCAACTGGATGATCGCCTTGTCCTTGGTCAACCAGTAGGTGGCACCACTGACGCGCAGCTTTTTCAACTCCGGCGTGAACACAAGCGCGACACCCGCCTCGGCACAAAGCTGCTGCATCTTGTGTTGGAACTCGGCGGGCTGCTTTTTCGTCAAGGCGCGGATTTGCTTCAGCGCCGCTTTGAATTTCTCGGCATCAAATGGCTGCGTCTGGATTTTTTGCGCGTCCAGTTCACCTTTGCGGAGCCAGGCAGAGGCGATGCCAAGTTCGTCCGTGGCCAGCTTGGATTTGCGGAAACGGACGGTGAATTTCGCCCAATAGCTTTCCCAAAGCGCCGGCGTGGCCGTTCCATAAAACGCGAGGGTGTATCCGACTTTTTCCTCGTCGCTCACGCCCGCCGGCAACCATCCCAGACCAACCATTTCTTTATAGGGAATCCGTTTCAGCCATGAAATTGCATCTTGAAAATTAATTTGCTGGGCTTTGCGGGCGAGAAATTCCTGATAATTCGCATCGAGGTTGAGCCAAAACGCGGCGGGTGTGCCGAGCGCGGTTTCGAGTTTGATCGCGGTTTCCGCCGTGATGGGCGCACTGCCTTGAATGATCTGATTGACCGTCTTGCGGCTCAAGCCGACGCGGTCTGCCAAATCAATTTGCGTCATGCCCAAGGCTTCCAGCGTCTCAGCCAGCGTGTCGCCGGGCGGAGTGCGGTCCTGCGGTGCGTAACGGAGTGTAGCGTTGTCAGCCATGATAGTCGAGTATGTCAGTTATGGTTATCGTGGTAATTTGTGTCCAATCCAGACCACCGTCGGCTTTGCGGGGAACGGGATCGTTGGCCGGCTCAAAAATCAGGCGGTAAGGATGATCCAAATCCACCGCCAGCTTGCCTTGCAGGTTGCCGGTCAATTCATGGCACCGTGCGCCGGGCAATGCCCGCATCGTCTCCAGGTTGGGCGCCGCCGCCAGCTCGTCTAACCGCCGGCGGATCAGTTTGCCCCGGCGCTCGCCCCATTCCCGCTGCGCATCCGCGATGGTCTGCGAATGCTTTTGGAACTTGGTTTTACGAAAATATACGTCCACGGGGGCTGGTGGTCAAGAATTATGTTTACCTATTTGGTTACAGTATTTTATGTCTCCGGCTAGACATCCTCCACGTCGAACATCAACCGTTTGAACTCGTCCTCGGTGCGGCGGACCTTCCAAGTCTCGTCTGCTCGCTTTAAATTTTCCAGGTTGTTGT
>Ga0316217_10004291_pt1 | contig 15545 bp, 12 predicted proteins | sample 1anoAmetaG_FD_203633 | JGI IMG/M metagenome (GOLD analysis project Ga0316217, IMG submission 203633) | Freshwater microbial communities from Trout Bog Lake, Wisconsin, USA - 1anoA | ecosystem: Environmental > Aquatic > Freshwater > Lake > Hypolimnion/Profundal zone | place: USA: Wisconsin... | reverse complement strand
CAACACTGACCTAGTTTAGGTCTTATCTCCAAAATGATGGATAAAGCTTAGAGCTGCGATTGGAATTAAGCGATTAGAATCGTAAAATATAAATGAAGTTACAATCTCAGACATGTTTTGATGCTTTTATGATTTTAATGTCACAAATAGCTCCCTAGTAATTACTTATGTTCTCTTCATAATGGTTTGTTCAGGAAACCACGTAATTTGGTCTTTTTTCGTAAATTTATGGGTTTGCTAACTAGCCACGGCAGCGTATCTGGAAATAGAATATTTCAGTGAATAAGGTGTTTGATTTATCTAAGTAATTATTTTATTGCCTAAATGAATTCTGACACTGATATTAATGAAAACGTTGAAACTACAGGAAAAGTGCCGAGCAAAAAGCATTTCGAGCAGCTTAAGCAAAACTAATTTTAATTAAAGCAAAGAGTAAGGACTTTAAAGAACTATGATACTTGGAGGACCACCAAATTGCTTCGCATCAGTAACGATCAAATGAAAAAAATCGAGGAGGAGCCCCTTTTAAGTATTGCCTTCAGTTGTGGTTATAAAAATGATGCCAATTAGATTTTGGAAGATCTGTTCAGGCAGAAAAATCACCAAAAAAGTTCGATAAAACACTAATAAGATAACAAGTTTTCAGACGAACTGTTTTAAAAAGCTACAAATGGCTGTAAAAAGAAGCTATCTTTCGTTCAATACAAAAACACAAAATAATAATTGAAAAAAATAACTCGAAGCATCAATCCAAGTACTTTGAGAAAGAGAGCAAGAACCGAATAGCACTCGAGCAGCCCCAAAAAGACTATAGAATTAGGTAAGACACCAAGATAAATAAAACATCTCAGGAATGCAATGAAGACGCTACCAATTCTGTCACAAAAAGATAGATAAGAACGAAATTAGAGCAAATATAGCAAACAGTTTGTTTAGTAAAGATTTAATTTGACTAACGGCTTCACAAAAGATACGACATAAATGGACAACCTTTACGAAAAAGTTAGCCCTTAGAACAGAAGGAAAACTAATCGAAAGATAAACCCTTTCAAAGAAAGGATATCAGAAATACTAACGACTGCTGATTAGCTGCTTTAATAGTAATTGCTAAATAACCGGCGAAAGGATATGAGCGTCTAAATTAAACCCAAGTCGGCGGAAAAGAGCTATCCGTCTGTGCGTTATTGGCCATAGTACAAACATTATTCCATTTCGACTAAAGATAAAACAAAAATGAATGAGGTCAAATCGAATTACAAGGAAGTTTTTGAGGATGGTTTCGAATTTTAGGACTATATTTTGTAAATTGTGCGCAATTTGAAGAAAGATTTTCATTAGATTGAAGAGAAGGACAAAATTCGCATGGTTCAAGCTCTCAAAAACGCAGTCTAACTTAAATTTAAGTACAAAATGAGCATCTAAAGAGAAAATTATAAAAGAAACGTGAAATCATATCTCAAATGCATTCAGGAACACAGAAACGAAACCAAAAGATAAGAAGTCAAAGCCAACGGCATCAGAAGATTCAAAAGGCAAACATTGATGTAAAAGATAAAGACATTGGTCCCCTAAAAGCCAGAAGATTAGGAAATTTGAGTTATTTCAATTCAATTTTTCACTTGATTGGTTTACCATTTCTTTTCAGAGTCAATCAGAGCTAAATCATCACAAAAGGTGCTCAAATTTTAGACAACTTGAAAGAATGCATTCTTTTTCGGCATCAGTTAAAATTATGCTCTATGATTTCAAATCACGATCTGAAGCAATTGAGACTAATACGAATGTCATGGCAAATACCAAAATGCTTGCCCAAGAAAGAGAACAAGGGTTTTAATCCTTTTGGTGGTTTGCAAAAATAGATAGGAATTCGCTTTCAGTAGTGTAATAATTCCAATTAATCATTTTTTGAATATATTTTATTGATTTTATATTAGAATCATATGGCTCAGCCCACTATCCGTTTCAACACCAACCCTCAGTAACTCTTTATTGAATTAGAGCGTACACTGCTTACAATACCTATGAGCAACCTCCCCCTCTCAGCGCTAACATTTCCACTACCCCAGTCCGCGGCACATACGAAAGCATTAACCAGGGCTACGTGACTTCTCCCGCAGCCAGAGTCAACTTCAATCATCCCGGGGCAACCAGCATCAACACCTCCCAGTAGCACTTGATTAAAATAGGGCGGTGAGAGTTTAGCAGGCATACATTGCTCCCCAGCAGCAATCGCAGACACAAGTGGCAGTAAACAACTCACCCTACCCACAGAACGTTGTGGTTGAGCGAACTGATGTGATCAACTAGCGCGCTGCTGACAGAAGTTCGACGGCTGTGAGAGCTGGACCTGCCTCGGTTTCATCAACTAGCTATGTCGCTCCAACAACCCCTAAGCAACCGGCGAGCAAATGTCCTATATGGTTGTGGGCAGTGCTCGGGCTATTGGCTGCTGCTTTGCTGACTCTGGGCTTGCTATGGAAATTCGGAGTTATCGGTGGAGGCAATAATTCAAGTAATGCTTCAACCAATACCGTTGCAACTGCTGCGCCAACCACAACTACAACGGTCACCACTCCTACCACTCCTACAACCACTACGAGTTCCACCACATCGACCACAACCACCACATCTGGGAATACTGGTGCTGGGGCTGGGACAACTACTCCTACTGGGACTACGACTGTTTCACCTTCGGGAACTGGGACCACAAGTGCCGTAGTTACTCCGATGGGGATACCACCTCAATAAATTAAGCCAAATACTACTCCAACTGGATCAACTGCTACAATAACTCAGCCCGCTCCGGCCACGACCACGAATACTACTCAATCAACTAACAGCACAAGTACAGCCACAAAGCCCACCACTAACTCAATACCTGCCATACCAGCCACCACTCAGCCAACTAGTCCAACCTCAACCACAAACACCACAGCTCCCACCACTTCAAACAACTCCACTACACCTACTACTCAACCCACAGCAACCACCACCAGTACGACAACCACAACCACAAGCACTACGACTCCAGCAGCTTCAACAAGCACTACTCCCAAGACAAACTGAAAGCCGTTAAAATGATATCCATATGACCAAAGATATTACTCAGAGATTAAGATTTTCTAGTGATTCATCACCAAAGAGATATACTGTAAGCAGGTACAGCTAATGTGATACATTAAAGTGGGTTTTGAGCATTAACTGACCAGGATACTGCCTCCTCCATAAAACTCTTTTTCTGACCTGACCTAATTAGGTAATAATAGTTTGAGTTCATAACTTTCTACCATATAGAATAATACAGAGTTGCTGTTATTAGCTAAAGAAGCGTTCAAGCCATAGAATTTGAGATTATCAAGTTCGTTATTTCCTTCTATAGATCTATTGCCGATCAATCTAAGCTACTCCATATAGGTAATATCAAGCTTACATAAACTATAACATTTCTTTGCCATCTTGTGGATTTTGTTGCTTTTAACTTGTTTTCATTGACTGGTTATCAAATCTCTATATTTGAGCTTTTATTATCGGCTGGTTTTAATAACATTAGGTAGTATATTATTTAAATTTGATATTCTCAAAGTATCAGCAACAAGCAGTCACCCATGTTTTGGGCAAATTTCATAATCTGAGAGAAAAAGATTTATTTTTTGCATTTTTAGTATATTTTTTATTTTTTTAATACTACCATAGAGTTTATCGAACTTTCTAGAACCGATTTCGCAGGCTTAAATTGAACTCCAATGCCTAAAATATCAATTTGAAAACAATGACCGACACAAAGAAACCACAAGGGAAAGCCATAGGTATTGATCTCGGAACGACCTACTCATGTGTGGGCATCTGGCAAAATGAAAGAGTTTAGATCATCGCCAACGACCAAGGTAACAGAACCACTCCATCATATGTGGCCTTCACAGAAACTTAAAGGCTCATTGGAGATGCTGCCAAAAACCAAACTGCCAAGAACCCTGTCAACACTGTCTTTGATGCCAAAAGACTTATCGGCAGAAAGTTCAATGATCCAATTGTCCAAAAGGACGTCAAGTTATGGCCCTTCAAAGTTGAGTCTGGACCCGACGATAAGCCTCTGATTGTTGTGAAATACAAAAACTAAACAAAAAAGTTCCATCCAGAAGAAATCTCCTCTATGGTTTTGACTAAAATGAAAGAGACTGCTGAAGCCTTTTTGGGAGAAACCATTAAAAACGCTGTGATCACTGTTCCCGCCTATTTTAATGACAACCAAAGACAGGCCACAAAAGATGCGGGAAGTATTGCTGGCTTAAATGTTTTGAGAATTATCAATGAGCCCACTGCAGCTGCTATTGCTTATGGCCTTGATAAGAAAGGACATGGTGAAAGGCACGTTCTCATTTTTGATTTAGGAGGAGGAACATTTGATGTCTCACTTTTGACGATTGATGATGGTGTCTTTGAGGTCAAAGCCACAGCTGGTGATACCCATTTGGGAGGTGAAGACTTTGACAACAAACTAGTTGAGTACTGCGCTGCTGAATTCTTGAAGAAAAAGTCTATTGATATTAGAGGAAATCCGAGAGCTATGAGAAGACTAAGAACTCAAGCAGAGAAAGCAAAAAGAATTCTTTCATCCTCAGCACAAACCACAATTGAGGTGGACTCCCTTGCTGAATCTGAGGACTTCTCCCTTACCATTACGAGAGCCAAATTCGAATAGCTCTGTATTTCTATGTTTAAAGAAACTATTCCTCCAGTTGAAAAAGTTTTGAGAGATTCAGGAATGTCTAAGAACCAAATTCATGATGTCGTTTTGGTTGGAGGATCAACCAGGATTCCCAAAGTTATTGAACTTTTGAAGGAGTTCTTCAATGGAAAAGAACCAAACAGATCAATTAACCCCGACGAGGCTGTTGCCTATGGAGCTGCAGTACAGGCTGCCATCCTCACTGGAACTGGTTCAGAAGCTACTGATAGCTTGCTTTTGATCGATGTTACCCCTCTCTCACTTGGTATTGAAACTGCAGGAGGAGTTATGACTGTGCTTATTCCTAGGAACACAACCATTCCAACAAAAAAATCTCAAACTTTTACCACTTACGCTGATAATCAACCTGGGGTTTTGATCCAAGTCTTCGAAGGAGAACGGCAGATGACAAAAGACAACAATTTGTTGGGTAAATTTAACCTCGACGGCATTCCCCCAGCCCCACGAGGAGTCCCCCAAATCGAAGTCACTTTTGAAATTGATGAAAACGGTATCATGAATGTTACTGCTACTGATAAGGGAACAGCCAAGAATGCCAAAATAACCATTACCAACAATAAGGGTAGATTGTCAAAGGATGAGATTGAAAGACTCATTAAGGATGCTGAGAAGTACAAAGATGCTGATGAAAAGCTCAGAAAGAGAGTTGAAGCCAAGAATGCTTTGGAAAGCTATTGTGTCTCAGTTAAGCATACTTTAAGCGACGATAAGATTAAGGACAAATTTGATTCTTCTGATAAAACTACTGTGGAGTAAAAAGTTAGAGAAACTGAAAGCTGGCTTTCAAGTAACCCCGAGGCTGATACTAGTGAATACGAAGGAAAGCTCAAGGCTCTGGAGAACATCTTCAACCCCATTATGCAAAAGATCTATGCTCAAGGAGGAGTGCCACCTGGAGGTGCAGGATTCCCTGGAGGGGCTGGATTCCCCGGCGGAGCTGGGTTCCCAGGAGGTGCGCCTCCCGGAGCTTCTGCACATCATGGAGGATCATCAGGTCCAAGCGTCGATGAAGTCGATTGATCTCGATCCTGTATATGCATAGTAATAGTCTACTATTGAGCAATTGATATAAGCCGTTAAATTAATAATAAAATCAATGACTAGTCCCATTAGAGGCATGAAGAATAGCAACTATAACTATCAAAGTAACACTTCCCAGAATTATGAGGAAGAGTTTTGGAAGCTCAAGGCTCAAAAGGCTGAAACTTCTATCCAGGAGCTAAAAAAGTAAAATCACATCCTGAACAAAAGGCTGATATAAATGTCAAGAATCGAACAATAGCTAAGAGAAAAAATAATCGATTACGAAGACGACTGGAAAAACCGAAGCAGAAAACTGGCAACCTAAAGAAATACATAGAGATATTCAAAAGCATAAAATGAAGATAAGTAAGTTCAAGTCGCATAGATTTAGAGACTTTACAAAGAAATAAGGATAATTAAAAATGTTCACGAACTGTAGCTGTCTAAACTTCAGGAAGAGAATAAGAAACTCAAAAAGCAGGTTTCCGATGGTGCTAAGATATAAACCAATTAGAAGGAGACTTTGGAACATCAGAAAGCTACGACTAAGCTTCAAGAAGAGCTTTCTCTGTTGAAGAGAAGATTGACGCATACCGAATAGAATCTAGGTCGAGTGAAGGAATAAAAGGGGAAATTGCTTTTAGACAACTAAGAGTTGAAGAAATTGATCCAAGACATTAAAATGAAAGAGAAGATTGCTCTAAAAGAATAGGAGTAAAAATTTTACGATTATAAAAAATATTTCGAAGAGCTCAATGATCTAAGAATGAGCAACAAGATTCAGAGTCAATATTAAGGCACTGAGATACCAGCCTTTCAATTCTAACCATCATTTGCTCATAAAAATTAGTAGCTGTATGAGGAAACGTTGAAGGAGTAGGCTAAGAATAATTTAGAGGCTGAGGTCTAGAAGCTAAAGAAAGAGTTGAGTGCCAAAGAGAAGCAGGAGAAAGAGTTGTAGCAAAAGATAAGACTTGAGAGATCTGATTTTTAGAATCAGAAATTGGCCTCAGAGATTAAACGTAAAAAGGCTGAAGGAGATTTGGTTGAAGTGAAAAGTTAGCTCTAGAACGTTTTAAGAAAGCTAGCGCCTTTGCTTTAGAATAACCGCTAGCTTAAGCACAGCAAAGAAAATGTAGATACTAGGATAAGTTTGTCGATTCTTGAAGTGTTCCTAAAAAGATATAAGATCCAAGCATTTTGATCGTGTATTTGATATGGTCCTATTGACGTGATTATAAGAATAATTTAAGAAAAAGACTTAAATTTATCTAATTTATGATTTGGAGGTCGTTTGAAATTATATAGCTTAAAATTTTTTTAAATCTACTAGTAATATAAATAAGCTATGAAGATCAAGCCGATATCGGCTGCTAATACTTTTCTTCTCGAGTAGTGGTATGTGTTTAAACGGCAAAAGCGTCCCTCGGTATCTAATTCAGGGGTTAGAATCCGAAACGCGGTGACATTTATGATTCTGACGATTTCTGACAAGCAGTGAATAAAGAAGGTAGGTAAACGATCATTTGCCTTAGATTGTCTGGCATTAGCTTGTGCGATGAGTTCAATTGACTAATAAGGCTCAAAGGAAGCTGGGTTAGGACTGTCTGGTAGTTTATTTGAGCTATTTCTTCATTTACATGATGTCTTTTGAGTTGATTTTGGGATGGTGGATGGATATGGATATGACTGTGGCAAGATGTTAGATTCTGGCAACTCATTGAGAGGTATGTAGTCAGTGAGGTCTTTTATCTCCTGAAAGTTCCATTTTGTTTGATTTCAGCTATTAATCTGTTTTTTCTTCAGGTTAGTTACTAAAATTGGCAGCAGCTAAGCTTTAAGTTCCAGTTTTTTGTGGGTGATGGTAAAATCGAATTAGTTCTGGACGTCGAAAATTGGTTTGTTTAAAGTTGATAAGTTTGATTGAGTGTTGGGTCTTTGTCGATTTAATTTTTTATTCATAAGATTCAGAGATTAAGTGATTACTTATTTTGTAAAAAATTAGTATCAATAATATAAATATAAAGCGGCCTAATGGGAATCTTTTGGTCTAACAGTTAAAGTATGAATTATTGTAGTTCAAACTATTCCTCATTGAAGAATTAATTCGACCCAATTCCACGAACCTTAATCCTGTACGAATAGAATGATAACCGATCTATGCGTCGAACTAGGGAGGCGCCGATAATATTTTAAAGCGTTAGGTATGAAAATTTAATTGACATTCGATCGTCAATTGTTTGGGAGCCAGAGGATAGGTTTGAAAACTTTTTCTATAACAGGGAGCTCAACATAATGTAGTACATAATTCGAAATCCCCTTGGATTTAGAAACTGATTAGAAGAATATCTTCATTATTAGCAATTGGCCTCTTTTTGAAGAGCTATCTCCTATTAAAGCTATAACTCTATAGTATATTTATTGATTAATAACCAATAGATATTATTTATGAGTACACCCTTCAATTTTGAGAGCTTATGACTGCATGGGCACATTTTTGGTTCTGGTCAGCTTAATTTTGACTAAATTTATTAAAATTTCTTTCTTTCTTCTTGTTTTAAGTTTGCTGAACCAGAAAGATTAGATAATCTATCCCAGTCTCCAATTTTTCCAGCGTTATTTTTTTATTTTGTTCTCACTAATTAACTATTGAAGCTATATTTTACGAATCCTGAAGATGGGAAGTCGTATAACTTCTAGAGATAGCTGCACAGCATCCAATATCAAAGTTGTAATACCAGAATGGCCTTAAAAGGGCGAAATGATTACTAGTTCCGGTTGCTACCTACTAAACGAGAAAGAAGTGGAAAGTCCTCCTTAAAATATAACCTTTTTAGAGACGCTATAGCCAATAGCATAGATAGACGATCCAATATAACATATCGCTGCCTCAACTTCATAGCGATACCCAACGATGGGCCAATTTCGTGTGGCAAGATAGGTGATTTCCTCTTCAGGTGGTTCCATAGGATAATTTTCGATTCAAATCCCTGGGCTTGTAAATCCAGAGAGATAATAGATGATTTAGCAAGGATTAGAAGCCAATCGAGAATTGCTTTTTGAGGACGTTTACCGCAAAGACACAATTGTAAATTTATAAGGGCACTAACAAAAAAACAATGGAGGAGTGAGCTCAGACTGAGATGACATGATCTAATATCAAATGATTACTGCACTTACAACAATTTTTCAGACTTAAATTGTTACCTAATCTAAAATGCCTCTTTGCTGATAGACCAGCAGAAAAAACTTGAATGCAAACTTTATTTTAGAAACTTTCATTTTTTTAGTATATTATACCAATATATGACTGCATATTTATTACTTTATTTGCACTCCATATTTGAAAAATGGCAGATATCATGAACCAGGACATCGACGCCCACCTAATGCACAAATTAAAGTAAATCGTCCCCGAAGTACGCAATACCTTATTCAGCTACGCCGCTAAATCGAAGACGCTGTGCGCAGCAGACTCTAGTCATAACTATAGCAGACTATCTAGAATAAAAAGAAAGAGCTCAACGGTTACTATCAAAAGCAAATGAAATAAAAAGTAGAGGAAAGCAATCTTGCTATCAAAAGTTAGCTGTCGGGGTTGTTTGAGGTTATATATCAGCTCAAGGCAGAGCTTAGCAATGATAAGCCGTTGACGTTGACGCCTGAGGAAGAAACAGAGTGTATTGAGTAGATGGTGGAAGAAATTTTGAATTAGGAGAGTTTGCTGGAGGAGGTTCGTAACAAGCTGAGACCCAAAATCTAAGCGAAAGTTAGAACCTGCTTAGAGAAATAGGTGGAAGAAGGGATAGAACTGATAAAAAGCTAACTTTAATCAAAGATTGAGGAGTAGAGAAACGAGTGGATGAAAGAAAGAATTGACTTTTGGAAGCGTCAATCTGACCTAGAACTCTAGCAGCTTGCACTGGAGCACAGTTAGCTCCATAAAAAGAAGCAGAATATCCATGCCACGTTGAATGCTAAAAGGTTGGAGAAAAAAGAGGCAGAGCAGAGATTACAGAATCTTTTTGAGAAAAATGCAAAGATAGCAAAATTGAGGCAGGAGTTGAAAACGCTCAAAAAGTAAACAGTTTATTGATATTTGCTGCTTTGTTCATTCCTCAGCTATTTAGGCATTTTACAAAGATTAGAATCAAGAATGGATTTTGAAAAGTTTAAAAATTGCTCCGTTTACCTATAATTCCAAACAAAAGCTCATCAACTAAAATCATACACCTTATCTTAGTCTTAACTCATCAGAATTGAAAGAAATCGCGAAGTTACATTTTTTACTTCGTTTCAATTTCAACACTTGTAACCAAGGATTCGTTGCGGAATAAAAATTGAGCATGCTTAAATGCTATAAATCATGCAATTATAACCATTTTTTCAGTTGCAGTTGAATTCTAACTATTTTATGAAAGTTGAACAAAATACTTTTGCCTGTCATAAACGGCAAAACATAAAACTGCACGAAAGTCACCTGAATTGCGAAATTGACTAAATATTCCTTTCTTTCGATGTTAGATCCTTTTGGGCTAGCACAGCAAGTCATCCAGAAAGATTGGTAAGCAAAGTTGTACGATTTACGCTTTATATTGCACAGTCCTACATATAATCATTTGCATATCGATGACCAAAAAACTCATACTAGCCCTCATAGTCAATCTTTTTCTAGCCATCAGCAGCTACTCCCTCATCACGCTCGTCACCATACATTCTTCGGAAATCGATGAAACTTCACACATTCGTTTCACCTATTTCATTGGCCTGCATTCGATGCTGTTTATCTCCGTTTTTGTTATGATACGGCTCGAGGATCTCTTCAGTTTCGTTCTCTTAGCCTTCGTTAACAGTTTAGTAGCATCTGTGGGACTCATTCTATGTGAAAGTGAGGTCAGCCGCATCCAGAATCGTCCCGATTATAACTACCGCCACTTCACAGGCAAGGCCTAAAAACTGGAGCTGACATACCTCAACATCTACTTTTTAGTGTACATGTACGCACTTATTGGCCTGATGGTCTCCTCAACATTTCTCTTGGCTACAGAGATCCTGATCTGCTGGTAGGAATACATCATAAATTCCAAAATAGACCAGTGTCTGACGAAGAGGGCTTACGATGAGTCAATAAAAGGCAAGGAATGCTCGATTTGTCTGCAGGAATTCCATTAGAGTTAGCAGTACTTCATCGAGATCAATATCTGCAACCACTTGTTCCATGAGAAATGTTTGACTGAGTGGATCAGACGCAGCAAAACGTGTCCTTTGGATAGGAAAGACATATTCGAATATGAGAGTCAGCAGATTTAACTGGAAGATGTCATAAACTGATGCCAAAGTGGGAATACTAGGTGGCTACATTTGATTGATACTGCTTTTATGTTTGCATTTCAGAGACAAATAACTGTTAATTCTCAAAAAAAGAAGCAAATTGTTTGAATATCCTAGAGCATTTTATTCTATAGCTCCTAAATCATATAATAATTCATAGGTAGATAGAACTAAAGGGTGTAAAATGATATGAAAGTCAGTCGGTAAATAACACAGTTATCTCAATCAGTTACGACCTATTGCACTAGCTTCACCTCCTCACCAAGATTTTTAAATAGCTATCGATTCTTTTCATCACTATACAAACAAATTAGCTTCTCCATGTCTTTGAAGTCAAAGTTGACTAGCTGCTTGTAGTTGGCTCTTAATTACTAAACGTTTGGAGGCAGTAAGTTGATTGTCAGTTGTGGGTTGTTATAAACATAGAGGAATGCTAGTGTTTCTATATTGTTGAGACGTTCTATACTCGTAATCTGATTGTTATTGAGGTTGAGTTTGATGATCGATTTACAATTCTAAAGCGCATTCACATCCTTAAGGTGATTGTTGTGTAGGTCAAGGAAAGAAATCTCTTTCAATTTCCCAAGCACGTCAACTTTTTATAGCTGGTTTCTATCAAGATAAAGCCGTTTGATATTGGTGCAACTTTTCAAGCAATCGACACTCTTTATTTTGTTGTTGCTGAGGTTGAGTATTTTTATGGCTAGACAATGCTAAAGCCAATCTACGCTTTAAAGGCAATTGTTAGATAGATAGAGTTGGCTTAAGTCGGTGTTATTTTTAAGGCCATCCGCAGTTTTTAGTTTGTTGTTGCTGACGTTGACGATCTTGAGGGTAGTCACTGTTTAGAGAGCATCTAGGTTTTAGAGCTGGTTTTTGTCAAGTTATAGGTGGTTTAGATTTGCCAAATTTTTTACAAAATCAACGCTTTTTAGGTTGTTTTAATTGATTTTGAGGATCTATAAATCTGTGAAATTTTAGATAAAGTCTACGCTCGATAGTTTGTTTTTACTGAGATAGAGCTGTTTGATACTTCTGATGTTTCTCAGCCCTTCAACATTTTCCAGAACGTTTTAGCTTAAATCAAGGACTTCAATATTGGTATAAGTTTAAAGAGCATCCACATTCTGCAGCTTATTTCTGTCTAAGTAAAGTTGACTAATATTTTTGATGTGCCTGAGGTCATCAACATTTTGCAGATTATTGCCATTGAGATAGAGTAACTTGATGTTTCTGAGGTTTTTGAGTCCGTTCACGTTTTACAGACAATTATCACTTATGTCCAGCATTTCTATAGCTTTGCAGTTGATAAGCGCATCAACATTTTCCAGCTTGTTATGGCTGAGGTTGAGTTCACGTACGATTTCAAGACAATCCAGCCCATCGATGTTTTAAAGGTTATTGTTGTGGAGATGGATTTTGTTAATAAAGATAATATTTCTCAAGAAATTCACGTTTTTCATGGATTTGTTTTTGGTTATGATGAGCTACTCTAGATTGCGGCAGCTGAAGAGCATCTATTCGTTTTATTCAGAGATTGTGTTGTTTATTGCGATGATTGTCTTGATTTTCTAGAATTACAGGTTCATGAATTTTTTGTATTTTAGCTCTTTCTTGATGTAAGACTCTCTAACTTTATTGTCCTTATATGCGTAAATCTTGAGTATTTTGTTAAAAGACTGCCATTTGTCCTTCTAATCACTAAAACTGATTATTTCCGCTTTGAACTTGATAGACTCAATCAACTTCTTTTCTTTCATGTAAGACCTAAAGTACCTTATGAATTAGTTGACCTGCTCATAGAAAGTTTAAGGGTTGAACTGCATCTTGGCCAGATACTTTTTGGCCTAAGATTTGGCTTTAACTTCAAATAACAAGAAATCTTTGATTCTTTTCTTCTTTTTGATGAACTATGAAATACCGAAGTAATTGATCTATTCGCTATACTAAACGGTTTATTCTTTTTTGGTTAGTTTTGCCAACATTTGGGGACTGACCTTTACTATATAGTGTTTTAGCTCTTAGGGCAAGTAGACTAACATCTCAAACTCCATCTTTCCTGCTGAGTTGATTCTTACGTAATAACGGATCTGTCTGTGATCTAGGTCTGAGTAGTTGGTTATTCTTTTAATTTTTGATTATTTCAAGTTTTGGAGCAGTAGCTGCTTGAGCTAAAAGTATTATTCGCTTATTTTGCTCTAAATAGCCTAATCTGCAAATAAGCACTTTATGCATGTATTTATGGCCTGAGTTTTCTCAAACAGTTTTGTCTGCTAGTTGATAATCAGTCTTTTACAGCTACTGCAGTAGAAGATGGTTTCAGGCTTCTAAGAAAGCTGCTCATTCTCAGATTTTTCTCCCTTTTTCCATATGTCTATGTCCTCCTCTTTCTTTTCCTAGTAGTATAGTTTATCGGAAGCATTGGCTACAATAGGATCCAATTGGGATATCATGATGGCACATTAGGATAGTACTCCGAAGTTGCCTCTGGTGAGTTAGTAGATAAAATGGCTGAAGGTATAATAGTTTTTCTCTTTTCCTTTGGGTTCCTGGATCGAGATTTGAAGCTAGCATTGAACTTTGCCCATAAACATATAGTTTATCATGACGTTGTTTGATGGTTCCTCTAATTTGTTCTTTATACGAATCAGCTTGAATTTGCCTTTCATAGCCTTGCTTTCATCCAAAAGGTACATGGTTTTAAGGAGGGCGATGAAACTGCTTTAGCTGCATTTGAACCTGGCTCTCATGAGATCGTAGACCTTAAACATCACCAGATTTAAATTGTGTAGTGACATCTAATACCAGATACCTGAGCCTCCTTTGAGAAGGTGATGTATAAGCACAGAAAGATATTAGACCATTATGGAAGTCAATACGGCATTTATTTTGGACGACACTTGCCTTGTCTGAGTAAACCTGTAGACAAAATAAGAGAGTGAGCCTGTTTCGGTTGTCAGGATTTGGCTGATTAGTTCTAAATTTCTAGCCTTTATCCTTTTTAGCTTCTGCTTCACAATTTACTGCTCCTTTTTCAGTTGGTTAACTATCATCAGCTTAGTGGATTAATCTATAATGGGGACAAGCCTATTGTAGATGTCCTTGAAAGGATAAAGTCGCGTCATTATATGCTCTTCGGGGTTGAACAAAATGTCCTCCAAACTGTATGCCCATTTGGTAAGAATTCGCAGCACTGAAGAGTGTTTAGCCCTAAATTACTTCTCTGCAATCTGCTGTTTATTGAAGGGTTTGACATAGTTGGGAATCTTTATGCCTATGGCATAGTCCTTGAGTTCTTATAGATTCTTCTCCCGCTGTCTATTGATAGTCTGGCAATGTATGTTGTTTTCTACTTTATCTTTGATAAAATTGATGCGTTAATTGTGAGATTAAGTTATGAGTTAGAAGTAGTTAGTTACTGCTTGCTTCCTCGCTTATTTTTGATTTTACTTCACAGCTATTTGTCTGGCGATTTGTTAGAAATAGCTGAAGATTGCCTGAGTCCCTTTTTATCTTGGAGTCCCTTTTTATCTGGGAGTCTATATCATAGACTCTTCTTTGTCTTGCAATTTGTTCTGCCGCAGCGACCTAGCAGATTTGACTTCGAATACGCCCTAATGGTTAGTAGCAGCTTCCACCAGAGCCTTGAAGTCCTCATTTTTGGACAAAGCAAACAACTCCCTGTTGAACTAGTTGAAGATTTACTTGTTAAAGCGGTCTCTGGAATCTGCCTGCCCAGTTTGCACAACCCTGATCGCACAGTTGACCACCTCCATGATGAACTCAGTGTAGTCTTCGTCTTACCTGGGGCAGAGGTCCTCTTTGGATTTGCCGCGGCTGCTGCTTTCTCGAACCGAGAGATACTTGGATATGTTGATGCCGTTGCTATAGATGAGATCATTCTCATCGTCGTCGGTTCTGTTGACTTCGTGGATCACATTCTTCATCTTGAGGGTACCTCCTGTTATGGGCGCCTGGGGGTAGTATGGAGCTTGGTTGTTGAATATCTTCTTCATCAGGCTTTCGATTTTGACAATCAGATCGATCTTCAGTTACTAAAGTTCGGCTGAAGTTTGGTTTTGTTTTGGGAAGCAGCCCAACTCATTCAACTTTTTAGAAGTGATGACTGCTTCTATTATTTTTGTGTAGAGGGATTGAACGTTGAGCATGATATTGGAGGCTGCATAGTTTTTCACCTACTTATGCTACAACTGGTTATCATTTAGTCCTTTGAAAGAGACTGAGAGTATATTTGCAAGGGTTTAGACCATGAACTATCTTATTTTGTCAACGATGTCTGAGTAAGTTTTGCTTTTCAGGAACCCATGTTCTGTTATACTTTTCGCATCTATTTCAATACTAAAATCGAAGTCATGTTCCAAAACCCTGTCTCTTGGGTCTAACATCTCTTTGAACTAGTTACCGTACTTCATCCTCTGCTTTG
>Ga0316217_10004290_pt1 | contig 15549 bp, 12 predicted proteins | sample 1anoAmetaG_FD_203633 | JGI IMG/M metagenome (GOLD analysis project Ga0316217, IMG submission 203633) | Freshwater microbial communities from Trout Bog Lake, Wisconsin, USA - 1anoA | ecosystem: Environmental > Aquatic > Freshwater > Lake > Hypolimnion/Profundal zone | place: USA: Wisconsin... | reverse complement strand
CAAGCACGAAACAAGCAGGTCGCACGCAAGATTGCCGGCCGGAACCTGTTCCACATAGGTGGCAAACGAGCGCACCTCGAGGTCGGGCCGGATTCGCTTTAGGATGGCCGCCTGAACAGCGCATTTGCTGCGACCCGCGTGTCGGACCTCGATAGCCTGTCCGGCGACGTTCTTGGTCTCGTACCTGTCGGGGTCTACCAGGGTAATCCGGCCGACCGAAGGGAACCGTGCGAGCAGCGCAGCCAGAAACGAGCCGATGTTTCCCAAGCCTATGATCACGATGTGTTTGACTTCAATCATTACCATCCCTCCGGCGGCCATGCGTATCCCGCGTTGAGTGCGGTCGAGCCTTGGCAGACTATACAACTGTTGGAATACGAGTAGCACAGCCGCGGGAATGCGGCATCCTGATGGTATGCGACCCTGCAGGTGGGGCAGACAACGACCGGACTGCCATCCTCTATAGCCAGCGTGCAACGCGGACATTGCTTGGGCTGGCCGTGATGGACTGTGATTGTCGCAATGACTTCTTTTGAAAACAGGAGCCTCTTCCCACTCCCGCCAATGAGGATGTCGTCCTTGTCGGAAAGGCAGCGAATGCCTGTCTGGATTGCGATGCCGTTGACACGGCACGCGGCCGGCCGGCAAATGAGCGCCCATTGGTCGCCTTGAGAGTCCACCTGGCAAAGCAGGACATCTTCGCCATTCAAGGACCGCGGCTCCGCGGGATCTACGGCCTCGACGGCTATATCAGAGTCGCCGCCGAGGCGAAATGCAGCAGTTCCGAGAAGTTCGAACGGCAACCAATCTTGACTTGCGATTGACCAGATAATACTCATTTTAGCGAACCTCGACCACGGAATAAAGAGAGCGCTCACAGGTATATTAGCACCCGAAATTAGACCAGCGCAAGTGGTTGAAGACGCTCAAAAAAGGGCGTTGCGGGTGCACGGAACAAGCACATTCCGGGCACGCGAATCCCACGCACGAACGCAATAAGGGACCGTGCACGCACATGCGCTGGGCATTGAAAATCAGATAAAGCACATTTCTTTGGCGTCATCGAATTTCTTCAGGTGCTGTCGTAATATTTGGTTCCGCCAATCTGATTTTTAGATTTGGCCTGGCATACGCACGGCTCTTCAATAGGCCAGGTTCGCGGCCCGGAGATCGGCCGCCAATTCATACAGCGCGGCCATTCTCAGGCCGCCCCCCATTGTCTCCTCGGGAATGCCCCAGGACAACGGTGACCAGTTGAAGCCGACAAGCTGGCGGCTGTCGTTTTTGAGAAAGTCCAAAATTCTTGAACACGTTGCGAACAGCGCGCGTCCCATCGCCGGCGCATAGCTCGCAAACTTTGCTTTTACTCATCTCGGAATTTAGCAACGGAATATCGAGCGACACGCCGTGAGCCACACGAATGGACGGCGAGGTCGCCTCCTCATTCGGCAACACATAGCAACTACATGGATTCGGATGATACGAACTTCAGGCGGTGCCTGGCGGGCGCGCTACGAACACGCTGTCAAGAGATCGGAAAGAAGTACGTCGCCCTGATCGAAGACATCTACACGTGCATGTGGGTTGACATAGAGCGTAGGAAAATCTCAGCCATTCTCAATGAAGAGCACTCGATCGTATTGTCTACTGTCGAGATCAATGCCATGGACAGGTACTTTCACGCCAGGAATATGGGTGGCCTTCCGGGCACCTTGCGCCCAAGAGGCGTACTAAGGGATGTCGCTCAAACTGGTAGAGTAGAATTTCTAGTCGGCTCAAAACCATCTGCCAGTAACTCGACGGCGTTATGGGATCTGAAAGCCGTCCTTGGTTTGATGAGGGCTATCAACTCGGTCGCTCCGGATGCTCGACTGGATGTGCAAGATGTCCTCTTGCTAAGAGGGGAATCGCCAGAATCGCTGATGCACTGCTAAGTATCATGTTTGGATTGGATCAGCTCTCAAACACGCGGGAGAAGCCGCATATACCATTTGCGTTCGCCTGGCAATCAGACGCACAAGAAAGACAGACAAGTCCGTTCATTACGGAACTTGAAGAGTTGACCCTCAATACGAAATACTGGCATTCGGCATTGAAGCTGGATAAACGAGATGAACCTTACACGATCAACCACGGAACGAACTTTCGCTCTTCTCTGATAGTCTCGAATTGCCATACAGCGAAGCAACCTTCGAGATCCCGCCAGTTCAGTGGCTGCTTTACCGGGTTCGTTTAGCCCGTCGAGACCGAGCTAACGGTAGAGTTATGCCACTTTACGCGCAGATGGCGGTTCGCTACCGGACAGGCTGCAGTCCCAATCAGGGGTATCGATGCCTATTCGGAAATCGAGTTTCCTATTTCTGCTAACAGGGTACATCATGTACAAAACCAGAGTGCTTGCAAACAAGCACAGAAAACGGAGACAAGATGCCAATAACCACAGAGGCTGTGCTAAAGGAGCTGCAAGAAGTCGAGAAGGATTGTGATGCCCTTAAGAAGCGCATCGACGGGCTTGTCGTAATGGCGCTCGCAAAGCACGACCGCGATATTTTAGCGGCTCAGTTGCTGGCGGCTGTAGAGGAGAAGAACGCGCCGGAGAAACAGTCCAGTTAATTGGCGGCCGCCGCGCCTCCGCTGCTGGCGTAAGTTATCTGCGACACAGGGCTGTCGGCCATGCCGCTCTTGTAGGCGATGGCCTTGATTGTCATGCCCGGCCGCGCGCTGATGACTCCGCAGTAGATGTAGCCCCTGGTGCGCGTCGGTTCGGTGCCGTCGAGCGTATAGCGGAACCAGGCGCCTGAGGTGGCGCTGGTCAGAGAGACAGGCGTGACATCTTTGATAGTCTCGGCGACCGGCGAGAACTGCGGCTTCTGTGTCGGCGTGGCTCCCTGACGATTCAGGCCGGTGTACGGATAGTTCGTCATCGTGTCCCAGGCGAGCCTTTGCATCGCCAGCGCTTGCGGGCCGGTTAGGTGTGTGCGCACCGGCAGGAACTTGCCTTCCGGCGATTCCCCGTAAAACGCCGCGTAGAACATGCAATCGGCCAGATAGGCGCCCTCGGGATTGGGATGCACTTTGTCGCTGAAGAGCTTGACGTAGAAATCGTCCTTGCCGAACCCCGGCATGCGGCCCTCCTCGATCATGTGGTGCACCTGGCCCATGGCCAGAGACGCCGGAATGATGTGAATGGGTTTCGCACCCTTGTACGTCTCTTCGATCTTGCTCTTGACATCCTCGCCGTACACGGTCATTGCCGCCATCGATTCCTCCCAGGTCAGGGCCGGATAAACCGTCTTCATCTGGGGTGTCGGTAATTTTCCCAGATCCGACGGAAGCGGCCGATCCCGATATGTCCAGGTCACATACATCCAGGGCTGCGCATTGGGCGCCTTTTGTTCCACGAGCGAGAGGAATCGATTCTCGTAGTCGACTTCCTCGGCGATGTCCCAATCCCATGTCTGCAGTGTGAAATCGTCGATCTGGGTTGTGGCCGGCCACACCTTACTCCATGTGTCGTTTGCCTGTTGGATCTGCTCCTTGGAATAGACCACGGTGTAGCCGATGCGCGTCGAATAGAGATCGATCCAATGGTCCTTATCGGCGGGATCGCCGATCGGCAGCATGGCGGCATTCCACAGGGCCTTGAGAATGCTGCCTCCGAGAATGTAGTATGCGGAATGATGCCGCGAGCCGGCGGTATAGGCTTGAAAATCGAAGTGGCCCGTGATGCCGGTCAGGCTGTGCCCCGCATGAAATGTGGTGACGTGCCGCGGCTCTCCGATGATGTAGGTTGCCCAGACAGATGGCGTGGGGGCGTGGCCGTCAACGAACGCCGATGCGTCCAGCGTGGTGGTCTTCTCGATGGCTATCGGCGCGGAGTAGACCTGGCTATTCTCCAGAGTTGGGTCGGTGCCGTCGAGCGTATAGCGGATCACGGCGCCTGGTATGCTGCTCTGAATGGCGACCTTGATTGGTACCTTCGTTTCGACTCCCATGCCGGGCGCGAACGTCACACAAGGCCCGGTTGCGACAATGCCGATGTCGATAACCACGTACTGGTTGTCCGGCAGGTCGCTTTGATGGTTTCCGGCCGGACTGTCGTCAAGTGTCCGGCGCCAATTATCGCGGTCGCGACCGCTGTAAAGATCGACCATCTTCAACTTAGTATCGGAACTATAGAACTCAAGCTTTGCGACCCGGCCGAATGTTCCCATCGCCGCCAGGTACTTGATCCACCGATAAGGCGTCGTGTTGGCTATCGCAATTTCGCCCCATTGTCCGGAAGTCGGCAAGTCCTTGATCTGGCCCAGTTCTACGAAGCCATCGTCGGGGGACACATTCGAAGCCAGAATCTTCGCCCCGAGCACGTCCTTCTCGTGACCCGCAAGCGGGAGAAAGCGAACCTTGTTCAATGCCGAGAGGGCCGGAGAAGCGTTGTCCGCCCATGCGGCGTTTGCAATGCAAACAATGAGAGCGAGAAGGAGGAAATGTCTTATGTTTGTCATGAATCCCATTCCTGAGTCAGTTTACCCGCCAATCACATGGGCTATTGTCCAAACCCTGGCAGCAGGTCGCGGCCGGCTACGAGGAACAGCCTCTCATTCCGATCGGACGCCAGTCGCTCAAGCTCTGGTGCGAAGCCGCCAACCGCGAACAATGCGTAGCTCGCACCTTCCCTCCACTTTGCATCTGGCAGGCCCGCCACCTTGGCTCTGAGTGTCGCGTAGTCGGACAGACGGGCTGCGCTGCCCGCCCGCCACTTGCATTCGCAGAAAAGGAAGCGGCCGTCGTCCATCTCCGCCACGATGTCGATCTCGACCCGCCCGTCGCGGCTCCAGTAGCGGCCAAGGCTCTTGATCGCCAGGGATAGGCGCTCCCTCGCATGGCGGCGTAGCCACTGGGTGCATATCTCCTCGAAGACGTACCGCCCCATGTAGTCGCCCAGGAGCGGCGCCACCCTTTCGGCGAAGACGTCCTTCGGGTTGGAGAACTGGAGCGAACTGGACAGGGGCGCGACGAACCGGTACCAGAACGAGAGGAACGGGTCGGCGATGCGGTACAGCGCCCGACGATCCGATGTCTCTCCGAAAGGGAGCTCGCGGCGCACCCAGCCGAGACCCTGGAGGGTCTTCAAGTAGAACGACAGGCTGCCTCGTTCGATGCCGGTGCGATTTAGGATCTTCCCGAACTGCGTCTCCCCGGCGGCGATCGCGCCCAGCACGGCGTTGTATGGGGCTGAGTCACGGATCTGCTCGCTGCTAAGAAGGAACCTGATCTCGTTTTCAAGGATTGCCCGCGGCTGCATCAGCAGGGTGACGATCTCGGACTCCGGCGGCTGCGACGTGTCGGCCAAGGCGTGGTAGCGCGGCGTCCCGCCAAGCACGCCGTACATGGTGAGTACCTCCGGGATACCGTAGCGCGGGCTACCGGAGTAGAAGGCGGCGACGTCCTCGTAGGTGAGGGCCTCAAGGCGGAACACGCCACCGTTGAAGCGACCGAAGAGCGGCGCGCTTTCCGATCCCAGGGCCGCCATCGCCGAGAGCTGCGACCCGCACAGCACGACGAACAGCGGGGCGTGCGCTCCCTCGCGGTCCCACCAGGCCTGTATGATCGACGGAAGCTCCGGCGTCTGCTCGACCAGGTACGGGAACTCGTCGAGGATCAGGCCGAAGCGTCCGGCCCCATCCGGCCGCGCGCTCGCATGCTGGGATGCGAACCGGAGGAGTGAGTTCCAGGAGACGGCAATCTCAGCCTCGGCGACGCCTTCCGCGGGCAGCGCATCGAGGATCTCGCGGGCAAGCGCGGCGCGCTGCTCGGCGGCCGTCGTCTGCTCCGCCAGGAAATAGCAGTGCGGCCTGCCCTCTCCCGAACCGTTGACGCCGGCGGCAAAGTAGCGCTGCAGTAGGTACGTCTTTCCGATGCGCCGCCTTCCGTACAGCAGCATCATCTGGCCGCTCCGTCCCCGCCTGGACCAGGCCCGGTCAAGAGCCTGCAGTTCGGTGACTCGGTTAAAAAAAGGATCGGGTTTAATCGTCATGTTGGTTTCGTGCCGCGGTTGATAACGATTAGTATACTCTGTCTAGTCGTACTCTGTCCAGTCGCACTTGACTACATTAAAGCCACCGGAAGACTAACGCTTGCCTGTCGCCTGTCCAAAAATCACGCAGACCGGACTGCCGACTGCTTCGGATTGATCTGTTGGACTCAAACGGCCCGTTTTTCGATCTATCTCAAGCACGGCAATTCTGTTGTCATTCTGACCGCCGGCAACAAGCCACCTACCAGTGGGATCGATGGCGAAACCACGCGGCATCACAACGACAGCCTTTGCATTTTCGATCCATGTCAGCTTGCCGTCCCGGCCGATGGCGTAAGTGGCGATGGTGTCTTCGCCGCGATTGGACACATAAAGCCATTTTCCAGACAGGTGAATTGCGATCTCCGCTGTCGATGCGGCGTGTGCAGTTCCTTCGGGTAGGGTCGATATTACCTGGATGGGTGAAAGCGCGCCGCTGTTCGCATCGCGCTTAAATACCGATACGGTAAGCCCCATTTCGTTGTTGACATAAACGAACCTGCCGTTGGGATGAAACGCCAGATGGCGAGGGCCGGCACCCGGTGGGGCCTTGGCTGTGCCCACCGAAGCGACGTCGATCGCGCCATGCTCGGCGTCGTCTTTGTAGATCCAGATGTTATCGGTCCCTAAGTCGCAACAGTAGACGAACCGGCTGACGGCATCGGTATAGACCGAATGGGCATGGGGCCCGGCCTGACGGCTCGTGTTTGGTCCTGAGCCGCTGAGTTGGACAAAGGCGGTTCTATTGCCAAGCGAGCCATCGGGCAGGATCGGGAAGCTGGAAAAGCTTCCGGTGCCGTAATTGGCCGCCATTAGATTTCGCCCCGCGGAGTCGACCCACACATGGCACGTCGCGCTTCCCCCTGCGTCGTGCTCGTTAAGCTTTGTGAGCGCGCCGCCGGGTTCCACCCGAAACGACGTCACCCGGCCATGAGGGCCTTCGTCTGCCGAGTAAAGAAATTTACCGTTTGGAGAAATCGCAAGATAGCTTGGGTTGACTTCTTCGGCTGCGAGTTCAACAGGTCCGAGCTTTCCGGTCGCAAGGTCGAGCGTGCAGGTGTAGATACCCTTGATATCCCGGCCGTTCGTATATGTGCCAAGAAAAATCCGAGCCTGGGCAGAGTGAGCAAGATTGACGTTGGTAAGCATGATCGTGAGCAGGACGCCTCCTATGATTGAACACATGCGCATATTATTATAGTCTCATTGTAGCGCCAGGTCGGCAAAGGCAATTCTCTGCGCGCCCTGGCCGAGCCAGACGATCTCGACATCATTGCTGCCCGCTTTGACCATTTGTGGCGCAACATCCCACGCCCTTAACTGATCGGGTGTTCCGAGCAACTGCGTGTAGGGGTTTGGATAGGGCTCCGACGTGTCAGTCGTTAGTTGCAGATCCCTTCCGTTGATACTCGCATGCCACTGTCCAGGCGGAATTGCGGTAGTGGTCTGGATGCGCAGACGACCGCCCTTTTTCCAGCCCCCGGAAATCGGGACGAGATCGAACGAGATCGTCAGAGGCTCATTGGGTTCGGCCTTTTTCGGGAAGTCCGTGTGCCTGAATGGCGAACCCCAGCCGGAACTCAGAAAATAGTGTTGTGGCCGTTGCGAGAGCCAGTGCCGGTCCCTTAAATGCGGCAACACGTCAAAGGGCGGTTCGCTGAACGGACCGCGGAAGGCTTCTCCATACTCGCGATAGTACACGAAGTTGAAAAGGCTTATACCGTCCGCGCCGGCGGAGTACGCCCAGTCCGCTGTGGTGTAAAACTCCTCCGGCGTGGTCCGTCGATCCTGGCGGGCATCGGGGGCAGAGCCAATCGGCGGTCCGTTCCAGATGACATGCGTCATTTCGTCGAGCAGAACGGCTTCTGGCGCCATTTTTCGGATCGCGGCAAGGTCGGTTTGCTGCGATGTGAAGTAGCTTGCCGAGACATTCAGGATTTCGGCGCCGGCTGCCGTCATTGCGACAGGATCGATGCCCAGCGCATCGCACACATTGAGGTAGCCGGGTATTCGCAGGGAAAGCCACCGGTGTCGCCCGTGCCGAGATGTCCGGTCCAGAAGCTTGCGGACGGTCGAGACAAATTCCGTCATGATGCCGGCGCGCTGGTCCGAAGTCGTCTCGTTTAGCCGGAAATAGCTGTAATTGCGCATGAAGTCCAGCTCGAACCCGTCGATATCGTAGTTTTCACAGATCTCCGTAATGAATGCCAGCTTGTGATCTCGAACGGCAGGGATGGCCCAGTTTTGGACGCGCTGACCCCAATCGCTGGTGCTGGGTCCGATGCGATATTCCGGGTGCGCGCAATAGAACTCGCTCAGCCCCATTGAGGCGCCCGATGAGATCTTCGAACCAGGCGATGCGTTCACAAACTCCTTATGATGGCCGTCATTCAGCCGAAAAGAGATCACCGCGGCCTGTCCGTATCGGCGGCAGCTATCGACAAAGACCTGGATCAGGTCGTGGCCTTCCAGAACGCTTCGGCCGAAGGTGTCCGGCCCAATGCCATAAGCTGCCTTCAGCCAATCGTAATGCTGCTTAGGCGGATAGACCTTGCTCTGCCAGAGGGGCGTCCATCCGAGGCCCGGTTGGAAAAAATGGGCATCCACCCCTGAGTTGGCCACTTCGGCAACGCTCGCCGCGAGCATCTCCGGGCGAAACTCTTCGCCCTTCTTATGCCACGGGCTGACACAGGTCGTGATGTTGGTCAGATCGTTGCCAAAAACGAGCCTGTACGGAGCCTTGCGAGGAGTAGGGCTTGCCATGACAAGCCCTGGATAGAGGGTTTGGATGGCCGCTCCTGAAGCAGTGATAAGAAATTGACGCCGGTTCATTATTCATTCAGCGGCTGGCGGCAGACAAATCTCGGCTACCCGGCCGACACCGCCGCGGGGTCCGTCAATCTGTTTGAAGGTGGACTTATCGGCATCCCAGCCGGTCTTTGCAGGGTAGGGGTAAAGCGGCATGGTTAGAACTGTTTTGCCGTCCTCGACGCACTGCCCGTGCATCTCGCCCGGAGCATTGCCTTTCTCGCGCCATTCTCTCACCGCGCTGAGCATATCCTGCGGATGATTGATCCCCGGTCCTCCTCCATGCGCCATGCCTGGGATGATGTAAAACTTAAAGAACGACTGTACCTTAGATAAGCTCCCGAACCGCGCGATCACGCGCTCGTAGTAGTCGATCGAAACGGGGTAGGGCACGATGGGGTCCGCGGAGCCGGCCAGCATGATCAACTTTCCGCCCCGCTTTTCGAAAGCGCTCAAGTCGGCATTTTCCGCGTTAAGGTACGGGCCAAGGGCTGCGGTATATGTATCGAAATCCTTCCCGAAGTCGATATCCAGCAGCGGCTTGCTCTTCCCAAACACCCATTCGAAGAGATAGAGATTTCCAGTAGAACCCTCGAACGAGGCGCCGATCGGGAGACCGTCAAAGATGCGCTCGTGCGTGATCGCATGCGTCGGCCCTTCGAAGAGCTTCCTCAGAGCATTCGCGTGCTCTTGCGTGAGGGTCGGGTCCTTATGCAAGGCAAGAGCGATAACCGCGTCTATGTCTTTGCTGTCGCAGCGGGGATCGGAAACGAACTTTCCGGCGACTGGCGGCGCTTCCCGGCTCGCCATGTATTCGTTTCCTGCGTCGATGACCGTCTTCTCCTGCTCCTTCGTAAAAGGGCATTTGGCGAGGATCTGATAATTCCATAGAAAGTAGGCGTGGAGCGGAGTGCGGCAGTGGGCGGGGATGTTTGCAACAATGCCATCATAGTCGTCCGGGTAGCGTTGCGCTTCTTGAAGAGCCTGTTGTCCGCCGGTGGAACCGCCTGCGAAATACGAAAAGGCGATGTCCTTTCCATAGTACGCCCGAACGATTTGCTTTGCGGCAACCGTCATCAGGTGTGTCGCACGGTAGCCAAAGTCTTTCCATACTTCCTTGTTCCCGATCCCCGAATCGGAGTTCGGCGCTGTACCCATATCGGTCGTGGCTGCAGCGTACCCGCTCGACAAGGGCCCAACCAAGCCAATCGAATTAATGTGCCCAGCGGCGCCGCCATTGCCAAGGCCGAGAAGTCGTCCGTTCCACTTTTCCGGGTCTGGCATACATACCTCGACATTGATTGTAGAGCCCTTTGCCGGACTCATCACTATCTTTACGACGGTCCTCGGCGGCAGATTGTTATGAGTCTGTCCGTCAGGAGTTACGAGCGTCTGAGTAACGTCATGCTCCACCAAAGTGATAGTGGCATTGTCGATCTTCAGGGCCTTTAGCGTGGCAAGCTGACCGTCGATATCCGGCGAAACATTGGTTTGCATAATTAAAGAGTCTTTCGCGATGACGACCGATTGTGACACGGACATGCCTTGAGCCTGGTGGTTGACTATTGCCAAGCAGACAAGTGTTCCGAGCAGAGAGCGGATTATGGTTTTGTGATTCATGGGAGTTCAGTTCCATTCTACCGTAAGAACCTGTTTGATGCCGATTGCCCAGGTACAATTTAAGAACGACAATCCAATGAAGGACTCCAGATGAGAATGAACCGACGCTTACTGACCAGGAGATGGAGCTATGTGTTTTTTGCCGCTGTGCTAGCGGCTGTCGGGGCTCACACTGCGCTCGCGGACAACTCCTCGACTCCGGCGTTGGTCATACAGGTTGCTTCGTATGCCGTTACCCACGAAGCCGACGTGACAGAGGCTTTATCCACGCTTGTCGCTAATGACAAGCTGAGCGTAGTCGTGAATAACGACACCCTGGGGGGCGATCCGGCGCCTAACATAGTTAAACGGCTCCATGTTGACTACACGCTGAACGGCAAAAGGTATAGCCAGGATGTTGACGAAGGCGGCTCGCTGACGATTCCTAACGGCGTCGCAACTCAAAAAGGCGATGCGGCAGGGGCGAAGGCGTCTACCAAAGGCCTCGTAATCGATAATGGAATATACGGCCCGGCAACACCGCCTTCTGCGCATAATGGCGCCGATGTGGCATCGCTTCTCACTAAGTTGATCGTCGATAACCACCTCAGTGTCATAGTGAATAACGACACGATGGGCGGAGACCCCGCTCCCAACGAGCCAAAAATATTGCATGTCGAGTACACATATGGCGGGGCGCCTTTTATCAAGGACGTCCCCAAGAATAGCACGTTAACGATACCGGATTCCCACACAAAATGATGAACCAAACCCTCGGGGCCGTTCTGTGCATTGTCATAGGCGCCCTCACAACCGCGTTTGCATTCGCTCAGACGAAAACCGATCCGCTGGCAGCGTCGTTCCTAAATCCTCCCCCGTCGGCCCAACCTCAAGTCTGGTGGCATTGGGTGAATGGCAACGTATCGAAGGCCGGAATCACGGCCGATCTCGAGGGATGGAAACGAGTCGGAATTGGGGGAGGCACCATTTGTAATCTGGGAGATTTCGCAGATCCTGGTCCCGCCCACTTTAATTCGGATGTTTGGTGGGACGACACAAAGTTCGCCATGAGCGAAGCCGCTCGGCTGGGTCTGGAGCTTGGCGTCGAAAACTGCGAAGGCTGGAGTTCGAGCGGCGGGCCCTGGATCAAGCCGGAAGACGCAATGAAGATGCTCGTGTGGAGCGAGACCCGTGTGAAAGGCGTCGATTCATCACCAGTTCACGTTGTTCAGCCCCTGACCCGGAACGATTTCTACCGCGATGTCGCGGTTCTCGCGTTCCCTTCGCCACCAGCGGGACCCGGATCGGCTGGTTCCAATGCATTGCATGCGTCGGATGTGGTGAATTTGACGTCGAAGCTCCGGTCGGACGGCACAATTGCCTGGACTCCGCCCGCGGGCGCGTGGACGATACTCAGGATTGGTTACACAAATACGGGCGCCGTGAACCATCCGGCATCCAAGTACGGGATCGGCCTTGAGTGTGATAAGCTCAGCAAAGTGGCCCTGGAGCACCATTTTGCTGGATTTTTCGATCATGTGGCGGCAACCTGCGCGACGATTCCAGGAAATCCGCTGAAGTGGTCACTGATCGACAGTTACGAGGTCGGGGCGCAAAACTGGACCGACGATTTGCCCGCGCAGTTCAAAAATCGCAACGGATACGATATCACTCCCTGGCTGATTACTTTGGCGGGACGCGATCTTGAGTCCGCCGACCAAACGCATCGCTTCAACTTTGACTTTACGCGCACGATATCCGAGATGTGGGACAGTAATTACTGGGGCTATTTTGCGGACCTCCTCCACAAGCTCGGGCTTAAGGGCCAGGTCGAGCCCTATGGCAACGGCGCCTTCGATACCCTGCGATCGTCTGGTCTGGTCGACATGCCGATGAGCGAATTCTGGTATCCCGGCCAGGGCGTCGTCTCATTGGGCAAGCAGGTGGCATCCGGTGCGCACGTCTATGGCCATACGCTCGTTGGTGCAGAGTCCTTTACGGCCGGCGGCCAATATTTTAGCGCGACGCCGTGGAACATGAAGCGGGCAGGCGACGCCATGTTCGCTGCCGGAATCAACCGGTATTACTTCCATTCCGGCGCTCACCAGCCGTGGACAGACGGTCGCGCTCCCGGGATGACCTGGGCGTTTGGTATGTTCCAGAACCGCAACAATACATGGTATGAGCCCGGGAAAGCCTATTTCCGCTATGTAGGGCGCTGCGAGTCGCTGCTCCAGCAGGGCCGGTTCATTGGCGATATCCTCGCCTACGAGGGTGAAGAAGGCAATGGCGGCCAGGCTCTCAACCCGGCGCCGGCCGGCTATGCCGCCGATGAGATCGATCGAGACTGGTTGCAGCAAAGCGTCACTGTCGATAATGGCGCCCTTGCGCTGCCGGATGGAGAGCGCTACAAGATCCTGGTACTGGCGAATACCGATACGATCTCCCTCCCTGTCCTCGAGAAAATCGACTCGCTGGTTCGCGACGGCGCAATCGTTTTTGGCCAGCGCCCGGCACATACGCTCGGTCTTACAGGCTATCCCGAGAGCGAAACGAAACTGGCGGCGATCGCGAGCAAGCTCTGGGGCAACATCGACGGCCAGACCGTAATCAAAAACCATGTTGGCAAGGGCTGGGTCTATTGGACGGGCGCGTTTAAGAATGTGCCGGCAGCGCTTGACGATCTGCAAATCGCCCCCGATTTTTCGTTCGATAACCCTGCGGCACGAATTGTTTACCTGCATCGGCGCATCGATCAGGCGGATGTTTACTTCCTGTCCAATCAGGTCAACGGTCCCGTCTCGACGAACGTGACGTTCCGCGTCAGCGGTAAGCAGCCGGAGATCTGGAATCCCGAGGCCGGCACTCTCTCCGATGCAGCGGTGTGGGCATCGGACAGCGCGGCAGCAACGCGTGTTGCGCTGCAGCTCAATCCAGGACAGAGCCTGTTTGTGGTCTTCAGAAAGCCGGCGCCTGCAAATCACCTTGTTTCAATGTCGTTCACACCCGCGTCGCAAGCCGGCAACGAAGTGAAGGCGCTTGTCATTACGAAGGCGACCTACGGAGACATTGCCGGGCACGCCGGCACTGTCGACCTCACAGCGAAGTTGAAAGCCGCCATGCGCAATAACCAGGTGGATGTCGTGCTCAGCAATCAGTTCGCCGAGTCGGACCCTGCGCCGATGATTCCGAAATCGGCCAGAATCGAATACACGCTTGGCGGCGTGCCTGGCACTGCGACAGTTCAGGAGAACGATTCCCTCACGCTGCCGCCGTACAACGCTGCTGAAGCGCCGTTCCGATTGACGCAAAACTCGGACGGCACAGTGCAGATAGCTACGTGGTCGGCCGGATCATTTACTGGCACGGACGCATCAGGAAAAACGGTGTCCAAACAGATCGCCTCGACTCCGCAACCCGTAACACTGGATGGCGCATGGGACGTCCACTTCAATCCGCGGTGGGGCGGTCCGAGCATGGTTCATTTTGATTCGCTGGCGGATTGGACCAAACGGCCCGAAACAGGCATAAAATACTACTCCGGCACTGCCGAATACGACAAGACCTTCGAGGCGCCGGACGGCTGGGTGAAACCGGGACGGACAATCTATCTGGATCTGGGTGACCTCGAAAGCCTCGCCAATGTTACACTGAATGGCCACGATCTTGGGTGTCTTTGGAGCCCGCCCTACCGAGCCAATGTGACTGGGATAGTTAAGGCGGGTGCTAACGCCCTGCAAATCAGGGTGACAAATACGTGGGTGAACCGACTCATCCACGACGAAAGCCTGCCGGTGGCAAACAGAGTAACCTGGACTGTCGGGACGTTCTATGCGCCTACCGATCCGCTGATTCCGTCAGGCCTGTTCGGCCCGGTCACGCTAATCGGAGCGGACGAGGTGGAAATCTTGAAGGGATCGTCAGGGCGTTAGACTGGCGGTCGCCAACTGCCGCGGACGCAGGTAAAGACGGCCACGCCGGTAATCGAATGTTACGACAGCCCCGGCAAGCATCGGAGAGCCGATACGGGCATCGAAATCGGCCGCTGCAAACCCGGGATTCAGAAACACCGCGGGGACGGGGTATCCACGATCGTTTAACAGTTTGCTTCCAAGGCACAATGCTTTGATGTCGTATATCTGCGAGAACGACGTGCCGCCGACGGAATTTAATTTTATTTCACCGAGCCTGCCGAACTGCTCGGTAAGGTTGTGAGATTGTACAAATGCTGGGAGCAACTCGACAGGGAATGCTGATCCTGTATCGATTTGCAAGCGGGCGCGAATGCCGCCGATGGAGCCCTGAACTACCGGCGTTCGGTGAGAACCGAATTTAATCGGCACTCCAAGCTGACCTTTTGCCGCCTTAAACGTATCGTTGGGGTACATGGTCAGCAATCCGTTTGCAAGGTCGAGTTTCAGCACTGCGGCATCGAACAGAGGCTCCCCAATCAATCCGTCGCAGTGAAAGTCCATTTTTTCGACGGAACAAACAGGGTTGCGTATTGTGACGCCGCCAATCTGTACCGTATGCACCTCTGCTTGATGAACTTCCACATAGCCGCCGGTTGTACCCTGCACCGCCAATCGGCCCGTATGGACTGTCAGTCCGCACCTCTGGACAGCCTCGGGCGTCATCGCCATGAGCTCGGATCCGCTGTCGATCAACAAGGTAAAGGGCCCCTTGCCATTGATCATGGCGTCGATATACGCCTTGCCATCTGCGGTCAATATGATCGGGACAGTCGTGCCGCTATCCGGCAGGGCATGGTTGGCGGTGGACGCGACGCCGCATCCGAGGGTGAGCCATAAGCCGGCGGCGCAAATGAGCAAACAATTTAACTTCTGGTTCAACGGGCGTCGTGTCCTGTAGCTTCTTTTGACATATCGAACCTGCCTCAACAAGTTTAACACGGCGCATCCCGAATGCGTGCCCGCATTGCTGTCAATTGGCGTTGAATATTGCCCCGCTACCGGTTGGAGGATCGGGAAAGGCCTTGAGAGCCTTACGGGCCGAAACGGCATTGCCCCGAAGAAGCTTCTGCGAAATGGCGCTCAGCGCGGCCA
>Ga0316217_10004288_pt1 | contig 15549 bp, 12 predicted proteins | sample 1anoAmetaG_FD_203633 | JGI IMG/M metagenome (GOLD analysis project Ga0316217, IMG submission 203633) | Freshwater microbial communities from Trout Bog Lake, Wisconsin, USA - 1anoA | ecosystem: Environmental > Aquatic > Freshwater > Lake > Hypolimnion/Profundal zone | place: USA: Wisconsin... | reverse complement strand
GATAGACGTCCACAAGCTTGACGGCGGTGCCAGGCCTGGCGTTGCCGCCGCTCTCGCCCCAAAATCCGGCAAAAGCGATATCCACGCTTTCCAGATCTTCATGCCCATCATAGCGCCGGGCGAAGGCGCGCACGAAATCTCCGAAATGTCGGAGATATCGCGGATCATTGGAATCGACTTCGTGCCGGGCATAGGGGCCCTTGGCGATCCAACGAGCGCCGGTGTCCCAATACCAGTCGGGCACGTTTACGGAAACCTCCGGCGGATGCCGTGTACCGGTTATGGGATAAGTCTTGTAATCCACCCTTTGGGTGTACGGCTGGAAGCGCGTCTGCAGAGTCTGGCCGCGCAGGCGGGCGGTGGCCAGGGCACAATCAACGATGCTCCAGTTGTACTTGCCTTTTTCCGGTTCGAGCCAGGCCCACGGCCAGCGACAATAGCTCAACGTCGTGCGTGGAATGTACTTGAGGTTGTCGCGGATGGGGCCGGTGGCGCGGAAGGTCAAGGGACCGTGGGTATCGCTCCAGGCCAGGTGGGGGTAGATATCATCCCCCTGGAAACGCTGGAAGGTGGTCGTGCCGCGATGGGGGTTAGGCAGGTATTCGTCGCTTTCCCGGGGCCGCACGCGCTGCACTACCTCGGTAGCGGCGAAAGCATCGCGCCAGTATTTAACCTTTTTCTTCGGGCGCGGCTTGGCGGCGGCCAGAACCTGCTGCACGATCTGCCGGGCGGTCTCGGGAACCATTGGAGCTGGGCCCTGAAAATCGCGCACCATCAGTTTGCGCCAAGCCGAGGGATTGCTGTCCCGGGGAGCGTATTCGGTGAAGGCGGGCAGTTCGCGCAGCAGTTCCATCGCCAGCCGGGTCCGCGGGTTGGCGGCGAACAGTTTCTTCCAGAAGGCCCTGGTGATGTGTGCGGCCGGCAGATCGACCGCCGCCGAGGGGATGGCCTTGAGCATGGCGATCATGCGGCCGATAACACGAGATGGAGAAATGACGATAGGCTTGGCGGAGTTAGGCATAGCGAGAATCATAACCAGATCGATGCCAGAGGTTGAACACGGAAACGCAGACGCAGCGCTCCTCCTCGACGTATTTCCGGTACAATACGCCGCGTCGTTGCTTTTTGCCCTGCGACTCCATCCGCCGCGCCAGGCGGCGCGTGGAGTATTCAGATAAAACCTAAAGGAGCTTGTCTTGCCCGAAACACAAAAGCGTTACGTTATTGTCGGCACCGGCGGTCGCGGCGTCAGCTATCTGGATGCCCTGGCGGGGCCGCATCGCCAGACAGCACGACTGACGGCGATCTGCGACCTGAGCCCGACCAGAATGGCCTGCCACAACCAGCGTCTGGCCGAAAAACATTCCCTTCCGCCGGTGCCGGCGTACCTGGCGGCGGATTTTGAACGGATGATCAAGGAGCAGAAGCCCGACGCGGTCATCGTCACCACCATGGACTGCACGCACGACCAATACATTATCGGGGCCATGGAGTTGGGGTGCGACGTGATCACCGAAAAGCCCATGACCACGGACGCAGCCAAGGCCCGGGCCATCTTCCAGGCCATCGAACGCACGGGGCGCAAGCTGCGCGTGACCTTCAATGCCCGCTACATGCCCATGGCCTGCACCGTGCGGGAACTGATGCTGGGCGGCGTCGTCGGCAGGCCGCTGGCGGTGGATATGACCTGGATGCTGGATACCTCGCACGGCGCCGATTACTTCCGCCGCTGGCATCGCGAGAAGGACAAGAGCGGCGGCCTGCTCATCCACAAGGCCTCGCACCACTTCGATATGATCAACTGGTGGATTTCCTCGCAACCCAAGACGGTATATGCCATCGGCGACCTGAAGTTCTACGGGGAAACGAATGCCCTGGCCCGCGGCCGGAGCTACGCCTACGACCGCTATACCGGCCAGGCGGCGGCCAAAGACGATCCTTTTGCGCTGTTCCTGGACCAGGATCCGCACCTGGAGGCTCTTTACCTGAAAGCCGAAAAGGACAGCGGATACATCCGCGACCGCAACGTATTCGGCCGGGACATAACCGCCGAGGATACGATGGCTATCACCTGCCGCTATCGCAACGGAGCAATCTTCAACTATTCCTTGGTGGCGTACAGTCCGTGGGAGGGACTGCGAGTGAACATAACCGGCGACAAAGGCCGCTTGGAACTGTACGTCCGCCACGGCAGCCACATCATCGCCGGCCAGAGTGACGACGAACTGGCTATCCAGCAAAGCCGCGGCGCGGTCGAGGAATTGCGAATATTCCCCATGTTCGGCGTTCCGTACAACGTGGTCATCCCTAAGGCCACGGGCAGCCACGGCGGCGGCGATGCGGTCCTGTTCGCCGATATGTTTTCTGGGGTCCAGAGCCCGGATCCGCTGGGTCGTTTCGCATCGCACGTGGAAGGGGCGGCCGCCATCCTGATGGGCATCAGCGCCAACCAGTCGATGGCCACGGGATTGCCGGTGGATTGCGACGAACTGCTGGATTTACGGCCGTACGCCGGGGATACGGACAGAGGCAAACGCTGAACGCCTGCATCCTTGCCCTCCCCGGAATACCGGAGGAGGGAGAATGCATTCCTGACTCGGGGAAACCTCGGGCGTCTTGTTTTCCGGACTCCTTTTACTTCACGGGTGTCATAAGCGGCTCGTTGATTTCCCACAGGGCATCCGCCAGGTCGGGAATGGTACGGAAATCCGAGACCAGTGGATCGAGATGCAGGGCCTGGAGGAAGGCTTTCTTGTCGTGGTTGACGGCGGCCTGTTCGGAAAGTTGGTTGAGACAGACCAGCCCGGTCAACAGCCCGAGGGTAAAGGGAGGCAGAGGATCATTCATCACCGGGTGAATGCCGGCGGCGGAGATGTGGCAGGTTAATTCCAGGTTGGCATCGGAAGGGAGGTTGGGCACGGCGCGGCCGTTGGTGACATTAAGATGCAGCTCGCGCTGGATCAGGTCGCCGTGGATGCCTTCGAAGGCGAAGACGATGTCGTGGATATGTTCGGAGGAATAGATATCCATGTCGGGGATGGGGTCGTTGCCATAGGCCCATTTGCTGACGGTATCGCGGAATTCCTTGGCGCGCTTGCGGCGGCCGTCGGGGGAGTGCAAAGCCTCATCGAGGTCGTAGACGTTCTTGCCGTCCTGGAAGGCGTGGGGTAGGAGGAACCAGTGGAAGAATTCAGCGAAGTGATGGTCGCCATTGTTGGGGATGAGGCCGAAGCGGCGGGCGAAGATGTTGGCCCACTGGTCGGTATCCTGGTAGCCGGCGACATCGGCATGGCCGGTGCGGGCCAGTCTGGTGATGGCCTCGGCGACTTCCTGAACATTGGCGCCATGGCCCTTGATCGATACCTTGTCGATGAAGCCCAGGTGATTGACGCCGACGACATTAAGGGAAACCTCCTGGCGCTGGACGCCGTAGGCCTCGGCTATGGTGGCTTGGCGGAAGTGGGTGCCGTGGCAGATGCCTACGCACTTGATGGAACTGTTGCGATTCACGGCGTTGGTGAGGACGGCCATGGGATTGCTTACGTTGAGCATGGGCACCCCGGGGCAGTAGCGTTCCATGTCGCGGGCAATGTCCAGAAGCAAAGGAACCATGCGCAGGCAGCGGGCGGTACACATGGGCCCGACGGTGTCGCCGACGGTATGGCGGATGCCGAATTTCTGGCAAACGAGGTCTTCCTTCTCGGCGACGTCCATACCACCGACGAGGACGCTGGTGACGACGTAATCGGCGCCGTCGATAGCCTCGGCCCGGCTGCGGGCTTTGCGGACGGTGAGCTTGCCGGCCTTCTGCTTGATCATGCGGGAGATGACATCGTATTCGATCTGGAGGGGGTCAGGGTTGATGTCGTAGAGAACGATATCGGTATCGTCCATGCGTCCGGTGAGCAGAAAATCACGGATGCTCTGGTGTACGAATTTGTAACTGCTGCCTATGTAAGCGATGCGGCGGCGACGAGCCATAATTGAATCCTTCCGAGGCCAGGGTATTGCCAAGGGTGGCGGAGTATATACGGAATGACCCGCTATCGCGAGATGGCGAGCGGAACAGATGGCGAGTGGAACAGACTGAGGCCGGCGCATATCCTGGTGCTGTGCGATGTTCAAGCGCGGGTCACCCTGCGCGCTGGCGAGGATATCCGGGAGTCTTCCATCCATATACCATTTGAGTCTAGCGTAGCGATCGCTGTGGTTGTAGTTCCTCTTGTAGCGAATCTTGTAGCGAACCTGTTCCCCGCAAGTTACTTCCTCTCATCGCCAGCGGGTATTTCATGGCCGGGGATTCTTGTCGACATGCCAGACCATCGGTCCACCACCATCGTCGCATCGGGCATCGGCCAGTGGCCTGGCAAACGGATATCGCGAAACATCCCCCCAAATCAGGAAATACTCTATTCCCTTCTTCACAAGGTCCGCGCGAATTTCGTCGGCCCCGGCGGACTCCTCCGCCGAGCCCCAGTAAGTCAGCCCATCTTCTGAGGAAACATAGAGGCTGTAAGACCACCGTCCATCTGAAGCCACGGAACTCCCCGGGGGAATTAGCTGCGCCAGCCTTCGCGCGTAGCTGGTCACCTCCCGTCTTGTCCAGCGGTGTTCAATGAGAAACTTGTATGAGTTGACGGCGAATGCTGCGCAAAGCACGACTGTTAGCAGGGTCGTCCACCACCCTCTGGCTGTGGCCTGAGCATGAACATCGATCAGGAGGACGCCCATAATCATCAGCAGCACCACCACCGGGAACATGTATCGATGCTCAACATGACCGGGCAGAAAGGCCATCGAGAAGACGATCGCCGCCCATACGATAATCAGCAGCCCTCCAGACCCCGGCTTGCGCAGTCGCAACATGGCAGCCGCGCCAGCGACTGCCGCCATCGGAAGGGACAGCAGACTGTACCACTTCAGCTTACGCAGCTCATCCTTGAAGTTTTCAAGCATGACTCCCAGCATCCACCTGATGTCCGCACCGCTGGCCATAGGGTTCCAGTTTGGAACCTTCAAGTTGCCGTAATCCTCGTGAGCGTTTATGCAATCCGGCTCGGAGGGAGCAACGAAACCGCGAAGTACTGACAGGCCGCGCGCGCCGGGCGCGTGCTCGGACAAGAGTTCTAACCGGGCGGCGTCGTTGATGGTGAAATGATGATACTTCGTGCTAATTACGGCGATCCAGGGCGCGGCAACCAGCATGCTTGCCAACAGCCCGCTAACCCCGTATATCATCGTCCGGCGGCGTGATCCCTTAAGCCGGATGAGTTGCAGAACACACAAGCCGCCGAAATGCACGGCGAAAAACGGCAGGTAATAGGCCTTGGCAAGGTATGCCACGCCGCCGATGGCGCCAACTAGTAGACCAGCGCCAAGCCCTCTGCTGCCGCGCTGATCGCTGACCAGCGCCAGATACCACATCATGAGCGCCATGCCCACTAAGTCGGGCTCCTGGTAGAACATAGCCATGAAAAGTAACAGCGGTATTAATGCCAGTCCAACGCAAATTCGACCAGCGCTCAGCACTCCATTGCTCAACGTAAGTTTCCACACTGATGCCAGGCAGCATGCGCCATACAGGCACGTGATCAACTTGGTAGCGGGCAAAGGACTCATGCCTGCCAGCAATGGAATCGCCAGCAACCACGTATGCAATGGCGTCCAGACCGAATTGACGGCGGACCAGAAGTGCCCCGCCGCATATTTCTGCGCTATGTGGATATAGAACACCCCGTCAACATGAATCTGGAAACGATAGAAAGGGATGCTGCATCCGGCGCAGATCGCGTAGACTCCCAGCACAACCCAGAAATATTTGTCTCCAAACACTGTGTTTTTCGCACCGCAAGGTTGGCTACCGAGTTCCTGGGAGATATGCTCTGCGTGTGTGCTGATAGGCTGCTGGGCCATTGGGCGAACTCCAATTGACGGTCAGCGCGGAAAATGGGGCCGTATCGGCGAACAAAAGGGAACCACCCGATTGGCCAAGGGGAGAACCAGCCTCCCGCAGAGGTTCAGAGATTACGAACGCCTCATGGCTGCGTCAACTTGTTGTAAAGAAGTAGAAATGTCACCCTGCCTTCTTTTTTCCCGCGTGTAAGTCTCGCGTAGGCGCAATCGCAGGTTCGCTGCTTTCAGCAACACCTCCGCCGCACGAACAAAGCTACCCGAGTCCAAGGCCACCCGGCAGCACAGTTCATTTACTCCTACACTGATCATGGCCCCGGTTTGGTCTAACGCCGCGTCGGCGGGAACTACCTCGCACTGCCCCTCCCTGGCATGCCACCGCCGCCTGGCCAACTCCGCTGTCGGCGATGCGATGCTGCGCCTTCTCAAAACGCTTGGACTTCTCCTGGTCCGTGATTACCGGCACCTTCACCCCGTCACATCCCAGACACACTCGCGTTGTCGTTACACCACGCAACTCGTTCCATTGACTGGCGTGGACTCTGGTGGACCGAAAGAGACGAAGCCGGCTGCAACGCAAGTTGCGGCCGAGCCTCACAATACAGCGGTTTCAAGCGGAGGAGTAGGGATTCGAACCCTAGAGACGCTTGCGCGCCTACCGGTTTTCAAGACCGGCCCATTCAACCGCTCTGGCACTCCTCCGGCGTTGTGGAACTAGTTTACCCCAACGACGCAAAGCGGTCAAAAACAGGGAGTTACGGCGTGATAGCTCATCGGGGATAGCACACGACGCATGTCCGACATCTCGGAATTCAAGCAAGCCACTGCGGATATACTTGAACACCATCTTCGGTTCGCGTCCGAGGATTTGTGCCGCTTCCTTGGTCGTTATTTCTGGCGGCAAATCGAGTTTCGCCAATTCCTCTGGCGATATTGCCGGCTCGATCCTGGTTACGGTGCCGATTGACACGTTGCGGAACTTGACCTGTGCTCCCGCATCCAGGCCATCGACTGATTCGGTCGTGACCGTCTCGACCGGGATCGTCTTCTTGAACATCGCCCCGACGCCCAGGCCAATGTTCGGCTAGGTCGTTGGTGTCGAAATTCGTCCCCGATTCACAGTTTATCTTCTTAAACAGATCATTTAGATAAAGTATACTTGTCTTAAATGTCATGGCGATGTAAAATATTACCATGATCGCCACTCAACAGGAAATTTTCTCAGTCCTCCGCCAATTCAATCCGTGGTGGGAACGAGGCACCGTTCCCGACCTTCCGTCGTGGAAGCGGCTGGCATTCACCGAGTTGCACGCTTGGGTCACCAAGCCGCCTGCTCGGCGGGCTGTGCTGCTCAGCGGGGCACGCCAGATCGGCAAGACCACATTGTTCCTCCAGTCCGTTGCTGCGCTGCTGGCCGAGGGCGTCAAGCCGGAACAAATCCTCTACACCACGCTCGACCACCCCTTGCTCAAACTCGTGGGCATCGACGACCTGCTCAAGACGTGGCGGGAAGTGCAGGCCAAGGCAGCGGGTACTGAGTATCTGTTCATCGATGAAATCCAATATGCTCCCGACTGGCAGACGTGGCTCAAGCATCAGGTGGACTTCGAGAAACACCGCCGCATCGCCGTTACCGGATCGGCGGTGCCGCTCAACACGGAAAACCAAGAATCCGGCGTTGGTCGATGGCACACCATTCGACTCTCGACGCTTTCCTTCGCCGAGTACCTGCTCATAAAGAAGATCGAGTTGCCGAAACTACCACCCGTTGCGGCATTGGCCGATCTGTTCTCGTGGAAGCCGGGCGACTTCGTGCGGGTGGGCGAACAGACCCGGCCTTTGGTGGCGCACTTCCACGAGTACCTGCTGCGAGGCGGCTTCCCCCAGACCGCACTGGTTGCGAGCGTAACCCTTGCCCAGAAGCTCTTGAGGGAAGACATCGTGGACAAGGTTCTCAAGCGGGACATGACCGCCCTGTACGGCGTGCGCCGGGTACTGGAACTGGAAAAGACGTTCTTGTACCTGTGCCTCCACGACGGCGGCATCCTCGACATGACCACCCTGTGCTCGAACCTGTCGGTCAAAAAGCCCACGGCCAGCAGTTTCCTCGACCTGTTGGAAGCGGCGCACCTGATTTACCGCCTGCCGCCGTTTGGCTACGGCAAGGAAGTGCTGCGGGCACGGTACAAGGTCTACCTCGCCGATCCGGCCATCGCAGGGAGCGTTTTGCTCAAGGGCACGTCACTGTTGGAAGACACGACTCGTTTGGGGGCAGCGGTCGAGACGGCGGTCTTCAAGCACGTCATGGCCCGCCATGTCGTTTCCAGCGCCAAGTTTTCCTACTGGCGTGGCGGCAAGAGCGACCATGAAGTGGACATCGTGGAAGAAAGCCAGACCGGCATCACGCCCTTCGAGGTCAAGTACACCCAAGGGACAGTGCAGGCCAAAGACCTCAAGGGCATGAACATGTTCTGTGAGGAACGTGGCATCGCTCAGGGCTACGTGATGACCCGTGAGATGTCGGACTTCGGATCGCTGGCCTTTCCCCATGCCGCATCTGCCAGCGTGTCGCCCGTAGTCATGCGAATTCCGGCTCCACTGGCGTGCCTTTGGCTCTCGCAACCCCAAGTCATGGGACAGCGACATTCGGCGGGAAGCTGAACCGCACACCGCCACCGTCATGCTTCCGGCTGGAGCGGGCAGCGATAGCGATGGATCATATTGTCCAGACTGGCGCATCGGGATCCGGGCTATATCCAGCGTCTGGATCCGCCGTTTGACAAGTCGCCTGCTAATCCAGGGTATATCAAAGGGTATGTTCCGGGCATCCGTGAGAATGGCGAGCAGTATACCCACGCGGCCAGTTGAGGTCGGGCAAGCCGCTCAGGCTGAATTATGGTTGTGTCGACGGCCTGGATGCAGGGCGTGTGGTATTAACTTCAGCGACCAGGGCGTTGTATCTCGTGGCCAGTTCGTTGAATTTTACCACCGACTGGTTTCTTTCCGCCATCAGCCTGTGAAGCTGTTCCCCAGCCCGTTTTATTTCCGCATCTCGATCGGCTACAGCCGCGGCCCATTTGTCCAGTGCCGCCTGCAGGGCGTCGCGCTCGGCGGTCAAATGCATCTTCTGTGCCGCCAGTGCGTCGCGTTCCCTGGCCATGTCCGTCAGTTTGCCGTCAAGTTCCTTCAACTGTGATTCCGCCAGCGTGATGCGGCCGCGGAACTCATCCATGTCCGCCATGTAGGCCTTGATCGTCTTGTCACGCTCGTTCAGCAATGCTGACTGTTTTAGGGCTGTCATTTGGAGGTCAAGGACGTCCAGGTTGGACCTGCGGTTCGCCCGCCACTGCATGGCGCAGAGAACCGCCAGCAGAAGGACGCCAAGAAAATTAAGCACGTGCAGCGAGCGATTCATGGCTGCCCCGGGGCGTTAGGCTGGCGGATCTCAAACGCGACCTTGTCAATTCCGCAGCGGCGCACCACATCGAGCACGCGCATCATGTCTCCGTACCGAGCCTCGCCGTCGCCACTGATGAACACACGCAGGTTAGGGGTGGTCTTGAGCATCGATTCCAGTGAGGTGGCCAGTTCATTGGTTGCCACGGGCTTCTTGTCCAAGTACATAGCTCCCGACTTTTCCAGTGAAATGTCAACGAAATCCCGCCTTGCGTCCGAGGTCGACATCGTCGCTGTGGGCAGGTTTACCTTCATGCTCTTGATGTTCACCATGCTCAGGCTGACCAGCATGAACGCCGCCAGAAGGAAGAACATGATGTCGATCAGCGGCACGATTTCTATGCGTGCTTCTGCGCTGTCTCCGGGGAGCTTGGAACCAAGTTTAATGGGCATGGGTAATTCTGGGTCTTATCGGTTTTGCCAGGGAGCTTCGGTGGCGCGTGACCTGCCTTCTCCGACGGCCCGGTGCCGCGCGAATTCCTCCAGGTCATGGCCGTGATGCTTTGCCGCCTCAACCAGCAACTCCACGTGGTTTATGGTCCGTTCCAGTTGGGACCGCAGCTGAGCCAGGCGGCGGTTGAAGTAGTTGTACGGCGCCAGGCAGAGGATGGCGATACCCAGGCCGCAGGCCGTGGCTATCAACGCCTCGGCGATGCCGCCACTGACCTTGGTCGGGGCAAGCTGCTCGTCGCCCACGAAGCTGAAAGAGCGCATGATGCCGGTGATCGTTCCCAGAAGTCCCAGCAGAGGGGCCATAGTGATCAGTGTCCCCAGGATCCATTGTCGCCGTTCCCCGCCCTCCAACTCATCGCTGGCCCTAAGCTGCATGGCCCCCAGCAATGAACTGTGGGCATTGAGCAGACCGTCGTGGACCGTTCGCAGGAATGGGTCACTGCTCCCGGTGGTAAGCTCCAGCGCTTTATCGAACTGGCCATCGGTGATGGCCTGGAAAGTTTGTTTCAGCAGTTCGGGGTGAGTGTGCCGCTGCAGGCGCAGCCACCACAGCGTGCGTTCAGTCCCAACCGTCAGCGCCGCCGCCAAGGCCAGCAATATCGGCCACATGATCGGGCCGCCGCGGATGAAATAGTCCACAATTAGATTGGCGAGGATAAAGGGCATAATTGATCTTTAGGAATCACTGTTGGGTGAGCTTGAACTCGATCGATACCTCATAGCAGCGCATCGGGCCGGAGACAAATCGCCAGGTGTCGCGCACCGCCCGGACGGCGGCCTGGTTGAGCAGCGAGGTGTGACAGGGCTTTATTGCCTCCGCATCCAGCACCTGACCTTCAGTTCCCACTGTGAAACGGACAACTACGGTTCCCTGCTGCCTGGCCAGCGCCGCCTGGAGAGGGTATTCCGGCGTCGGTTGCTGCCCCTCACCGGCGCCGAAGGTAATCTGCTGCACTGCCGGGTCAACGCCCTGGCTGTGCCCAGTTGGTTGCGGCCCGGCAGGCGCATGGGATGTGGATGACATCGTAGATGGCGTGCTCTGTCGCGGCGTGCTGATCGGAAATGCCTCCCGTGCGTCAACTATGCGGACCGGGCCATCCACGGGTATGGCCATGGTGATGGCCCGATTCGGCGCCGCCACGGGCGTCAACTCCGGCGATTCCGGGACGGATGGCATCTGCTGCATAGTTGGCGGTTGCGGCTGTGCCGCCGGATCCCTTGCGGGCTGTGGCCTGGCCAGCGGCAGCGCGGCCGGCGTCTCCGGCGGCGGATCGGTTGCCATCGCCACCTTCATGAGTTGGACGCGTGTCGTTTCTGGTAACAGAGCTGGCGAAGTCCGCGGGTAGTGCAGCACCATCCCGCCGGTCCCGACCAGCAGACACCCCAGCCAGATCACCAGCGTGGTGACGGGCATAAGGCCCGTGTCATTCTGAGGGTTATGAGTGCTGGATGTCATTTCAGAATTCCCAGGAAATTCCGGCGTAGAACGACCTCCTGGGCAGATATTGCGGGGCATAGACGCCGATACCGTCTCCGGTTCGGATTGCATATACCGTGTCAAACACATTGACGATATCAAAGCGGAGCTTACACGATTGCTTGTCGTCTATCTTAAGCTTCTGAACGATCCCGACATTAACTGTCACATAGCTCCCCAATTCCTGCGTGTTGGCGAACCCGCCGAACAGCCCGTTACCGTAAAGTGCGTCCATGTAGACGGTCGTGTCATGCAATTTATAGGAGGCGCCCATCGAAGCGGTCCAGGGCTGATCGTGATCGAGGTGGTACCAGTGGGTTTGCAGGTATTGTTCTTCAACGGGATCGAACTGGAATTGCCCGGTGGTGAGTCCCTGGGCTATAGCCTGGCTCCAGGCGACATTGCCATAGGTACTAAAGCCTTCGTAGGTGTAATTAAGCGAGAGTTCCGCACCGCACACCTGGCCGCGCTCGGCATTGTAGGGCGAAAATATCCAGGCGGAGCCGAACTGCCCCTCGTCCAGGACGTTCTTCTTGATCTTGTAGTAACCATCCAGGCCCGCTTGGAATCCCTGGCCGATCTTCTGGGTGACCCCGGTGTCAAAGCAATCACACCGTTCACACTTGGCGGGGCTGCTTTGCGTGTTTTCTTCCTCGTGACTGGTGCCGTCGAATTTCTCGAGGCTCGATTGCGATACGCAATAGAGCGGCGGCGGAGTGAAATATTTGGCGTAACCGAGATGCAGCATGGTATCTTTGCTGGCTTCGATAACCGCATTAATGCGCGGGCTCAACTGGTTTTCGCAGGTGTATCCTTCATAGACATCAAAACGAGCACCGTAGTTGATAGTCAGCCATTTGGTTGCCTTCCATTCGTCCTGAAGGTAGCAGCCGTAGCAATACCCGGTTTTGCTGCTGTCGTCGATTATGTCATACGCGTTCGTGCTTGTCTGGTTGCCGCTGGAATCGACGGGAAAGACCCAGTTGGATGTATTAACTCTCGCATGTTCGACCGTTACGCTCAGTCCGCCGCGAATGGTATTGAACTTATCGGCTCTGTAGCTTGCGTCCGTCTGCAAACCGTTTGACACAAGAACGTGGTCGTCGCGGCTGGCGACGCCGTTGAACATCAGGTCGCCGGCCATGTCGGGCTTGTAGTCCACGCTTCCATAGCGAGTGAACTGGGAAATCTGGCAACTGAGGTCGTCGCGTTCCACCTGATAGGTGAGAACCTCGAAGCAACTCTGTTCAACCTGGTTTTCGTTGAGGGCCGCGGAATCGAATGTTGTCCTGCCCTGATAGCTATAGACGGGAGTCTGGCCCTTTATGTTGGGAATCTGGAATGCGTTATTCGAACCATTCATGATCAAACTGATGCGGCTGGCTTCGTCGAGGACGTAAGACAAATATATGAAGCCGCCCGTTTGATCCGAGGCGTCGTGAATCGGCTCACTTGTGGAAGCCGGATTAGCCAGGCCGATGTTGTTATGAAGTTCGCTGGCAGTAACGTAGCAGGTCAGGTTTCCGGCCGTCTGACCATACTCGATGCTTTCGTTAAGGGTGTTGTTGCTTCCCCCGTAAAACGAGAGAGATCCGCCTTGCATGTTTTCTCCGCTCTTAGTGCGGATGTCTACGATGCCGGCGGTGCGCAGCCCATACTGGGCCGGAAGCGAGCCGTTGATCAGCGACAGACGATCCACGAATCGTGTGCTGAGTTCCTGTCCGAATCCAAAGAGCCCGTCAGGAAGAAGCACATCATTGATGCGATATTGCAGATTTGCCTCTTCGCCGCGCACATGCAGCCGTTTGTCGAGTTCGTCTTGAACAACGCCGGGAAACCGGAGCATGGTCTGGTCGAGGGACGCGTTCGCGCCCTGCGATTGAGTATCAAGCTGGTCGGCGCTCCTGCTGTACTTCGTCGCGCCGAGACTTGGCACTATTTCGTCCTGGGCGGCATCAAGGGCTGTTGCGGTGACGAGAATACCTGGCAGTCTCGTCACCGGCCTGGTGGCCGGTGCCGGCTGCGTGGCTGCGGTGGGGCTGCCTTCCGTGGCAGGCGGCGTTGCCGGCCCGGCACCCGGCGCTATCGACGCCAGAAGGAATACTGCACCCGTGAAGACCAATCCGGCCACGGCTATAGTCTTGGTCATTGCGCCTTCTCCGGTATGCATTATCTGAAAAACCCGCCGACGAACATTGTCCGCCTTGCTGGCTAGGATACTGATGTTGGGAGGGTGGAACAAGTGGTTCCTTGCTTGGTCGCCGCGCAATGCCCAGGAAGGCATGGACGAATACAATCGCTCGAAATGGATCGCCTGCGGCAAGGCGGCAACCGGCGTTGAGTTAGAAATCGTGTGCGCCCTGAAAATTGCCAAGAACGAGGCTGAAACTGAATTCATTAAAGCCGGTCGCAACCGCCACCACCTCCTCAAGGTCCTCTTATCTACCGCTCAGGCCATATGACTTCCCCCTGATGATCCAGCCTGGATGTCAGTTATTCCTTGACACCGTACATATTACTAACATAATGTAATGGGTATGCAATTACCCGGCGTCATTTCCGCAGGCTTCCCATCGGCGGCAGAAGGCTACGAAGATGAGCCGCTGAACCTGAACGACTGGATCATCCGCAATCCCGCCGCCACCTTTTTCTACCGGGTACAAAGCGAGGGCCTTCTCCATGAATCTCTGCGGGATGGTTCGCTTCTAGTCGTGGATCGATCTCTATCGCCAAGGCTGGGGAAGCTGGTGCTGATCGAAGAAGAAGGCCAATTCGTTGTCTGCCGCTATCGCAGGGATCGCCCGATGTTGGTATGCGGCGTAGTCATCGCCGCCATTACCCGGTTCTAATCATGTTCGCCTTGGTAGATGCCAATTCGTTTTACGCGGCATGCGAACGAGTCTTTCGACCTGATCTGGCCAACCGTCCGGTGGTGGTTTTATCGAACAATGACGGCTGCATCGTCGCCCGCTCCAAACAAGCCAAAGAATTGGGCATTGAAATGGGTGTGCCCTACTTCCAAGTCAAGGCCATGCTTCAGCGTAACCATGTGGCCGTCTTCAGCAGTAATTACACGTTGTATTCCGACATGAGTCGCCGCACACAAGAGGTGCTGCGGCTTTTTAGCGATGACATGGAAGTTTATTCCATTGATGAATCGTTCCTGCATTGGTCGGCAGAATTTCCGTGGCAAAACATCGGCGAAGAAATTCTTGACAAGGTGCAGCGATGGACGGGCTTGCCGGTGGGAGCAGGATTCGGGCCGACTAAAACCCTCGCCAAACTGGCCAATCATCTGGCCAAACGCGCCAAGGGAGCCACGGGCGTCCATGTCTTGGATAACGCCGCTAGAATCACCGCCGCACTGGGCAACACGGAACTGGGAAACATCTGGGGAATATCGGGTGGGTTCATCCGGCGGCTGGCGAAGCTGGGCGTCACCACGCCCTTGCAATTGCGGGGCGCCAATCCCTTGGCCGTTCGCCGGGCCATGGGGGTTGTCGGCGAAAGGATCGTGTACGAACTGCGTGGCGAAAGCTGTATCCCGCTTGAATGCGTGACACCGAACAAGCAAAACATCTGCTGTTCCCGATCCTTCGGCCAAGTCACCAACAACCCTGACATGATGCGGGAAGCCGTCGGTACTTTCGCTTCACAGGCGGCGGTAAAACTGCGGCGGCAGGATTTGGCGGCGGAACGGCTGGTGGTGTTCATCCAGACGGATCGGCACGCCGAGGCACCCCAGTATGCGGCATCATGGCCCGAGCGGTTTCCACCAACCAACGACACAAGGGAACTGGCAAGGCACGCCACGGCATGTTTGCAGAAAATCTTTCGGCCTGAATACCATTACAAAAAGGCCGGGGTTCTGCTGATGGACTTATGCAGGCGAGAACAGGTAGCCCCGAGTTTATTTGAAGATCGGAACCTTGAAGCATCCAATCGCTTGATGCAGTTGATGGACAAGATTAACGGGGAACATGGCCGGGGAACCATTCGACTGGCATCCTGTTCGCCGCAGACGTTGAACGCCTGCCGAACATGGCATCTGCGGTCGGAACATTGTTCGCCACGGTACACCACGCAATGGGATGAATTGCCGCTTGCTTTAGCAAAGCACCAAGGTTTCCCCGTCCTGCCCGCCGCACCCCGGAGTGAACATTGAAAGCGTGCCCGTCAGCGACATTTTTCGGAAACTTTTTTGCCTCTTTGGCGTCCAAGCCCCCTGACGCTATTATGACTACACAATACTA
>Ga0316217_10004285_pt1 | contig 15555 bp, 16 predicted proteins | sample 1anoAmetaG_FD_203633 | JGI IMG/M metagenome (GOLD analysis project Ga0316217, IMG submission 203633) | Freshwater microbial communities from Trout Bog Lake, Wisconsin, USA - 1anoA | ecosystem: Environmental > Aquatic > Freshwater > Lake > Hypolimnion/Profundal zone | place: USA: Wisconsin... | reverse complement strand
CTGCACTCCACGATTTGTCTCTGCCCCGAAATCATCCAAGTCGAGAACATCACGAAGGCCATCAGTCCAGCCCCAATTCCAAGGTAAATGTAGGATAACATGTTAGTTTTTGCACTGTCGTAGGCCGAATCAGAGGTTGAGAAGGAGTCATACATATCTCCAGTGATGAAACTGCACAAAGTGCCAGCAGTCCCCATAGCAGCAGCTCCAATTGTCCCAAAAATCATGAAAACGATATCCCTGTTTTTACTGAGGCGGAACATATCCAACCAAGGTATTTGCATCTCTTGCGAAATAGCATTCTCAAACTGCATACTTTGATTTCGTATTTAATTTTTTATTATATTCGCCAAACTAAGTTTATCGATCTTAACGCCAAATCCCATGTTTCGAACGTGATTCTAAGAAACCAAGGCACTTGGTTAGTGTATGTGTGCAATTGGCCTGCCCTGTTGGTATTCATCATGCCGTTATAATTTTTTCCATATATAAACGCCAAAAATCAAGTGCACATTTGCTGATCCAAAAGAACACAGGCGAATATCAATGAGATTCTGGGTGGTTCTAGTTTTCTGGCAGGATTTAACTAATTTCTAATTTTATCGTATAGTGGTGAGATGAGTCAAATAACGAGTTTGGCGAGAGATAAGCTATTTTATTAGGGTCAGCAGGGTGGGAATGCGGGCGGACCGAGAAATAGTGGGTTCTAGTTTGACAAAGTAGTTTTTCTTTAAAACTACTGAAAACAACTTTTCTGAATAATCTCCAGCCCAAATGAGTCAATCGCAAAACCATGCTCAAACCCTCAACCCTTGGATAATCATTATAGTTGACTCTGAAATAAGTTAGTTCTGATCACAATATTGAAGTGCGGGGAGGACACATGGGCGACTGGTTCCTCACCTCGTAGCTGGCCAGGGCTGCCAGGTAGGTGAAGATGATGGCCAGCATCACAAAGGTGTGCCATATCTGATGGCTGTGGCCGCAGATATCGTACCTGCCGGGGTGGTAGCGTTCGGGACATCTACATGGAGAGTGGGTTACCTCCTGGCGTAGAAGATGTAGCCAACTAGGTAGCAGGTGAGGGTGCCCATGATGAAGTAGGAGCTGGGGATGATGGAGTAGGTGTCTCCGTAGTTGCCGTGGACGAACTAGTCGTGGAGGCAGTGCAGCATGCCAGCGAAACATAGCCAGCAGGGCAGCATCGTTTTCACCGTCTTGAACACCTCACTCTCAGTTAGATTGAACCGCATCACCACGATCGAACACAGGAAGTGAAAAATTCCAGAGACTCCGATGCTTCCGATGTAAAGATCGCGGGCGGTTGGGCTGCAGTACATCGAGTAGTAGAAGATAGGGATCGGCCCGAATGCAGTGTAGATTCCAATCCCTGCGTAGTCCAGCGCCAAGGACACTTTGAATGCTTCTAACTCACCTAGAACTTACTTTCGCTCAGGGGGTTGACCAGGTGGTAGGTCACGCTGCAGGCCAAACAGATAGCTGCTCCCAGGATAGACACAGTTATGGGCCAGGTCTATAGCTCTCCTCTCACTTGCAGCCCTTAGGGCTTGAGAAATCCACCCGAAATTTGTTACCCTTGCAGCTCATCATTTAATGCCCACGGGGCCGTCAAATTTGTGCTTTGGAGTGTGTTTGGGGTGAGTGATCGAAACCTCCAAAAGCTTTGGATTAAGGTTTTTCCCAAAGCATGGTTTTCTTCCACTTTGTAAGAAACTCCTTCAAACAGCAGAAACAAAACAATGATTACTCCAATGAGATGTGTCCAGATATTGACAGTCTAGTTATGCAGCAAGAACATAGACCTGAAAATACTTCTGAGGCTATGATAGTTGAGCCGATATCCCGTGCGGATGTGAGAGTTCCACTGATGCAACTAATGCGCCTAATCAAACCCCCCGATATAGCTTTCTGCAGGTTTGGTATCAGATTTGCGGGACTGGCGTGTCTCAGGGTTCTGGAGCTGCCTGTTCTCTGGATATTGCTGATCCATATGCTAACCAATTTAATTATTATCGATATCAATATACGTTCGAGAATAAACAAAACTACAGCACTTCGCTTCCTGCGGATGTTTAGTCCTCAAAACCGACTGCCCTTTCCCCAATTCTGCCAAAATTGCATTAAATCGGGTATATTGTTGGAAGAATGCGTGTTTGGCGAAGATCGAATGAGGTGACCTGTCAAAGATGACCGTGGGCCTTGTTGAAGTCGTTTGCAGTGTGGAATTATTTCTGGTGGTATATAGCAATTTGATTATGCACTTTCTTTTTTATCTGATGGGTGATTATATTCACACAAAGGATCCAGCTTTGTTTCCCTTTTCAGCGATACTAACCCCTCAAATAATCGATAACCCAACTGTGTTTTTTGGAACTATTTTAAGTGTTTTGTGTGTGGAGATGGAAAGAACAAATTTAGAGCAGTTTGTTCAAAGATCCAAGTTTACTCTTCACTAATAGAGTGGCTGGACTGTGTGTGGAGTTTTTGCTCAAAATGGATGCAACTAAACATGAAACTTTTGTTGAGCAATTAGAGTTGCATTCTGATCGATTCTGACCCCAAATTAAATAATCAAATAACAATAATCAGAGCTGGCATTATTGAAGCATAATTAAGCAAGGGTTGAACTGCTACCGAAATGACCAATCTGCAACAAGTAGAAACCGCCATTCAAGTGCATACAAACGCATGGTGGAAAATAGCTTTTCTAAGTTCAACCTTTTTGAAGATATCTTCAAATGAAAGCAAAGAAAGCAAAGGGTAAAGCAAAACCCACAAACGATATCCACACTATCAAATGCGCATATAATTACTTGCCATAGACAATCTGCTATGCATCTTGCCACTTACTATAGCCAATCTTATCTGGCAGGAAGAAAGAACATCATTCAATATCATTCGTGTACTTCACGTTGTAGCTCTTTTTCACCCACTTGTTACGAATCGAGTAATCGCCAACTCCTGGCATCTTCTTTGGCTCATCGAATCTCCTGCTCTTGCCAACCGTCGATATCTTGGAAGGCACCTGCTCCCTCAGGACTGAGATGGCTTTACTCTTTTGCTATTTCTTCATCGCCAGATACTAAAGCTACCTCTGCTTCAGAGTCCTCTCCAAAGGTTACTAAGTTTATTGATAGTGCCTGAATCTGGGCTGCTGGATATCAAATGGCGGTTTTTAGTAGTTGATCTTCCTCAGATTCGCCCGCAAGTTACTCTGCTACAGTGCTTTCCTTCCAATATCGTTTTGCGAGGTATCATACATCCCAAACGTCCCATCCGCTGAATTACCACAAATCTACCTATCTCAAAACCATTCTGCTTGGGCACCACAGACCGGAAGACGCTACTTTGCTTTGGCTCGGTCTTCACACGATTCGACTCATAATAGCCTGGCCCAACCTCGTCCTACCTTTGGATATACAACTCCCGCTTGGCTTTAGAGCCAAAGCTGCCGAACTACATCTTCAATATTTTGCCGATCTGTTTGAGATTGGGGTTGTAGTGGCCAGGTCCAGGCAGCTCATCACTTTAGGAAGTGAGACATCGCTTGACCTCTGAGCCGAAAGGGGGATTCTTCTTATTGCTGCTCTTATGGGATTGCAGATTGACCTAGTAGAAGGGGACTTTGCTGTGTTCCTAGTAACTGTTGGACTTGAACCTCTCAATGGTCGAGCCGAAAGATTTAACCTTGTACTCTTCAGTTTTGTTCTATGGCTCAGGCTGGATCTGGTAGAACCCTGGGGCTGGACTCTGATGCTTGAAGCCCTACTTTCTACGCAGCTACATGATTTCGGTTGACTGGGTGTCGAAGACGATTGTGTCGAAGTAGGACTTGACCGTTTTGGATGCGAAGCCCGAGCTCAGCTTTTTTTGTTTGCTGTCCATGGAGAGGGAAAGGTTGTATTTGTTTGGGCCGATTTCTGTGTTGCAGCGCATTTTGAAACGGTTTACTTTGTCACGAGCCCAAACACTTTCTAATGAATTTGTGCCTTTTCTCAGTTACTACTTCAAGCTTTTTATGACCTATTCGGTCTTGGCTCGTCTTTGGTTCAATAACATGGTTTTTGGGGCAGCAATCGACGGATGGTTCTTAGGTGGCTAGACTATCAATTTGCGTGGAGGCAGCGATTTCCTCATTTTTCTCAGTTTACTACTCTCAACACTATCTTAGTATCTCTCAAAATACATTAACCAGGTCCTGGACGGGGCGTTTCAATCTCAGCAAAACGAGCCTGCTTCGAGAGGAAAGGATTGGTGCCTGCAGAATTGACTTTGATGATTATTGATGTATTGTTGGAGTAGGTGGTTAGAGAGGGTTGACCTAACGACTGTTTGATGGAATAGTCTCCAGGTCCTGGCAACTTGTTGCTAACCTCCATGGTTTTTCTGAGGGAAGTCGAATTAAAAGGCGCATAGCCAAACCAAACCTTCTAATTCCTAGCCTCAAGGTTATAACTGCCAGGCCCCACCTTGTGATTACTAGCAGGGAGCTCTGTTATCCCCCGATCGTTTTAACAAACAAAAGCCATATATAATAGTTATCAAGTCTGGGTAATAGAGGGGTAATTCCCCTCATCAACAAACAATCCAGCAAAGGCTGGGCAACCTTAAAATCAAAGGGTTATCTGATAAAATGCTGATAAAGAACATAGGATTGCCATACAAAAGTATGGTTATTACTATGAGAATGATTAGCCTTGGGAGAATGCTTGTTGGAAATACTACAAATATCAATTGGAACTGAAATGGGCGAAGTTTTTCCATTTGATAGGCTACAGCTGAGTCTAAAACATTGGCCCTTCAAAGGATTTGGGCAATTTGCTTGTAGTAGTACTGGGCTTATTAAGTGGAGAAACAGCCTTGTCTTTCCTTAGCTTCTTGTAGAGCTGGATTTTAACTAGTGAAGTTTTGTTCGAAGAGTGCTCCTATTTCTCTTTGCTCTTGTCTTTCTCGTGACTTTTCTAGTGTGATTTCTGAGACATGAACTTGAAGGATTCTTTCTTTTAGGGGTAAGGATACTTGTCCAAAAATGAGTATCTTTTGTTGATCTCTCTTTTTTTCTATAGTAGCAGTTCATTCTGCTTTTGGTAGAAGCTTTGGTGAAAAACCTTCTCAGGCCTCTGCCTCTGAACTCGAAACTACTCTTGCTTAACGTTATGAAAGGAATTGAATCTCCTTTTATCTTCAAAAGATGGCAGAATTTGTGTATTCTTTTGCGTCTCCACTTTCTTCATCTGTTGGACGCCTTGAAATATTCTTGCAGGGTTTTACTTTTGCACAGATTATACTTGGACCTTGCCATTTTAGAAGAACCCCTTTTCAACAAGTTTGTTGTTTTCCCATAGTTAGCCTTAGCCTTGCTGTAATCCTTCGAACCACTCTCCCTTATAAAATGAATTATCCCAATGCATCTATCCATACCCATGCCTCAAATCCTCCACAAAGTTGCCTTTGTAATAACTCCCACCATTCCAAGTATACATCCCCTATCCATTCCTTTTATCATTGACATAGGGCCCTTCGTACTTCTCTGACCCGTACTGCCAAACTCCATTCCCAAAACGTAGTCCATTTTTGAACTCTCCTTTATAAATCGATCCATTGGCCCAAGCATAGGTCCCAATCCCTTCTGGCTTCCCATTGGAGTACATCCCTTCGTACCTATCACCATTGTTAAACACTTCAATACCGTTTCCATGCTTATAGCCATTCTTGACATCCCCATTGTACTCAGAAATGGCCGACTTTATGTAGCCTTCGCCCTAAGGTTTGTTGAATTTCCAGCTGCCCGAATAGAACTACTCTCCTGACTGCCACTTGCCGATGCCATGTTTCATACCATTGACGAAGCTGCCATGGTAGATATCGCCATTGCTCCAGATGAATATCCCATTCTCGTCTTCCGGCTTGTTGTTCAGAAACTTGCCGATGTAGATGTCTCCATTGATGTATTACAGACCATAGCCGTACTTGCAGTTATTTTGGAAATGGCCCTAATAGAATCGCAGAGTTGCTGTTTTGTAGACCAGAAGGCCGTAGCCATGGTACAAGTCGTTGCAGGTCTACCCGAAATAGAGAGAGCTCATGTTTTTGCAGAGGAGCAGCTTCCCGTGGTTTTTAAGATGTTCGGATGCGATCTTCTTAAGCTGTTAGTTGGGATAGTCGCAAAGCTCTTCCTGTGCCTCCTCTTCGTTCTTAAGCAAGTGCTCAATAAGAGCCTTTTTGCGATTGAGCAGTTGCGTATCGAAATGGATCTGGCTGGGCTCCGACTGCTCCACTTAGTTATATTCGTTCATTATAATTATATTAATGGAGAAGGCAAGTGAACTTAATTATGGTTGAGTGATTCATAAAGTGGATTATGGATATTGGAGATTATTGATTATTTATAAGTAAATGAAGATATCGATAATCATCGCCTTCGCACTTATTGGAACCATCTCTGCTCTTGTGCATCCTTCCCCGCTTGTTTAGCAGTACAATGGAGAGATGTTGGAAATTGGGAGCTTTTGCAACCTATACCATTTCCCTGCGCAGCATTAGCTCATCGACTCTTTGTATTATTTCAACAAAGTTGGCAAAAGACTCAACCGAAATCTCGAATGTTCTAAACCTCTGACCTATTCAGCATCAACCCACACTCCTCTCAAAGTCTATCCTTCAACCTAAGCAAAGAGCGAAGCATATGAGATCTCTATTGACGAGAGCGGCATCCACATATTTTACGGAGATTACTCAGGCTACATCTACGCTCTTGAAACCATTGCTCAACTGTATTCGAATGGCCGAGTTCCCCATGCTTTGATCAAGGATGAACCTGTCTTTTCGCATCGAGGGATCATGATAGATTCAGCTCGCCATTTCCTCAAAATAGCGACAATCAAAAGGTTGATCCAGAATATGCCGCAGTCGAAGCTGAACATTCTGCATTGGCACTTAGTTGACGATGAATCTTTTCCAGTAAAGCTAGCCTCTCACCCCGAGTTGGCCCAATATGGTAGCTACAGTAGCGCTAAAATCTACACTCTGGAGGATGTCCAAGGTCTGATTACTTTCGCATAGAAAAATGGAGTGAAGATCATCCCGGAAATCGATACCCCTGCCCATATGCGCTCTTGGGTGCTGTCTCCTGCATTCAAAGCCAAAAATTTGACAATAAGCTGCAGTCTTCAAAGCGTGACTGCCAACTACACCCAAATAGTGAACCCATCCAAAGCCGAAGCTCTGCAATTAGTCAGAGACGTCGTCTCCTAGCTAGACACAATCTTCAAATCATCACCCTTCATCCATCTGGGTGGAGACCTAACCAACTATACCTGTTGGAACAGGTCAGACATCAATTTGTTCAAGACACTCCATCAAATCAAGAGCACTGAAGGGCTGATCTAGTACTGGAGGTATTAGGTCAAACTTGACCTTCCCAAGTTGCGAAAAGTTGCGTATTGGATCAACTAAACCCAGCAGATTCCAGTCTCAGGCAATGATATTTTGCACTTCAATGGGAAAACTGCCGACCTCGTCAAAGGTACTCTGCTCTCTATTCAGCCCTCTAAAACACAACAAGCAAAGTCATCCTTTCCCCCTCAGATCTCTTCGACCTTTCGACAGGTTTCGGCAACGTTTGGATGAATTCGACAAACAGTAAATTCAATAGCTGGAAATCGATTTATGAAAACTATGCTAATCTTCTTAAGTTAGTCGACCAAAGTCGCGTGCTAGGAGGTGAGCTTCTCGCCTGGGGTTCACTGATCAACGATGAAAACCTTGATTCCTTCGTCTGGATGAGAGCCGCTATCTTCGGATAGAGGATGTGGAGTGGCAAAACTATCCCAATCTCTCAACTTGTTACGGCTGCAATCAAGCTGCAGCGAAATCTGTAAGCCCAGGGAATAGACGTCATGCCTTTGAGCAGTTAGTACTGCTAAAGATAGCCTACTACTTGCTGGCCTGAAGACCAAATTCAGCCAACGATGAATATCCAATCTTTGATCTAGTGATGGCTGAATGGGATCTTAAATCATTGAGTTATTAAAGCATTTTTTTAGTATTAAATGATATCTCTTCAAAAATAGGGTGATACCTTTCAGCTCAAAATGATAAATCAGAATGGGCTGTAAGGAATTCGATAATAGAGCAAACAGAGTAGTTTGCAGAGGATTGTGGGCTGTCAGAAATGGTCGGTCAGTAATACCTTTAATAATCAAAGAATAAAAAATATCATAAAAATTGAATGTATTCATACAAGCAAATCAACCAAGATACAATGGATGTGAAGAGATTCCATATGAAAAACTAAAAAAAACTAAGAGAGCTATAGAGGAAAAAGGTCAAAGAGGCCCTCAAAGTTCATTAGATGTCACCCTAAGAGCTTTTAAAAGTTCTTTGCCGGTAGGACAAAGCTGCCGTAGCCGACAAAGTATGTCCTTTTTAAATCATCGGCACTGTCATTTATCAAATCAGTTCTTTCATACGCTAATTAGGATACAAAAACAAAGAAAGACATTTCTAATTTTTGTCACTCGTCTTCGAAAAGGCTATAACACAAAATGAATACTAGCTTATCTCAAGTTACTGGAACTAAAAATATAGCTTAATGAACCTCTGCAAATGCAAATCAATCGGTGAGAGATATGCCTACGAACATATCGGCAACCCTAAGAACAATGCAACCATAAAACTTATTTTCGAGAAGATGCCTGAAGACAATAACTATTGTGTCACTCCCAAGGTAATGAAGGAGGAGAGCATCTAGATACTGAAAAATTTCATACTATATCGGAACCAATATAAGGAAGCTCCTGCTAATGATTTTATGTGACTTATTTTACTGATTTTGTCTTTTGCCACTTTTTTCAGATTGTCTTTCAAATCTAACATTTGTCTAGAATGAGACTTCATTCAGTTTGTTTGTCATCATTTCCTGCAATCAAATGATGAAAAACTAGTCTATAGCAGCCAACTTTCTTTAAAAATTGAGTGTTGAGTCTCAAATTTCTGTCCTCGATCCAAATAGATTTATTCGTAAAATAATAAACAAAGAATTATATGTAGTCAAGAAAAGAATAAAACAGCCATACCTACAATCTCAAAGCTAACTACAGCAAGGAAGAGAAAAAGACCAGGCTTAACGAAAAACAATCTGAAAGTAATCTTCTGGAATCAATCAAAGCCATGCCAGAGGACTAGCTGATCTACTTCATGGAGGAAAAGTACGAAAAAACTGTGAATGAGGATCAAGGCCTCGAATACAAAGTCAATCTCCTCCTTGCTTAAAGGATCAACTCACTTAGATAGAACTTTCTCAACCAAGAAAAAGCGAGATACATCGACTTCATAGTCAGCTTGGGCGGCAAGAAGCTCACTGATGCCTAATATGAAGAGGTGCTGGCCTCACGCAGTTTTCATAACCCTAAAAACTGCTATATTTCAACAGCCGATTTCAATGGGCTTCCGTACTACAAGTTTTAGAGTGAAAGCAACTAAACGGCTAACTTTGTGCTTAAGAAGCTGCCCGAAAAGCTTATCTATGAGATTGAAACGAAGAGAGCAAGGAAAGATGGGATTCCGTTTTTGAGAGATTTCCTTGAGTACAAGGCGAAGATCCAAAAGATCAACAATTTGTGATGTTTTGTCTAAAACTGAATTCCCCTATTATGACTATAAAATCTAAATACACATGGAACCATCTACTCCTCGTTCAAATAGTTCACTAGCAGCTAGCTATCCATACAACTGTGTCTTCCATTACAGAAGCATCCTCCAAGGCTTGAGTATTTGGAGTGAAGAGGTATTAGCCACGTCTTTCCGGCAACCCTCGTAATATTGAATTGATTCCTCATTTTATACATTATTAGGCAAATTATGCTTCAAAGGCAAAGACCACAAACCTTCAAATAAAAGTAGTACGACTACCTTGCCAAAATAGTCATCATCGGCAACTCCGCAGTCGGCAAAACCAACATCCTGCTCAGATTCGTCGAAGAAACCTATAAAATAGTACACACTCCCACCATCGGAGTCGATTTCAGGTCCAAAATCCTCGCAGTACCCCTGCAGCAGGGGAAAGAGAAGAAGAGACTTAAGCTTCAGCTGTGGGATACTGCAGGGCAGGAGAGATTTAGAACGCTGACTGATACCTACTTCAAGGGAGCCTCTGGGGTCATTATAACATACGCAATAAATGATCGGAAATCGTTTTAGGATGTCAAGAGTTGGATATACCAACTCGAAGAAAACGGAGTCGAAAGCCTCCCCAAATTGATAGTGGGCAACAAATGCGACCTACAGGACGAGCGGAAGGTGAGCTGCGAATAGGGAAGGCTAATCGCAGTCCAAAACAACTGCAGCTTCATGTAGGTGAGCGCAAAATCAGATATCAACATCAGCTAGATGTTCAACCAACTCTCAATGAGCATCCTCTCCAACATCCAGGCCGAGCTGGCTCTGCGCAACAACTCCCCTGAGCGCAAACTGTCGAACATCATCATAAACTAGCAGCCCAAAGGCAAGAAGGCCTGCTGTTGACTCCTCTCATTGATAACGACTATTCTTTTTATTAGAACAATTCTACACTATCAACCGTTTATTTCGACGTAGGGCTAGAGCTACTCCTCGCGCTCGGTTATCTGGTACTTCTACTTGGGTATGTTGCGATCACTGGCCAACTTCTCAGCCTTCTCCTCGTCCCCACAGAAGATCATGGTCTTGGTTGAGTACCCCTTCACTTTGTATAACATCTCCAGCAGATCTATCCCTGCCTCTTTGTTTTCGACCTTGTTCTCCCCTCTCCACTACCACCTGCCCATGTCGGAGATCAACTTGAATCTGAGTCCTTTCCAGCTCAGGATCCACCCGAACTACTTGATCCACTTCTCGGCCGCCTGGGTACTTGTGACCTGCAGAATCTCTATGTTCTTTTTTACGTGCAAAATGTAGTCATACTGTTTGGTGTTGTAGTGAGGGTTGTCGTCAACCCATAGAATAATGTCCTTGCGGAAGGTCACAGGGGAAGCAATCTATGTGAGCCAAACCTCATCATACTGCACCCCTGCCTTCACCCTTTCAACCAAGAAGTAGGTAAAAGGGGCAAACAGTATTTAGTTCTTTTCAGGGAACATTGAAAACCTAGAGATAAGTTTGCCATTTGTCGATTGGATATAGAACAGAGTTCCAGCGTTATTCTGCAGTTATTGAGCCACTTTGTGATACTATTTGTAGGCGACAGTAAAGCTATAAAAGTAGAAAGTGTGGCCTGGGTTAAAGAAAAGACTCGCCTTGAAGTTCCTCAGCCCATAGTGACAATAACGCTGATAGTTCTGCAGCCAGTTCAGATTACAGTACAAATCGCGAACGATAGCGAAGAGGGAGGTGGGACTGTGAGCCTACTTTTTGTGTTCATCAAACCTGCGAATGTTTCTGTAGATCTGTTCGTTGAAGACTCTGCTGGTAAACAGCAAAAACGGCAGATAAAAGTACTCCTTTTTGAAAAAATTGTTGATATTGCCGGCCAATAAGGATTCTTCAGCTCTCTTTAGCTTGCCTTTGATCTAGTTTGGGATCTTGACTTGAATTGAGGACTTTTAGGGCAGACTACTGAGATCCTATTTGTGTTCGAAGAGGATTGAGCTGAAAGATTTGATGTTTTAGCTTGTTATGTTGGCAGCATGGAGAAATGACAGCTTTTAGTTCTTGATTATTATGACTGAGATTATAGGTCTATCAAATTCAGGGTCTTCTTCCAACTTCTTCATCTTCTAGTTGCTATAAACAATCAAGCCAGAGAACACCAAAATGTATGACGAAATCTCTTCAATCTTCAAATACCCCTTCAAAACCTACATCAAAGTGAAATCTGCAACTGCCGCATACTTTAGAACAATGCTTTCCTTCTCATACTGGATAGTGATTGTTTTGTCTTAGTTTTATTCCGTGATTTATGAATCGATTAGTATGCTGCTTTGGTGGAGCTTTTCGCAGTTGTCTATAATCAGTACATTCTCACTGGTTATGTTTTTTTCAGCCAAAGTTTAGGCGTTTTCCAAAAACGAACCATTAAATGACAGAAATTGGTTTTTAACGTCGATTTTCGTAAGCTTTGCAACTCTCTCTTTGATTTCTCCAATCTTCAAATCTTTGGTTACACAAATACAAAGTTTGTCCACTCTTCTGCCACTTTTCCTGATAACAATATGAATGACCTCCTTGACTAACACCAACCCAGAGGTGATAAAATTGGGTGAATTGGTTTTAAGTTTGTGAAAAAACGTCTTTTGCTTAACCAAACTCACCTTCAAAATGTTGGGCTTCTGCCCATTTACCACCTTGAGCCCAGGCAAAGGCTTCTTATCCTTATTTTGGGAGGCTTTATAAAGGTCCAACCCGAGAATCGCACGATCATCTTCCAGAAGTATATAGGAATCCGCAGATATTCTGAGTTCGCTACTATCGAGAGTAATGGAGATAAACTAATCCACTTTAACGGGGGCTGTGCCATAAAAAGCCCCACTCTCTTTGCTGAGTTGATTACTTCTGATATCGAAATAGGAGACCTTGCTATTATCCGCAACTAACTAGTTTAGTTTCCCACTCACTCCCCCTGCGCAGAGAATCTCAGACTAGTTGTGAATCGAGTTGAACCAATCCTCGCAAATCTTTTTGCTAAAGTTGACTACAGTCTCCTTACTGAGGTTCTTATCACTGATGGTCTCGTTATCATTGAGCTGCTTGGCAAAGCATGAGAGCTTTTGGTTGTTGAGACTGATCGAATAGAGCACTTAGAGCTTTTCTTTGATTTTGAGGATCGAATCGAAGGGAGAAGTGTCGATTGTATGGATTATCTTATCGGCAGCTTGGACCTTCACATAAAAGTGGTGTGATATCACATCGTTGATGATGAGGTTATTGCCACCCTACGTCACCACGTTATAGAATACCTCATTCATCACTCTGGTCCTTATCTCTGTAATCTAAACCGTTTTCATGGTAATCAACCTCAGGTAATCATGCTACCTTAGACACACTTCCTTCAAATTGGTCGACTTGACCAATCTGAAAGCCCCATCTTCACACATAAACAGATGGTTGGCTGTAGTGTATATCTCCACATTGTTTTTGAGCCTCACCAGCACACACTCGTCAATCATTGTTGTGTATACTGAAGCCACGCTGCTATCTTGGAGTTCAAGTGTATCTCGGTTGAAAACTTTGATCTTGTCGCCTTTTTTTATCGATTTGATCTCGACGTATTTGCTGTTGCTGGTCAGAATCAAGCTGCTGCCTCGGTAGCAACCCTCCTTCTTTTAGACCGCCATTCGTATCTACTTGTTTTACAGTCCATAGTCCTCTATTATTTTATCGTCGCTCATCAATGACCCATCGACCTACAGCAAAAGCATATCTCTTCTGACTTTTGCTTGCTTTTACACTGTTTTGCACAACTCTTACTTCAAATGTTTTATGCTCCTTTTATTGCTTGTTGAATGGACTATCTTATTGCCTTCAAAAACCACTGTCAAAATTATTTTGTCATCTTTGCTCATGGCAGTTTACTCTCCACTCAGAAAATTGGTGATATCGCTTAAATAAGGGTTGGGAAAAGCTTTGTCTTCCACTCGAAAGCATACTTCTTTTAGGTTCAACCCCAGACTTATGAGCTAAGTCTGAGGACTGGCAATATTCAGCTTCTTTTTGCCTTGGAGTATTCTAAAGCAAGGGCCATCTTTGAAGGCAGCCTTGTTACTAGTGACGTGAAGATAATTAGCGGTGAGTTCAGAGATGGGTATGAAAGAATTGGAATAGGGTATCCTGATAACCTTTTTGTCCATATCGAGTGCCAGGGCATAGTTGATGCTGGGTGTGTCTGTAGTCTGCCCGAAATCGATGTTGGCCTCAGTATAGACGAATTCTTAACTTTTGTCCATTATAAGTATAAAATTATAATATCTTAAGAGGGCAGGATTATTAAAGTATAGCTGCAATTCGGATACTTCATGAAACATGACAATCTCTTTGATGATGGTGTCTTATAGATAGGCAACATAGATTGGTTGTAAATGTATTGAGCGTAAAAGTTTTAAGCTACTCAATAGAATATCATAGACCGGCCTCTCTTTGGCTGTTTTTCCTCTTTTTGATGAATTACATCCTTATCTGTTCAGCCAATTACACAGATTTGCCATAGTTATCCTTAATAGTGGCTAGCTTATTTTTGCAATCTATTGATCGCCTATTTTGTAATACACTCCTCTGAGAAAGCATCAGTTTGCGTTTATCGAGCTGCACTGCCCGAACCTCTGCTGCGATTCCTGCGTTGTAGACAATGTCTATCTTCAGCTTCCTTCTTTTCTTCTCTTACTGCATCTTTAGTTTCTCTTCGTTTTATAGCTGTCTTCGCTTCAGCTATAGAAATAAGGAGGTTCTGTGATGCTAAGATTTGTTCTTTCTGTCATCTCTTGTGGATGGCACTTCAATTGAGAGAGGGTTGGTCAATAGATGGGACTGTGAAGACGGTTGATGATTAGGCATTGAGTCAACTCTCTAAAGAATGTATCTCTTGAGCTGATAGGGCGACATTAGCTTAGCCTTCTAGCCAATATCCTCGTATTTTTGAGCACTATTCCGGAGCATAAACCTTCCATAAGAGTGATCTTTGTTGTTAATCCGCTTCTTGAACATATACTTCCGAAAAAGCTCAACCAGTTCCAAACTGATCAAATAATACTCTTAGTCGGATTCGATCTAGTTTATTTCCTACTAGCTGAATTTATCGAACAAGTTGATCATCCCACCGCTTTCATCCGTGATTTTTCTCTCAGGGTGGGCCTGTTCTTTATGCTTGAGGTAGTGTTGGAGGATGGGATGTGATGATGCACGTTTATGGGTCAAAGTTATTGGAGAGCTGGCGATCTGAGGGGCCAGAGATAGACGAGAAGTAGCTAGTAGGTATCTCTTTTTAAGGGGTTGCGAAAGAGAAGTGGATTTCAGGATCTTCTGGTTGAAGATTTAACTGATTTTAATGCGTAGCTGCCTGGCTCTGACAACCCTTATTTGACGCAACTTATTCTCCCTGTCTATCTTTTTGTTCTTCTCGATGATAAGACTCATAGTCAAGTTCTCTAACTCAACATGCTATTTGAGCTTTCCCTTAAGTTTGGCCTCGTACAAGCGGACTGCGTGCTCCATGGGATCATATTTGGCGATCATTGGGTGTTTATTAAAGACTTATATTTTATTACTATAATGAGAACTTTTTAATAATTTTATAGTTTAGGGTGATAGGTGCTTTGCATTCGAGCACTTGTAACTATATTAAGTAGCAGGTTGATCCTAGGTTTAATTTGGATTCTGTTCTCTATCAGATCAGTGTAGGATGAAACAGGATTACTAAGTGAAAGAAATGATTGATTTATAATAAATTTATAGGCTAAAATCTTATAATAAAAAATGGTAGCAAATGGATAAATAAAGACTTTCTGGATACTAAACATGAGTTATATGACGCTAAAGCTTTAAAAATATCAAGGTAATCCAAAATAT
>Ga0316217_10004284_pt1 | contig 15566 bp, 25 predicted proteins | sample 1anoAmetaG_FD_203633 | JGI IMG/M metagenome (GOLD analysis project Ga0316217, IMG submission 203633) | Freshwater microbial communities from Trout Bog Lake, Wisconsin, USA - 1anoA | ecosystem: Environmental > Aquatic > Freshwater > Lake > Hypolimnion/Profundal zone | place: USA: Wisconsin... | reverse complement strand
TTTGTTGGTTTGTTGGTCAAAGAGTGGTGTGTATAGTATATATTAGAGAAGAGTTTAAATGCATCAGCACAGCATCCTGTCAGAACCAACCTTCAACCATAAGAAGAGCAATATCTCCTCCTTCGCAACCCAGAAAGTAGCCGAAAAGACCCTGCAGTAGCAAACGCGGGCGTTCCCCATCCGTTTCCATGACGTTGTGACCATACAAAACCTGGATGAATTTTACCTGCTGCTCTAGCCCAAGTACCTCTTCCCCACCGCCACCCTCCTCTCCAAGTGCGCCGAACTCACGCCCTTCAGCCTCTTCCTGATCGTGCCAGTGGCTGAGTCACTGGGGTCGGCCGAAGTCAGGATGGGCTAGGAATTCTACCTGCTCAACAAGGAGAGCAGACTGTACCTCTCAGCGGAGAGGGAAATCGTGCGAGGGTTCACTGGGGTACATCCGTTGCTACTAAGGTGCGGTTCGAAGAGTAGCCTAGCCAGCGGGCCATATTCTATCTCAGTAATGACAAACATAAAAATAGGGCTGACAATTCAGTTGTCATGAGTAGGACCATGCTGAGGCTCAGGAACAAGGCAGCTGACTTGGAGGTCAGGATGGAGAGTTAGAACAAGGAGCACAAAGACAACAGGGCCAGTCTGTGGCTGGCCGAGGGCGGTGAACAGCTCATACTCTCCACTCACAACAGGGAGACCATCTTCAGAGATGTGATCAACAACAAGCAAGTGGTCATGATCACTGCCAAAATACAATCTCAGATCAGCTACATCTCAGTCACCAAGCACCGGGGCTCCTATTACTTCTCCGAAAAGAGGTAGCCCATGGGCAAAATAGAGGCCAATGCTAACTTCTAGTACTTCTCCAAAAACAACTGCGAAATCTTCTACATTACGCCGGAGTGGGCCCAAAGCGGGTTCCTGGTCAACTGCCTGTGGGTGGTAGATGTGGTGTCCCCTCATCCCTTCTTCCCCTTCCTGGCCAAAAGCAACGACTAGATTACGCTAAGGCATCTCGAGACTGGACTCTACCTCAATTACGAGCAAGGGAAGGGTTTTTACCTCTAAAGCTAGCCAGCCTAGCTTACCTTTTTCAACTCGGAAAAGTTCAAGTCCGACTTCAGCATACTCAATGCCTTTTAGCCCTTGTACTATGAGCATCCCGTGTCTCTGACCCAATGTCCACTGCCTCTTAATCTGGAAGTGGTGAGAGGAGAGCCTCGGCTGAATCTGTTCTTGCACTGCTTCCTGAACTTCCTTGACAACCTCACTGCCCTGCTGAGTGACTCCTCTCGGCTGAGCAAGCAGTAGCTAGAACTTCAGATTAGCAAATACATCTACATGTACAGGTTGCTGACTCGCTAGATCTAGTAATCGTTGGACGGTGGGTTCTTCTACTTCTAGCTCTCCCTCAAGCTGCTCTAGGTGCTTTCAGGGCTGCTGGACAGCCAGGGCACCGCAGTTTCGCATCTTCTGAAGCTGTTGATGGAGTAGATGGCCAAGTTTATGTGTGTGGTGGCATCCAGCAGCGAGATGCTGGCAGCAGCTACCTCAAAAAATAACAAGAGGACCAAAGAGATGATCAGTTTGCTCTTCGTCCTCTACAAGTTCAGCCAACGATACACCCTCTCCCTGCTAATGTGCGTTTCCACCTCAGAGCCTCAGCTCATAATCGCCATGCTTGCAGATAGGCTGATCAAAACTGAAGACTTCAAGTAGAGAGTATTCCTGTTGATGAGTATCAACGAAGTGATTGATCAGGCCAGGCGGATTAACTTAGACGAACAGATTCTCATCAAATTTCTGAAGCAAGAGCACTAACTTGAGCTCCAGGAGAACAACCTCATCCTCAGGTTCCAGGATAGATCCTACAGCCTGCAAGAACTGCTGCAGGCCGCCAACCAGCTCAAGGCCAGCAAGGAAGACGAGGAAGGTGATAAGGAGTACCTAGTCATCTACTTGCTCAAGGTCATGAAGCTGCTTTACGAGATAAACCTGATGCAGCAGCTGTCGGACCAGGAGGACAAAAGGGCGGGGAGGAGGCTGGACGGCAACAGTCTGGTCAGCTGCCTGGTGGAGCAGTGGATGCTGTGTCGCAACTACTAAGCTAAGATCACCATCCTCGGCTTCATAATCGAGATAATCGCTTCACTGAAGCAGGAAGTGCACTTCGCGCAGCAAAGATTCGTGATTTGGACTACCAGTGAAATCAACGAGTGGTCAAGACTAAGCAGCTTGCTGCAGATCAGGGATGTCAGCCTAGACTCGCTGTTCAGTAAAAATGAGCTGTTGAGATACCTGATCGAACTGTTGTAGGGAGCATGGGCTTCCAACGCAGATGTAGTGCTCAGCATCAAGTACCTCACTAAAATGGTCGATCTGGGCTCTTTGCTCATCTCAACATCCTCACACGACATTGACTTCCTTAACCAACTGGAAGAATTCGGACTGGCTATCACAACACTTTACGACCAGCAGGAAAAGAACCCAATTCACTTTTTGCTTATCAAAAAGCTGATCCGCGAGTATGGCTAGACCTCCGCAATGCTGGTCAGAGGGCTAAAGCTCCAAATGGACATACTGCTTACCAAGCTCAACGATTTTTTCGTTTTGGTACTCACCTGCAAGAAGAGACTCTACCTCCATCCCTTTAACTCTCAGCCCTAAGCCAATCTTCGCTTCGACCACTTCCGACCCAGATACGCCGCTCTTTTGCTGCTGCCACAAATCAGGGCAGAAATGCCCATTATCGGCAAAATGCTGCAGTTCTATCGCAAAGAGATACTCATTGAAGGAATGGGACTTCATAAGAGTGAGGGCGAAACTGAGAGCATGCTTTTGGTTGAGAAAGTAGTGGACGGGCTTTAAGGACTGTCAATCATAATGGAATCGTTTAAGATGTACCATGGGGACCGTTCTCTCAAATAAAACCTAATAGCCTCCATAAAGCTCAAGATCTTCAACATTGAGGAGGCCATAAAATGGGCTTTCACCAAAACCGCTCACTTCCAGAAATGCAGCTAAGCCATGGATTTGCCAGGCCAGCTACTACAGTTCATTTTGGAAAACTACAATGAGTACGAATTGGTCTATCCCCTTGCAGAGCTGCTATACGAGAAGATCAACATTGACTCCAGTCTATTCTAGATGATCAAAGACCAGCAACTGTTTGTTGAGATGCTTCAGGACCCCCACGCCAACAAAACAGCTAAACTTGTACTCAAGTGGATCGGCAAACAAATTTAGCGCCATCCTTCTCCGCCACCTCACACAGAGTGGGGCTTTGTGCTTCAGAGCATTTATGCCAACATCTAGGTTCAAACCATCGGCCATAATCTGCTCTGGTTTGTGAGTTTGATGTGCGAACTGGGTCTGAAAGAGCCAGAAAGCCAAGAACTGCTTTACTCAAAGCTGATAAGCCGTCCAGAGATGCAGTAAATGATCCAGAGTTGCAGTAATAGTCACACAATGCGCCAATACCGGTAGAAAATGGTGAAAGATGGGTTGGGAAAGAGCAAGCTAGGCAGCCTGTGCTTTTAGTTTATTGTGTTGTTTCGGCTGTGCGAAGGGATAGAGAAGCTGGAGAAGCATTTGCTGTCCTTGTTTCCTTTGAAGGAAATCGTCAGCTTCCTCAATGAAAGTGAAGACTTCTACTTCATGAAAATCTTCGTTAGCTACCTCACTGTCTGGGCCCGGAAAAGAATGGATGTAGCTACTGAAAATTAGATATTGCTGTTCTGCTTGAAGAATTTGAGAGAGTACTCCCATTACGACCTCTAGGCAGTCACTTACTCATCAAAGCTGCAGGACAGGGAAAGAGATGGGCACAAGGCCATGACTCAGTTTTCTCCCAAGGAACCCGTCAGTCCAGACAAAAGGAATTCCTTCATAGTCACAGAGTCCCACAACAGCGCCTTCTACTGGGAACTGCTTCTGGAAGTACCTTGCTACTGCCGAGCAGAAGGCTTGCTGATTTGCCTGTAAATCATCATCAAGTAGGTGCTGCTGAGGGACGAGTAGTAGCGCACTTATGAAATAGAGACATCCCTCTAGATGGTGCTGTAGGTGCTGAGGGACATGAGGAGAAAGGACATTTTTGATACTGATAACATGAAGTGCATCTATGATCAGGTCTGCCTTTTGGTCAACTTGATTGAACTGTTGAAGCAGAGGAAGAGTTCAAGAAGCGGGTCGGAGTCAGAAGTTAACAAGTAGGCTGAAGTCGAATAGATTTTCAAAAACATCACTGACTCCTAAGTTTAGTATGTCTTCTTCAATGAACTTTCTAAACACATGAACTAATCCCCCAAAAAGGCTGCAACCTAAATCAAAAGATCGACCTCTATAGATAGAAGGGTGTCAGCCAGGAACCTGCGAGAGGAGGATAGATTCCTGTAGCTGTAGTAGTAGATGAGAGCAACCTCGAGTATTCACTAAGTTACGCATCAAACTCTCATCTTCCCCCAGAAGACCCATTCCCTCATTTCTCCCGATCAAAGATTTGCTCAGTTCCATGACCGAGAGAAGCAGATTGTTCAGTTTTTGCTAGGAATTCGCAGAGAACTGGCGCACAAGCCAAGAATAGCTTTAAAGCTAGAGCAACTGCTGCTTTACTACTTCAAAAGAGGCGGTACTTTCCAGAGACTCACTTTTAGTCTAGCTGAGGAAATCAACCAAATCAGAGTGAGAGTCATTTAGTACAAATAGGAAGTGGTTGATTACCAAATCACCTACATACGCAGGTAACCCAGTCCTGATGGCTCAGTGTATGGCAAAGTGGTCCCTGTGGCTACTAGTTTCGATTTGCTTCGTTTGATAGAACTGGAGCAGTAGCAGAGCCTAACTCCAGCTGCGATAAGGTGTTTGCAGGAAGTTCTGCACTTCTAATCCAAGGCTACTGATGTTGCCAAGTATAAGTAGCAGATTATTCAGTGCTTCAGCAGGATTTTCCTCAACTAAACAGAGCTCAGCTGCCTCCTTTTTGATTGCTAGACCCTCCTCAACTTTGTTTCTCAGGAGGGAGATACCAAGTGGTTCCAAATAGATGAGGTATAACTCAAGAACATCGTATCTTCACTCCTATATCGCGTGTCTTTGATAGAAATGGAAGCTAGCACTCTCTAGCTGCATATGAGAGTGGTCTTAGTGCTCTGCTATGCCCTTTGCTGCATCTGTGGACATTTCCCTCACTGGGCCAAAGAGGAAATCCGAAGGCTGATTCTGGACAAAATGCCGGTGAATTCAAGGATGGAGCTGGTGAGAAGTATCTTGTAGATAGTGATAAAGCATGAGAGGAGGGAGAAGGGGAGCTTTTCTATGAATGTGGCAGTAAGTTTCCCGTACTTGCTTTTCCACTTCTAAGACCTGGTTGAGCACATGGTTTATAACTCCAACATGCAGTTTTACTATAACGTTCAGTTCATCAAGAAAGTGTTCGATTTCCTGCAGCTGCTGGTCTCCAGAAACAGCTTTTCCAGCTCCAACGCTCTCTTCCCCCTCGACCTGATCAAGAACATCATTAAGCTGTAGATAAAGCTTCACAACTAGTTGGTCTCAAAGGGCCACTAGTCCAAACTAGATTATTAGGAGATTATTCTGCTCAGTCTCAGCTTCTTCCACACCCTCTCCCTGCGCGAGGGCAAGCTGATCAGCAGCACCCTTTACTACTAGCGTCAGTTCTACTTCGACCAATCCTTCAATATCAATGAGCTCAAGAAGGTCTATGACTTCTACCAATAGCGGTACGAGTGGTGTATAGTCAAGCTAGAAGATAAGCTCGAAGTGGTGCAGGCTTTCCCAGTCCAGACCAAATCAGACATTTGGTAGGAAGAGCTCAAGCGTATCCTATCCTAGTTTTCAGAGGTGATAGTGAAGAGGTAGATGGTGATAAACTACTGCTTGGGGACTACGGCGGAGAGTCAGAAGTAGGAGTAGTTCATGAACCGGCTGAGCTTTTTAGCAGTGGTGGCCCTGGTCATCTCCTACCTCTGCATCTTCACGATTTCGGCGTACCAGATATTCAGTTTTTCAGAGGGGCTTGAGTCTATGAGCTACCTGATCAACATTATGCTGTTTGTCCACCTGCTGATGCTGTTCTTTATGATCTTCTACAAGTGCTTCGTGCTGGTCAAGGTGGGCAAGCTCGAGATCAACCTCAACAAGGAGAAGAACTCCCTCAGCTACTTCATCAGCTTCAACAAGAATAGCTTCCTCTTCTTCCTCATCCTCCTCGGCATATCGATCTACTCCTTCACCCTGCCCGGCATTTCCCCTCTCCTAGTGTTTTAGATGGGGTTGTTGGGAGTGGGCCGGGTTGAGTTCTTCCTGAACCTGGCCAAGCGGATAGCGCGATCTTTGACAATAGTAGTGCTCTTTATCATTTCCCTGATCTTCTTCCTGGGACTCACCATAGACGCCAGAAAAGAAAGTGGCTTTGTCATTCCTGTCTTCAACTATGCAATCAACTATGATGTGAACTATTTGCTGGTGACAATGAGAATATGGAGCAGCCAGCTGATAGGCGACTACAAGGCCTGTGTAGCTGCCATCTACTACCTTCTGCTTTGCTGCATGACTGTTGCCTACTCCATTTACCACTTCACTTCTTTCGCCCTCCACCAAGTGTCAAGCCGCCATCGTTGCTAGCTCTGTACCCTATACCGGGGCAGCGAGTAATCCAGCGACAAAACGATCCAGCACGTAGACGAAGTGCACAACATCCTGAAGTTTGTGCGATGCTTCAAGTATGTGCTGTTCAAGGGAGAAAAGCAGCTGAGCCTGCAGTAGAAAAATTTGAAGACCATCCTGACGAACAAGAGTATCAGCGTATTCGGGTGATTCCAACAAGAACTGATGCCTACATCTTTATTTGACTATTATCTGAACTACATAAAGTATGTATTTATAGGTGGATCAAGTATGTGCCAATGCATCAAGTATATGTGGGTGCATTGTAGGTTGTATGACTCACACAACAAAGATAGGTTAGAAAGAGCCATGAATCGGATAGGCATATGTAAAAAAGGATAGCAGATGTAATAATTTGAGTATCATGCAAGATCAGCTTGGGCTGTCCCTTGGGTGCAGTGCAATCACTTGAACTTGACGGTTATTTCGCGGACCTGCATGAGGGTGTTGAGGAGTTCCTCGTAGTGCTGCTGGTAGAAGTGGAGGAAGCTGTTGAGTTTTTCCTACTCGCTGCGGCCTCCCCTCAGCAGCTACAGTGCCTTACTCATGCGTTCCCGTCCGTTCTAGATCTGCACAATCTTCATTATTTCCTGCACTTTGCTCTCGAATGCCAGTAGCTTCTCACTGTCGAACATGAACTCGTTTTTCTACTTGATGTGGCAAAGCAAGTTCGCATATACCTCATTGTTCAAATCTTAAGAAGACCGCTTGTCCAGGTCTATGCATCGGTACTCTCGCAGGTAGAGCAGCTGTCTCAGCTCCTCGCCCTTTTGCGCAGAACTCGTCGTGTAGAGCAGGGTGAAGAGTTTGCCCCTGAGCCTCTCGAGCTGTTTGGAGTGGGTGGGGTTGAGTAGTTCGACGTTGTCGAGGGCGATGAGCAGTCCAGTCTAGCTGCTACTGTTCTGCCTCTCTGCGAACTCCTTGCTCGCCAGCCGTGATAGCTCTTGTTCCTTCAGGTCCAGCTTGATGATTCCGAATTTGAAGAGGCTCTTGCTTTGGCTGATCCAGCACAGTTCTTGCAGGAGGTTGGCCTTGGTGGCAGGGTTGCCTCCAAGGATTTCTATGCAGCTAGTGTTTTTGGCCAGACTGTCGATGGCCTGGCCCACTTCTCGGCAGTTGCCGATGTTTTCGTAGTAGTTTTCGTCGTTGAGGTTGTTCTCTGCGCAGTAGAACTTCTTGGTGAGGTCTTCGTAGTCCCCGTCCTGTATCTGAGGAAGGGAGTGCTTGTTGGTCCAGACCCCAGTCTCGATGTGGTCAAACACATCTTCGACGCACTCGAACCTGTTCTTGAGGATGTGCTTCACAGTTCCAATGCTCTTTCTGAGAATGTCGGCTAGCTCGTGCTCCTGGAATACTTTGGGCGCATCTTTGAGCTGAGTGGCTATGTTCTTAATGATGGTGACTACGATGAGGTCCATCCCTATTTGGTTGACCTCGTTGCTTATGTATTGCTCAATGCCAGTGCGGCTCTCCTCTTCGCTTTAGCTCTACGCCTGCTTTAGCGATACCTCCGGGAATCGCACTCTCCCCGAAGGCTCAACGATCGAGATCTTTTATTCTGGCTCAAAACTCTCAGTCGCTTATTCAATTATATTCTTGATGAAGTCGGGGTTTTGGAATAGCTCAATTTGTGAGTTGTCCTCGGAGATGGAGGGCTGGCGGTTGAAGAGTGAGTGCTTGGTACTGGGATGCGTTTCAGAGGAGGGCGGCTCTTCAGGACAACTGTAGTTGAAGATGTGTGCATCACACAGCGAGAATTGAGAGTTCTGAATGGCAATGAGAGTCGGCAGGGAAGTGGCTTCTAGGGACGGCGGTTCCACTATTTTGGAGCGAAGCAGGCTAGTGTTCAGGTTCTTTGTCTTGATGAGGCTGGCGGAGACAGGTGGGAGCATGTTGGGAGAGTTGGGGAAAAACCCCGAGGACTACATCCCAATGCCCTGGCTGAACATCTCCTTCAACCGCTCACATATGGCCTTGCTGTTTCTGCCGCACAGGATGAGCATCTTGATCCTGCACTTTCTGATCTTTTCGGCAAAGATTTTGAGACTCATGGGAACAGTATGCACTCCTTCTTCAGAGCCGAAGAGGATCATGCCGTCAGTAGTCGAGTCGACAGTGAGTATCATGCACAGGACTTCGCAATTGTTGTTCTGGCTCTTTTGAAAGATGTTGAGAGTCTGGTCAGTCAGCGAAAAGTAACTCACCTTGAGGGCTTTCTTCTTGAGCACCTTCCCCAGATACTCTGTGAGGAGAGTGCGTTTGCGGATGTAGACATAGGGCTTTTCGTCGTAGAGGAAGTTCCTGGCTCTGGCGAAGATGACCAGGTCCTTTTGGTTGAAGAGGGTCTTTTGCTCCAGCTGCTGGCACAGGTAGGTGAAGATAGGCATGTACTCGGGAGATATCTTGCCCTTGAAGTCGGCCAGCGTTTCAGTGTCTGGCTGCTTCTCTCCCAGCTGCACTTCCAAGTACAGTTCCATGAGTTGGGTGTTTTTGGCTTCTAAAGCCTCAGGCATGATGTTGCGTTTGAAGTTCTTGAACTCGTAGTAGATTTCCCTGAGTTTGAAGTAGTTGTCGAAAAGGCTGCTCTTCTCTTTGAACTAGCTCAAAGTCTGGTTCTTTTTCAGCTCATTCGTGAAAGAAAAGTAGTACAGCAGTTTTCTCTCGATGAGCTTGAGACACTCGAATAGCCAGGTTTTGGGACTGGAACTACTAAACATCCGATGTTTCAGCCGCATCTAATCCCTGAAACCCTACAGCTCCTAGGCCTCTTTCTTTGACAGGTTCACATTGTTCTAGTTGGGGTCGAGGAGTGAGCCTATTGAGAGTGCCAGATGAAAGCAGTTGCCGAAGAAGTCCTTGAACTGCTGCAACTTGCCCCACTTAGGCTAAACCGCCTACAACATTCGCTGCTTGTAGGCATAGTGTCTGTACCTCCCGATGAAGTGCGTCAGCCTGCCGAAGTCACTGTCCTTGAGAACAGGGGGCGGCCTATTCATCAGGATAGAGATCTGGATAGCTCCCACAGCAGAGATGGGAAGCGAGATTTAGGTTTTATCTAAGAAAGAAACGAGTTGAGCTTCGAAGTGGTCAATATTTTGAGAGTAGGCCTTGGAGAGAACTTGGGCCATAAGCCAAGATTTGTGGACGATGTTCCAGAGGAGATACTGGAAGGTGGAAAACATCTTATCATTGATGAATGAGCGAGAACCAGGATTATGCTTGTTTTTCTTTTTTTTGACAACCTCCTCTAGCAGCCGTTAGATCTGGTGAAGGTGGTAGATATGGATGGTGCTGGAGATGTTGAAGAGCGTCTGGCTGATTTCGGTGCGCTTGATGATCTACTCCCGGCATCTGAGGGTGAGGGCATTGTAGTCTGGGGACTGGAGGGAGATGTCGATCGAGAAAATGCCCTCTTTGCTGATGTACTGTCTGATAGGAGCCGGGTAGTGCACTGCTTACGACAAGGGCCAGAGTTCGAAGTAGAGCCTCATCAGGATGTAGTAAAACTATAGCTTCTTCTAGAGGAAGGTGAGCCTGCTGAGAGTGCTCAGGCTGTTGAAGTGCTCCAGACAGGGCTTGCTCAGCTGCAGGTAGGTGCAGTCCATCACCTGGATGCTCTAGACAGGAAGGCTGCCGTTGAGGGCCAGCTAGACCAGCTCCTCCGAAAACAACTCGCACACGATCACCCGTGTGACCTTGGTCAGATAGAAGCCCTCCTCGCTGAACTGGGTGAGGAACCCCAGGAAGTCCAGAGTGTCTCGCGAACTCTCATTGATGTCCAGCACTGCCTTGGCCTCAGGCATTTGTCCCTACAGGATGAGGGTTTCGAGGTGGGCGATGTTGGAGACGATGTGGGAGTAGGAGTGGCGGGAGAGCACGGAGTGGAAGCGCTGCAGCGGGTGGTTCTCGTGGAGTTCCAGCTCTATCTGCATTTTGGGGTCGGGGTGGAGGGAGTTGGGAGGGAAGGGGAGTGGCAGGAGGTCTGAACGCAGCTGCAGCTGGCTGAACTCCTGGTTCTCCATGAGCAAGATCAGTTTGAGTTTGACCTTGAGGGTGACTTCCTGGCGGGCGAATACCCAGTAGTCCTCCAGCAGTTTCTCATAGTACTTGTTTGACTTCTCGCGGCTGTAGACCACCCACAGGTACACGTGCTGCGTGCGGCTTTTCAAGGAGGCGCCCATCCTCTCCCCGCTCTTCTTTCGGGCAGCCTCCACCTGCTGGTTCACCTCGGCCTTGAAGCTCTTGGCCTGGGAAGGCCCGACCTTGAACTCCACGAACTACAAGCACGGGTTGCGCACTTGCATGTACTCTTTGGCGAACTTGAAGAGGCGCTTGACCTGCGAAATCACTTCCGACCGCAGGATGCAGAAGCTGTGCTTGAGGATGTGCTTTACAGTCAGGAAGATCGTAAGCGGCGGCCTGATCCCGATGGGCTTGTCGTAGCTCTCGGCCTAGAACCTGTTGCAACGTTCGAAGCGGTTCTGAGTGAGGCTGTAGAACTATTCTTCGGGCTCCTTGTTGTTGGTGGTGATGAACTTGGAGAGGTTCTGGTGGAGGGCCTTTTTGCTTTCGACTTGCATCAGCTGCCAGCAGCAGATGTTATCGCCAGGGCAGCATGCTTCCTTCCAGACCCCCCCATTGCACCTGAGCTGCTCTTGCTTGCTGCCCGACAACAGCCACTGCAGCTGGTTAGTGAGCATGTAGTGGTCGGGCTTGTTCCATTAGGAGAGGCTGTGCTTGAAGAGACGGTGGGCTTCGGGCTCGCCTATTCTGGCAATGAGTGAGGGCCAGGGGCAGAGGGCGTGGTGAGTGTGGAGGCAGCAACACCAGATGTTTTTGGAAGAGTGGTGGTCCTTGACCAGGTTAAAGGCGTGCTCGTAGCTCTAGTGAATCCTGTTACGGCGGAACAGGTGGGAGTAGAACTCTTCCAGGAAAAACTGGGAGAACTAGTCGTTGTAGGAATTTTCATTATCCAGAGGGTTGCGTTCATCGATATTGGCCAAGATGCGCTTTTCCTCCATTGAGATGGTGGTGATGCAGATAAGGCGGGGGTTGAGGCTGAGTTCTTCTGTCTCTAGCAGCAGGTGGGCACCCACTCCCACCACGATGATGACCATGTGGGATGGAAGTTAACCGCCCAGCACTCTCTCCACTGCGACCCACTCCCTTCTGCCCTCCTCCTCTTCGCTCTAAAGTGACATCATGAGCTTGCTTTCCCTTTTCTCAACCCTTGTAAAGATCTGGACGATTGAGAATAGATGGTTCTGAGAGTTGAGGCGCTTAGGGTGGTGCAGCACCTAAATTAGGCTTGAGCTTGTTCCAGACACGCGCGACACTTTAATGGTGAGGTCAGAGTTAGAAAGACTGGCCTTCCGCAGGCGCTAGACGTGGCTAGTGACGTCGATCTGGTCATGGTACAGAGGCTGGTAGGCTTCGCTTTCAGTTTGAAGTGCCTCGACGAGCGGATCACAGACTACAAGGAAGGCCTCTATGGTTTCGTCATCCTTGCTGGTGTTGCGGCGAATGATGTTGGGAGCGTTAAGTTGGTTAGCCTCATCCTTGAGCTCATTGTTCAAGTTGCTAAGGCATCTTTTTATCTAATCCAGATCTATGCCGATGTTCATGATGATTTTGCGATAACTTTCCTCATTCTTGGGGCAAAAAAACTAGATCTCGAAGGGAGAGCTACTGTAAGCCATATCTAGAAGTTCCTGTTGATGACTGATACGCAGGTACTTAGGGGGAGAAATCAGGTGATCCTGAGTCTTAAGATATGGCTTGAGGTGCCTGATCTTTGATTAGTTCTACCATTTGGCTCCTTCTGCCTCAACGAGCTTGAGGAGGGCTGGGTAGTCAACATCGGGATGGTTATGCAAGTCTACGTACTTGACCCTGTTGACTCCCAAAAAAGTCAATCTTACTTATCTCTTCATATATTATCATGAAGAGAGTAAACGATAGATAGATATTGAAAAGATTCGAAGAATAGTAACCAATAAACCATGGTATATGAATAATTTATAAGCATATTGTCTTTGGTCAGATGTTGGGTACTAGGGTGATCCCAACCGACCAATACCCCTCCCTCCCTCCCTCCCTCCCTCCCTAGTTTCTTAGTAAAAGCGCAACATCTCCCTCTTTTTAGCGAAAAGAGTGGCAATCCAGTATCTTCTCTAAAATGGTCATTTTGATCAACTTTTTGGCAAAGGAAAGGTCAGTGCATAGATTAAAAATGGTGTAAAGGATATACTGATCAAGTTTTTAACTGATGTTCCCATCCAAAAATCCATTCAACAAAGCTATCAGTTCATCGAAGTTCTCCTTCAAATGTGATGATGATGATGATGATGATGATGATGATGATGATGATGATGATGATGATGATGTAGATCATTTCCTTCAAATGTATGACAGTGGTAGGTCATTTGGAATCAATCAAACCTTCATTATGACGTCCTGACTCCTGCTTGCTAGTTGGTGCGTGATTTCTTTGATTTTGGTTACAGGAAATGGAGTTGCTTTTAGCTTAGGTATCGGAAGGAAAACGATAGGCAGTGCTACCATAGTTTATAGGTGGAGTTGCTGTCGTTTTATTTGAGTCTGTTCAGTAGCTAGCCAATCACGTAAGTTTATTACGATAGAATGGTATGGATAACAAAATAATTGAGGGTGAGTGTGTCCAGCATGTCTGAGGCCTTAATTAGGCCTTAATTAGGCCTTAATTAGGCGATGTGGAGGCTGGCTCATAATTGCCTTGTGGAAAAAAAAGTTATGTTGTAATTTGGGAACGAGGTGAATCAGGAATGGAGGGAGAGAATAGAAGTATTTTTCATTAATTTTTGATTATCCAACTACAGTTCATTTGACCATGATAGAATCAGCACTTGCCCAGCCTTGTTTTATCCTTCTTTAGCTATTTATTATTTCACCATCTCACTCAGCCTTCAAATACCAAAAATGTTAGGAGATACTTTCTGCTTGAGAAACCACAGCTCATCAATAAAATCATCTGAGAATGCCTCTTTGAGATATTTATTACTGGTTTATTTTTTATGTTGTTAATTAAAAAGCTTGTTGTTATTTCAATAATTTTAAAAAAAGATGAACAAGATTATTTTTGGTCTTTTGATTCTTGCCGTCCTCTTGGCCGTGCAATCAGCCTGCCTCAGCACCAGCTTGAGCCACCAAACCCTGAAAGGAACTGACCCTGTAAGTGGATTCGTCGTCTAATACGGATGCTACAAGAGCAACTGCTGGGCTTACTGCACTGGGTTGGACAAGATGTGGTGCTGGACCAATAAAAAGGCCTCAGATGGAAAGAAACAATGCTCCAGCGATCAACAATGTAACGGGTATTACTACAAGTGCGTAAGCGCATGTGGGCTCTGATTCAAAAACAAATCCATGAAATCTTAATGAAATTGAAATTATCATACTTTAAATGCAGGGGGAATCAAATGTTAACAGCTCATCATCTTCCCTGAATCAAATTTTTTCCACAGACATTACTTTGAATCTCATCGTGACATCAGTAATAAAGTATTTTACAGCAAGCAATCCACAAATTTTAAAAACATTTTTCTAAAGCATTTACTGCTACTTGACGCAATTCTAATGTCTTTTTTGCCTGTTGCAGCATAATCAAGAGTTTTGATTCTTCAGAAAGGTATATCTTTGTTTGGCTCTCAAAAAGGGTTTGTAAATCGCAATATTTAAATTCTGAAGAATCTACAAACAACAGGGCTCATACTTAACTCCATTTGAGCTATCAATAATGAAAAAGGCCTGTGACATTTTTTGTTTGTTTTAGTTCTTCAGTAAATCAGAGCAAGATATAATCGAAGGTGGCACTGGGTAATCCTCAAGAAAACAGACAAGTTAGAGGGTTATTCAACTGTACCTAAGTTATTCACTTCAAAGACGTGTTTGTACTCCTCTCGATTGATATAATGGTTAGCTTTTGCAATGCCTTTTATTTCTAATTTTTTTAGTTCCGAAAAACATGAAAAGTTCTGAAAAACAAACATGAAGGTCAAAATGGACGTTTATGAGTTAGTCGTATGAACAAGTAGTCAAGATTTGTAGCAAAAGTAGTTCGTTAGTTGGTTTTAAGGTAAGGATGTAAAATAAACATACCTGAGGTAGCAGGATTGACAATCATCATCTGATAACTCATGAACTCAAACAACTAAGCTCACAGAAGTTCAGTTTATTGCAAAAAGTGCGTTTATCGCAAAAGTTGCTTATGCTTGCTTAATAACTCAGCTGTCGCATAATGTCGATCTTATTTCAGAAGCTACTAAGCTTAAGGTAGGGTGATGTATTGGTTGATTTAGCTTAGTAAGAGAACTACACAACCCACATCGCCAATAGTTTAAGACAAAGCGAGTTTATTGAAAAAATAAACTTGATTATTTGATAGGGATAGTTTTGTTAATAGAGAAATAAATAATTTTAGATATACTTAGTAGCCCACTTAGCAAATAAACAACCAATATCTCCAAAATAGATTTGTGTGTATTGAAGGAAAACCTCCTATACCTCAACCAGAATCATTCGGCTGCAGTGAACCATTTGGTTGAAGTTGTTTAGCAGCTCAGTAATTTCTTGTTTGGTAGCACCATTTCCAGTGTGCCTTGTGTTGATTTGGAGCACCTTTTCGAAGCGCCTCGCTCCTATACGGCGAGCTTATTTCTTTTCTTTTCTTTCTTGCTGGCTTTTGATTAAGCCTCGCTTTCGACTACAGGTGGCTGCTATTTCTCAACGAACTTTACCTTCTTTGGCTTTTCCTTGTATTTTGGTGGTTACTTACTTGTACTTGATTAACTTTGATTTTTGCTTGGTGGTTGCAATGTTTCAGGATTGGGAATATGGGTCTTTTA
>Ga0316217_10004283_pt1 | contig 15568 bp, 8 predicted proteins | sample 1anoAmetaG_FD_203633 | JGI IMG/M metagenome (GOLD analysis project Ga0316217, IMG submission 203633) | Freshwater microbial communities from Trout Bog Lake, Wisconsin, USA - 1anoA | ecosystem: Environmental > Aquatic > Freshwater > Lake > Hypolimnion/Profundal zone | place: USA: Wisconsin... | reverse complement strand
AGATAAAAAACAACAGCTAATGGTTGAGATCACAGCTGGATTAGAAAGATGCCTTGATTGAACGGCAACTGAATAAAATCAGGGAGCATTAAAAATCAATCAAAGATGTTCTAGCGAAGTATTAAAGCTTGAAGGGTGATGTTGAAAATTATAAATTGCAGCAGAAAGTTGAAAAGCTGAATCAGGAAATCAACTAAGAAAGATAGCTCTAAAGAAAGACTTAATCGCAGCTTATGAGGAAAAAAGATAGGTTTTCTGCTGCTTTTCTGCCATCGGCTTTTGGGTCGCCTAAGCACTATTCTGAAAAGCCCTCTTAGATATTTTAAAGCATAATTAAAGACGAATTCTCATAGTCAAGCTACATATCAAAGAACCCTTTCTAAGAATCCCTTTGGAGCTAATGGAAGAAGCTTAAGAACTAAAAAACAAAGAGAGATAAAGAAATGAGCCTTCAGAATGCTAACATATAGAAGCTAAAAAATGAATTACTAGCTCAGAAAAAATAATTTTAAAAGGTGAAGATTTAGTATGATAGGCGAGAACAAAAGAATCTCAATGAAATATCCAAGCTCAAGGCTAGAATCGTTACTTATCTTAAGGACCAAAAGATTTTGATGAGTAAATTGAAAATGAATGAATAAAAAATGATGGAGGTGAGTCTTTCCATGAAATAGAAGGGTTAAAGTGAGGGGGATAGATTTTTCGCTCATTCATCGGCTCTGTAGCTGCAGCAGATATTCGAAAAGATAAGCCATAACTTAGATATCGACAGCTCTACGATTGACTTAACTATTTAGATTAATAAAAAGACTGAAGTTTTTACCCAGACTACAGATGAAGAAGAAATCAACCTGAAAAAGATCAAACTTTTAGACATTAAGATTCAAAGTTTAGAATAGTAGCTGCTGAACAAAGAGAAGGAATGGGCAAACCGACTGGAGTAGAGCAATAGCTCATATATGTCTGAACTAAAAGATGCTTCAGATATGATGGATCTTTATAAATGCAGGATAGAGCATCTTTCCAAAATCATTGCAGATCGCGAGCATTAAAAGAACCATGAGAGTAGAGTTCAGGAGACTGTACACAAAGTAACTCACTAAATTGGAGTTTCTTGCGAAATGATCGCAGAAAAGTAAAACCAATACGAGTAACTAAGTAACAAAGTAAGAACCTTGATGAAGTAGAAATAAGAACATTTGAAAAAAATTGCAAATTTGGGATAGCTGAATTACTAGCTATCGCACAGAATCGAGGAAGATGAGGCTAAGCAGCGTAGTGATAGGCTGCGATGGATTTAGGAAACAAAGCAGCAATACTAGATTAGCTAAATGGAGGAAGACAGAGAAATTTAGTGCTAAAATTGCCAAAAGTGGAAAGAACTTCTTTCTAAAAGTCAGTTCGAGCACATAAACTTGGTTTAAAACATGGAAAAGAAAATATCTCAGAGCTAGCACTTTGAGCATTCTTTCCAAGATGTTCTGAGCAAATACTAAAACCTATAAAACGAGACTCACTTTGAAATCGATAAGCTAAAGTTATAGCTAACTTAGAGATAGAAGCAGATCGAAGGGTTGATAATTGAGCTGGAGGAGAAGAATATGGAATCAGCAGCGGAGAGGGAATAAATAGATTAGCTGAGGAGAGTCATTGGTAGGTTGGAAAACCAAATAGAGATTTATCAGGAAAAGATGGAGATCAATTTACAAAATGCATGATTTTGATCAAGTTGTTATGGAAACATATTAAGGGTCATTTACTAGCCAATGGTTCTTCATTTTTTATGCTACTTTAAGTCTAATGGATTCCAACAGGCTTCTACTTGGTTTTTTGATGGCTGCAGATCTAACCTGCCCTAGAAATTTTTAGAACTTTTCCTTAAGCCTAGCTAAAACAGCCATCAAATCCTGTGAGTAATGAAAATTCTGATTAACATTTTTATGATATATAATACTAATGTCGAAGTACAAATATGAAAAGGAATTCATGTTTTCCAATAGAAGGCTGGACGAAGTGGAAATCTTCTTGTAGAACTAAGAGCATCCCTTAGATTTGTTGGCCATTCGGGATAACAACAAAAACACGGTGATTCACCATACGGCCTTTCACAACCAGACTAAGGTTTTGGAGCTTTATCTGAAGTATTACAGGAAAAATCTGGAAAACTAAAATAGGAGTTTGGTCTAAATCAAATTGCAAACACGATATCTTTTGGACTAACCCAACTCTGAAGGCTATACTGCCGTGCATTATGCGACCTTCCGAGGAAACATATCAGTTCTGAAGGTTTTGTAGAAGTATGAGGCCAATTTCTACCTAACTAACCATCTCAAAATGAGCATACTTCATTTGGCAGCTCAAGGAGACAAACTTAATTCTTTTCTGTTCATGCATAGTAAAAAGTTTGACCTCAATATCAGAGATGCAAAATAGAGCACTCCTCTGCACTGGGCTTCCTTTTCGGGAAGTTAAAAGATCGTCTAATACTTGCTTGCTCAGAAGGGGATTGAGCTGAACCCAGTTGATGTGGAAGGTTTTACGCCTTTGCATCTTGCTACAACCTATGGCAACAGTAAAATTGTTAAAAAATTGCTGATTGCTGGCGCAGATAGGCATCCCACTACAAACAAAGGTCAAACTGCCTTAGAAATTGCCCAGGAAAAGTAATTTCAAAGAATCTAAAGAATGCTCGATGAAAACTACACATTTACTGACAGACTCAAATTTGTTTGTAATGCCAAAGTAAGGTATAAACCTCAAAACAAGTCCTACATTCCTGTAGTAATCTTTCTTCTAATTGCAATAATAGCTTCTATGATGTCCTTTTGGCTCATAGAATTCAAAGATCTTTGGGCTGAGATACTTCAAGGCTCAGTCTACTTAGTGGCACTGGTACTATACCTTAGTTTGGTTTTAAAAGGTAAAAAAGTTGATGTTAAACCCTAAAACTATGGTTTATATTCTTAGAATAGACGGTTGTACCATCTTTGCCTAATTTGTGTGAAATAGATGAGATTTAGGTAGCATCATTGCCATATATGCAAGGCGTGCATTCCTCAATACGACCATCATTGTACATGGATAAACAACTGTGTAGGAAAGCACAATCTACTAAGATTCAACATTTTTCTTTATATCACGTTTATCACTATTAGTTGGCTTGGCTATCTTTCAACTCACCTCTTTATTTGCTCACTGATGAGTAATTATGATACCTCTCTATTTACCATAAGGCTTTGGTTCCAATAGGATGGCAAATCTATTCTCTTCGTTGTTTCAATACTCATTTTGTTGATCTTTTTGACATTCGGATTGCCTCTATTATTCCTCATTTTGGTGCAAGCGAAAAACCTTTTGCTGGGAAAAACAACGTATTAAAGATTCTCAAAATCGCAGTAATCACTGCTATCGCGTGAAGGAAGCCTGGTCAGTTTCAACAATACTAAAAACGAGGCTTCCTCCCCAAGCCTGCGTAACTGCTTGACTATGTGCTATGACTACTAGCGCTAAAACAAGTTAGAGCAATAAGTTACCAATAGTACCTCATCAAGCGCCAACAGAGTAGGACAATGAAAAAGTAATTCATGATATGATTTTATTTATCTAAGATAAGCTTTCATCTATTAGAAATCATCGGCCTCAGTGGGCTTAACTTCCCACTTGCATCTCGAGTTCAGTTATTCTTCTTTGAAGTCCAAGCAATTGTTGCTGCAGAGCTGTCTTCTCTCCCTTGAGAGAAGTTATTTGCTGCTGGATGCGGCTGTTTTCTGCCTTCTGAAAGTTAAAGTGCCTTTTCCTGAATAATCAAAATCCTTACATCTCTTATTCAATACGGACCAATTAATTTGATAGACTCTTCTTAACGTCGGCAGTTTTCATGGTCAGAACAGACTCAAGTGTATCCTTTTAGCTTCGCAATATTTGAACTTCCTTTTTGTGATTGTTGAGCTCAGCTGAAATATTCTTGATTTGTGCCTGATTGGAGAAAGAAGTACTTCCAAAGTTTGTAGCTTTCCCTTGAGGGAGGCGGGATTGGATCCGAATCCACTGCTACCTGTGTCGTTCATCAATAAAATAACTTATAATTGATTGATAATCAACAAGATGCCATTCGAATTAGGAGCTAAAAAGGCTGGACTCTCATTAGTTCGTGCATTCCTGCAATCCGTTGAAGGCGCTCGCCCGTAACCATGCCCCTATTCAGTGCTTTTTCAGAGGCAGTCCGAAAACGCAACTCAATCGGCTACAAGTTCAAGACCTACCGCGATGGAAAGATATTGTCAGTTCAGCAAGTATAAACGATTGAGGATGCCTTCCCTTGCAAAGGAGACAAAAAATGATCATAGCATTAAACAACTAATCACATATTTAACTGTCTTCATCTGTCTTCACAGCAGGTATTAACAAAATAGGATTGGTTTCAATACTCGAGGCAAAAAATCATCAGTTAAAGACACTCCCGAAATATCCTCCCACCACAGCGCCGCTGCGAGTTGGAGCCTCCTAGCTGTGAGTACTTTTTGAGGTGATTACCACCTCTTCGTAGGAAGAAATTTCCTTGGAACTTTTTTTTGACTTGCTCTATGCGATCACGTTCTTGAGATACTTAATTTGTTACAGCAAAATTTATATTTGTTCCTCCTTTTTTAAAAGTTCCTTTTATTGCTTTGTGGTTTGCTACCTTAGCGTTTTGACTGTGCCTTCAAGCGCCTCGGAATTTTTCTTCTATGCACGCAGAGCCTCTTTGGTTTGCTCGTACTTCTTCTTCAAGGTTTTGGGATCTTAGCCCAAGGAAGGATTGGGACTTTTTAGGACAGGTCTTCCCTTGGAAGTGCCGTTGCCGTAGTCGTTCATTCAATTCAAAAAAAATTCAATATTATAAGACAAGCTTCCACATTTATTTTATTCATACCTAGCTCAAAAAACTGAGAGAAAAACTCTAGTTTTCTTATTCCAAAAAATTCGAGAAAAAAATTGAGCAGAGTTTTGTTTTATATAGGGTTGGAAGGTTCTATCCAACGTTGTTTTTAATCAAAAAGGTGATATTTCAGAAATGATCCTAAATTTTTGGTGAAATTGCTGCAAATAGGTGAGAGTTCTAATAGAAAATGAAAAATTTACTTTAAATAATCTATTTTTACAGGAGTTCTAAATGGACATCGAAAGCAGCACAACAGAATGGAATTGGAGAAATGTCTTCCGCCCAATCTAGCAGCTCCCACTCCATCTCATCCAGCAGCAAAAGGTGGTTTGCCAAAACGGCTTCCACCCCACTGCCAGACAAGACTCTTTTTCCCTGATGCTATCTCTAGCAGGATAGTATCTAATCCTATCAGGAGGGAACGCCACCCACTCAACACCCATAGCTGCAGCTACTCTTCACTTCGATCTCAAGTTTTAGGTTCTCCATCAGATCTAGGTATTTTCTATTCTATTTAGAACAATCTCAGTTCGCCAAAAATTGGAATCAGCTTCTATGAAGAGTAAAACAAAGCTTGCGCGTTTTATGCCAGTCATAACATTATCGATAGTTGGGTTAAGGTTCTTGGGGGCTTGATACATCAGAAAGGTTTCCATGAGCGCTTCAAACCTCTCAGAAAACTCGGAAAAGGCAACTTTGCCACTGTTTACGAAGTTGAACGATTATCTGATGGCAAAAAATTCGCAGTAAAGGCTTTCTCAAAACAAACTTGCTTTGCAGCTAATAGAGGAAAGTAAAGTCTCATAAACGAACTTCAAGTTATGAGAGAACTAAGTGTCTAAGGCCATAGAAACCTGCTGAAGCTGGAAGGAGTGTATGAATCAAACAACTCTATCTATATCGTCTTGGACTTATTGTCAGGCGGACAGCTATTCCATCGTATCCAAGAAAGAAACGGCCACTTCACCCCGTCTTAAGTGCGGGAGTGCATGTATGGCCTGGTTGCTGGGTTGGCTCATATGCACAAAAGGAGAATCATGCATCGTGACCTTAAGCCTGAAAACATTATGCTGAGGGATACGCTATCGATGTAGCCTGTGATTGTCGATTTCGGACTGGCAACAAACGCTGATGTCCAGAAGTATCTTTTCTTTAGATGCGGAACCCCAGGCTATGTGGCGCCTGAGATCATTGCTCTTACGGAGACAGGACATGTCAATCCTTAGTGCGATATCTTTTCGATTGGAGTTATTTTCCACATCTTTTTGACTAGGAAGCCTCTTTTCGAGGGCACCAAGTATGACGAAGTCTATAGGAACAACAAAGAGATGAAATTTGTGCTATAGGGCTAGCGATATTAGGGCGTAACTGCCTAAGCGATGGATCTACTTCGTAAGATGCTTGTTGCTGACCCCAAGAAGCGAATCACCGCGGCTCAATGTCTTCAGCATCCTTACTTTGCTAGTAAATATGAAGATGAGGCCAAATTAGGCTCACCCTGCCTCACTTCTGCCAGCACGAAGACTAAGAATCTCGTCCACTGATTTTATGTTTACTGTTTTATTTTTTACGAATTTGTAGAGTCATCAACTGCCAAGTTCAACCTTTTCACAAATTTACTTTTCTTCATAGTATAAATGCCATGATTACTTCAAAACTCTATTAAGAGCGGTAAGCTCTTACTTGATTGGTATTGGTACTTCAAAACTCTTCTCATTCAAGCCTAACAACCATCTGCGATTCCTACAAACCAAACTAAAACGATATATTATATACTAAACCTTCCAAACTACATATTCAAATCATGAAAGCCGTCCATTTACTATTGGCAAGTATGTATATTAGTTCTTAAGTTTAGATGAAAAATATAAATACTCATAGAAGTGAGGCGATTTCAGCGGTTGCTTCCTAGAAGAGATTCTGAATGATGTTTTCGGACATGTCCTGCCAGATCTCCATTACTTCGTCCATGTAGTTAACCCACTTGTACTCAGTTTACTCTAGCTAGTTCGTCAGTTGCTTGTTGAACTGGCTTTGGAAAATTTACAGGTCTCTCTGCGATTTGAATTGGGGTAGACTGCACTTGTCGCCAATTATCTTCAACACCTTCTCCCTGGCCTCTCCCAAAAACTCCTTAACCTTTGTTCTCTCACAGGACCAGTTATACTCTTTGATGGCCAAAGTAAGTTCCCCAGGGCCGATGGAACTTCTGCTGTTCATGAAGGTATTATTGGACTTGCTCTAGATGATGATTTCATTGTAGCTGTTGAAGATGGACTTCATGTACATTATTTTGAGATCACGCTCGAATTTTATGAAGCGCAGCATTTTCTCTTTCTTTTAGGCTGCCCTTTCTCTGGCCAGGGTTCGCAGCTGGGCCGGCAAAGATTAGTAATTAGGTTCCAGCTGTTCTTGGGCTGTCAATTTGTGGGAGTAGATTTATTCGATGTATTTTCTGTACTTCTTGAAAACCTATTCAGGTAGGATTAGGTCATACTAATCGATCTAAAACTACACATCTCTGATCAGTTTCAGAATCTAGAGGGTGGTTGGGTTTATTTTCTGGTTGATTCTTTCAAAAAGATCTGGCTAGGGTGGGTAAAATTGAGGTAGTTCCAACTACAGAAAAGTTTTGATCTATTGGTCGTTAATTGGTTTGAATTCGAAGGGTTTTTGGATGTAGGGTCGGAAGCTTTTCCAGAAGCCTTAACTCATGTAGATTTGCTATGCCAACTCTTGGACTAAACTTGCTTAGATCTGCTCCTCGATTTATTCAGAGCATTATCGTATCAGTCTTGAGTGTTCTTCTTCCCGAAATGAATTCTAAGGGATTGACACACTCAAAGATTATATCGAATCGCATCTCAGCACTCCTTTCTCCAGGCCCTACGATAGCTGCTCGTCTTAGTGCTAAAATTCATTGAAATTTAGGTTTTGCGGGCTGAGGATTTCAATGTTGCAATATTCACCGTTGCGCAGCTACTCTCGCAATTTGAGGTCAGAATCTAATTCATAACAAACAAGACTCTGCTCACTAGTGGCCAATTTCTGATTGGACCCTCCCCCTACAACCGAAGGCGGCGAGGTGGGAAAAGGCAGCCCTACGCACTCCTCCTTCTTCTTGCGAAAATTGTACTATAACAGCAGCTGGGCCTAATCCGCAAGACAAGGTCTTTACAGATCGACGTTTTTATTCATGACCTCTTACAGAATCTACTTCATCAGCAAGGATTCGGCCGAGTAGCTTCTACGGATTCTGTAGCCTATTCTGCCTTCAAGTTTGGCCACCATGGCGTTGTCATTTTGCATTTTCAACATTTATTCTCGGAGCTGGTCGATGCTTTTCATGTATTGCTGTTTGCAGTGGTTCAGCACCCTTATTTCTCGCAACAATCGGCCCTATAGCTGCTCGATCGCCTTTAAACGCTACTACTCAGTGTTGATCAGTTTTAGCTGTACTTTCTCTTCTAATCTTCTGTGAAGTAGGACAAACTTCTGCCGGATGGCGTTCTCCATCTCGTTGAAAACATTTGGAGAGAGACCCTAGAGTTGAGTGAAGGATGGTTTATGTTGATTGGGGGTTGGGTTTTACCAATTATTTGAGGGTTAGCTTTGCTCAGAAGAAATGGATAGATTATTTTTGGATGCGCAAAAATTATTAAAATGCTATTGGATTTACTTGGAGGCGTTTTAGTGGCTGTTTCTAAACAATTCGATTATTGACTTGAGCTATGTAGAGCTGTGAACTTCCTTTTGGTTGAACTCCTCACTCTCTTCATACTAAATGATGTTGGTGTCATTGGCCTAGAAAGTGAGTATTCTCAATACCTACTCCTCAAAATCAATGACTCTAAACAGAGGCTGCGGCATTTTGGTAGCAGTCACATGCGATGCCTTCTGCCCCTCCTTGCGTATTCTGAGAGTGCGGGTGGCTTCCTTCTTAACCGTGTGGCCCTAGCCCGCTTTTCTGATCTTCAACTCCTGCTAATCTTTCTCCTTCTTGAGCCTCACGCACTAGGCCTGGAAATATTTGCTGACCACTTTGCGGGTTTGGTAGTTGCGCCAGGCCCGTTGTATTTTTTTGGCTGCGGCGGGCTGGGACATGGGGGGGAGTTTGAGCGGTTGTGAGGATGAGCGGTCGTCCGTGCCTCTTGCGGTAACCTCTGTGAAATTTATTATGTCCTATTATGTAACTATTTTATCTAGATTTAAATGCAGGCCTTATCGGGCCGTGGCTGGCTTTTTGCGGTACTGCGAGTATGAACTTTTGCATCTTATTTTGGATGAGGAGGCCGTTCGCTCGGAATGAGGGGTTGTGTGCGCAAGGGCACTACTAATCTAGCGCTTAGCTGCTGAGGGCTTCCTCTTTCGGACGGTTTCTTGACTGTGATCATTAACTCCAACCATAACCGAGTTGAGATACTAATCAACACTAAAGCGTTTGTCCTTGGATTTCTGTCTGGATTTCTGCCTGCCCTTCTTGTTGTTAGCTGCCTTGGTCTTTGATCCAGCAACATTCTTTTTCATAACGTAACTATATTATCGATTTTATTTATCGCAACCTCATTATAATATTCAAAGTTGATGCCGAAGTGGGAAGTCAACCTTGCACCCAACCCCAGCTCACAAGTCGCTCAGAGGCAGTACGAACAGATTGTCGAGCCTTTCGGCTTTTTCAAGGACAGCACACCACCTATCGCTGAGGCGCCTCGTCGTCGCGACCTTCTCGAAAGCGTAAGAATACAATAAAGCAGAAACTGTTCGAAGTTGCCACTGCATCCAAATCGCAAATACTAATGACAGTGTTCATGTTCTGGATGTTCGGTAACAACATAAGTATCTTTGTCCTTTTCCCCATCATCCAAACCCTCACAACCGCAGTGACTGGACTGCTCAACATGCAAAAAGGTACCTATATTGAGATTGAGTGTTCGAGCCCTATGAAGGGATGGTGGCAAGTCTAGTTAAATACAAGCTGATGTATATGGCGATACAACTCCTGCTTTTGGGGATAGTGATATACAAGCTAAGTGCGATGGGGTTGTTGCCGGTTTCAGCAGCCGACTACGTGGACATGATCTAACCTTTTGACGTAAGATTGGACTAAAATTAGACATTGAAAGTTATGGCCAAAGCATGATCTATAACGTGTTGATATCTGTATTGTATCAAATAAAGTGAGTGCAGTTGCAGTGAACTGTATTGAGAGTTGTTGTTGATTTGGTCCAGATGAGAACAATAGATCTAGTTAGAAAATCAATAATATCTGTTTCCTCTCTCCCTCGTCCTGATCTTTTCGGGAGATTCAACCCTCTTCATCACGGGTTGATACTCGTCTGTTGGCTTCTTGTAATGTTTCTCTAGGTTCCGCTAAAGTTTATCCAAGTGGCTGGTTCGAGTCATTTTCCGATCTCTTTCTCCATAGCTATCGTTCATTCTGCCTCCGCTTGCAGTATACCTATCTCTTTGCCCGTAGGTGTCTTATTCTGCCCGTAGAATGGGAGTGCGATTATTGTAGCTATTCAGATATCGCTTTTGCTCCTCTCTTAGATAGTTTTAATCCTCATTTATCACTTTCGATCGGTATTGTTTTTGCTCATCGCTAACCTAATATTTTGTCTGTTCTTTTTTCTGAAGTTATGTGTCGTTCAGTTTTGTCTCTTTCAGTTAGTTGTACTCTTAGATCTACTCTTGAACTTGTAGGCAACAAGTAACGATAAGGAAGACCAAAAGGCTGCAGATGAGTACAGTTGCTCCCAAAAAGACAAAAGCGGTGATTTGGGTGCTATCATAGCTAAAACTACAGTTCTTGCCTTAGACTACAAATCCGACGTAGTATCCCACTTCTATGACTGATCCCAAAATAGACGGACAAACAAACAGATACAGCATATTTCTGGTGCATACTGAAGCCCCATAATCCTTTTATTCCGATTTGCATTTTGTGATAAGCAGACATAAACTAACAAAAAACACGAGTGTGCCAAAAGCTGCAGCTGCTGCGCTTCCCACAAAGATAATCTGGTTGATGAAAGTGAGATCTGAGTATTTGACTGTGTGGTATTGGTAGGTGCAGGCTGTGAAGGATAGGTTGGGAGTGCCTGTGAATCCCATGAACCCCCAGAGATACAGAACTACGCTGAGGCCGATAGAGGCTGAGGCGGAGATAAATGAGAAACCGAAGAGGAGATTGATGGTGAGTGAGCTTCTATTCTGAGACATCGGTATTGTGTGCTTCTGAAATGCTATATCGATTTATTGTAATTTGTCAATTCAGCAGCATCCGCAAATCCTCCATTTTTCTTACAACTCTACCTCTATCACACCCATATATCTCACAACCTCATCCTACTTCCTCAACCGCTAAGGACCATACTTCTTATATGAACCATATGCTATGAATAATCTCCTGATGAATTGCCAACGCTGGCCCTGTGTTTATAATAATCAGTCCAAGGTTGATAAAATTAAATGAATGCTTTATAAGTGAGCAGCTAGATCATCAAATTTACATACAATAGCAAGGGGCATCTGCAATCCACCATCACCATCAAAAATAATCACGAACATCACTCCTACTTCAAGGTAGCTAGAATTGTATCAAGTTCAAAGTCACACGTCCCAAGTACTATCTCATCAAACCTGACCATGGATTCTGCGATGCCAAAACTTCCACCAATATTGCTATCACTTTGCATCAATAGGTAAGAAATGGCATACTTAGGGAGTTAACTAAGGTTAGACTGACAAACTTAAGGTCTACTTCAAGAATGTTGGCAAGGAGCATATTGAGCCGATGAGGGGTTGGGAAAAATAATAACCCGAAGCGTCTAGCATTCGATTTCCGATTCTCATTTAGGGTCTGCCCTAATAATACAAAAGATTAGGAGAGAGGGCGAAAACGAGTGAGGTAAAAAGTTTAGCGAATTCAAAATTTGACCAGACTCGGACTCCCAGCAATGCTGCTTTATAGGCCAGCCTAAGATAAAAGTAAAGCCGATTGGTAACTAAAGCTAGATATAGAATCATTTGAGAACTGAGGTAGATTTGCTGAAGAAAGGGGCGGGCAAGTTGCAGAATGCACCTGAGGGCACAAAACAGTACATCTTGGCAGCAGTTCTTGGGTTGATAGTCGGGTTGCTTACATCCTATTTGCTATGATGTTTATATCTTAATAGCTCGTCTGCTTCATCACTCCATTGCCATATCGTTGTTTAACGTTTTGGTTGGCATAAATCAATAAATATCAAAATGATTGATTTCGGCTGTTGCGTTCATTTTGCTCTCATTTGGCGTAGTTTTTCACTCATATTGTCCATGATCTTGAAGTGCTCGTCGTAAAGGGTGTCCATTTATTTGATGAAACTGGAGGGTTGAATCATTTAAGTGGTGCTTTTGGTGATAATCTCGTTTAGGTCTGCTATTTTCTTCTTGATATCATCAAAAAACAGTAAAGCTCCCTTTTTATTGCGAACTAAGCTCTCCTTTAATTTGAATTTTTTCTCAGCATTCCTCTGTTTTCTATAGCTAGTGATCTGCCGATATGCTTAATTAACTTTCATGAAGCAGCCTCCATCTTTTTCTCCCTAATTCTCCTCAGACTTCAGCTTATCAGGATGCAGTTAGAGCGCAATTTTACGATATTTCTGCCTCAGCTAAAGGTCAGAGCAATCCTAATCGAGATGCAGTATTTTGTAGCAGTTACTAAGTTACAGCATGTTTTTAATACGGCTTTTGCTTGTTAGCTTTTAATAATTAATTTTTTACCCATTTCTTTCATATTTAATTATCAAAGAATGTTCCAGAAGAACAATCTTTTTGAATTTTTTGAGAGGCTTGATTTGACCCAAATTGCTTAAGAATAAGTTTATGGATTGTAAACAGCCATGAATAACAACAACAAATCTTTATAGAGGATCAGTAAGGCTCCATATAGAAAGCTCCCAAATTGGCGGCTTCAGAAAGCACGACTTTCTCAAAAACCATCACTTAGTTCTCAACTATGGGTTTAAGAGCAAGATAGTTGGTCCCAACTTGATGAGTTAAGCACTGCAAATTCTACATTTTCTCGAATTTGACTTCAACCTTGATTTCTTTCTTGTTTAAGTTGGTCTTCTCGAAATAAATAACAGCTATGTCTGCCAGCCAATAAACTATGTACTCCACTCCAGTGTTGGTCAGTGTTTACTTTTAGTTGTTTTTCTTGTATTGTAGCTTCCTCTTGCCCATTTATAACAGAAAGTCTCGGAAGTGTTTGCTAACTGAGTCGGATGAAATATACGTAATTCTGGCTGTTTGTAGTCGAACTTGACCTTTGAAGAAGAAGTCACAACTATTTTATCGGTAGAATCATGCTTTTTGAATAGCTTGTTGTCAATAAACTTCTTTTTAAGCCTTATTAAGTAATGTCCGGCTTTAAGAGATTTGTAAACATTCTCGAAAAACACTGAATAAACACAAAAATACTAGTAGACTATTGTCCAAAGCAAGCTCCGTCATTCTAATGTTCGGAAATGAGTTCATTATCACTCAAAGATATGAGATGAAAGCACAAAGGAAGATACTTCTTCTCTTCTTTGCTTATACTGAATTGGTTGAATGAAACGCTTGTTAGACCGTCTTGTTTGAGGTCCATTGATAAATAGAACTCTTAGTTGGTTGCCAAAGAAATCGACTACTCACTGACTACTTGTGAACTTTTGTGGAAGTAGATTATGGTGAAACTTTCGATTTGTTCTAGGAACTCTTATTCATCGAGAATGAAGTTGCCCTCATGTATTCTGAAATCTCCTGTTTCCTTCTTGATTAGAGTGGACAACTACTCAGGCAAAATCCGATAGGATCCTCTGAAATCAAAAGATGTGTAGGGATTCCGCATGTAATACAACTTGCTTCCTCCAAAAGTTACAACTTTCAGAAGATAAAAGTGCTTGTTCCCTGACAGACCTATCTTATGAGGAGGTTCTGCCCTCGAAGTGACAAAGATACTCCTATCTTCTTGAAGATTATGTAGATATTTTTTCAGCAAGGCCTGGTTGTAGACTTTGAAATTTTAGTTTTCAACCTTGGAAACAGCCAAGGCGAAGGTTTTGATTGGGTACGAAAGAAAGCTTTTTATTATTTAGACTGGAGACTTCTTTTCGATCTTTCGACTCATATATCCTTTGACTTTGAACCATGCCTTCTCCAGCAAACATGGCCACATGTAAATCCCTCTAATCGGCTGCGCAAATAGTGGGCTCTTCTCCGAACAAAGTATATAATCATCAATATAGATATATTCTTTTTTCGACTAGACGTTGATCTGTAGAGCGCAGATCCCATAGGAGTTGGGTTCAGTGAGGATAATAGTGTTGACTAATTGAGGGTGCTCTGCCAAAAAGCATAATAACATACCAAAAGACTACATTACCTAGTCTACATTAATAGTTTGCTACCTCTGATTATTATCTGCGAAGGCCGGCTATCAGCCACATCGATCAGTTTGTATTTTTTGTATTTGGTTCGCATGGGCTCGCTGGGATCGTTGAGAAAGATATGTGGACGTTAGAAAGTGCATTTGACCTCCTCCTTGTCGCGGCTGAGTGAACGCAGGATGATGGGATCAGTGTTCATAGAGGGGTCCTTGTATAGCCTCTCTGAAATTCTGAGTCTCTCCTAACAATCCTCTAGAATTTTATCTATTTATGGCGCTCGACAAGTAATCCTATCTTCGTGGACAATTTTGGCGTAGAATTGGTCTTAGCCGAATGCAAATGAGAGGGGTTGGTATTCTGTATCGACTTCGGAAAGTTGGGGACTGCAAATGTTGCCTCCCATTAAGTCTAATATTTTTTATTTTATACTGATGCAGAAATCAAATCGCATAATACTACACCTGGACTTCTCAAATGCTTTATATTTCTGGATACCTAAGGAATAACTTTTGGTTTAGATATGATCTATTTGGAGGGACTTCTGTCTTTGGAAAGCTCAATCTTTGATTAGCTGTTAGGAAATTACACTCTTATGCACTGGAATAATGATTTCAAACGAATTTCATTTATTTTGAGAATATTTTGTCAATAGCCAATGCTCTGGTATAAAAGTCTTTTTGTTGAGTTTTGTGCTCATTATAGTAATTGATTTAAAGTGCTTAAATTTAAATAGTAATTTCTTATTAACGTCTATGAAACACACTCATTTGAGTAATTTTCAAAAATAACAATACACCGCCTATCTCGAGTCCCATCTTTAAAAGTTCAGTGCGTTCATGCTCTCTCAGAGGAAATAAAATGAAAAGTACAGGGCTTTGGAGTAAGCCATTTCTACTCACTCAACTCTCATTGAGCAGCTGCAATCTAAGAACCAGATGACGGAGTTTTACCTTCAGCAAAATGGAACTAATTTGTAGCATTTGGCTAAAAAATGTGAAAAAATTGATTATTTGGATGGCAGACTCAAACGGCTTGAAGATAGGGAAAGGTTTGATTGCGATAGATAGGCAAGAAAAAACTATGAGAACAATAAAAAATAAGCAAAAACGGAGAGATAGTATGACCACAAATAAAGGATGCTCGAAGTAAGTTTGAACGACCTGAGTAAAAAGCTGAAAAAAATCGAGGAAGAAATCAGCAAAAATAAAGAAAGCTACTTACCTAAATTCGG
>Ga0316217_10004282_pt1 | contig 15568 bp, 25 predicted proteins | sample 1anoAmetaG_FD_203633 | JGI IMG/M metagenome (GOLD analysis project Ga0316217, IMG submission 203633) | Freshwater microbial communities from Trout Bog Lake, Wisconsin, USA - 1anoA | ecosystem: Environmental > Aquatic > Freshwater > Lake > Hypolimnion/Profundal zone | place: USA: Wisconsin... | reverse complement strand
GTTGAATCCTCTACTTGTCCACGCTGGGTTGCCTTAAACTGTTCCCAAGCCTTTTCCAGGGTAATTGGGGGACATTTCCCAAAGAACTTGCCCTCGAAGAACATGCCATCAATTTTGCCCTTGCGCTCCCTCGCTACGTCCCACTTATTCGTCTTGAGGTCAACTTGCATCCGTTGACCGCGAATCTGGACTCGGGTCTTCAGGGTGTTGCCAACCCGAAACACTCCAGGTACCTTCACGCTAGTTTTGGCGGGATCTACAGCTGATGGGTTCCGAGGGCGGCCGCGCTTTCGAGGCAATGAGGGAACGGCTTCTACAGGCGCTGACAACGGCGCATAGTCATCCGTGAAGAAGTCGCCATGGATGATTGCCTCCTCCACACTCCCCTTGCTTCCCGAAAGAGCAAGACGGGCATTGACTTTGCTGAGAGCGTTACCGATCTTGACGCGCTTCCTGTCGCTCATGCAACCTCCCTGTTCTTAGCCGAGTGCTTGGCGTGTGCATGGAGGGCATTCACCCAATTGTGGCATTCCGTGGGGCAATACAAAATACGGCCATTGGCGAGTTCCAAGAACGGCATTCCGAGGTGGCGACATACCACCAGACATGCTGCGGTTGGGCGGAAACCAAATGCTGGTTGAAGGCTCTCAATCAGCTGGTATTCTTGGACGAATGTCACGCGTTCATTCGGTTCAGCTTCTGCGGATGGAACGAACAGGCAGTGATTCATTAGGTTCTCCTTGGGGGATGGGGGGCGAAGATTGGCATTCCTGCCGGTGAGTTTGCGGGTAAGCGAAGGCGTAGGAGCCATCAGGCGACACCGTCTGGTGTTGAACCGAGGCCAAAGTTATTGAGCAGTTTGAAGGGGTCCAACTTGGGGTTATGCCCACCCCGAATGGAGCTGAGAATCAGCCACTCCAGGCATTCGGTTAGGTTGTATCGGATCCTACGAGCTGAAAATCGAATGCACGGCAATCCTTTCGCTCGGAGTTGGCATAGAACACTCGGATTCAGCTTTATCGTGAGGCGGTCCAAAGCGACCCGGGCTAATTCCTCCGCATCAACTAGGCGGTATACCTGTTCTGTGGCCTTGGGCGGTACGAATGCCGTGATGCTTGCGGGCGAGCTTTCCGGTGCACTGCCAGAAGGGGGCACCTTCCAAGACGGAGGTGTGATTTCCAAAGGAGCGATGTTCCTGCAGTTCTTCATGTCGGTCTCCATATAGGGGTGGGGTTTGGTAGTTGTCGTTGGGTTCGAACCGTCAACAGGGCAACCTTCAGGCCTGCAATCCACGCCCTTCCCAATCACCCCTCTTAGGGTTGAAGGGGGAAAATGAATGGAGGCCCGCCAACAACACGCCATGGAAAAAGGAAGACCTGGTAAAGCCGAAAATGTCCATGGTATTCGGGCGTTAGGGGATCATGGCCGTCCTGGACAGGGAGAGCCCGAAGCTTCCGGTCGAGGGGTCATTCTCAGATCTGTTCATCCGGGTCATGAAGACTTTTGCCCAGCAGTGATCGCTGCAGGGTTCCTCCAGGATGGCTATCGCGGTGGGTCTCACGGCAAGGCTCGGTGGCTACCTCGCCAGGGCGAACGATCCGCCGCCGGGGCATGAGGTCAGATGGAGCGGGTTACGATGCCTCAATGCGTGAGCCTGGGCATTGCCATCGCTCTCAACAAAGGGGATCGCTGGCCTCCTCGGCGAGAGACGGTTGGATCTATATAGGCCTTGGATGCGTGGGCGTGGGCGGTCATCTTGACGGGACGAACAAGGGGCAACCGCCAAGGAGATGCTCCAAGTCAAAATGCCCTACTCGACATCGAACCCCTTGATTTGCGCCGCCTGCTCATCCCTGTCCAGCCCACGTTGGCTTGGTTGCTCGACGCGATCCAGTCCGCCGCATTTGGCCGGGAGGGTTGGCACTCCCCATTGTGAATTTGGGGACGACTGGGATTACGAGACCCTGGTAGAGAAGATCCTGGTGCCGGATTAACCAATGGTGGCCCCTCTTTGCCCGGATGGCATGCATGCCGGTCCGTATCACAATATACAGAATAAGAAGGGGAAGCCATGTGGCAAAAGGTAAATGCTAGCCTTTAGTTATCGCCGATGATAAGATTTATCATCACTGGTGGTAACTAGCATGACAAGCGAAACACTCCCCTCTCCAGACAAAAACCATACCCCACGAAAGTCGGGGATTCCGGCACGTGCCCCTTTTTCCCCGGGATCCCAATGGGTAAAGCTCCACCAGCGCCCGTTTCTCCAGATTGTAGATAAAAGAATGTACGGGGGCACAAAACTTACCTTGCGGGTTCTTAGAGTATATCTTGTATTAATTTGCCATATGGATAGAAGAAACTATGTCAATAAATGCCAAAAGGACCTCGCTTCAATCATTGGCATGACCCCCCAAGCATTTTCGTCGGCGTTAAAGCGGCTTGAAGAGATGGAGTTTATTTTTCGAATTGGCGGTAGAGATAAATCTCGCAAAATAATGCTAAGCGCTTTTTATGTTGGAATTGGATCCGAGGATGAACTTCGTCAAGTTGGTGGCGAATTTCGCAGGCGTATTGACAAGGGGAATAAGCCAAAATCAACCGAACATACAAATACAAAAATAAGCCAAGATGTGAACGATGGGATCAAACAACGCGACTTTGCCTCGACGCCTAACCTATAGTAGTGGCTGATAAAGATACTTATTCGGTGAGTCATTGGATTATGAATTATAGAATTAGGCCGTTGCCAGATAAAGTAAAATAACTACGTGGCTGTTGTTGGACTTATTACCACTCTCTGACCCATCTCTCGTTCAAAGGCGACCTCGAACATAGATAGTCCGCCGTAACAACCATAAAAGTTATATTTTTCAATGAATTAACGAAACCTTTCAAGTATCTGGCACGCCAGATTGATTTGGGGAACACCCTCCTTTCTGTTTTACTGTTGAAGCCAAAAGCCAAGCCCCGGACCAACGCTATGACCATGACCATGATCGTGACCATGCGACCCGATAAGGCATTGGACCTGGATCATGAGTTGGTCCGTCTGGCCGGGGTCATCCCCTAGGATCACTTGACGTAGAAGTTCGGCCCCAACTGCGCTGACAGCGAGTGCCCTGCAGTCCCGATCCGCTTGATGGCCGGCCTCCACTACCGATGCACGCTTGCGGAAACGGTCGATCACTGCATTGAAGACTGAAAGTTCGAGTTCTTGGGGAGGGACGCGGCCAAGGCCAGCGGGATCTTGTTGAAGCCGTCACCCATCCCGCTTGAGGGGCTACCGGTCGCCCGGTGGACGTAGGTCCCTGTCATCCATCGAGCCCGTTCAATTCGACGATCCGCTGGAACTCTGTCAGGAACTCCCGGAAGTTCTGGGCCAAGAAGCGCACCACCCGGCCATTTTCCAGCAACGGTCTGAGGTAGCCACGCGCAATCGTCAGCGCCATTACCTGCTCATTGTATGTCTCATCTATCCGCCGAAAGTCCATCTCCTGCACTCGCATCTCGTGCTCGATTCGAGCGAAATCCCCTGGCTTGACGCCGGGGATCTTCTTTGGGGTCTCCGGGTTGACGAGCTGCTCCTTTGGAGTGGTCATCACGAGAGCCCGCGCATAGGTGGCAGCATAGGTCCCTGCCGCGATCATGATCTCGGCGATCTCGATCTGCCGGAGTGGCTTCACCTTCTTGAGCAGGGCAAGCGATTCGTGCGCAACATGCTTGTCCTGCAGCAAAACCACTACCTCAGGGCATATGTCCTGAAGGAATCGCCGATTATTAAGGACCGTCTTGACGGCGAGGTTTAGGGCCTGCGCGATCCGTTCCTCGGGTACGCCGGCATCGAGCGCCTTCAGGATCATTCGGTTTGCTTGGATCGGCGATATCCGGTTCACCCGCTTGTTGTACGTGTAGCCTTCGTCCTGGGCCGCGATGAGGCAGGGGGCCTCGCCACTACCCAAGTCCTTAAGGGCCTCCGCCCGGGCGTGCCCATCGAGGATGAGGAACTTCCCAGCGGGCTGAGGAAACACGCTCAGGGGTTCGACGATGCCAACGGTCTGGATGGAGGCGTGAAGTGACCTGTACTTCACCGACTGCTTTTCGGTCTCGCTGACTGTTCTCGTGGGGAGCAGTCGGTCCAGGGCAATGATGACCCCCTCAAAGTCGAACGCGGCCTTGACCTTCTGCGCTGTCATTTCAGGATCAACTCATGCAAGTACTTCGGCAGCGCGTCCAACTTCTCGGCCCTGAGCAAGGTCACGAAGTGCTCGTTCTTCATCAGGTCCTTCAATGCCGACAGCACAAACCGGAGCTGCTGCTCACAGTGCCTGGATTTCTTCACCAACAACTCCTGCCTCCGCATCTCCCGCTGCAGGGTCCTGACCAGGTCCTGCGCGGACGGGGACTTGGCCTGGCGGGAGCCGGAACGACCCACGTGCTTTCCCCGGGCACGGCGCTCATCTATGAGCTTGCGGACCTTCACCAATGACCGACCCCGTAGCTTCCCACTTTCGTACGCCTCCTGGAGGCTGCACTGCAGGGCTTCATCATCGGAAGATGCGATGTCTAAGGCGGCAGTGATAGGGATGTCACCGCGTTCGACGGCAACAACAAGCCGTTCTTCTCCGGTTTCGATAAGCCGAATGACCTGAGATACGTAGGCTTCGCTCACGCCAACCATGGTGGCAATATCTTCACAACTATGCCCGCGTTCCTTCAAACGGATGAGGTTGCGGGCGAGTTCAACCCCTGACGGCGTACGACGGGTCAGGTTCTCGACGAGGCTGCGGAGAAGTCGGTCCTCCAGCGGGATTTCGACGACAATCGCTGGGATTTCGGTCGAACCACAAGCCCCATATGCTTCAAGTCGGCCCTGGCCGCAGACCAGATCGAACCCATCATCTCCTTCCCGGCGGCTGACCGTGATGGGCTTCTTGAGGCCGACCTTGGCGATGTTCTCCATGATCTCGCGGAACTTGGTTCTGTTGCGGGACCGCGAATTGATCACGCGGATCTTGTCGATTGGGATCAGTTGCACAGCCGTCATGCCGCCGCCCCTGCTCGCACGGTCTGGGCCATGCCGAAGAAGTAATCGAGGGAATCGTACCGGTACCCATCCAGGAAGATCCCGTTGTCCTCCTTGATCCGCAGGCGGGATTCTCCGACATCCATAGACGGAAGCAGGTAGTAGTCGAGTGGGGCCTGATTCAAGGAGTCCATCCGCACGGCGATGGTGAGGTCGGGGGCCAGCCCAGAATCAAGCCGGACCGTCCAGCGGATGGCGTCCGAAGGCAGTACCTGGCAACGGGCAATGACCACCGAGACGGAGAGCATGCCGTTCACCAGGAGCAGCCCGGATTCAGGGTCTCGAACAACTTTGCCTCCTTGCCGTTCCAGGGCCTGGACCATTTCCTCCACAATCCCAGGGTGGAGCTGCCGTAGACGTTTGTTGACCTCGACGAAGGCAAGGTCCCGCTCCGGCATGTACGCGATCAGATGGTAAGCCCGGGCGAGGCTGCCGAACCGGCTCCGGTAGGCGGAACTCGAAGGCATGCCATCACTTTCATCAATCAGAAGCCCACTCAGCCGGCCCTGGGCATGGGCAAGGGCAGCAAGCTTTTCGAGAAGCTCTGCGTCCGTGATGCGCTTGTGCCGGTCCAAGATGATGGCCTGGGCGGCGGAGAACTCTCGGACATCGACAAGGGCATCGAAGGCGGAATCATGGCGAACCCACATGTGCATGGGGTTTCGGACACGTTTCTTCTTCAGCTTAAAACTAATTCGATTGTAAACATTGTTGCCGATGTACTTTTCGTTGGTTAGAACCTGATGGACCAGTCCTCGGGTCCAGGTCCGGTCTCGCTCCCCTCGAATGCCGGCACGGCTGAGTTCGGCGGCGATCTCGCCCTCAGTACGCCCCTCGTGGACGAAGAGCCGGTAGATGCGGCGGACAACCGCCCGCTCCTCGGGTGGGCCCGGGACCAGGACAACACGATCAGTCTGCAGGCTCTTCTGCTCCCCAGGTTGCAGCTCAGCCTTTGGTCTTCCTCCCTGGTCAAGAAGTAACCGCCTCAGCCCATAGCCGGCGGTGCCACCCTGCCGGAACCCTAGCTCAACGAGCTTACACTGCCCCTTGAAGACCTTGGTTGACAACTCCCGGCTATACTCTCCCGCCATCGCCCGCTTGACGCCCTTGACGATCGTGGACACCGGGCTCCCATCGTTCTCAAACTGCTCGGCGCAGTACTGGATGTTGATGCCGGCTCGTTTGCAGATGTACTCGTAGTAGGCGCTCTCGTCCGCGTCTTGAAAGCGCCCCCAGCGACTGACGTCATAGACAAGGATCACCGTGAAATCGGCGGTCCCGTGCTGGACGACCTCGATCAGCGCCTTCAGCCCGTCGCGGCCATCAATTCGCAACCCGCTCTTGCCAGAATCACTGAAAGTTCTGACGATCTGAATCCCCCGCTTGCGGGCATATTCCAGGAGCACGTCGGATTGGTTCTCCGTCGAGTACTGCTGATGCTCCGTGGACATTCGGACATATTGGGCAGCTCGGACCGGCTCCTCGCTCATGGCTGACAACTCCTTCCTGGGGGGTGTTCCCCTGCTGCAGTGCATTTTGTCCTGCCACCTTACAGGGGTATCAAACGGCCCACTATGACCTGTGGGGTCAACTTTGCGGCGAAAACATGACCTGGTAGGTCAAGTCCGTGCGGACCTGGCCGCCCTGGCCGGCGCAGCCGCCTCGGTCGGGGCATGTGATGAAAACTCTTGAGCAGCGGCTTGGGCTGAGGATCGCAAGTCAACGAAAGGCCGTCGGCCTGACCCAGGCGGAACTTGCAGAAAAAGTAGACATCCAGCCGGAGACGATCAACAGGCTCGAAAAAGGTAATCGGACTGCGTCCCTCGCGGTGATAGCCCTGCTAGCCGATGCGCTTGAACTTGAGCTGCACGAGATGTTCCTACTGCCCGAGGCCAAAACGCCCAAGGACAAGGCTGCTGAGAGGCTCATGTGGTTCGCGGCGAGGCTGACGGTGGAAGAGATCGAACTCGTCCTGGACCTCGCTGCCGTTGTTCTCGGACGATCTCGTCAAGGAAAACCGAGGTGATTGCAGCCACCAGGGTGCTCGGGATGGGCTGCACCTGGCCAAAGTCGGCGACCACCGCCTATTCAGGTTCAGGCTATGATCGCCACCATGATCCATAAGAATCAGAAGGGGTTCGCCCTTGTGGCGCTGGTAGTGGCGACCGCCAGCTCCGTGGCTCTGGCCATGCTCCCGGCCCCGGGCATCATGTCCCTACATTGGACGACCCTGAACGTGTTCGTGCAACCGGGAGTGATCATCTGGTGGCTGGCCCTGGCCGGGCCCTACCGGTTCGCGCCCACCACCCTGGTCGGCTACGCCGCGATCGTGGTAGCCAACACCGGCTGTTGGTTCCTGGCCTTGTGGTTCATGGTCTCCCTGGCAAGGGGGGCGGTGACCCGCCGGTGGTGCATCATCGCAGTACCAGTACTGACCGTGACCAGCCTGGCCATAGTGGTCTTGCGGGAGTCCAACCGGATGGTCCCCTCGGTCGTCCGGGACCCGCTGCTCAATTTCGTGGACCCAGGGGTGACCATCTGGTGGTTGGCCCTGGGCAACCTTTTCCAGGGTTCTCCGTCGTCCCGGAGTGGGATGGCGTTCGCCGCCCTCGCAAACGCCGCGTTCTGGTCGTTCATGCTCTGGCTCCTGGTGGTCGCCGTGAGGTTCGTAGGCCGGAAGGTCTCCCAGCCCCGCTCCTGACCGGCGTGCTCATCATGTTCTGGACTTGGCCGGAGACCCGACCGTCGGGAGGCCCAGGGCGGCGCCTGGGCCAATCCATCCGTCCTGGACGTGTCAGATTGCCCAGGCCGGCCACACGAGTGTTCGCGTGATTATGGCTGGGCTCCACGATACCGAGTTCAAGGTCATTGAGGCAAGGTAGACCGCTTGGGTGGCCCTAGAGTTCGACCATGTTCCCCTCAGGGTCGTGGATGTACTATCGATGGCCCTGGCCCATCCGCCCCGGACCCCTGGACGACATCACCGACATCACCTGGGACCACGCCATGGGCCTCAAGGTGGGTGACGATGGTCACGGCGTCGAAGGGGTCTACCCGCAGGCAGAGGTGGACCATGTTGTGCCCTCCCATGGGCTCGGAGCCGGGGACGAGATCCACAATGGATCGTCCAGCCCAGAGTTGGAGCAGGCCCGGCTGGGACGACTCTAGGGGGCAGCAAAGGACGTCGCGGTCGATTTCCCGGATGTGGATCATGGGCTTGCCCCGAAGTCAAAGTGATCCCATCGAGCCATGCCCGGAAGGGGATCTGCGAATGGGGCACGGCAGCATGGGCACCGGCGACCGCCCGCATGACCTGGGAGGTCATGCCCGGGTTCCAGACTTGACCTCCTGGGTCATGTCGGGTTGCACCTGAGGGGGGACGGATCGGTGGTCCACATGCCAGTTGCCTTCGGCCAGCTTTCGCACCCGGAGGAAATATTCCCCGGGCCGGCCGGGCTGCCAGTTCAGGGATCCACGCGTGGACCTTTCCTTCGGCCGGCCCAACGAAAGGCGCCTGCCCCAGGCCTCTACGCAGATATTCTTGACGCCCTGCCCGGAGGCGAAGACAAGGCCTGCGCAGAAGAGTAGAATGGGCCCCACGGCTGCAGGGGTGGTCATTAGGATTTGCACCCATGTTGTCGGAGGTTTTTGGATGAGCGGCACGATGTGGAGCGAAAAATCTGCACACATCATATTAACTGTTTTATTTTAACGACTTACGCGGTGCGACGACATTGCCTGAAACAAAACCTTGCGGATGTATCCTGGACGGTGCCTTACCCAGCAGCAGATCGCGGAAGTGATCAGCCATTACGCCCTCTAGGGTCAGCAGCCACATCATGCCGTTGCAGCAGCCCCGCGCCTCCTGAGGCATCTGGGACGGCTTAGATAGCCTTGTGGCGAAGAGCGCGGAAGCGGTCCTTGTGTTTCGAGCGATCTCAATAGAGACAGGTCTGGGCTTTACCAGAAGGGGAGGTATTAAAGGGAGAGAGGGCAGCAGCTTGTCAGGTTGCAGTGTGAAGTCCTGCAGCAGCCCTCCACAGCTTCTACGCTTCCCGCACATCGTTGAGGGTATTCTGGTCCGTATAACCGGGTAGCCAGGGTCAGCAGCCTCCACGGGTGGTGCTATCCTCCCAGCCAGAGCCAGAACCGAAGGCAAAGGTGTCCGGCTCCGCTCCATAAATGAGCAAGCCAGCAAGCGCCTTGGATCGAGCGTTGCATACAATTCAAGGCATCGCTGTTTAATGCTGGCTACAATCTATGTCATCAATCCGTTCCATGGGGTCGCCATGACAATGTCAAGGAACCGGGGTGCATTGTCGGCTTCACTGTTGCTTATAGGAATCCTTGCATTTATGATAGCGATTTACTGCTATTATAGGTCTGGCTGTGTTTGGGACCCTAAAAGCGACTACGGTAATGCACGGTTGGCAGACAGGTATGAACAAGGCGGTTGCCTCCTTTCCATCTGTTTTTTAGTTTCAATTGCCGCCGGGACCTGGCTTCTCGCTTCCATCAAACATCGCGCAATAGCATACACATATGTATGCTGTGTCATTGTCGCATCAATCACAATATGGGTAATTTCAGCGATGTATTTTGGAACGCTGGGACTCAACCAGCTACTTTCCCGATAAAACTACGGTCCTTCAGAGACAGGTCAGGGCTTTACCAGAAGGAAGGTCTTCAGGGGAGCAAGGTGGCTAACAGGTGCTCGGGTGCGTCCACGACACGGACAGGCAACCAACAAGGATGGGCATCGGCAACGTTCAGCGACCCACGGCTACAGGTTACCTTTCGATCCAGTAGCGGATTCCCAAGACCTCAAATCGATCCAACTTCCAACGATAGATGGTGTCCTTATATAGGATTGGCGTTGCAGGGTCGTAATCCTCACCCTTGGGCAACCGCGCTATCAGTGAAGCGGGATGAAAGATCCGACTTCTGTGAACCAGTTCAAAGACTCCATCATTATCAAAATCATGGAGGTTGTAGCCGCCTTCATTCCAGTTTCCGATATTTAATAGACGCTGAACACGACCATTTTTTCCAATGGAATAGAGCGTCCGCCCGATTCCACTCCCGCCACCGAAGTTAGTAACGACCACCAAGGGGTCATGTCCCGGGCTGATCCTGATGAACTCGATCCCCTCTACATCATCGAGGGTTCCCTCATTCTGGAGTAGCTTGACCCAGTGGTGCCGTTGCCGTTGGTAGATAGCTGATAGCCTTTCCGTAAATTCATTCTGCTTAATGTATGAAGCAAGGCAGCAGTCCATTCCACCGAGATGTATTAGTCCCAAATGTCCGACTTGGTAACCACTTGGCGGACTAGGCAGTTGATCTCGACTAAAATACTTGACCTCATCAACGATGCTCTCCGTTTTCACGTTCGCCGGAATAGGCAGTTCCTTCTCGAACAGTTCCTCTTTATCGAGGATTTCAAACCACTTCCGAATACGGCTTGGACACTTATGGTTTTCCTGCTGGACCCATTGACTAGTTGCTTTATCCCCGCTTGGTTCTTCTGCCAACAGCCCCTGGGTGGCTATTGCTGCTAGGCAACCGATCAAGAGAAGGGCGCGCCAGGACACGATTAGGACTCCATGTTGATGGGTTGCAGGGAAAAGAGACAGGTTAAGGCTTTACCAGAAGGTGGGTATTACAGGGGTAGGTGGGTTCTCAGTCGTTCCTAGTGAGGAACCCTCGAATCAGGTTCCAGATCAAGAACTGCCATGCAGAACCTAATAGAACTATGACAACCCACGTTGCCCAGTTTGCGTGGGCAAACTGCGCGGCTGTTGCTGGACCATGGGCGGGAAGGAAGAGAACACTAGACGTCCAACTTGACAAGAAACCAATGGGCATTCCAGCCGGGAAGCAGAGAAGACAAGGTAACATTGGAGACCATTCGTTCCCATAAACTGCACAGAGAATGCAGATACCAATAAATACGCCAACAGCGAGCCACGGTAGATACCAAAGTCGTTTGGATAACTTAGCTGGTGGTTCCTGGTCCTTGGTTGACATCACTTGGGATCTTAACACTTATGGTGTGTCTCCACGGGGTTGTGTGGGAACGGGCAAAGGTGCCTTGAGGCGCTTCATCGAGCGTAGGGCGCCCCAGAGGCATTTGTGCATCTGGTTGAGTTCATGGCAGCAGCAATCCCGTGCCGGTCGGTGCGCCCGTGGAACATCATTTCTCCAGGAATAGTTCCACGCTCCTGATCGGGTCCTAACGGACCCAAATGGGCAAATAATGCCTATAGTTTCCAAGGACTGGAAGAGAGCCGGGAGAGAGAATCTTCGGCAATCCGGGTAATTTGATATAGGTATAAACCTTTATTTTATAACATGTTAGGACATTTTAGGGTGCCGGTGCCCTGGGCGGTGCGATAGAAGGGACGGTCGCGACAGCCGTCAGAGACGGGTTCGTTTCGCGTGGTGGTAATTAATAGAGTCAGAGGGCGCTGTCCTCCTGACGTCTTCCAACCCACCCGTCAGGAGAACCCATGACAATCATCCCTAACCGCCGCGATCCCATTCGCCGCGCCCTTCCCTCCCGCCGCAGCATGAACCCATTTCAGGGGGCATCGGCGCCCATCGCCATCACCGGATGGGATCTTCGTGCCCCGGACATCTTCCGTGCCCGTCCTTTGGCGGCGCACCTGGAATGCAACGCTGGATGGCTTCAGGCGCGCCCCAGGACTTCCAACGCCATCGAGGCAGCCCTCTTCCCGGAATACTCCCTGTGTGGCATGGAACGCGAGGAAGTGCGTTCGCTGATGAATGCTGCCCTCTGGGATGCGGGATATGTCCCCAGCAGCACGGACACGACCAACCCCACCTGGAACTGGAACGAAGGCAACTAAGGCACCCGGCAGCGCGCGCCCATCCTTCCATGACCAGTGATGGGATGGGTGCGCTTTGTCGGTCTGGAGACATGCAATGACCGCAGCATACGATTCGCAATATCGCCGTTACGACCGCATCTACCAAGCCTTCCTGGAAGCAGGAGTGCCGCTGGCAGGGCTTCTGGAGGGCACCAAGCAACTCTTTCACAACACTGCACCCGAAAGCCTCTTGCTCGATCTCTACTGCTTGGAAGCTGCGATGGATGCTGGGGCGAATGTTGGCGCAATCACCCACCAGAAAGACCTCCCGGGCGCCAATCCTCTTGGGTTCTGGGACTTGGACATTGATGGTCCCGACCATGGATTGGACTTGTCCCCGTTCACTTGGCGTGTGCGCCGTGAGGGTGAGACGGTCCGCGCCCACTACTTCGCCCGGTTGCCGAACCCTACGGTGCCCCTTGAGGCGTCCTACAAGGGAAAGGACTACGACCTCTGCACCTGGAACACAGTCATGCCCGGGTCGGTCCATGAGAGCGGCACCGTGTATGAACTTGAATACCTTGAGGATGGAGTGTGGGTTCAGTGGGACGGCGAGGCGTTCAGCATCGACATGCTGCCCGTGGTTGACCCTGAGCAGTATCGATCCCAGGTGAACCAGCGGGTGACCAAGCGCCCTAACAATGTCAACCTGCTCCAGACCAAGCCCAAGAAGGCGAAGAAGCAGGTGGTGTGGGTTGCTGCCACTGGCAGTCAGGTGACTCGCACCAAAATGGCGAGGAACTATCTGCGCTATTACGCTTGGCGGTCCGTTTCAGGCAAGAACGGGCATGATGCTCTCCTGGTGGTTGTGACCAACCTCCGTCTCTTCCACCGCCTAGAGCAGCCCGTGGCACTGGAGATGGTCAAGGAACACTTCAACCCACGGTGCATCGACCTCCAGGGCAACCCCTGTCCCTGGTCAGATGCCGAAATCAGCCACAAGTGGAACGAAGCAGCGAAACCCGGTGTCTACCCCACCCTTGGCGAGAAGCATCCAAGGGCACGGGCGAAGGAGGCGCGCCTGATGCTTGAAGGTGAGGTTGCCGAGTTCTTGGGACAATTCACACAGGACGGCGGAACGACCAATCCCACGATCCTCCGGCTTGCCTTCATCGCATCCAGGGGCGGGGAGGACGTCAACGCAACAGCCTTCGGTCGCGCCGTGTTCAAGGCGGCTGGCGTCCAGACGACCACGCCCAACGGCAAGCGCGTGTATCAGGGCTTCTCACTAACAGAGGCGGGTCTGGGCTTTACCAGGAGGGGTGGAGAGGCTGCTTAGTCGGTGCGGGGAACCTTACCCTCTCCATGAGCAGAGAGGAATTCATGTGTGGGCTGCTCTTTCTCTGGTTTACTGGGCACGAAGACGATCTTCCCGCCTTGGTCTTGATTGTTCACGATCATCAACTTCCCGCTAACTTTACCGACATTCATGTCAGCAATCGCCGCATCCGTGATTAATTCGCCAGAAGGGCTATTGGTGTATTTAACGAGACGAAATGGGACAAACCCTTCGTTTGTTTTGAAATGAATTGTGGCTATTGCACCAGCTAGTTCATGAATTATTCCAGTCGAATCGTCTCTTAACTTTAGGTCGATGTCTGGGAAATGAATGGAAACCTGCTCGGACTGACTATCCTCAGAATCCAACTGGATTTTTTGGAATTCATTCAGTGCAAAGGGTTCAATAGCTTTGGTGTCAACTGGCACTCCCTCCGCAGAGATGATAGTGAACGCTGAAGGAGGTGGAACTATGTCGGTTGCTGGTATAAAGGTCCACGCAACAAGGTGAACCACCCTCTCATGGGAGATTATTCCTGACACTAGGAGCCATGGAAAAGAATCGACTTCTGATCACTGAAGGCAACGGATATTTCGATGTGCCGCCTTGACTATAGCCGGTTTGGCAAAGCCCTTCGGCGACACAACAATCCCTTGGTCGATACCTGTATCTTGGCACTTCGCCCAAAAGCCTTCGATGTCATTGGAAGTGATCTTTCTTGACCGATCTCGGCATTCAATCGCTATTAGGGTTCTATGGTGGCTTCCTTTTAGAGTAACCAAGACATCGTGTTCCCGAGGCTGACCGGTAATTCGGTCAGGCAGGAATACAGGGGACTCGACCGATACATTCGCCTGCCCACCCAAGATTCGCTCTAAGGTTGACACCAGCGTTTCTAAGGATTTTCCGGGACGACTTCTGAGCGGTGCCATATCCCTCCTTTGGTGATGGACCAGCGGACTACTGTCAGACAGGACCCTCCCCCGGTGGCAGTTGTGAGGACTACAAGACATGATGCCCGACTTGATGGGCGGGAATTGAGCCTCGGTGGACACTGCCTTTGTGGTGGGGTTCCAGCCCATTCTGTTATGAAGACCTTCGTTCGGCAACCTCCGGCTCGGGCGCGGCGCTTTGCCTCCAGGGACGTCAACCTCAGGCATGGGTGGTAATTGATGTTGGAGGCAGCCGGCGCCTATGAACCACCTGATGCTGATTCACCTGATACAAACCCTCAATCCCCTGCCCTGGTAGCCGCTAGGCATCGCCCGGGTGTCCACAACCAACTGGGTGTTCCTCTTAGCCGGTAACCCGGTCTGGTGGACGCCTCACTCAACAATCACCGGTCAACCGACCGCTTAGGGAGGCTGTATGCGCCTTTACGAATCCACCCCCACCAACCTCTTCACCACCACATGTAACCGGATGATGGCTGACGCAGTGTGGCTGAAAGAAGAACCTCGCGCCGAATCGACCCTGCTTCTGCGTTACTTCGCCGACCGTGTGCGCCGCATCAAGGACCTTCTTGATTACCGGGACATTCTCTGGGAATGCCTCGCTGCGCTGAATTGCGAGGGGTGCGCCGTCCAGACGTTCTCTGATTTGGAGTTCACCCCAGACTTTAGCGACCAGGAGGGTTGTGCCTGACCCCTGGATTTTCTCCCATACTCAACCTAACCGCCTGGGCATCCTCATGGGTTCCTGGGCGGTGTCCTCCCACGAAATCAAATCCTTTGCTGCATGGCGCTTCGGTGTAGCGAAGGTTTATACTAACTTGGGATTCATTCTCCCTGATGGGCAGGATATGTTCAAAAACCCCATCTTACCGGGGTCTTCCTTGCTACCCTAGCCGCAAGTAACCGCGCCTAACTTCCAAATATCCGGTGAAGCCATGCATTTTCACTCTCCATTTGCTCCCCTTGCCATTGCATGTGCGCTTGGACTCTACGGTTGGTGGTGCCTCTTCAGAACCGAATCCGCCATGGATTTTATGGGGCGCTTCTATGTGGGTGCGGTTGGGCGCTCGATCAATTACGCCATGACGAAGCTTCATGGGGTTCTTAGCTTCCTGTTTGCCAGTATCCTGGTCTTCGATGCCTTTAAAACCCTGCTGGGGTAACTCCGCGTTGATGAGGCAACGGCAGGGGGACCATGACCATTATTTTGGAGGCATTAAGGCAATCATCTGCTGTTGGACCGTGTGTTTCCGGTAGGCTTGCGTGACGTGAGTTCCTGGGAGGGCTGCCTCCTCCGGGTGGCTGCCAAAAGTTGGGTTCGCCCAGGCGAAATATACTGGAATACTGAAACGCATGA